>ERZ1740052.55-NODE-55-length-37635-cov-6.111150_pt1 | contig 37635 bp, 40 predicted proteins | sample MGYA00581750_ERZ1740052 | MGnify/ENA primary metagenome ERZ1740052 (study PRJEB43018, sample SAMN04849743) | marine metagenome | isolation source: floating plastic debris | place: Pacific Ocean | collected 2008-08-30 | study: EMG produced TPA metagenomics assembly...
CCCATTGAAGCAGCTTGCATAGCTAAGTCTTTAGTTAAATCAGCAGCTTTATCAACAGTTTCAGTTAAACCAACTAAAGCAGAAATTTTTCCAACGTGAGTGTAAGAACCAACGTAAGGAGCCTCAATTCTTTCAAAAGAAGGAATTTCGATTTTCTCACCGATTACACCAGTTTGCTCGATTAATTTTTCAGCAACAGTAACTCCACTTTCGAATTCAGCAGCTAAGAAATCTTCTTTGTTAGAATAGTTGATAGCGATATCAACGAATTGCTGAGCTAATTCTTTATATGTGTCATTTTTAGCAACAAAATCAGTTTCACAAGCTAATACGATAGCAACACCGTAAGTATTATCGTCACTGATTTTAGCGATAGCTACACCTTCAGAAGAATCACGATCTGCTCTTTTAGCAGCGATCTTTTGACCTTTTTTACGTAAGATTTCAATAGCTTTATCAAAGTTACCCTCTGCTTCAACTAAAGCGTTCTTACAGTCCATCATTCCTGCACCTGTAGTCTCTCTTAATTTTTTTACGTCTGCAGCGCTAATTTTTGACATTTTGTTTGTTTTTTAAGGTTGTATTTAATTGTACAATGATAAAATAAATTAAAGGTTTCAATGTAATGAAACCTTTAAATATTTATTTTGCCTCTTCAGTTTTTACTTCTTCAGCTTTTTTGCTCTCAGTCTCTTTTTCTGTTTTAGCTTTTTCTTTGTCAGCTTTTCTATCAGCTAAACCTTCAGAAATAGCTTCAGTAACATAAGATAAAACTTTATCAATAGACTTAGAAGCATCATCATTTGCAGGGATTACGAAATCGATCGGTCTTGGATCAGAGTTTGTATCAACCATTGCAAAGATTGGAATGTTTAATTTTTGAGCTTCAGCAATTGCAATGTGCTCTTTCTTTACGTCAATTACAAATAAAGCACCTGGTAAACGTGTCATATCAGCAATAGAACCTAAATTCTTTTCTAATTTTTCACGTTGACGGTTAATTTGTAATTTCTCTCTTTTAGATAAAGCGTCGAAAGAACCATCTTGCTTCATTCTATCAATAGCAGCCATTTTCTTTACAGCTTTACGGATAGTAACGAAGTTAGTTAACATACCACCTGGCCATCTTTCAGTGATGTAAGGCATGTTCACAGATTTAGACTTTTCAGCTACGATATCTTTAGCTTGTTTCTTAGTCGCTACGAATAAAATCTTACGACCAGAGTTAGCGATCTTTTTTAAAGCTTCTTTAGCTTCGTCGATCTTAGCTGAAGTTTTATATAAATCAATAATGTGAACACCATTACGTTCAGTGTAAATATAAGGTGCCATGTTTGGATTCCACTTTCTAGTTAAGTGACCGAAGTGTACTCCATTTTCTAATAATTCTTGAATGTTTGCCATTTTAATAAATGTGTTTACGTTCTGTTTTCGCAATATTTCAGTAGGTTTTAACATCTGAAATATTTAGATACTAAACTGTTAATAAAAATTTTAATCTTATAAATAACAGTTCCAATAAACGATTAACGTTTAGAGAACTGGAATTTCTTACGTGCTTTCTTCTGACCGAATTTTTTACGTTCAACCATTCTTGGGTCACGAGTTAATAATCCTTCTGGTTTTAACACTGCTTTATGCTCTTCATTCATAGAAACTAAAGCTCTTGTTATAGCCAAACGAATTGCTTCTGCTTGTCCAGTAACACCACCACCGAAAACATTTACTTTGATATCAAAAGACTCTAAGTTCTCAGTTAACATTAATGGTTGTCTAACTTTATATTGTAAAGTCGGTGTTGTGAAATAATTGTTTAATTCTCTTTTGTTGATTGTAATATTCCCTTTTCCTTCAGAAACATATACACGAGCAACAGCTGTTTTTCTTCTACCTATTTTGTGAACTGTTTCCATTATTTAAGATCGTTAAGGTTAATAGATTTTGGTTTTTGAGCTTCTTGAGCGTGCTCAGCACCAGCATATACATATAAATTTCTGAATAAAGCGCTACCTAATTTGTTTTTAGGTAACATACCTTTTACTGCTTTTTCCACTAATCTAGTAGGGTTCTTATCGAACATTTCTTGAGCAGTTAACGATCTTTGTCCACCTGGGTAACCAGTGTGACGGATGTAAGTTTTGTTATTCCACTTACTTCCTGTTAAGTTAATTTTTTCAGCATTGATAACCACAACATTATCACCACAATCTACGTGAGGTGTATAATTTGGCTTGTGTTTACCTCTAATAAGTTTTGCAACTTTAGAAGCTAAACGACCTAATGATTGCCCGTCCGCATCAACAACAACCCACTCTTTGTTTACAGTTGCTTTGTTAGCCGATACTGTTTTGTAACTTAATGTGTTCATACACGATTTAGTTTTTGTCTATTAATAAATTATATATCTTTTCCTTAAAAAAGGAGTGCAAATTTACAAATATTTATTTTACTGACAAATAGGAAGTTGGTTTAATTTTATTTAAGAATCTCAAAATGCGAATTAACATATTGTTAAGAGATTTCTAGTATACTTTTGCGACAACGATTCAAAACTAAAAATGAAGGTAAGAACATTACTGTTTATTTTTTCTGTTTTTTGTTCACTATTGGGATGGGGGCAAAGTTTAGAAAAGAAAATATATACAACTAAAAAGACTGATAAAGAACTTACAATTGATGGTAAATTAGACGATCCTGCTTGGGAAGCTGTTCCTTGGGGAGGTGATTTTTTTCAAAAAGATCCAGAAGAAGGAGTTGCTCCTGCTTTTCAAACTAAGTTTAAAATTCTTTATGATACAAAGTATCTTTACATAGCTATTAGAGCATTTGATGATTCACCTGAAGAAATTGAAGCTCGTTTAACTCGTCGTGATGGTTTTGCGGGTGATCGCGTAAATGTGATTATAGATAGTTATCATGACAAAAGAACTGCTTTTGTTTTTACAGTTACAGCTGCTGGGGTAAAAGGAGAAGAGTTTGTAACTCAAAACGGTCAAAATTGGGATGAAAGTTGGAATCCTGTTTGGTATACAGATGCTGTTATTGATGATAAAGGTTGGACAGGAGAGATGAAAATTCCATTTAGTCAATTGCGTTTTGGTAAAGCAAAAGAGCAAATTTGGGGTTTAAATTTTAATCGTACAATCTTTAGAAAAAATGAAAGATCGCTTTGGCAAAGAATACCAAATGATATTTCTGGTTTTATCAGTGAAGCAGGTGAACTACATGGGTTAATCGATTTAAAATCACAAAAGCAATTAGAGATTCAGCCATTCACTGTAATGTCTTATGAGACTTTTGAAAAAGAACCAGGAAATCCATTCAGAGATGGTGATAATTTTAGAGTTAATGGTGGGTTAGATGCTAAAATTGGAGTAACAAATGATCTTACTTTAGATGTAACAATAAATCCAGATTTTGGTCAAGTTGAAGCCGATCCAGGGAACATTGTATTAGATGGTTTTGACGATGTTTTCTTCCGTGAACAAAGACCATTCTTTGTCGAAAATAAAAATATTTTTGATTTTAGAGTTGGAGGACAAGATAATGTGTTCTACAGTAGAAGGATTGGAAGAAGTCCACAAACTTCTGCCGATTCTAATGATGGTGAATTTGTAGATGCGCCAATTAATAGTTCTATAATTGCTGCTGCTAAGTTTTCTGGTAAAACAAGAGACGGTTGGTCTATTGGTGTTTTAGAAACTGTAACGGATAATGAGTATGCGGAGATTGATAATAATGGAGATAGAAGAGAAGTTTTAGTTGAACCATTAACAAATTATTTTGTAACAAGAGTTCAAAAGGATTTTAACGATAGGAAGTCTTTTATCGGTGGAATTTTTACTGCAACTAATAGAGATTTACAATCGATTAATACACTTCATAAATCAGCGTATTCTGGTGGTTTAGATTTTAGACATGAATGGAAAAATAGAGATTATTTTATTCAAGGTAACTTTTCTATGAGTCATGTTTCAGGAAGTAAAGAAGCTATTCAAAGAACGCAGGAATCTATTCGTCATTTATTTCAAAGGGTAGATGCTAGTCATTTAAGTGTTGATCCTAATAGAACTTCTTTAACAGGAACAGGTGGGCGAGTTTTTGGAGGTAAAAGAGGAGGAGGAAATTGGCGTTTCTTTTTAGGGGCCAATTGGAAATCTCCAGAGTTTGAATTGAATGATGTAGGTTTTTTACGTCAAACAGATCAAATATGGCAATTTGGTAACATTGAGTATTTATGGCTAAACCCAACAAAAATATACAGACGAGCTTCTGCGAGAGTAGTATTAAGAAGTATGTATGATTTTGCTGGAAATTTTAACAGAATTGAATACGAAACTAGAGGTAATATTAATTGGGATAATAATTGGGGAACGGAAGGAAGAATTGGTTATCGCCCTAGATCTATTCAGAATTCATTTTTAAGAGGAGGTCCACGCTGGAGAAACTCAGAAGAGGTGTATTATAATTTTGCAATTGGTTCAGATTCTAGTAAAAAGTTTAACTTCTCTATTGGTTATGCGAATAATTATGGAACAGACGATAGTTTTAATGTCAAAAACTACGATTTAAACCTTAATTACCAACCATTGGATGCTTTAAGTGTTTCTTTGAGTACAAGTTTTAGGGAGAATATAAATAAAACACAATATGTTTCTGAAAAATTAAATGGATCTACACCAAGATACGTTTTAGGAGAAATAGATAACAATAATTTGTCTTTTACATTTAGAGCAAATTATAGTATTAATCCTAATTTGTCAATTCAGTATTACGGACAGCCATTTATAGCCAGAGGAAGATATAGTAATTTTAATTATGTGTCAAATTCATTATCTGAAGATATTGGAGGAAGAGTTGTTTTTCTAGATCAAAATCAAGTGAATTTTGATGCAAGTGATGAAGTTTTCAGAATTGATGAAAATTTAGATGGAATTACAGATTATGAATTTTCTAATCCAGATTTTTCTTTTGCTCAATTTCGATCTAATTTAGTAATGCGTTGGGAATATACTCCTGGTTCTGAGTTTTTCTTTGTTTGGTCGCAAGGAACTACTGGAAGTCAAGATCCAGATCGATCTTTATTAGGAGGATTAAATAATCAAATTTTAGAACAAGAATTAGAAAATATATTTTTAATTAAATTCACTTATCGATTCTTGAAATAAGAATTTTAAATAAAAAGCCAGAGTAATTTACTCTGGCTTTTTTTGTTTCTGAAGTTTAATTTAATTGATGAAATTATGAATTGCTTCATCTGCATTTTTCTGAAATAAAGGATTGTTAAAATCTTTCCAAATAAAGCTTTGATCAATAACTTTTCCTGTTAAAACATTTTCTTTACTAGCGTAAAAAGCTCCGCTTTTAAATTCATCGTTATCAATTCCATCAACAAAACGTTTAGCTCCAGATTCAAGAGAATGAGAAAGACCAAACAAAGGCATAATCAATTTCATTCCAATATGTTTTAAAAATATTCTTTGAATAAAAGGCAAATCATCCATTCCTTGCGTTCCTCTTGTTCCACCTGGACTCATACTGATAAATTTAATGTCAGGATTTTTTCTAGCCATACTGCTCATCCATAACGTTCCAGCATACTTAATCCATCCGTAAACTTGCATAGCGTCAAAATTATTTTTAAACTTTTCGCCATTAAATATTGAAATAAATTCATCAACTGAATTGTTGTCTAATTTAGGGCGTTTCATTCCTGTTTGCTTAACTCCACGCGCAGCTTCAGAACTAGCAAACAACGCAACGTTATTTAATTTTTGGTGTTTAATTAATTCGTCAACTAACACAACATGACCTAAAAGATTACTAGCAGTGATTGCTGTAACTCCAGTGTCATTTATTTTTTCAGGATGTTTACCACCAGTACCACCAGCATTCATTATTAATGCATCTACTGATTCTGTTAAAGAAGCAACGGCATTTTTTACGGTTTTTGGTTTTGAAATATCCATAATAATTATCTTGAAAATATTTCTACCAGTTGCTTTGGTTAAATCTTCTTTAGCAATTTTTGCTTTTTCAAGATTTCTACAAGCTAAATAAATTGTTTTTGTGTTTTTATTTAAAGCCAATTGTCTAGCAGTTTCTTTCCCTATACCAGCATTAGCACCAGTTATCATTATTGATGTGTTCATGTTTTTAGCTTTTACAGTTGTTTGTTTTTGTTGATTTGATAAAGTAGTATTCCTATGGTTCCAAGTGCTAACTCTAATACTGTAGCTTTAGTCATTCCATCAGAAGGAAAACCATCTAAAAAAATGCTAATAGTTCGTCCAATACCTAATGCAGTAAATAATAAAGGAATTGCAATTGAAGCTGTTTTGGTAAGATTGCTTTTTAAAGCGCCTAAGACAGAAAGTCCAGCTATAGTAATTAAGAATATACCAAAAGCTCTAACGTCGTTTAAAGCACTCGAATTACCTGCTATTTCGATTCCTTCGTTAGCTTTAATTGTAATCGGATTAAAAGCTGTAAGTGTTCCTATCACAGATAATAATAATCCAGATACGAATAAATAAATTTTTAAGATTTTAAAACTGTTCATAACCTTTGTTTTAGTTCGTTACAAAAGTCATGATGTTTTAAAGTTTTGTGTTGATGATTTAGGTCAAAGGATACTCAATTTAGGTCAAACGATAATCTGAAGGTGTTTTGCCAAATTGAAGTTGAAAATTTCTATTGAATGTAGATACAGATTCGAAACCAACATCGTAAGCAATTTCTGAGATACGATTATTTGTTGACTTTAAAAGTTCTGCAGCGTAAGCTAATTTTTTTCTAGTCAGATATTTCTTGGGACTTTCGTTAAATACTTCTTTAAACTTTCTTTTGAAAGAAGATTCACTTAAATGAGCAAGTAAAGCTAATTCTTTAATGGATAGATTAGCATATATGTTTTGCTGAATTACCTTTTTAAATTCAACTTCATTTGGTTGAAATAAAGCAGATAAAAAATCTAATTGTGATGGAGCATTTTGAGATTTTACAACTAATTGAATAAACTCTTTAAGCTTGGTTTTAATAATACCATCATCTACCAATTCTGGATTTTCTAAAAGTATAGCTATACTTTGTTTAAAATTTTCAAGCATTAAATCGACTTGAACTTGCTTTACGTTATAGTCAACTTTATAATTTGAAGAAGAAACATCTAAATCGAACAAATCTTTAACTAAAGATGGATATAAAAAAACACCAATTGACTCAATTCCATCTTTGCAATTTTCTTTATTGTTACTTGGTTCAAAAAAATAGTTCAAGCATTTAGCAATCATAGCAGTATCTTTATTTAGTTTGAGATACTTTTCTGGAGTTCTAACATTAACCTCTCCTTTGTTAACAAACATAAAACACGCTTCTTCTTCAACATAGTTCTTTAAAGTTCTGTTGAAAAAAGGCATAGACAACTTTATGAAAACAATTCTGTCTTTGTATGTGATAACTTTCTCTTCGAATTCCATGAAGAATGCTAAAATTTGAAGGTTTATATTTAATGTTATTATTAAACTAAAGTACTATTTTCTAAAAATAATACATAAAAAAAACCACCTAGATTTAGGTGGTTTTTAAATTTTGTAAAGTGAAAAGATTACTCAACTTTTTGATCTAACAAATCAAAGAATTGATTTAAACGAGGTAAGATGATAATCTTTGTACGTCTGTTTTTAGCTTTGTTAGCTGGTGTATCATTAGGAGCTAATGGTAAGAAACTACTTCTACCAGCAGCAATTAATCTAGACGGAGATACATTATACTTCGATTGTAACTCACGTACAATCGCAGTAGAACGCTTCACACTTAAGTCCCAGTTATCTTTTACAGCAGCAGTGTTAATTGGAGTATCATCAGTATGACCTTCAATCATAACATCCATTTCTGGTTGTCCGTTTACTACAGTAGCAACTTTTTGTAAAACTTTAGAAGCTTTATCTGTAATTGTATAACTACCGCTCTTGAATAATAATTTATCAGAAATAGAAATAAATACAACGGTCTTCTCTACATTAACCTCGATATCTTGATCGTCAATTCCGTCTTGTAATTCTTTCTTTAAATGAAAAGCTACTACTAAGTTTAATGAGTCTTTTTTAGAAGCAGCAGCTCTAATTTTGTTGATGTATTTATCTTTTTTGCTTAATTGAGCTAAAGTTTCTTTAATGTTGTCGTTAGCACCTTTAGTTAAAACAGTTAAATTTTCAACTTGTTGAATAGTATTTTCTTTGTCTTTTCTTAGTTCGTCAATTCTTCCTTCTAAATCTTTAGATCGATCCTGATACTTCTCTTTCTCTACTAAACACTTAGTAAGGTTTGTTTTTACTGTTGCTAATTCATCTTTAGTTTGTTCGTGCTTTGCCTTTAGAGCTTCTAATTCTTTGCTAGATGCACAAGAAGCTAATAAAACAGCAGCCGATAGAAATAATACTATTTTTTTCATCTTAATGTAGTTAATGTAAGTAGCAAATTTAAAAAAATGATAAAACAAAAAGTCACATTAACGGTATTTTAGTACAGATTGATTTATTTTTGTTAAAAAAATATAAATTAATGGCGTCAAAATACTATTCTTTCCTGCTAGTTTTCTTAGTTTTTTTTCAAGCTTGTAAAACAGAAAATAAAAAAGAACAAGTTCAAACAACGCAAGAATCCTTTACTAAATTGAGAGGAAACGTTTTTGGAACAACGTATAATATCATTTATAAGAGTACAGAGGATTTTCAAGAGCCAATTAATGTAATATTTGAGAATTTTAATAACTCATTATCTACTTACATTCCAACATCTTTAATTTCTAAAATAAATCAGAATGATACAACAGTAGTTGTAGATGCTTATTTTGTTGAGGCTTTTGATAAAGCAAAGCGTTTGTATAAAGAAACTGACGGGTATTTCGATCCTACGATAGGTAAATTAATTAATGCATATGGTTTTGGTTCGGGTAAAGAAAAAAAGAATCTTACAGAAGAAGAAGTTAAAGAGTTAATGAAGATTACAGGCTTCGATAAAATGACTTTAGAAGGTAATAAAGTTGTAAAAGCTCCTGAAATGGAATTTAACGTAAATGCCTATGCAAAAGGTTTAGGAATTGATGTTGTTGGACGTTTTTTAGAAAGTAAAAATATTCAAGATTATTTAGTTGAAATAGGAGGTGAAATTAGGGCTAGAGGTAAAAACTCCAGAGGTTCTGAATGGAAAGTAGCAATTGATGATCCTAAAACTGATGGATCTAGGAGTCAATCTCGATTTATTTTATTAGATAATCAATCTATGGCTACTTCAGGAAATTACAGGAAGTTTAAAGTTAACGAAAAAGGAGAAAAAATTGTACATACTGTAAATCCAAAAACAGGGTTAGCTCAAGAGAATAATTTATTAAGTGCTTCGGTTTTAATGAATGGAGATTGTGCAGATGTAGATGCTTATGCAACAGCATTTATGGCAATGGGATTAGAAAAAACAAAACTTTTTTTAGAGAAGCATCCTGAGCTTAAGGTTGTGCTACTTTTTACAAATGATAAAGGTGAAATAGAGGAATTTTCTAATTAATAATACCTAGCTTTAGGTATGTTTTAAATCTTTATCTCATAGTATTTTAGTTCTGATTTTAAAAAGGAAATCAAGAACAGGGTTTTAACCATAAATACATAAAAATGAGAAGGGGATTATTTATCGTTTTTTTAGTCGTTAATTTCTATACTTCTATAGGGCAATCTAACTACGAAATTGCTAAAGTTTATTTCAGTAAAGCTGAAAGAGACATGGAGAAAATAGATTATCAAGCTGCTAAAGTTAACTTCGACAAAGCAGTATCTAAAATAGATTCTATCCAAAAATCTAGAATTGCAGAAATGGGTACTTTAATTTATTACGAACTCAAATCGTATAAAGAAGCTAAAGATTTTGCTAAAAAATATTTTCAATTATCTAGAAGTAAAACTTCAGAAACTTACAAGCAAATGTTGGAATTGTATGTTGATATTGAAGAAAAACTGGAGAAGATTGAAGCTGAACAAAAAGAAGAAGAACGGCTAAAATTAATGGCTGAAAAAGAAGAAAAACGAATAGATTCATTAAAACGTGAATGGAATGCCATTTCAGATGCTTTATCTATTCATGCAGATACAATTTTTAACTTCAATACATACGGATTAGCTATTTTCAAAAAAGGAAATAAATATGGTTTATTAAATGAAAATGGTAAGATTCTTATAAAACCAAATTTGTATGAAAACGCTTTAGCTTTTGAAGGCGTGTTTCTTTTTGTAGATAAGAAACGAAAAGGAGCTCAAATCTACTGTTACAAGTCTAAAGAGAAAGAAGGTTTTGAGTTGCCAGATATTAAAAGTATTAATTCCGCATCTTCTTTTTTTGAAGCAGTTTTATTGCCAAGAGGAAATCAGCAATTAGTTGCTTATCCGAATAATAGTACAGATACCTTTGTTTTTGATTTAGTTAATGAGAGTTTTCTTCGAATTAAAAACATTGAAGGGCAATTAAAGGCTATGAAAAAAGCAGATATAATTAATAAGTACGATGAAGATGAGAATACCGTAAAGATTTATAAAACATGGTACAAGTTAGGTGGTCATTTAGGCGGAGATATTTATACATTATACAATCAAGAAACTAAAAAGTTAAAAGGATATTTATTTGGTTCTTCTGAAATTTCTGAAAACGAGAATCGAGTTTTATTTGCTGAAGATATTGGCTATTTGGGGAGTTTTTATAAAAATAAAATTCAAGCTCAAAAAGGAAAAATTACGAGTTGGTACAATGTCCTTGGAGAAAAAGTTAGTAAAATGAAAGATGCAAAAGGAACTTATACTAACGATGTAATTATTGAAAAAAAAGATACGGGGAAGTATCAACTTAAAAAAGACGGAATTGTGTTTTTAGGAGATAAAAAACTTCAATCTTTAGAAGATTACTTGAAAGAGAATAAATAACTGTTTATTGTCCTGTTTTATAGCATAAAGGTAAGATTTCACCTTTAGCTAAAGCATATCGCTCCACTAATTCTGGGGCGATTTGTTTTGTGTAATCTACTTCTTTTACATCAAAACCTATAGAACGTAATTTGTTGAAATAATCTCTTCCATAAACACGAACATGATCGTATTGCCCAAATATTTTAGCTCTTTCCTTTGGATCTGTAATAGAGTCATCTTCAAAAGTAGTTTCTCTGTTTAAATCTTGAGGAATTTGAAATATACCAAAACCACCAGGTTTTAATACACGATATAGTTCTTGCATTGCTTTTGTATCATCTGGAATATGTTCTAATACATGATTGCAAAAAATAATATCAAAAGATTCGTCTTCAAAAGGTAAGTCACAAATATCTGCTTTAACATCAGCAATTGGCGATTCTAAATCTGAAGTGATATATTCTAGGTTGTTTAATGCTCTAAAACGGTGCAAAAAACATTGTGCAGGAGCAATATGTACAAGTTTTCTTTTTTCTTTAGTTGAAAAAAAGTTTGTTTCTTGCTGTAAATACAACCATAGTAAACGGTGTCTTTCTAAAGAAAGAGTAGATGGAGATAATACATTTTCACGTTGAACTTCATAACCGTATGGAAGCATCTTTTTAAAAGATTTCCCATCGATAGGATCTGTGAAATTATCTCCTTTTAACCACCAAGCTATTACTGGGCGAACCCAATAACTAGCTTTGATTAAAATAGGTCGAGGTATGGTGTTTAATACAGTTTTAAAAAGCGACACTATTAAAGAGCTAAAGGTTGTTGTCTAAACTCATTTTCTTCATCACTTTCAATACCTAAAGCTTCGTAAATGTACTGGAACGTAGAAAGTAATTCTGGTTTTCCATCTATAATTACAACATCATGTTCAAAGTGAGCAGATGGCTTGTTGTCTAAAGTAGTTACCGTCCAACCATCTTTATGGAATCTTATTTTATGAGTTCCCATGTTTGTCATAGGTTCAATAGCTACTGCCATACCTTCAACAAATTTTTTACCTCTACCACGTCTTCCATAATTTGGCATTTCCGGATCTTCATGCATTTTTCTGCCAATTCCATGTCCTACCAATTCTCTTACTACACCATAACCATGTTTTTCTGTAAATTGTTGAATAGCATAACCTACATCTCCAACACGGTTTCCAACTTTAAATTCACGAATACCGACATACAAACTTTCTTTTGTAATGTCTAACAGTTTTTTAGTTTCTGGATCAATTTCGCCAACTGCAAATGTATAAGCATGATCTCCGTAGAATTCATTCTTTAAAGCTCCACAATCGATAGAAATAATATCTCCTTCAACTAAAGGAGTGTTGTTAGGAATTCCATGTACTACTTGAGAATTTGGACTCATGCATAATGTGTTTGGAAAATCATATAAACCCAAAAAAGCAGGAATTGCACCTTGTTCTCTTATAAATTCTTCAGCAAGTTTATCTAAATATAAAGTAGTAACTCCAGGTTTTACTTCTTTAGCTAACATTCCTAAAGTTTTAGAAACTACTAAAGCACTTTCACGCATTAACTCTATTTCTTCTTTGTTTTTTGGTATAATCATTTCCTATGGAATAAATAAAGTGCAAATATACTGGATTCGTAGAAACATTTAAGGTTTAAATTCTGGATGCTTTTTTCTAAACGCTTGCACTTCTTTTAACCAGTCTGGCATTCCATGTTTTTCTATCATTGTTTTAATGTGTGAATCATTAAAATCCAAATAAGGTTTGTAGCTGTGTAAATACTGAAATTCGTCTTTATGTTCCCAGTTTTCAAAACAAGATTTATGCATTACAGAATCTGAAAATTCACCAAATTTATGATCAGGCATTAAAAAAGCAGACCACGAAATTATTTCATCATCTTCTTTTAATGTTTTATTGCACAAAGAACATTTTGTTGAATCTAAAATTATTAGAGCCATGATGTTTACTTTTCATATGCGTGCTTGTATCCTTTGCCAGATACAATTTGTAGTATATCTTGTTCTAAAAAAGCATCGTTAACAGTGGTTGCTTCTATTCTTCCAATTTCTTTTCCGTTTCGGAAATAAATAAAAGTAGGAACTCTTTCATTATTATATCCTTTTTCTACTCCTTTTGCTTTTTTATCCCTGTTTACGGTAACAAGTTCTAATCTATTTTGATCAAAATTTGTTTCGTTTAAAATCTTGTAAAAGTTAGGAACTTCACGTCTGCTATCATCACACCAAGTTCCCATAAAAGCTTTTATAGTAACATCTTTTAAATAAGGAGTTAATTCAGAAATGGTTTTTTTATCTGTTTCGTAATACTCATAATAATCATTAAACCATTCGCTTCCGTATGGTTCTTGTTTAAAGTTATTTTGAGTAGCGTATCCAACTAAGTTCCCATCACTATCTTTTTCTGCTTTAAACTTTGCATTCGATTTTTGATAAGAAGAACAAGCACCGATTAAAAATATGGTGATTGCATATATTATTTTTTTCATTGTCATTTAAGATTTATACCAGAGATTCTTGAGTCATTTCAGCTGGTTTTTCTACACCTAACAAATGTAATATAGTTGGGGCCATATCTCCTAAAATTCCATTTTTGATTGATTTTAATTCGTTGTCTATTAAAATTAATGGAACCGGATTTGTCGTGTGTGCAGTATTTGGTGAACCATCTGGGTTAATCATCGTTTCACAATTTCCGTGATCTGCAATTAATAAGGTTGTATATCCATTAGCTAAAGCACTAGTGACAACTTCATTCACACAAGTGTCAACGGCTTCACAAGCTTTAACAGCAGCATCAAAATCTCCTGTGTGTCCTACCATATCTCCATTCGCAAAATTCAAGCAGACAAAATCTACCTCTCCTTTTTCTAATTCAGGAACGATTGCATTTTTAATTTCAAAAGCACTCATTTCAGGTTTTAAATCGTAAGTAGCTACTTTTGGAGATGGACATAAGATTCTTTTCTCTCCTACAAATTCTTTTTCTCTTCCGCCAGAGAAGAAAAATGTAACGTGTGGGTATTTTTCAGTTTCTGCGATTCTGATTTGTTTCTTTCCTGCAGTTTCTAAAACTTCTCCTAAAGTATTTTCAATGTTTTTATTATCGTAAATTACATGAATTCCTTCGAAAGTACTATCGTAATTTTTCATAGTAACAAAATATAAAGGTAACTTCTTAAGGTTTTGATCTGCAAAATCTTTATGATTTAATGCTTGAGTTAATTGTCTACCTCTATCTGTTCTGAAATTAAAAAAGATAACAACATCATCTTCTTTAATTGTAGCTTTAGGCTTATTGTTTTCGTCAGTTAAAATGATAGGTTTAATAAATTCATCAGTAACATCATTTTTATAACTTGCTTCAATACTTTCAACGGCGTTAGTTGATAAAGTGCCTTCACCGTTTACTAATGCATTATAAGCTAAAGCTACTCTTTCCCAACGGTTATCTCGATCCATTGCATAATAACGACCAGTAATAGAAGCTAAACTTCCGGTACTATTCGCCATGTGATTTTCTATGTCTTTTATATAGCCAGCTCCAGATTTTGGGTCTGTATCTCTACCGTCTGTAAATGCATGTAAGTAAATGTTTGATATATCATTACTCTTAGCTGCATCTAATAATCCTTTTAAATGATTAATGTGTGAATGAATTCCACCGTCTGAAACTAAACCTAATAAATGGATGTTTTTATTATTTTCTTTTGCATATTGAAAAGCATGAAGTAATTCAGTTTCCTTAGCTAAAGTATCTTCTTTTATAGCCTTGTTTATTTTAGCAAGGTTTTGGTACACAATTCTTCCAGCTCCTAAATTTATATGTCCAACTTCAGAGTTTCCCATTTGTCCTTCTGGAAGTCCAACATATTCACCATCAGTTCTTAATTCAGAATGAGGGAATTTAGTGTACAAAGAATCTATAAAAGAAGTGTTTGCTTTATCTACTGCAGAAATTTCAGGGTTAGGTGAAATTCCCCAACCATCTAAAATCATTAAAATTACTTTCTTATCCATTTGGTATAATTTGATAAGTAAAAGTAGTAAAGATTTTAGGTTTTTTACTTAAAATTTCACGAAACCGATTGCGATTAATGTAGCGATAGAAATTAAACCAATAGGAATTAAATAGGAAAGAAGTTTCCGTCTGTTTTCTTTTTTAGCTTCTAATCTTATTTGTTCTAATTGTTTTTCAGTAGCTGTTTTGTTAAAAGATAATTCGTCTGAATCATTTTTTTCGAAATATCTGTGTTTTTTTAGTTTTTCAATAGCGCTTTTACGAGGTCTTTTATTATTCTTAATACTCGTAATCATAGCAGAAGTTGATCCCATAACAATATTTTTAGCATTTCCTATCTGTAGCTAAATATTTGAAAACGTTACATTTTTACCTATGTTAATAGATTTTAAAAATGTGTTTTTTGTGTTTTTTTTATTTGTACATTTGCACGCCGAAAAAAATAGGATGTGTTTGTGACTTTTTTATAAAAAAGGTATCAAATACTAGTGTAAACATAGAATGCATAAATAAAAGAAGAAATGAAAATATTCAAAAATGTAATCCCTGTAATCGTTATTGTTTGTTTTAGTATTCAAACTGCGTTTTCTCAAGAGATCTCAAGAGAAGATAAGAAAACTATAAAAAGCAAAGAACAAGAGATTCGTGTAAACGAAGAAATGTTGTTAAGTGGAGTTGAAGGTTTAGAAAGAATTAAGTCTAGATTAACAAAAGATAAAAGTAAAAACAGAATAACTAAAGAAGAAGTTTTAAGAAAGGAAACGATCATCAGAAATGTTGAAGCTAGATTATCGAAACTTGATAAGAAGATAAAAACTCAAAAAGAAGAGTTAAATTCATTCAAGAAATCTTTAAATGTTAAAGTTGCTGAAGTTAAGGAAGTTGAATCTGTAGAAACTAAGACTGTAGCAACTCCTGTTGCAGAGGTGAAAGCTGATAGTGATTTACAAAAAAGAGAACAAGAATTAAAAGCAGCAAGAGAGAAGTTAGAGAAAGAAATAAAAGCAAGTGAAGAGGCTTATAAAAAGCAATTAGAAGCTTTACGTAAGAAAAACGAAAAGTTAACACAGTTAGATAGTCAGTTGAAAGCTGAAAAAAAGGAAATTGAAGATAAAATTTCTAAAGAAAAGAGAATGAAAATAATGGAGGTAGAAGATGATATTAGTGTTAATGTAGAGATGCTAATTAGTGGAAGGCAAGGTTTAAAAAAGAAGAAAGATCAATTAGAGGCAGCTAAGAAAGAAGGTGCCTTAACTGCTGAAGATATTCAAAGAAAAGAAGCAATTATCAGTAGAGTTGAAAAAAGATTAAACAAGTTAGAAAACGAGATAAAAGAGAAGAAAGAAAAATTAAGTAAGCTAAAAGCTGCTTAAGTTTTTAGTGTAGATAATTGAGTTTAACTATAAAAGGGTAGATTGTGAAATCTACCCTTTTTTTGCACCTTAAATTGAAAAGTCAGATTTTGGTTGATTTGACCTCTCAAATAATCACTATAAATAATTTTAAGATTAATTCTTCCCTATTAATTAACCTAAAGAAAAGTGTATTTATTAACGATTTTAATTATTGTTTTTGATGCGTTGAACTGTAATAGTATCAACACAAACCTCTAATCGTTTGCAATATGAATGTTTTTTAACTACTTGAAAAATGTAATTTAACTGTTAAGTTTTTTTGAAAAAGTTTTTTAACTATTTGTTTTTAAGTTTTAACTTTCAGTATTGTAGTGTTTTAAGTTTTGTTTTTTAGTGGTTAAATTATTGTTTTTATTGCGAAATTAGATGAGTTACGTATTAATTTTAGATTTAAGCCAATCTAAAATTCCAATTTTTTTATCTAAAATAGAATCTTCAGCTTTGTCAAGTTTTTCACTGATTTCTAGATATAATTCTTTGAAAAGTAAAGACTTTTGGGCATTCGGATAATAAGGTTTAATCTTATTTAAACCATTTAATATACTTCGTTCTAAATTGAATAGTCGTTCATTACTTTTTAGGAAGTATTTACTTGTGTGAATAAGATGTGATATTAATTGATGATCTCCAAGATCATGTTGAATCATTATTCTTAAAATATTTCCACAAGAAATAATAAGAGAAGCAGGATTTGTTTTTTTATCGCTAATCATAACACAATAATGATTCGCTTCTTTTAACATACCTTTTAAAAAATACATGCGGGCAATAGATAATAAAACCTCAATACTAAAATTTGGGCCAGTCATTTCACTATGTAAATTATAGTTTTCTTTAATTTGAGGAATAATCTCTAAAAAACGATTAACATCTTTTTTTATCCATAAATAATTTAAAACCAAACAATCGTTTGCTATGGTGCTAAAACTTTTGGTAATAGCACTAAATCGATGTTCATTTTCATCGATAAGCCTTAGAAGCTCTGGATGAATTTTTTCAAAAGGAGTTGTTTCCATCAAATTCATGCTAGAATCTAAATAATTGTTTAAAGCTTTAAATTTTAAAAGAAAATCATCTCGATACTTAGATGGATTATTGTTTAAATACTCATAAGCTAAAAAAGAGTAACGTTTCCCTTCGTTAAAATCATTATCTCCCATGTATATGAAAGATTTAGCCCTGTAAAAAAAGTATACAGATAGAACAGACTTAGCACTGCTAACGTCTTGTAATAAAGGGTTGTTGTTGTAATTTAAAAGGCCGTCTCTATTTTTTATTCGTTTGTCTAAAAACTGATAATGCAATTCACATATTTCTTCAGCTAAAAGTTTATAAGAATTTAAGTTTTTTGATAGTCGAATATATTCGTCTAATTCGGTGACTCCATCTTTAAAATTATTTGTCCCTTTATCATAATTGAAAAGTCTAAACTCTACAGCTTTCTTTTGTAATAAACAGCAAATGTCGAAATCACATTTTTCTACAGCTATTTTTTTTAGTTTATTGAGTTTTCTTTTTGCTTTAGTGTACAAAGCGTTTTTTAAAAGTACTTCTAATTCAATAAATTCATTAAATAAATTAATGTCAGAATATTTTTCTTCTGATATTTTTAAATGGTCGATTAATTCTTGAAATAAATCAAACTTTAAGGTGTTGAATTTTAAAGAAGTTAATTTGTGTTTCTTTATAAAAGGTACTTTCTCAAAAGCTTTCTTTTTTCTTACTGTTTCTAGAAGCTTGAGTTTTGTTGTGGGTTCAGATTTTGTGTTTAAACTTCTTTTAAAAGAATTGTAAACTTTAGAACTTAAGGAGTTAATTAATAAGTTTAAATCTGCTTCTTCAGATTTTGACATAGGTTGATGTGATAATTAAATATATGACTATAAATGCTATAACATCTTTTTCAATTATAAAGAATAACTGCGTTTGATGAGATTTATTATATGAGATTTTAATTGGAGGAAAATCATTTATCAAGAATACTTTCTAATAGCTTCTTTAATTCTTTGAATTCTATTTTCGGGATCTGGATGAGTGCTTTGAAATTCAGGAACTCTATTTGGGCCTGCTGCTGCTTTTAAAATTTCCATTACGTTAATTAAATAGCCAGGATCGTAACCTGCGTCTAGCATTAGTTTTACGCCCAATTCATCACTTTCTAATTCATCACCTCTACCATTTTTAAGTAAAGTTTGTTGTCCAATACTATTCGCTAGTTGTCCCATGTCAGCTCCAACTGAAGCTCCCATTGTAATTAGTTTCCAAAAGTTTGCTTCACTAATTCTTTCGTTAGAATGTTTTCCAAGGACATGGCCTATTTCATGACCAAGAACACCAGCAACCATATCTTCATTTAAAGTTCCAGATTTATCTGTAAGTTTTGCAAAAAGAGCATAAGTGATAAAAATTTGACCACCTGGTAATGCAAAAGCATTAATAGTTCTGTCATCTCTAAGTAAATGAAATTCGTATTTGTAAGCAGATTGTTTAGCAATAGAATTATCCACTAATTTTTCTCCTATTTTGTCGATATATGCTTGATATTGATTGTTTGGGTAAAGACCTCCGTGTTGATTCGCCATTGCAGGAGCTTGTTGTAATCCAATGGCTATTTCTTGATCTGTACTTAAACTTATGGTTTGTGTTTTCCCAGTGTACGGATTAACCGTTCTTTGGCTGCACTTTCTTAAATAGGCAAAAGCAACTATCACTAAGCCAATTAATAGGCGGAATTTAAATCCTCCTTTTCTCATCTTCTTTTTTTGATTTTCATGTTACTTGTAAATATACAAAAAACGAAAATCATAAGGCTATTAATTTCGAAATGAGTATTTTTATCCTTACAAACAACACAAACATTTTAACGTATGAAAGCTCACTTTGAGTTAAATGAAGTAACGAGAAAATTGCCTCAACATTTGCATAAGTTTGTGGTAAAACAACCTTATGATGAATATACAGCTCAAAATCAAGCTGTGTGGAGATATGTAATGCGTATGAATGTAGATTATTTGGGGAAAGTAGCTCATGAATCTTACATAGATGGATTACAAAAAACAGGAATTTCTGTAAATACAATTCCAAGAATGGCAGGAATGAATAGAATCTTAAAAGAAATTGGTTGGGCAGCAGTTTCTGTAGATGGTTTCATTCCACCAAATGCTTTTATGGAATTCCAAGCTTACAATGTTTTAGTTATTGCTTCAGATATGAGAACAATAGATCATATCAAGTATACTCCAGCACCAGATATTATTCACGAAGCAGCAGGTCATGCGCCAATTATAGCGAATCCTGAATATGCAGAATATTTAAGGAGATTTGGTGAAATTGGAGCAAAAGCTATTTCTTCTTCCAGAGATTATGAAATGTACGAAGCAATTCGATTACTTTCTATTCTAAAAGAAAATCCGAATTCTAGTCAAAAAGAAATCCAAGAAGCACAAGAGAAAGTAGAATGGTTGCAAAATAATATGGGCGCACTTTCAGAAATGGCTCAAATTAGAAATTTACACTGGTGGACTGTGGAGTATGGTTTAATTGGTACAGTAGAAAATCCTAAAATTTATGGAGCTGGATTATTGTCTTCTATCGGAGAAAGTAAATGGTGTATGCAAGATGCTGTTAAGAAATTACCATATACTTTAGAAGCTTCTAATGTCTCTTTTGATATTACAAAACCCCAGCCACAATTATTTGTAACTCCAGATTTTGCACATTTAAGCTTAGTATTAGAACAATATGCAAATACTATGGGAATTCGAAAAGGAGGTTTAAGTGGAATTAATAAATTAATTGATTCTAAAAACTTAGGAACTATCGAATTGTCTACAGGAATTCAAGTTTCAGGAGTCTTTACTAATGTAATTACGGATGAAAATAATAAACCTATTTACATTCAAACAACCGGAGGAACAGCTTTATCAAATAGAGATAAAGAACTGATTGGTCATGGTACAAACTATCATGCTGAAGGTTTTGGTAGCCCAATTGGAAAATTAAGAGGAATTAATATTCCTATTGAAAACATGAGTCCAAGAGATTTAGAAGCTTATGGGATTTATGAAGGAAAAACAGTAAGCCTTGAGTTTGAAGGAGGAGTAAAAGTAGAAGGAGAAGTAATTACAGGTACAAGAGATTTACGAGGTAGAATTTTATTAATTTCATTTAAAAATTGTACTGTAACTTATTTCGATACTGTTTTATTTCATCCAGATTGGGGAATTTACGATATGGCTGTTGGAGTAAATGTTGTTTCTGCTTATGCTGGTCCTGCCGATGTAAATTCTTTTGAAGATCTTGGGAAGGTTTCAGAAACGAAAACACATAAAATTAATTATTCTTCTTCAGATCGTGATTTGTATGATTTATATAATCAAGTACGACAAATGAGAGAAGATTATGCAGTTTCAGAGAATAAAATTATAGCAATTTTTAATCTTGTTGAAGAGAAATTTAATGAAGATTGGTTATTAGCGTTGGAGTTGTATGAAATTGCAATAGCACAGAATTACGAAATTCAAAATTCAATTAAAGAGTATTTAAATCGTTTAAAAACAAACGAAGAATTCTCTAGTTTAATAGAAGATGGATTATCGTTGTTATTTAATGAACAAGTAGTATAAAATGAATATATTTAATTTATTTAGAAAAAAAATATGGCAAACGAAATACAAGAATATTTAGAAAAAGGAGCTGTAGTTTTAGATGTAAGGACTTTAGCAGAATGGAATGAAGGACATAGTGAAGGAGCAAAACATATAGTTTTAGATACAATACCAGATAATGTAGAAGAAATTAAATCTTGGAACAAACCAGTAATTGCAGTGTGTAGAAGTGGAGGTAGAAGTGGACAAGCAACTAACTTTTTACAAGGGCAAGGAGTAGATATTATCAACGGAGGTCCTTGGGGAGATGTAGATCAATATTTATAAAATAAAAATATCAAAGTTGTAAGGAGATGTGTTTTTTACATCTCTTTACTGTTTAAAAAGCTATAAAAATAAGTTTTATATCACTTGTTGTGATGTTTGTGTATTTATGTTTTTCTAGTTGTAACTTAAATACTAACAAGTCATTTTTTAAGAAAGATTTTCCAATAATTTTACAGGAATCTCCTAGAGATTGTGGGCCAGTTTGTTTACAAATGATTAGTTAGTATTATGGGATTGATATAACTTTAGATAGTTTGAAAAAATTATCGTCTTTTAATTCTGTGCAAGGTACTTCGCTTTTAGGTTTAAGTGAAGCTTGTGATAGTATTGGAATTAAAAACTTAGGAATTAGAGTTGAATACGATAGTATATTAAAATTCTACAATCCTACTATTGCTCACTGGGAGAAAAATCATTTTGTAGTCGTTTATAAAATGGCAAAAGATAGTGCTTGGGTTGCTGATCCTGCTATAGGTAAGGTGAGGTACTCAAAAAAAGAATTTTGTGAAAGCTGGACTCAAAGTGAAGGTAATACTACTCCAGAAGAAGGTATAATGTTGTTAACAGAGTTAAAATAAAAAAGGAAACACTTCAATTGTATTTCCTTTTTAAAAGCTGTAGTTATCTATAAGCAACAGCAACGTTTTCTGCTCTAAAAGAAGTTACATTCCCCCAAATTCCAACTCCTGAATAAGCAACTGCATTACCATCAGCAGCAAAAGTTAATGTTCCTTCAGAAGTCATATCTGGAGCTTCTAAGTTAATTTTAGCAATACGATTTTCGTTGTCTAAGTTGTAAGTTTTAGTTTTTACTACACTTCCACTTTTTAAGAAATCAATAGTTACTGCTGCAGAACTTTCGCTAAAATCTGTAGAAAAATTTAATTGAGTCATTGGTTCTTTTGCTGTAGTTGAATAGATTGTTGATTTTACATTTCCCATGATAATAAAGTTTTAGGTTAGGTATTAAGTTTAGTCGTTCTGTACAGTTTTATAAAAACGATTAAGAACAAATCAAATATCTGAACTAATCGCCACGAGAAAATGAAAAATAGAATAAGTAAGGTATTTATTGGAATAAAGTCGAAGTTATCAGGAATTAATTTAAAAATAAAGGAATCATTAATTGATTTTCTTGTTTTATTAGTTAGTTATGATTTCTTTTGTAGGAAAAAAGCTATGAAATTTTCAAAATTACTTTTTCTAACCTTTGGTTTGATTTGTTTTACAAGTTTATACGGTCAAGATAAGGTTAAAGTCGGAATACATGCAGGAGCAACTTATTCATCATTACGATTTGAAGACGATATTGTTTCTGAACATGATTCTGAAATAGATTATTTATTTGGTATAAATGCTAATATATATCTGAGTAAAAGATGGTCTTTTCAGACTGAAATCAATTATGAAAGGAAATTGGTAAGCGTATTTTCTCCTGAGTTTGTTCTGAATGGACAGATTATTAATAGCTTTAGGATTTACGATCTTTATGAATTCGTAACAGTTCCTTTAACTGTACAGTATGATTTTAGTGATAAGAGTCCTTTCTATGTTAAAGGTGGTTTTTTTGCTTCTTATTTTCTAAAAGCTAGAGAAAGAATAAATGAAAGAGAGTGGAGTGATGATTTATCTCAATATTTTTCTGAATTTGATTCTGGTATTTCATTAGGAATAGGTAAAATTTTCGATATAAATGAAAGGTTCAGTTGTTTCATGGAGCTAAGAAATCATCTGGGAACTGTAAGTATAGAGAGTGAACCTCATTTTAATTATACAAAAACGAACTCATTAAGTTTTATCGTAGGTTGGAATTTTACACTTTAAGAAATTAAAACTTCATAAAAGGAAATGCTTGAGTTAGTGTTTCCTTTTTTTGTGCAAGCTTATTTAAGAATTTCTGATGTGCTTCAGAATTAGGGTTAAAAGGTTTGTGTGCTAATCCTTTCTGAATTTCCTCAACTTTAGTTAATGTTTGTAGTGTGTTTTCATTAAACCAAGTTTCAGAAAACTTTTTCCAAATGTAATTTATGGCTGTCTCATTTGGGTGAATCATATCAGCATTATAAAAACGATAATCACGTAGTTCATCCATTAGAATTTCATAAGATGGAAAATAATAGTGTTGTTTTCTTGGTTCAACAACTTCATGAATCCCTGCAAATAAATGCGATTTACTTCTCTGATTTTCTATAAAACCATCTTTTAAATGACGCACAGGAGAAACAGTAAAAATTATAGAAGCTCTAGGGTTTACACTTTTAATTAAAGCACAAATATTCTCTAAGCTAGCTGTAATCTCATCAATAGGTAATAATTCTTTTAAAAATTGCTTTTGAGGCACTTTGTGACAATTTGCAACAATCGTATCCGAAGAAATAAAACGATACACCCAAGCTGTTCCTAAAGTGATTATAATATGACTTGCATCTAACAATTCTTTAGAGGTAATTTGAGTCGCAGAATTTATGTTTTGAAGTAACTGTTCTTTGTCAACGTCACTCAGGTTAGAATGTACATCAAAACAATGCCAACGTTCATTTAATTCGAAAATATCAGTTTCAGTATATGTTTTCTCATTAATCGCTTTGGTAATTTATGTTTCAATAGCTTTTGGATGGAATAAAATTCCAAACGGATTTTGATTGACCTGAAACTTATAATAGTTGAGTTTATTTCCAATGTTTTCTGAAAAACAAGAACCTAATAATAATAATTTAGAGTTGTAATCAATTAAGTTATGTGATTGTTGTTTTAAAGGTAATTTGGTTTGTAAATCCATACTATTTCACTTACTGAGTTACTGGTTGTGCTAAATTAATTGAAATTTCTGGTACTCTTTTATTAAAGTATGTTTTGATGTTTTGGAAATCTTCTTTTTCTAATTCAAGAAAAGAAATTAATTCCTGTGAATTTTCTTTAAAAAGAATAATCTGATTCGGGAATACTTCTAAACTAGTTATTTCTGAAACATTAAAAATTCGTTCCTCTTTACCAGTTTTGAAAGTTATTAATCCTTTTTTAATTTGGAATGATGCTGTTTTTCTAAGAAAAATACCACTTATAAATGATACAAAGATCATTATGAAAACTATCATGTAGTTAATTTGATAAACATTAACAATATAAGCATAAGCTAAAAATCCAGTAACTAAGAATATAGAAAAGCCTAAGCTAGTATCTTTATGCGCATAATCATTTTCACTAGGTATAAATACTGAATCTGTATCTTTTTTCTTTGGGATGAAAGATCTATAGGTGACAAATATTAATAATAGAATTAAAGCCGCTGTTATGTATGGTTTCGGTATTTTTTCATAATAAAAAGCAATTTCATCTCCATAGAAATGTTCTATAATCTTAATGATTACATAGAAGAAAATAGGACTTATTATATGTCTCCAATAATGCAATAGTTTCTCTTTCATGTTGTAAAAATAAAAAAATCTAAAATCATATTATGATTTTAGATTTTTTAAAAGTGTCATTCTAAACTCATCTCAGAATCTTAAATGAATTCTAATAAACGTTAATATTTTTTGTTACACGATGTAATCTTTAGCGCGTTCTAAAGCTTTAGGAATTCCACCAGGATTTTTACCTCCAGCCGTAGCAAAGAAATTTTGCCCACCACCACCTCCGTGGATTAATTTTCCTAATTCTCTAACTACTTTACCGGCATCGTAACCTTTTTCGTTAGCTAAATCTTTAGAAATATAGCACGTTAACATTGCTTTTTCTTTGGTTGGAGCAGTAGCAAATAAGACAAATAAATTATCAATTTCACCACCTATTTCAAAAAGTAAGTTTTTAATACTAGCTGGATCTAAATCTACTTTTGTTGCTAAGAAGTTTACACCATTAACTTCAGTGATTTGATTTTTTAAATCACCTTTCATGTTCTTAGCTTTATCTTTTAATAACTGTTCTATTTGCTTCTTTAAAGCAGCGTTTTCATCTTGTAAAGAAGTAACAGCTTTAGTTAAATCTTTAGGATTTTTCAACACATCTTTTACAGCATTAAATTTATCTTCAACATCTTCGAAATACTCTCCAACAGTCATGTTTGTAATTGCTTCAATACGACGAATACCAGCTGCTACAGCACCTTCAGATTTAATTTTGAAATACCAAACATCTCCAGTTTGCTGAACGTGTGTTCCTCCACATAATTCTATCGACTGTCCAAACTTAATCGCTCTTACACTATCGCCATATTTTTCTCCAAATAAAGCAATTGCTCCTTCGTCGATTGCTTGTTGCATCGGAATATTACGTTTTTCTTCTAACGGAAGATTTTCACGAATTCTAGCATTTACAAATTCTTCAATTTCTTTTAATTGATCGCTATCAACTTTAGAAAAATGAGAAAAATCGAAACGTAAATGTTTAGGACTAACTAAAGATCCTTTTTGTTCTACATGTGTTCCTAAGATTGAACGTAAAGCTTGGTGTAATAAATGCGTTCCTGTGTGGTTACTTGCAGAAAGCCTTCTGTATTCTTCATTTACTACAGCTTTAAACGACTCGTTTAAATGGTTTGGTAAATTCTTAGTGTAATGAATAATTACATTATTTTCTTTTTTGGTGTTTAAAATATGAATCACGTCACCATGAGCATCTTCTAAGAAACCTTTATCACCAACTTGTCCTCCTCCTTCAGGATAAAAAGGAGTCATGTTAAATACTAATTGATATTGATCACCATCTTTTTTTGTAGTTATTTTTCTGTAGCGAGTTAGTTTTACATCAACGCTTAAAGTATCATAACCAACAAATTCTTCAACTTCATCTTCAACTAAAGTAACCCAGTCATCTGTTGCAAGTGCAGTAGCTTGTCTACCTCTTTCTTGTTGTTCTTTTAGAGCAACATTATATTCAGATTTGTTATAAGAAAATCCTCTTTCAGATAAAATTAAACCTGTAAGATCTTCTGGGAATCCATAAGTGTCTTTTAATTCAAATACTTTACGTCCAGAAATTTCCTTAGAAGAACTATTTTGAATAACAGTGTCTAATAAAAGAAGTCCTTGTTCTAAAGTTTTTAAGAATGATTGTTCTTCTTCTCTTATGACATTATGAACTAAAGTAGCTTGTTTTTTTATTTCAGGGAAAGCTTCTCCCATTTGATGAGATAAAGTCTCCGATAGTTTATAAATAAAAGCTTCTTTCTGATTTAAGAAAGTAAATCCGTAACGAATAGCACGTCTTAAAATTCTACGAATTACATAACCAGCAGCGTTATTGCTAGGTAATTGTCCGTCTGCAATAGCAAAAGAAACCGCTCTTACGTGATCTGCAATTACACGAATAGCTACATCTATCTTTTCATCATTTCCATATTTTACACCGGTAATAGTTTCAATTTCTCTAATTAACGGAGTAAATACATCGGTATCGTAGTTCGATTGAACATTTTGTAAAACCATACATAAACGTTCAAACCCCATACCTGTATCAATATGTTTAGCTGGTAATTCTTCTAAAGATTTATCAGCTTTTCTATTGTACTGCATGAAAACTAAATTCCATATTTCAACAACTTCAGGATGATCTTCATTGACTAAAGATTTTCCGTCTACTTTAGCTTTTTCTTCAGCAGAACGAATATCAACATGAATTTCAGAACAAGGTCCGCATGGTCCTTGATCTCCCATTTCCCAGAAGTTATCTTTTTTATTTCCCATTAAGATACGATCCTCAGAAATGTGTTGTTTCCATAAATCGTAAGCTTCTTGATCCATTTTTGTCCCATCACCTTCATCACCTTCAAACACGGTAACATATAAAATATCTTTAGGGATTTTGTAAACTTCAGTTAATAATTCCCAAGCCCAAGCAATTGCTTCTTTTTTAAAGTAATCACCAAAACTCCAGTTTCCTAACATTTCAAACATAGTGTGGTGATATGTATCGTAACCAACTTCTTCTAAATCGTTGTGTTTACCTGAAACACGAAGACATTTTTGAGAGTCTGAAATACGTGGGTTTTTAGGTGTATTGTTTCCCAAGAAAAATTCCTTAAATGGGGCCATCCCAGAGTTAGTAAACATAAGGGTTGGATCGTTTTTTAATACCATTGGGGCAGAAGGCACGATTTCGTGTTGTTTAGATTTAAAAAATTCTAAAAACTTACTTCTAATTTCTTGAGATTTCATGGGTTATTTCGTTAAAATAATTCTAATAAAAGAAAGGAAATCGTTGAGTTTTGAAACATTTTATAACTTTGCATGTCTAATCAACTAAATAAGTTCCTTTCAAAGGACACAAAAGTACTACATTTGGTCATATGGCAAAAGTAAAATATTATTACGATCCAGAAACGCTATCGTACCAGCAAATTGAGTTACGAAAGCGGGATAAGTTTAAAAATAGTATCATTATACTATTGGGGGTTGGACTTACCATGTTTCTTGGGTTTATGGTTTTAAGTCAGTTTATTGAATCGCCAAAACAAAAAGCGCAAAAAAGAGAATTAGAAAATTCTAAACTTCATATCGAACTATTAGGAAAACGAATTGAAGAGGTTACAGAAGTTTTAGGAGATTTACAAGAACGAGACAATTATATCTACAGATCATATTTTGAAGCAAACCCAATTCCTGATGAACAACGAAAAGCAGGTTTTGGTGGGGTAAATCGTTATAAGAATTTAGAAGGTTTTAATAACAGTGAAATGATTATTGATGTGACCAAACGTTTAGATGTATTGTCTAAACAAATAGTGGTGCAATCGAAATCATTAGATGAAATTGTAGATTTAGCAAAAGCTAAAGAAAAAATGTTAGCATCTATTCCTGCAATTCAACCTTTAAAAGCTGAAGATTTAACACGAATGGCTTCAGGTTACGGAATGCGAATGCATCCAATTTTAAAGATTCGTAAAATGCATAAAGGAATGGATTTTACAGCACCTAAAGGAACACCAATTTATGCTTCAGGAAACGGAACTGTTTCTAGAGCAAATAGAAGTGCAACTTTTGGTAAAGTAGTATACATTGAACATGGTTATGGTTATAAAACTGTTTATGCACACATGAGTAAAATTGGAGTAAAAAAAGGTCAAACTGTAAAACGTGGAGATATTATAGGTTATGTAGGTAATACAGGAAGATCTGTGTCTGCACATTTACATTATGAAGTTCATCGAAATGGTGTAGCAGTAAACCCGATTTACTATTATTATGGAGATTTAACTCCAGAAGAATTTTTAGCGATGCAAAAGGCTTCAGAAGATGAAGGCCAATCGTTTGATTAAAAAAATGACCCCAAAATTATGAAAAAAGCAATTAGAAAAATATTAGTATCTGCTAGTATTGTAACGTTATCTGGAATCTCATACGCACAGCAAGCAGATTCCTCTCAAGTAAAAGCAAAGGAAATTACATTTATGGCAGTGGGAGATATGATGTTAGGAACAACTTTTCCGAATGCTTCATATTTACCACCTAAAGGAACCTATCCTTTTAAAGACGTACAAAGTGTTTTTAAAAATGCAGATGTATTATTTGGGAATTTAGAAGGAACATTAACGGATACAGGTAAAAACGCAAAACGCTGTAAAGATCCATCTAAATGTTATTCTTTTAAAAGTCCAGAATCTTTCGGGAAACATTTTGAAAAGGCTGGTTTTGATGTTGTAAGCATTGCAAATAATCATATTGGAGATTTTGGTGGTATAGGAATTAAAAACACACTTAAAACTTTAGATAACGCTGGAATTGCAAGTGCAGGGGTTTTATCTAAACCGACTACTGTTTTTGAAAAAGATGGTATTAAATATGGTTTAATTGCTTTTGCTCCTAATAAAGATTGTTTGAAGTTAAACTTTGTAACCAAAGGAACTCAGATGGTAAAGAATTTAGCTAAAAAAGTTGATATTGTTATTGTTTCTTTCCACGGAGGAGCTGAAGGTACAAAGCATAAAAATGTGCCTAGAAAAACAGAATATTTCTACGGAGAAAATAGAGGAAACGTGTATTCATTTGCACACAAAATGATTGATGCTGGAGCGGGAATTGTATTAGGTCATGGTCCACATGTACCAAGAGCAATTGAAGTTTATAAAGGGAAGTTTATTGCTTACAGTATGGGGAATTTTGCAACATACAAGCGTTTTAGTATGAGTGGATCTAAAGCATATTCTCCAATTTTTGAATTGAAGTTAAAAGAAAACGGTGATTTCATCGAAGGGAAAATTCACTCAGCAATTCAAACAAAAACAAGATATCCTTTTTTAGATTCACAAGAACGTGCATTTAACGAAATAAAAAAGTTGACTTTACAAGATTTTCCAGAAAATAAAATTAAGTTTGGTGAATCAGGAAAAATAGAATTAAAATAACATGCATGTCGATCTCCCCAAAAAAAGATATTACAAAATTGGCGAAGTAGCCAAAGCATTTGAAGTAAACGCATCTTTAATTCGTTTTTGGGAAGGTGAGTTTGATATTATCAAGCCTAAAAAAAACGCTAAAGGAAATCGACTTTTTACTCCTGAGGATATAGAGAATTTTAAGTTGATTTATAACTTAGTAAAAGAACGAGGTTTTACACTTGATGGAGCAAAACAAAAACTAAAGCAAAATCCAACTAAAATCGTTCAAAATCAGGAGATCATCAGCAGGTTAGAAGCTGTAAAAGCGGAGTTAATAAAAATCAAAAATCAAATAGAATAACAAAAAATAGAAATTATGAAAAAATGGTTAGTACCTTTATTGATAATCGTAGCTTTATTTATGTGGGGAGGCTCTAAGTATAATGGTATGGTTGTTTTACGTAACAATGCTGAAACAGCTTGGTCTAAGGTAGAAAGCTCGTACCAAAGAAGAAATGATCTAATTGGAAACTTAGTGAAAACAGTCCAAGGTGCTGCAGATTTTGAAAAAAGTACGTTAACTGATGTAATTAGTGCAAGAGCAAAAGCAACTTCTGTAAACATTAATGCTGGAGATTTAACACCAGATAAAATGGCGCAGTTTCAACAAGCACAATCAGGCTTAACAGGAGCATTATCTAAATTATTAGTTTCTGTAGAACGTTATCCAGACTTAAAAGCAAACCGTAATTTCCTAGAATTACAGAGTCAAATCGAAGGAACAGAAAATAGAATTAATGTAGTTAGAGATCGTTATAATGACGAGGTAAATAAATACGATACTAAAATCGATCAGTTCCCTAATAACATTTTTGCAGGAATTTTTGGAATGAAACAAATGCCTCGTTACAAGGCAGATCCAGGTTCAGAAAAGGCACCAGATGTTAATTTCGATTTTGGAAATAAAAAGTAAATGTCTCAAGTAGAAGATTTTCTTTCTCAAAAAGAAGAACAAGAAATCGTCGAAGCTATTCGACAAGCAGAATTAAATACTTCTGGTGAAATCCGAGTGCATATTGAAGCTACTACAGAGCTATCGCATTACGATCGAGCATTAGAAGTATTTAAAATGCTTAACATGGATCAAACAAAAGCAGAAAATGCGGTTTTAATCTATGTAGCAGTTACAGATCATAAATTTGTAATTTATGGAGACAAAGGTATAAATGCTGTAGTACCAGACAATTTTTGGGAAACAACACGAGATGTTATACAAAACAATTTTAAGAACGGTAATTTTAAACAAGGTTTAGTTCAAGGAGTTTTAAAAGCTGGTGAAGAATTGAAGGCTCATTTCCCTTGGGACGAAGATGATATAGATGAATTACCAAATGAAGTATCTATAGGTTAAATGAAAAAGAGCTTTTTTACCATAACTTTCTTCCTTATTGCATTTCAATTGAGTTTTGCTCAATTCGATATTCCTAAGAAGCCAAAGTTTCAAACAAGTGTTTACGATTACTACTTAAAAAAAATAGGTGATAAAGAACAAAAAGGATTACTAACCTTAAGTGAAAATAATGCTTTAGAAAGCAAATTGGTTCGTTATTCAGATACTACTTCTACCCAAATTGTTGTCGCTATTATAAATACTACAAAAGGAGAAGAAATAGGTTATTTAGCCACCAATTGGGCACATGAATGGGGAATTGGTCAGAAAGATAAAGATAATGGGATCTTTATGCTTCTAGCTAAAGATGATCGTAAAATTACCATTAGAACAGGTTACGGAACTGAACATTTACTTACCGATTTTACTTCTCGCCAAATTATTGAGCGTGACATTTTACCATATTTTAAAAAAGGACAGTATTACGAAGGTTTAAACCAAGGTGTAGAGTCTATTTTTAAAGTGATGAAAGGCGAGTACAAAGGAACTCGTAAACGAAACTCTAAAGGAACCAATCCAAGTATTTTTATTTTCATCTTTTTCATCATCATTTTTATTCTCTTAATTTCAAGAGGAAATCGTGGAAACAGAGGAGGAAGATATCGAAATTCAGATTCTCGTGATCTTTTTGAAACCATTATTTTAAGTAACGCTGGTAGAGGTGGAGGTTCATCTCGTAGAAGTGGAGGCTTTGGTGGTTTTGGAGGTTCATCAGGCGGCTTCGGCGGTGGTGGATTTGGAGGCGGAGGCTTCGGTGGAGGTTTCGGCGGTGGAGGCTTTGGAGGTGGTGGAGCCACAGGAGGCTGGTAATTTTACAAACAGCTTAACTTCAGCTAACATTTAGGAAAAAGTAGACATGTAATTATGTGAACACTTAATTCCTAAATATCATGTCAACCAATTTAAAACGTAGAAGTTTTCTAAAAAACTCATTATTAGCTACTAGCGGATTAATTTTAGCGCCTAATTTTATTAGTTGTGATTCTGATCCAGATATTATTACAAATCCAATACCTTCAAATTTAGATGAAAAGAATTTTGATTTAGGTGTAGCAAGTTTTGATCCAACAAATTCTCAAGTGATTATTTGGACGAGATATTCTACAACAAATCTTTCTGCTGAACTAACTTGGCAATTGGCTAAAGATAAAGACTTTAAAGATCTAGTTCGTCAGGGTGAAGTTGAAACAGATGCATCTAGAGATTTTACTGTAGCTATCGAAGTAAAAGATTTAGATGAGAATTTAAAGTTATATTATCGTTTTGTAAATGTAAATGATAAAACAACTTCTCCAACAGGTGAAACGTTAACTTTTGGCTCAAATACATCAGAAGTAAAATTAGCTGTGGCTTCTTGTTCTAATTATGCTTCAGGTTATTTTAATGTATATGATGCGATCAATAAATCTGATGCTGATGTAGTAGTACATTTAGGAGATTATATTTATGAATACGGAGAAAATACATACGGATCATTCAGAGATCCAGATCCAATAGGAGAAATTATTTCTATTGATGATTACAGAAGACGTTACCGTCTATACAGATCAGAAAAACCGTTAATGGATTTACACCAAAAGAAACCTTTTATCTGTGTTTGGGATGATCATGAAGTAACCAATGATGCCTATGTTGATGGAGCCGAAAATCATCAAGCAAATGAAGGCGATTATGAAGTTAGAAAAAGAAGTGCTTTACAAGTATATAGCGAGTATTTACCTAATACAACAAACCTAACAGATAATACTATTATTTACAGAAAACTACAGCTAGGAAATGTAGTTGATCTATTAATGTTAGATACTAGAATTGTAGGGCGAGATAAGCAATTAGATTATGCAAATTATACTTCAGCTGCTGGTTTCGATACTGTAGCTTTTCAACAAGACTGGTTAAATCCTTCTAGAACTTTATTAGGAGCAGAGCAAAAGACTTGGTTTAAAAATGAAATAGCAGGTTCTAGTTCAGCTTGGCAAATTATTGGTCAGCAAGTTTTAATGGGAAAAATGTTAATTCCTGCTGAGTTGTTATCACTTTTTGGAACATCACAATTTCAAGTTGCTTTAGGAGAATTAGTACAAATTAAAGCAAGGTTATTACAAAACGATCCAACGCTTACACAGCAAGAAATTGCTAGAGTAAAAACAGTAGTTCCTTACAATTTAGATGCTTGGGATGGATATTTTGCTGAAAGAGAAGAGATTTTAGCAACTTTTAAAGATAAAAAAGTAGTTGTTTTAGCTGGAGATACTCATAATGCTTGGCAAACAAATTTAGTAACTGCGACAGATGAAAAAGTTGGAGATGAAGTTGCAACGAGTTCTGTTTCTTCACCAGGTTTCGAATCATTTGTAGGAGCACAGGGAGCTGTTCAGTTAGGAAGTGCTTTAGAACTTTTAATTGATGATTTAAATTTTTCTAATCTTGTTGATCGTGGGTTTATGGAACTTACGGTAACTACTGGTTCTGTAAAAACAGATTGGAATTACGTAGATAGAGTTACAGAAACTACATACACAACTTTGGTAAAAAATACATTAACTATATAATTTAAAACTAAATAAAATGGTAAAAAAGCTCCTAATTTCAGGAGCTTTTTTTATTTATCTTTAGTTTATGAAAAAAAGCTATTACCTAGTCTTGTTATTTTTAAGTTTTGCTTGTTCAAACCATGGTCAATTAAAAAAATTAGCAAGATTACCTAAGTTGTTGGATGAAGTTTCTGGAATAGAAAAAATACATGGTGAAAACTTATTTTGGATGCATAATGATAGTGGTAACAAAAATGAAATTTACTTGGTGAATTCATCAGGAAAAATAAAAAGAACTGTTATTATTAATGCAAAAAATAACGACTGGGAAGATATTACTTCAGATAAAAAAGGGAATTTGTATTTAGCTGATTTTGGAAACAATGAGAATATAAGACAAGACTTAACTATTTTGAAAATTAACTTTGAAGAAGTAATGAATAAGAAGTCTGTCGAAGTTGAAAAAATACAGTTTGAATATCCTGATCAAACCAAATTTCCACCTAAACAGTAAAAGCGTTTTTTCGATGCAGAAAGTATACTTTTCTACAAAGATAGTTTGTACATTTTTACAAAAAGTAGAGTAAAAAAAGATTATGGAAAAACGAGTTTATATAAAATACCAGCAAGTAAAGGGAAATACCAAGCAGAGCTACTTGGTAGTTTCGAAAATTGCTCTAAAATGAAATGTTGGATAACATCTTCAAGTATTTCTAATGACGGAAAACAAGTTGCTTTATTGACGTCTCATACAGTTTTGTTATTTTATGATTTTGATAGCGATAATTTTCTAAAAGGAAAGCTAAAAGAAATTGATCTTGGTTTTGTGTCTCAAAAAGAAGCTATCGATTTTAATGATGATGATACAAAATTATTTATTACCGATGAAAGATCTCACGGAAAAGGAGGGAAATTATATGAGTTTGATCTTTCTAGAAAAACAAATCACTAAAGAGAATTTATGGAATTAAATGTTTTAGGAAAACCATTACAAAGTTGCTGTGATAATCCGGCTACGGGTTATTTTAGAGATGGTTTATGTAGAACTGCAGCTCACGATTATGGAACACATGTAGTTTGTGCAGTAGTAACACAAGAATTTCTTGAGTTTACTAAAAGAAGAGGGAATGATTTATCTACTCCAATACCACATTGGAAATTTCCAGGTTTAAAACCAGGCTCTAAATGGTGTTTATGTATTTCAAGATGGTTAGAAGCAGAACAATATGGAAAAGCGCCAAAAATTATTTTAGAGGCTACACATCAAAAAGCTTTACAATACACAACTTTAGAAAAGTTGAAAGCTTATGAGTTTGTAATTTCTTAGTTTATAATTCTAAAATTACTTTCCTTTAGTATCAATAAATAATAGACGAGATTATAGCTTTATAAACTACAATATTTAATTCTTCATTTTATATAGATTGAAAGGAATACCAACTCTAATTCTAGCCACAAAGTTTTTGTAAGCATTTTTATCATATCTAGCATTGTCAAAACCAATATCAATACCAAAAGTAAGCCCTGTTTTATTGTCTTTTGGTTTTCTAAATACAGGACCAAATAAAAGCGAGTAATTATCTTGATAAAATGAATTAGCAGGAGTTTTAATCTTGTATCTGTGTGCTAAAGATAAGTTTAAACCAAACACTTTTTTCTCTCCAAAAAAGTAGGCCCCATAAAGGTTAAAAGTTCCGTATTGTAATGTTTCATCTACGTTGTCAAAACTTCCTAGAACTTGCTCATCCTCATCTTTTATTATAAACAAACCATCTGTGTTAACTTCAGCAATTTCAGCAGTTCCATTAATTAAGTTGCTATTTAAAAATGAGCCAGAATTAAATTGTAAACCTGCTTTTGTATAAAGAGCAGAATAACGTTTGTTTAAAGTCCAATTTAAGTTTAAAGAAACAACCGTATTTAATCTGTTAATACCTGTTTTCTTTGCTTCTAAAGCATCAAAGTCTGTCAATACAGCTTCATTGATATTTGCCGCTTTTTCAGAAAAATTAAAAGAGTTATTATTCAAACGAACATTAGCATCTAACCACCAAAAATTATAACCTGTACTTTTTATATTTTTTTTATCATAAACATAAGCAGTTTCTTTAATTAATTCACTTAAAGCTCTATTTCCCTCTTTTTTTTGAGACCAAAGTAAATCTATAAGTTTGTTAATACTGTTATAGTTCTTCTTGTTTTGTGTTGAGTCAGTGTAATCTTTAAAATCTAAATTAGTGATTTCTCTGTTGCCTTTATACTTTTCAATAGCTTTAAAAACCTTTTCTAGGTTTTTTAAATCTTTAAAATAACGTTTTAAGATACTGTCGTTTTTTCCTTTTTTTAATGCATTTAGATATAATTCTAGTTTATTCTTATAGTCATTCTTCTTAATAGAGGTTATTCTTTTAGTAATACTATCTCTAATAAAAATTTTTCTAAGAACTTTATTATGGTTTAGTTTGTTTTTACCTTCATTGGTTAAGCCAGAAGCTTTAAATTTCCAAATAAGACCTAAATTTCCACCAACATTACTTTGCCACTCACCTCTAGAGTACAAGTTGAAAAAAGAACCACTACCATTTGCATTAATTCCGGCTTTTAGAAAAAATTGATGTTTACTTTCTCCCCATAAATGAAAATTAGTATTTACAGAAACTCTAGTTTTCTCGTCGTTTAAAGAAACTCCAAAAGCAGAAGCATTATCAACTAAATCTGAATTATTGAAAATAACATAGTTAAAAGCGTTGGTTAGCCTTTCGTTTAAAAGTTTACTTTGAATAATAGTTTTGCCATGATGCGCACCTTTATAATTTGAAGTTATAGAGTCTAAACGCTTATTAAATATTTCTCTTTTAGATTGAGAATACGTAGCGATATAAGATAAAAACAGAATTAATGTTACAAAGGTTCTCATTGACTTTTATTTTGGTTGGGATAAAAATAAAGCCTTAAAGTGACGAATTTTATACCTATTTGTAGGTAGATTTTAGAGAATAGATACACCTAACAGCAACCAACCAGCAGCCAAACAAAGTCCGCCTAATGGAGTAATAGGACCTAAAAATTTCATTTTCTTTCCAAAAGCATCTGACAATACTAAACCATAAATACTGAAAGAAAATAATAGTACACCAATAGTAAATAAAAGTAAACTATTGGCGTATTTTTCATTGAACTGCAATCCTAATGTGAGTAATACAATTGCGCGATACATTTGATATTTTACACCAGTTTCATAACTAGTGAGTTGATCTGTAGTTAATTTTTTCTTTAAAAAATGTGCTCCAAAAGCTCCTAAAATGATAGCTAAAAAACCAAAAGTAGCAGCAATAATAATTGTGATTTCCTGAGTCATGTTTTAAAAGTTAAATCCTAAACTAAATGTAAAACGGCTACCATCATCTCCGTTAAATAAAGCTAAGTTGGCGGTAAACATATCCAATCCACTTAACCAGAAAGAACCTCCGTAACTAGAGTTCCAAGTATTCGATTGTGCAGCAAAAGGACTCCAAACTTTACCATAATCAAAACCACCAGTAACTCCAACTCTCATAGGAATAAAAGCTTTAAAACTACCTAAACGCAAACGTAAATCGTTGGTGTGATAAAAACTCTCAGTTCCTGTAAAACGCTGATTATTGTATCCTCTTAAATTTCTATTTCCACCGATACTTGCTGCGTGATATATTTCGAATCTATTTTTAAAATTTAAATGACTACCAACTTCCGTAGCATAAACTAAACTTCTATTTGGAACTAAATTCTGATAAATAGCAAGTGAAGTTTTTAAATATCCGAAATATCTATTTGTGTTATTCGTGTTCATTTTAGCTCCCATAGTAACATCAAAGTTCATTCCTTTCGTAGGGAAACTATTATTATCAACTCTATTGTGATTAAAGTTCATTTCACATCCAGCAAAATAATATCTGTCAAAAATAACGCAAAAATTGTAGAAAATCGTATCGAATTTTCGTAATTT
>ERZ1740052.56-NODE-56-length-37354-cov-6.305665_pt1 | contig 37354 bp, 37 predicted proteins | sample MGYA00581750_ERZ1740052 | MGnify/ENA primary metagenome ERZ1740052 (study PRJEB43018, sample SAMN04849743) | marine metagenome | isolation source: floating plastic debris | place: Pacific Ocean | collected 2008-08-30 | study: EMG produced TPA metagenomics assembly...
AACAGCTACAGGTTGTTCAAGTATTGCTGATACAGTAGTTGTGACAGTAGATAATTGTGATCTAAATGCAATAGATGATGTGGTTACTACGGGAGAAGGTACTTCAGTAGATGTTGATGTATTAGATAATGACTTAAATGTTCCATCATCAGGAAGTTTAACAGTTACGAATGGATCAAATGGTACAGTCACAATTAATGACGGCGGTACACCAAATGATCCAAGTGATGATACAGTAACATATACACCAGATGCTGGTTTTGTAGGAACAGATACATTTACATATACAATTTGTGATGATGCTACTCCAGCGAATTGTGATACAGCTACAGTTACAGTTGATGTTATAGACACACGTTTACCTGGTTCTTTAGATGATACTGCAGTAACAGAAGAGAATGAACAAGTAGAAATAGATGTATTAAACAATGATACTGACGTTCCTTCTTCAGGTACTTTAACTGTTACAGATCCTGCAAATGGTTCAGTAACGATTAATGATGGAGGTACACCAAATGATCCAAGTGATGATACTGTAATTTACACACCAGATCCTGGGTTTAATGGTATAGATACATTCACTTATACAATATGTGATGATCAAACACCTCCAAATTGTTCAACATCAACAGTGACAGTAGATGTATTACCAACTCCTGATACTAATCCTGATACAGTAACAACAGATGAAGATGAATCAGTTGAAATAGATATATTAGGAAATGACACTGATGTACCATTATCAGGAACATTAACAGTTACAGATGGTTCAAATGGTTCAGTAACGATTAATGATGGAGGTACACCAAATGATCCAAGCGATGATACTGTAATTTATACACCAGATGAAGATTTCAATGGTACAGATACTTTCACATATACACTTTGTGATGATGCTATGCCGCCAAATTGTTCAACAACTACAGTAACAGTAGATGTTAATCCAACACCAGATGCAGAAGATGATAATTCTGAAACAAATGGAGGTGATACAGTTATTATTGATATCTTTGATAATGATAATGACATACCAGATGATGGAACATTAACAATTGATGATGGACCAGATAATGGTGATGTAGATGTGGATGATGGAGGTACACCAGATGATCCAAGTGATGATACTGTAACATATACACCGGATCCAGGATTTACAGGAACTGATACGTTTACATATACTATATGTGATAGTGCAACACCAGCGAATTGTTCAACAGCAACAGTTACTATAGAGGTAACAGATCCTTGTTTAACTGTGTTTAACGAGTTTAGTCCAAATGGAGATGGAAAAAATGACTACTTAAAAATTAACTGTATAGATAATTATACAAACAATACGGTAGAAATTTTTAACAGATGGGGTAATACAGTTTATAAGATTAAAGGATATAGTAACAATGATTCTAGTAGAAGATTTGAAGGTATCTCAAATGGTAGAGCAACTATCCAAACACTAGATAAATTGCCTGTAGGAACTTACTATTATGTAATTGATTTAGGAGACGGAAGCCCTATCTTAAAAGGTTGGATATATATTAATAGATAATAAAGTGTAAAAATAAAGAATGAAGTCACTTTTATTAAAAAGAATAGTTTTATTGATTAGCATCTGTTATATAACAGATGCTATATCTCAACAAGATCCCCATTATACACAATACATGTTAAATACGATGTCTGTTAACCCAGCTTATGTTGGGTCAAAAGGACATACAGTGATTACTGCTTTAGGAAGAACTCAATGGGTTGGTTTTGAAGGAGCACCTGATACTCAAAATTTAAGTTACGATACAAGTATAGGTTATAGCAGATTAGGTATAGGGATTAATTTAGTAAATGATAAATTAGGTCCATCACATGAAACTTATCTTGATGGTAATGTTTCTTATACAGTTCAAACTGGAGATGAAGGAAATCTTGCTTTTGGTTTAAAATTAGGAGGTAGACTCTTAAATGTAGATTGGTCACTTGGAAGATCGAGAGATAATGATCAAATTTTTGATCCAGCAAATAATATAGTAAATAAGTTTTTACCAACTGTGGGAGCTGGTATCTATTATCATGAGCCACAATGGTATATTGGTTTATCTGTACCTAACTTTTTACGTCAAGAACATTACGACGCGACTAATACTGTTGAAGAAACGGCAGTGGAAAGATTACACTATTTTTTAATTGCAGGTTATGTTTTCGATCTTAATGAAAATATCAAATTTAAACCTGCAGCATTAGCAAAATTAGTTTTTGGAGCACCATTATCAATTGATGTTTCTGCTAACTTCTTATTCAATGAAAAGTTTAGAGTAGGAGCAGCTTGGAGATGGGATGATTCTGTTGCAGTTTTAGCTGGTTTTCAAGCTAGTGATTCATTGCACATAGGATATGCTTTTGATTTAACTACATCTAATTATAATGTAGCTAACAGCGGAACTCACGAAGTACTTTTACGATACGAAATTTTTAAACAGGCTAGAATGAAATCCCCCAGATTTTTTTAAAGCTTAAAATAATGAAAAAACAGACACTATCAATCACCTTAATTCTAACACTACTAACAACATTATCATTATTATCTCAAAGCAAAAGAGTTGCCGATAGATATTTTGAAGAATTTGCATATTTTAAAGCAGCAAAAATTTACGAAGCTGTGTATAAAAAGGGGGACACTTCAAAATATGTTTTAAAGAGAATAGGAGATTCATATTACAATAATTCAAGAACAGAAGAAGCAGAGATTTGGTACAGAAAATTAATAGAAATTGCTAAAGAAACCGATCCTAATTACCTTTTTAAGTACGCTCAAGTATTAAAAAGTAATGGAAATACAAAAAAATCAGATTCTATATACTTTGCGCTTAAAAAAGATAAACCTACAAATGATAATAAGAAATATATAGATAAAGTAAACCATTTTCAAGATTTTTTAAATGGAGGAAGAAAAAAATTAAGTATTAGAAATTTAGCTACAAATACTCCATTTTCAGATTTTGGAGGGGTTATTTTTAATGATGAAATTTATTATGCTTCAGCAGCTCCAAGAGGAATTAAAGGAGAAAAAGTTTATCGTTGGAACAATCAACCTTTTTTAAATTTATATAAATCTAACGGTTATATTCAAAAGTTAGAAAATACTAAGTATGACACTATTTATGGAGTTGAAGGTAAAAAGATATTACCATCTCCAGTAAATACATCATTTCATGAATCTTCTGCAGTTTTTACTAAAGATGGAAAATTCATGTATTTTTCTAGAGTAAATTATGATGGAAAAAAACTACGAAAGGATAAAAAACAAACAGTAAACCTAAAGTTATATAAAGCTGAGAATATAAATGGCAATTGGGAAAATATTGTAGAATTACCATTTAATAGTGATGATTATTCTGTAGGTCATCCAGCTTTAAGTCCAGACGAGAAAACATTGTATTTCACTTCAGATATGCCAGGTTCATTAGGAGCAACAGATCTTTTTAAAGCTGAAATAAAAGAAGATGGTTATGGTGAACCAGTTAATTTAGGAAACACAATCAATACTTCAGAAAGAGAAATGTTTCCTTTTGTATCGGAAGATGGTGTGTTATTCTTTTCTTCAAATGGACATCGAGGCCTAGGTCTTTTAGATATTTTTCAAACAAAAATTTATGAAGATGGAACTTTAAGTAAAGTTGTAAATCTTGATTTTCCTTTCAATAGTAAAAAAGATGATTTCGCTTTTTATGTAGATGCCACTGGAAAAAAAGGATTCTTTTCTTCAAATAGATCAAAAGGAAAAGGAGACGATGATATTTATAGTTTTTATATCTCTCAATTACCTAAACCAAAAGAATGTTTACAAACTATAACGGGTACTCTTACAGATAAAGTTACTAAAGCTCCAATAGCAAATGCTATTATAAAATTAGTAGATAAAGCAACTGGTACAATCGTAAATGAAGCTTTAACAAATAGTGAAGGTAAATACAGTTTTGATAAAGTAGTTTGTGGTACCGATATTTTATCTGTTATTGCAGAACAAAGAGATTATAGATCAGCAGCAAAAAAAGACTTTAATTTAACAAAGGAAAATGGTAAAGTGATTAGAGTTGATTTAAAGTTAGATCCATTAATTGTAGGTAATCAAATTGTAATTAAACCGATTTATTTCGATTTTAATAAGTCATTTATTAGAGAAGATGCACAGTATGAATTAGAGAATATTGTTGCTGTTATGAATAATCATCCAAAAATGATTATTAAGATTGAATCTCATACAGATAGTAGGGGAGGAAAAAAATATAACAGAAAATTATCTGATAGAAGAGCAAAATCTACAAGAGATTTCTTAATTTCAAGAGGTATTGCATCTAGTAGAATAGAAAGTGCAATTGGTTATGGAGAAGATAAGTTGTTAAATCATTGTGATGATAAAAACAGTAGAAAATGTTCAGAAGAAGAACATCAATTAAATAGAAGATCATATTTCTATATTGTTAGCGGTAAAAACGATATTACAATAGAGAATAGTAAACCTAGAATTATTGATAGAAAAGGTTATAAAGATCAAAAAGCGATAATGCAAAGGTTAAGAAGAATACGTACTCCAAAAAGAAAACTTTTAAAAGGAAGACTTGGAAGACGCGACAACAAGTGTTACAAAAGCGAAGAAGATTGTAACTAACTTTAAGATAATCCCTAAATTATTTTAAGTTTAAGCGAGAAAGTTTACTTTCTCGCTTTTTTTATGTTAAAACACCAGTAGCTGGTTTATAGTTTTTATAATACTGCATTAAAATAAAAGAACACATAACAGAAGATGCAGTTCCTTCAATAGATAATGCAAACACAACCATTTCTAAACTGAGCTTTTTCCCCCATAAAGATGAGTTTTCTACAACCGACATAAAGCTAGAATCTATAAAACCAACATAAACAATTAAGCCTATAATTGTTAATGCAATACCAATAACGGAAGAACCAAAACCAACATAAAAATTATTAAAGTAAGATTCCTGTTCATTTAAATCAATATTTTGTTTTATAGCTCTGTTAACACCATAAAAAACAAAAAGAAAATTTAAAAAACGTAGTTCAGAAACATTATCTAATCCTAATACTTTCATCAATAGAAAAAAAGCAACAATACAAGAATAGATTAATAAACCATTCTTAAAAATTATTTTATTCGTGCTCATACTTAAGAATTTTTAAAAGTTAGATACTCTTAAATATAAGAAATAAAATAATGATAATAAAAAAATTACACTAAAGCATCTTTTAGAAAGGTGATTGGATGTAAGGCTACTTTGCTTGTACCGTCATATATTTGATGTCTACAACTTGTACCTGAAGCAGCTATTTCTGTGCTGTTAGAAGCATTTCTAACCTTTTTGAATAAAGTATCTTCACCAACTTGCATACTAACCTTATAATGCTCTTTTTCGTATCCAAAAGAACCAGCCATACCGCAACAACCTGTATTCATTATTCGAACAGTATAGTTTTCAGGAATATTAAGCATCGTAAAAATCGAATTTGTGGTAGATAAAGATTTTTGATGACAATGTCCGTGAATCTTAATTTCTTTACTAGAAGATGTAAATTGACTTGAAGTTATATTTCCTTTCTCAATTTCTTTCGAAAGAAACTCTTCAATAGTAAACGTATGTTTTGCAATTTCAGATGCTGCTTTTTTATCATCAGCTAATCGTAAATATTCATCTCTAAAAGTTAAAATAGCAGAAGGTTCAATTCCTATTAAAGGTTTGTTTTCTGACACTTTATCTTTAAATAATTCAACATTTTTATTAGCGATAGTTTTAGCTTCTTTTAGAAAACCTTTTGAAATATAACTTCGTCCGCTTTCTTCATGATTTAAAACCTCAGCCTTATATCCTAAAGCGTTTAGCACAGTTATTGAATCTTTTCCAATTTCAGTGTCGTAAAAATTGGTAAACTCATCGTTAAATAACAATACCGTTTTTTCGCTGTCTTTCTGATTCGTTTTTTTCAACCAAGCGTCTAAAGTTTGTTTAGCCAATTTAGGAACAGTTCTTTCTTGTGCAACTCCCATTACTTTTTTAGCTAAACTCGTATTGGTTAAGAAGTTTGTAATTGTAGGAAATTTGCTTCCTAGCTTATTATATTTCGCATTATTTGCAAATAATTTACTTCTGAAAGAATATCCGTTAGTTTCTTGATATTGATATAAAAACTCAGCTTTTAAAGAAGCAACATCAACATTACTAGGACATTCACTAGCACAAGCTTTACAACTCAAACATAAATCGAAAACAGTTTTTAATTCTTTATGATTAAACTTATTTATTTGATCAGAATTCGTTAAAAATTCACGTAAAGCATTTGCTCTCGATCGAGTAGTATCTTTTTCATCTTTAGTAGCTCTGTAACTCGGACAAAGAGTTCCGCCTGCTTCAGGAGATTTTCTACAATCACCTGAACCATTACATTTTTCAGCTAAACGTAAAATTCCTTCACTATCTGAAAAATCGAAAATGGTATTAATTTCTGGTTCATTTCGATCTACTTCATAACGTAAACTTTCATCCATTTTAAAAGCATCCGTTATCTTTCCTTTATTGAATACATTATTCGGATCAAAAGCTTTTTTAATACGTTTTAAAAGTTGGTAATTACGATCACCAATCATTAAAGGAATAAATTCGGCTCTTACAATTCCGTCTCCATGTTCACCGCTAAAAGAACCTTTATATTTCTTTACAAGTTCTGCCGTTTACGTAGTTATTTTTCTAAATAAATCAACATCCTCAGCTTTTTTAAGATTCAAAATAGGTCTTAAATGCAATTCTCCAGCTCCGGCATGTGCATAGTAGACTGCTTGTTGCTGGTATTTGTCCATAATTGCAGAAAATTCTTCAATATATTCAGGTAAATCATGTAAATCCACAGCAGTATCTTCAATACAAGCCACTGCTTTTTTATCACCAATCATATTACCTAATAATCCAAGTCCGGCTTTTCTTAAATCTAGAACTTTTTTAATATCATCACCAAATACTTTAGGATAATGATATCCGAAGTTATTGTCTTTTAAATCTTGAATTAATTTATCGGCTAATTCTTCAACTTTCTCTTTAGAATCAGCTTTAACTTCTAACATTAAAACAGCTTCAGGATCTCCTTGAATAAAAAATCTATTCTTAGCTTGCTCTCTGTTATTTTTGGTACAATCTAAAATCACCTTATCCATCAATTCACAAGTGAATAAATTATGATTCATGGTTGTAATAGTAGCTTTTAAACTCTCATTTACACTAGTAAAATGTGGAGTTACCATAATGCTATGAGTAGGAGCAAGGTCGTCTAATTGAATCGTAATAGCAGTCATAAACGCTAAAGTTCCTTCACTACCTGAAAGAAATTTGGCTGTGTTAACGGTATCATCTTCACCGCCAAATAAATTTGAAGTCAAAAATTCATCAACAGCATAACCTGTATTTCTTCTATGAATAGCTTCTTTCGGAAATTCTTTTAAAATTTCATCTTGAGTTTCTTTAGAGCTTAATTCAAAGAAAATTGATTTGTATATCTTTCCTTCTAAATCATCTTGAGTTGTCTTTTTACGGAATTCTTGAGAGGAAATTTCAGAAAAAGTAGCTTTAGAGCCATCGGATAAAAGAGCATCGATAGCAATCACTTTATCTCTGGTAACACCATATCTTATTGATGTACTTCCTGAAGAATTATTACCAACCATACCGCCAATCATACAACGGTTTGAAGTAGATGTATTCGGACCAAAAAATAATCCGTAAGGTTTTAAAAAACGATTTAAATCGTCTCTAATAATTCCTGGTTCTACAGTAATGGTTTTATTTTTTTCATCAAACGCAAGAATATTCGTAAAGTGTTTTGAAACATCAACTATAATTCCATCACTAACACATTGTCCAGCCAACGAAGTACCTGCAGTTCTAGGAACCAAAGTAATATTATGCTGTACAGAAAAATTGATTAATATTTTAATGTCTTCTATAGTTTTAGGAAAAGCAACTGCTGTTGGTGTTTTTCTGTATACTGAAGCATCTGTTGCATAAATGCTTTTATGAAGATTATCAAATACGAATTCTCCTGATAATTTTTCTGAAACAATTTGTAGTTGTTTGTCTAGTGTCATGATAAATAAGGAATTTACCTTTTAATAGTTGTGTTGTTTTTTGTTGATTTTTGAATCAAAACCTCTAATTTACTACAATCTTATGATTCAAAAGATCAATTTTTCTTTTAAAACTATTTTGCTGAGAATATGGCAAAAAAAGTATAGTTATTTCAAAAATTAGATAATTATCGAATCAAAGAATTTCTTTTGAAACAGGTATCAAAACAAATAAAAGAATCAGTACCCGCAACCCCATTAATTAAATGTACTTTGTCGTATAAAACTTTTTGTAAATGTTCGTTATCACGAGTATAGGTAAGAATAAAAATAGCGTAACTACCAGAAACAAAATTGCACTCAACAATTTCATCTATTTTTTCAAGTTCTCGCATTACTTCTTTAGCAAATCGAGCTTCTCTTAAACGAATACCAGTGTACGATTTTGTTTTGTAACCTAGTTTTTTCTCATCGAGAACAAACTCAGCATTTTTAATTACCCCTTCAGCAGTTAACTTTTTGATACGTTGATGAATTAAAGAATTAGAAACATTCAATTCTTCAGCAATTTGAGAAAATGCTTTTCTGGCATCATCTCTAAGTTTAGATAAAATTTGTCGATCTATGTAGTCAAATTGATTTTCCAAGAGTATAATTTTATGTTTCTAATCATACATTAAGCATTAAGTTCAGCTAAACATTTCTGAATAGTTTCATCTTGCATGTCTTCATACCATTTCATTAATTCGTATACAGGAGCTCCTAAATCTTTTTCAAATAATAATTGATTGGAAGTTCCTTCGTAATTACGTTTGGCATCATCTGTTCCTAAGTTTGAAGCAAAAATTCCTGCTGCACTTACAGGTAAGAAATCCTCGTAAACCATCGGTTCTATTTTTAAATAGCCGTTATCTAATAGTTGAGGAACATCTTCCTTCCTAAATAAACGATCTTTAGAAATATTTTTAGCTTTTTCAGTGGTAAAATAATGGAAATAAGCTAATTTCTCTGAATGTAATTCAGCATAATTATCTGGAAAAACTGTAAAATTTTCTTGTAATAATTTGTTGTATTCAGCTGCATTTTCAGCATTTGGAGAACCTCCAATTGCTTTACGTGTTTTACCAAGTAATTCATTATATAAGTCTAACCCTTTCTGAGTTAAAGCGGCTCCACGTTGTTCAATTTCCCCAAAACGAGCTTTATGTTCACCCATTTTTCCATTTTCAGTATCATTTTTAAAAGTAACCTTTTCAGTTAATGCTTTAAAACTTGTCTGACGTAATAAAATAGGACATTTTCTAGTTGGCGGCCCTTCAATATTATCTTTCGGTGGAATATGACGAGCTTCCATACTTGCTTGTACTTTATCTATATCTAAACTTCTTGGAGTTAGATGGTTGATATGCGGACCTTTAAATGCAACTACATCTGCAATTAAACGATGCTGTTTTAGTAAAGCTTCATACATTTCATAATCTACAGTAGCCGTGTCATGCCATCTAAAAGTTTCTAATGCTTCTTGAACAAATATTTCGGCATCTTCTTTGTTTAATCCGCCTTGTTTTTCAGATTTCTCAATGAGCTCTAAAGCTTTCTTTGTAAAGATTTTACGATCTTCTAAAATAGTTTCAACACGTTCACGTAAATTATTATCATCAATTAAATCTAAACGCAATAAAGAAGTGAAAACTCTAAAAGGAGCTTGATTTAAAGCTGTGTTTTCAATTGCTCTAAAAGCTGTAGAATGTACAGGAACTCCAGCTGTAGCCAAGTCGTAATATCCAACAGGAAACATCCCCATAACTTTAAATAAACGTCGCATTGTAAATAATTCGTATGGTTTTCCTAAACGAATAGCACCATGACGTTCCATGTTTAATCGAGTAATCTCTCCTGTATTGGCAAGTTGTTCTTTTATCAAAGTAGATTCAGAAAGAACAGTATCGTTAATATCATGAACTAAATCTAGTAAATCTCCGTATAACGGAACTTCTTTTTTATACATGTCAGACATGATTGAAGCAAAACGGTTACGAATATATTCTGGCGAAACAAATGCTTTTGTATCTAAATTAGAATTATCTACAATATTTTTTGATGACATAACGAATCGATTTTTATTACAAAATAAATAAATTTAATTTCTATTCTGCCTTATAAAGGTGAAATTTACTTTTAAATTAGGTTTTTTGAGTTATATTAACTTTTTAAATCTTGTTTTAAAAAGAGAAAAAACATTTTTTATTTTAAAGTAGCCTTTTTAAAATCAAATTGACTTTGCTTTGATGATGAATCTATTGATTTAATGTTAAAATGCTTGAAAAAGAATTAATAGTAGAGTGATATTTATATAAACTGTAACAAATCAGAAATAAAATCGTCTTTTAAATAAAAATGCGATTTTCTATATGAATATATTAAGAGTTTTATTAGCTATTATATTTCCTCCACTATCAATTATCGATAAAGGTTGTGGATCTTTTGTAATTATTTTTCTATTGACACTTTGTGGATGGATTCCTGGAGTAATTGGTGCTTTAGTGATTTTAAATAATCCTAACAGTTAATCTTATTCATTTAGTTAAGTATTAATTTTTTCTTAAAATTTAGTTTCATTTAGGTATTCGATTAAAGTTCAAACTATTGGTCATATCTTTGTTAGGTACACCGAATACTTCAAAATGAAAAAAATACTTACACTATTACTGTCTTCAGTAATCTTGTCTTCTTTTGCGCAAAGCAAATTAGATTTATCTTATTATTTACCAAAAAATGTAACTTATAATAAAAATATTCCTACTCCAAAATCTGTTATTGGACATGAGGTAGGAGAGTGGCATATTACTCACGATAAGTTACTATATTACATGAAAGCTCTAGCAAAAGCTTCAGATAGAATTGTTATTGAAGAAAGAGGAAAGACTTACGAAGACAGACCTTTGATTTTATTAAAAATTACTTCTTCTAATAATCATAATAAATTAGAAGATATAAGGAAAAAGCATATTGAATTAACAGATAATAGTTCAGTAGATGTTTCAAATTTACCTATTGTAGTTTATCAAGGATTTTCCATTCACGGTAATGAAGCTAGTGGAGCAAATGCGGCGTTAGTAGCTGCATACCATTTGGCAGCTGCTGAAGGAAAAGAGATAGAAAATATGTTAAATAATACAGTGATTTTATTTGACCCGTGTATGAATCCAGATGGAGTACAACGCTTTTCGTATTGGGCAAATAGTAACAAATCAAAAAATATAAATCCAGATCCAAACGATAGAGAGTATACTGAAATTTGGCCAAGAGGAAGAACAAATCATTATTGGTTTGATATGAATAGAGATTGGCTTCCTGTTCAGTTACCGGAAAGTAAATCTCGTATTAAAACTTTTCATGAATGGTTGCCAAATATTCTAACGGATCACCATGAAATGGGAAGTAATTCTACATTTTTCTTTCAACCAGGAATTCAAAGTAGAACTCATCCTTTAACTCCAAAGTTAAATCAAGAATTAACAAAAGAGATAGCTACATTTCATGCTAAAGCGTTAGACGAAATAGGTTCTTTATATTATTCAGAAGAAAGTTTTGATGATTTTTACTATGGTAAGGGATCTACTTTTCCAGATATAAATGGAGGTATAGGAATTTTATTTGAACAAGGAAGTTCCAGGGGTCATGCACAAGAAACAGACAATGGAATTTTAACGTTTCCATTTACTATTCGTAATCAGTTTACGGCCGCGCTTTCTACTTTAGAAGCAGCAAATAATATGCGTGTTAAATTGTTAAATTATCAACAGAGTTTTTACAAGAACTCTAAATCATTTGAAAAAGAAAAAGCTATTGTTTTTGGAGATGAAAAAGATGCTGCCAAAGCTTATCAATTAGCTGAAGTATTACACAGGCACAAGAATAAAGTACACAAATTAAAGACTGATTTTAATGAAGGTAGTATAAAATTTAAGAAAAACTCTAGTTATGCTGTTCCTTTAAATCAGAAAAATGTACGATTAATAAATGCAATGTTCGATGTAAGAAAGAGTTTTCAAGATAGTTTATTTTACGATGTTTCTGCATGGACATTCAATCATGCTTTTGGTGTAGATTTTCTAAAGGATGTTTCTTTATCTAAAGTTGGTGATGAAATTAAGAAACCAGTATTACAAGAAGGAAATATTGATTTTAAAAGTGAGGTAGGTTATTTAATGCCTTGGAACGAATATTATGCTCCAAAAGCATTGAATCATATTTTAAATAAAGGTTTACGTGCTAAAGTGGCCATGAAAACTTTTAAAAACGGATTAAAAACGTATGATTACGGAACAATTTTTATTCCTGTTCAAAATCAAGAACTTAACGGTAAAGAACTTTTTGAGTTTTTATCTGAAAGCGCTAAAGACAGTCATTTGAATATTTTTGGTGTTAAAACTGGACTCAATGATGGTATTGATTTGGGGAGTAATAACTTTAGAAACATTAAGAAACAGAAAGTAGCTGTTTTAGTAGGGAATGGAATATCGCCAAGCGATGCTGGAGAGATTTGGCATTTATTCGACCAAAGATTTGATATGCGTATTACAAAGCTTGATGTTTCTAATTTTAGGAGAACAGATCTATCAAAATATTCAACGATTATAATGCCAAATGTATCTTCATTGGATAATATTGTCGATAGTAAGTTAAAAGAGTGGACTATAAACGGAGGTGTTCTTATTGGTTATAAAAATGCATCTCGTTGGTTATCTAACAATAAGTTTATTAAGTTAGAGTTTAACAGTAAAAAACCTCTAATAGCTAAAAATATTAAATTCGAAGATAGAAGATTGTTTTCAGGAGCTCAAGTAATAGGAGGAGCAATATTTAAAGCAAATTTAGATAGATCTCATCCTGTAAATTTTGGATATAAAAATAATTCAATTGCATTATTTAGAAATAGTACTTTATTTATAAAAGCTGATAAGAATAGTTATAATAATCCTATTCGTTATACTAACGATCCTCTATTGAGTGGATATATTTCTAAACCTAATTTAGAGCAGTTAAAAGAAACAGTACCTTTTAAAGCTAGTCAATTAGGTAGAGGGAAAGTTTTAGTTTTTACTGACAATACTAATTTTAGAGCATTCTGGTTTGGAACAAATAAGTTATTGATGAACGCCGTTTTTTTTGGTGATAAAATGTAAATCAAATAATATTAAATATGGAATTCAAGTAATCCTAAGTAACTTGAGTTCCATTTTTTATATTTTCTTTAGAATTAGATAATACTACAACTTCATTATTATCATTATATACACCTAAAACTAAGCACTCACTCATAAAATTTGCTATTTGTTTAGGTTTAAAATTAATAATACAGTTTACCTTCTTATTAATTAAATCTTCTTTACTATATAAACTTGTAATTTGTGCACTAGTTTTTTTTATACCTATGGCACTGCCAAAATCTATTGTTAATTGATAAGCCGGTTTTCTTGCTTTAGGAAAGTCATTAACACTTATAATAGTACCAACTCTAATATCTATTTTTAAGAAATCATCAAAATTAATAGTAGTTTCCATCACTAGTTATTTTTTAGAGGATAATTTTTCTATTATCCATAATGGACCAATTAAAAGGAATTGTAAATCTTTGATAAATGAAGGTTTTTTTCCTTCAACCTTATGTCCATAGAATTGTCCAATCCAAGCAATAACAAAAATAGTTATAGAAACAATTAATAAGTTTGAATGATTATTTATCCAATTATTACCAGCAATTGCTAAAAGTATAAAAATGATCATTTTTATAAAGTACCAAAACCCTAATCTTAAGTAAAAGAAAACAGACAAGAAAATACCTATTACAAAAGCCCAATTCTCAATTAGAGGATTATACAGTTTAAATGTATTTTTAATTAGAGTAGGAGGTATGGACATGAATAAACCAATAACACTAAAAAAAATAGCAGGCACGCAAATGTAATGTATCAATTGATTTGTTTCATTTTGATGACTAACGGCATATTCTTCAAACCATTGTTTAGCTGTTCTCATATTTTTTAAAATTAAAAAAGGTCAGAAGTAATTCTGACCTTTATAGTATATAAATCTCTGTTAGTATATTATTTGTTTAAAGCAAAGTTTATATGGAAACTTAATCTTACTTTAACTCTTACGCCTTTTTTCATTGCATGCTTTAATTTAGGCATTCTGCTTAAAATTGAAACTAAAGCATCTTCTAAAATTTTTCCTCCTTCAGGACCTTTAGCTCTAATATTTACAACTTCACCGTTAGTGTCAACGATAAAAGAAGCAGTTACTTTACCTTGAATATTTTTTCTTTTAGCTTCTTCTGGATAAGCAAAATTTTCATTGATAAATTTTGAAAACTGAACATTAAAACAGCTTTGAGAATCTTTAGCATTACAATCAGAAAATAAAGGAACTGAATCTACAGTTTTAAATCCAAAGATATCTTTTGTGTTTTCTGGAATCTTCTTAACTCTTTTTACGTTAGAAGGTCTTTTTCCAGGAATTCTAAAGTTAATAGGTACACCATATTTAACTTTAACGCTTTTACCGTTATGCTTACCAGGTTTAAACTTAGGTAATCTCTTAATGATACGAATAGCTTCTTTTTCAAGTAATTCTCCCTGATATGGTCCTCTTACATTTAAATCAGCAACATCACCATTTTTATCGATAACAAATTGAACTAATACTCTACCTTGAATAGACTCTTCATAAGCTTTTCCAGGATAAGAGAAGTTTCTTCTAATATGGTCATCGATATTTTTCTTAAAACATTTTTCTTGTTTAAAAATTGCTACTTTCTCACAATCTTCAAATAAAGGAATTTCTTCTACAAGGTTAAAAGGAACCTTTTCTACAACATCTTCACTACTTAAATCTAGATTACCAACTAAAGAAGCTTTTTTCTTTAATTCAGCTAATTTATTTGAAGTAGCACTAGAAGTATTTACACCTGTAACAGCATTTCTTTTACGAATAACTCTTCGTCTAGAAGTAACTTCTACAGATATTTTTTTTGTTTTTCCGTCTTTACTGTCTACTGAACATTTTGTGATACTATTTAAGTCTAATGCAGGATCTCCTGCTGGTGTATCACATGTTTCGTCTTTTGATTGAGAAAATGCAAATTGCTGAAAAAGGAATATTGCAGCAACTGCGAAAACTTTTTTAAACATACTTTCTTAGGGATTAGAGATTATCTATGCGGCTAAGGTATGAATTTATGTCGACTAAAAAAAATTTATGAGTTTTTTTTAATCGATTGCAAATAAGCGAAATACATAATTTAGTCATATGTTTTATCTCACCCAAAAAATACGCCAAAAGGAATAAACGTCAAATTTACTCACTAAAATTAATAGGCAAACTGTATTTTACATTTACAGGTAAACCGTTTTGCTTACCCGGAGTAAATCTTGGTAATTTACTAACAACTCTCTCTATTTCTTGTTCAAGTTGTTTGTTTTTATTCCTAGATTTAATTAGAAGATTATTTACGTTACCTTTCACATCAACAGTAAATTGTAAGAAAACTCTACCGTTTAATCCTTCATCAGAAGCTCTTTCTGGATCAAAGTTTTTAGCAAAGTGTTTAGAGAATTGTTCATTAAAACAATCGCTTTTATTTCCAATATTTTCACAATTGGGAAATAAAGGAACTTCATCTACTACTGAAAATAGAATTTCTTGGGTTATTACTTTTTTTGTAACAAGTTTGCTGCGGATTTCAAGTTTATCATCACTTGAATTGATTTCCTTTTTAAGATTATTGGTATTACCTAATGAATTTACTTTGTTCCTTTTTCTTATGACTCTTTTCCTAATTTTACTTGAAGCAACATTGAGAGTAACTTTTCTTTTATTGTCGGATTCCTTTTTAATAGTACATTTAGAAATACTATTTAAATCATTAATCAAAGGTTCATTTGGTGTATCGCATGTCTCTTTAGATTGAGAATAAACATAAGTAGATAGTAACATTAAAATGATTACTAGCAGTGGGGGGGTAAAATGTTTCATGGCTTGAGGGGAATTTTATTATTAAACTAAACTATATCTTCATTTACAAATTTCGGTTTTAAGTTATTTTATGATGTTAAGTATCTTTTATTGAAAAGTTAAATAAGATGAAAATGAACTGAAAATTTTATTTTTAATTTCATAATAAATTTACGGTTAATTAACATTTGTGTCAGTAAATCTCTAATTATTTCAAAATTAGTAAATTAAAAAAGCTAATTCATTAACATTTGTTAATAAATTAGCTTTTTGTTTGTTTGTTTTGCTGTTTGTTAACAGTTTTATTTTACATTCATTAATTCTACATCGAAAATTAATGTAGCATCAGGAGGAATTACTCCACCAGCTCCACTAGATCCATAAGCTAAGTTAGAAGGAATTACTAAACGAGCCTTATCTCCAACTTGTAGTAATTGTATTCCTTCATCCCATCCAGGAATTACTTGACCAACTCCAATAGCAAAATCAATTGGTTGTTTACGCTTGTATGAAGAATCAAAAACAGTTCCGTCTAATAATTGTCCTTTATAGTGTACAGAAACCATTGCTCCTTTAGTTGCTTTTTTTCCTTCACCTTTTTGAATGATTTTATAACGTAATCCACTTGGAGTTTCATCATAACCAGCAGCAACTTGATCTAAAAGTTCTTTTTGCTTTGCTTTTTCAGCAGCTTCTCTTTTTTCACGTTCTCCTTCAAAAGATCTAAAAGCCTCAACTGCATTCCAAGCTTCAGCAGTTTCACCAACTCTTAAAATTTCAACATTCATATCGTCCCCTTGCTCAACAGCATCAACAACATCTTGTCCTTCAATTACACTACCAAAAACAGTATGCTTTCCGTCTAACCATGGAGTAGCAACATGAGTAATAAAGAATTGAGAACCGTTAGTTCCTGGTCCTGCATTTGCCATAGAAAGTTTTCCAGGAGCATCGTGCTTTAATTCTGGGTGAATTTCATCGTCAAATTTATAACCTGGATTTCCAGTACCTGTTCCTTGTGGACAACCACCTTGAATCATAAAGTCAGCAATAACTCTATGAAACTTTAATCCATTATAATAAGGCTCACCTTGAGGACGAGCAGAGTTTTCTAAATTTCCTTCAGCTAAAGCAACAAAGTTACCAACTGTTCCAGGAGTTTTTTCGTATTCTAAATTCACTAAAATGTCTCCTTTAGGAGTAGTGAACTTTGCGTATATTCCGTTATTCATTATAAATTATTATTTATCAGTATTATTTTTAAGTGAGGCAAAGTTATAACTTATACCTATATTAAAGTTGTTTGAATTTACATTTCCGAAAGGCGAATATAATTTTCCGCCAGAAACGTGTAAAGCTATATTGTTAGTAGCGAAATAATTGAATCCGATAGTTGGTCTTGCTACAATTCCTTCATCAGTATCTACACCAGCACCACCAGCAGCTCCTCCAACTAAATTTATAAAAGCATTTATTTTATGATTCAAAAATGTGTTTGTTTTCACACCAAAACCAGCTAATCCATGTGCGTAACCACCGGATCTTCCTCCATAAGCAAAACCAGCTTCACCAATTAAGTATACATTATTAAAGATATCATAAGTAAAGTTTAAAGCTAATAATTGTAAATCGGATACCAGTACATTATTAGGGGCATCTGTTTTTTGAACTTTAAAATACGTTTGATTTTGAATAGATGCTGAAATTCCTTGAGTTTTAAAGTTTGTATTCAGGGTTCCGTCTGAAGTTTCAGTTCCGCTACTTAAGTTCATATATTTTAATCCGAAACCTAAAGTATAAGCTTCAAAATCTCCATCTAAAGCTCGATAATATCCACCATGTCCGCTTAATGCTAGATTATCAGAAATTTTTAAATCTAATCCAGCAGAAGGATAAACAGTTAATCCGCCTTCAGGAGCAATTCTTCCTCCAGCTGCACCAACAGCCAATTTCCCAAAAATATTGATGTACTTTGATTGATACGGATGATAACCAGCACCAACAAATAAATCCATAAAACCAGCTCTTAGCCCTTTATATATAGCATCGGTATGTGCAAATAAAAATGTATTCTGGTTTACATACTTTTGATATTCGAAACCTAATACATATAATGTAGTATCTAAAGGATCTCCATTATCTTTTTTAGATGCTCCGAAAGGAAAGAAGAAATCGAAACGAACTTGCTGTGTGTTTTTAACAACAGGTCTTTTCCAATAAGAATTGTTACCTAAAGTGTTTGTGAATTCTTGATTTGCATTTTCATAATCTGTATACCTGAAAATACTTGGAATTTCAACAAAGAAAGAAACAGAGTTGTCTTTAATACTTCCGGTGTAAAAATTTAAATGACTGAATTGTATTCCAAAGCCATAGTTTTTCTTTTTGTATTGTAAACCAATATTTGGATTGATAAATGCTCCATCATTTACTAAAACTCTATAACCACCACCGCCACCGAAATGGAAGTTGGCATCAAAGTATAAATTGTCAATGATTTTTTTGTTGATACCTAATTCTGCACCTAAAGTGAACAATCCGCCTTGATCTCCAGTTACAGCAAAATGAAATCCAGCTCCACCATATAACCAATTGTTAAAAGGAATTTGATAATGCAATCCGACTAATCCCATAGTAGATTCAGTGAATCTAGCATTGTCTGGCATAGAAACAGGAATAAAATTTAAACGAACTCTGTTGTTTAATTCTTTTCCTTTTAATTCAGAAATATCTTTTTGACCAAATACAGTTGTAGTCACAAAAAGAAGAAAAATGAACTGAATCGTTTTTTTCATAAATCAAAAATTAATTGAATTCACTAGTAAAATGTAATTTCACTGTTGGGAATTTACTTTGTGTCATTTGAATAGTAAACGGAGAATCAGCTAAGAAAACTAATTGCCCTTGTTTATCTTTAGCTAAATAACGTTGCTTTACACGTTTGAATTCTTTGAATTCTTCGTTCTTTTCATCTTCAGGTTCTACCCAACAAGCTTTATGTACCGCAATATTTTCGTACGTACATTTAGCGTTATATTCATGCTCTAAACGATATTGAATTACTTCGTACTGAAGTGCACCAACGGTACCAATAATTCTTCGTCCGTTCATGTCTAAAGTAAATAACTGTGCAACTCCTTCATCCATTAATTGGTCTAAACCTTTATATAATTGTTTTGCCTTTAAAGGATCTGCATTGTTTACATATCGGAAATGTTCTGGAGAGAAACTTGGAATTCCTTTGAAATTTAATTTTTCTCCTTCAGTTAATGTATCTCCGATTTTGAAGTTACCTGTATCGTGAAGTCCAACAATATCACCAGCAAAAGATTCTTCAACAATTTCTTTCTTTTCAGCAAAGAAAGCATTTGGACTAGAAAACTTTACCTTTTTGTTATTACGAACGTGTAAATATGGCGTATTTCTTTTGAATGTTCCTGAAACGATTTTTACGAAAGCTAAGCGGTCTCTGTGTTTAGGATCCATATTCGCGTGAATTTTGAAAACAAATCCTGTTAATTTATTTTCTTTAGAATCTACTAAACGAGTATCCGACATTTTAGGTTGCGGATTCGGAGCAATATCAATAAAACAATCTAATAATTCTTTAACTCCAAAATTATTTAAAGCAGAACCAAAGAATACAGGTTGTAATTGTCCATCATCATAAGCCTTTTTATCAAAGTCAGGATATACTTCATAAACCAGTTCTAATTCTTCACGAAGTGTTTCAGCAGCATCTTCTCCAACAAGTTCATCTAACTTAGGATTGTTTATATCATCAAATTCAACACCTTCAGAAATAGTTTGTTTGTTATCACCAGAGAAAATATTGATTTTCTTTTCCCAAATATTATAGATTCCTTTAAAGTCATAACCCATTCCGATAGGGAAACTTAAAGGTGTAACTTTTAAACCTAATTTTTGTTCAACTTCATCTAAAAGATCAAATGCATCTTTACCTTCACGGTCCAATTTATTGATAAAAACAATCATTGGAATATTACGCATTCTACAAACTTCAACTAGTTTTTCAGTTTGTTCTTCGACACCTTTTGCTACATCAATAACAACAATAACACTATCAACAGCAGTTAACGTTCTAAATGTATCTTCAGCAAAATCCTTGTGACCAGGAGTATCAAGAATATTAATTTTCTTTTCTTTATAATTGAAAGCAAGAACAGAGGTTGCAACAGAAATACCACGCTGACGTTCAATTTCCATGAAATCTGAAGTAGCACCTTTTTTAACTTTATTACTTTTTACAGCACCAGCTTCTTGAATAGCTCCACCAAAAAGTAATAGTTTTTCTGTTAATGTTGTTTTACCCGCATCAGGGTGAGATATAATTCCGAATGTTCTTCTTTTTTGTATTTCTTCTAAAAAACTCATTAGCTATAATTGAGGGCGTAAAGATATATCTAATTCAAAAAAGAGCCAAGTGTTTGGAGTTTTATCCAATTACTAAAGAAGTGTTTATAAAAAAGAAAAGCGCAAGTACTATGACTCACACTTTTCTACTAATCTAAAATGAAATTTGAAGGCTTATTTTTTCTGAATATTTTTCATGAAAGCTCTAATTTTTTGAATGATTTCTTCGCCATCTTCTTCCAAAGCAAAATGACCTGTATCATATATATTATAGTCTATATTTTTTACATCTTTTTTGAATGCTACTGCACCACTTTCAGGGAAGAAAGCATCGTTTTTACCCCAAACAATTAAAAGAGGAGGTTGATTGTCTCTTAAATATTGTTGCCATTTTGGATATAGTTTTACATTGTTTTGATAATCGTAAAATAAATTTAAATGCATTTTATGTGAACCTGGTCGAGATAATCTTAAATAATCTAAGTGCCAAGTATCTGGATTTACATTTTCTGGATCTCTTGTTCCATGTGTGTATTGCCATTCTAACCCTTCTAAAGAAAAAATAGGTAATAAGGCATTTTCAGTTTCTTCGTTACGATTTGCCCATAACTCTCTAATTCCTTTCCAAGCATCTCCTAAACCTTCTTCGTAAGCATTACCGTTTTGATTTATAATTGCTGTAATTCTTTCTGAATATGCAGTTGCTAGTCTAAAACCAATTGGAGCTCCATAATCTTGAATCATTATAGCGTAAGAATCAATACTTTTTTCTTCTAAGAATGTATTAATCGTATTAGCGATATTATCGAATGTATATTCATATTGATCAATAGGAGGGAAGTCACTATTACCAAACCCAGGATAATCTGGTGCAATAAGATAATATTCATCTGCAAGTTGCGCTAACACTTTTCTATATTGATGTGATGAGGTTGGAAAACCATGTAATAAAACAATGGTTGGATTTTTTGGATTTCCAGCTTCTCTATAAGCAATTGATACTCTATTAATGGTTTGCTTTTTATATTTAATTTGTGTCATTGTGTTTTGTTTTATTGTTGTTGTTTGTTTTTGTATTTCTTTTTTCTGACAACTAAGTGTCAAAATGATAAAAGAAAAGAGTATAGGCTTTAGAAGTTTCATGTTGTTTGTTTTATAATTTTCTCTCTGTTTCTTTAATTTTCAAATCGTTGATACTAGCGTATCTCTTTTGCATAAGTCCGTTTTCATCAAATTCCCAGTTTTCATTACCATATGCTCTGAACCATTGTCCTTCTTCATTCTTGTATTCATATTCGAATCTTACTGCAATACGGTTTTCAGAAAAAGCCCACAACTCTTTTTTAAGTTTATAGTTTAGTTCTACATTCCATTTATTCGATAAAAAATCTTGTACTTCTTTTCTACCATTAATAAATTGATCACGATTTCTCCATTCTGTATCTATTGAATATGCTTCAGATACTTTAATAGGATTTTTACTGTTCCAAGTATCTTCTGCCATTTGAACTTTTTGTTTAGCTGTCTCCAAAGTAAATGGAGGTAATGGATGTTTTTTCATGTTTTTATTTTTATTTACCGAACATTCGGTAAAATTAAGTTTAAAATTTTTTATTGATCTAAATATTCATTTTCGATTTGTACTAAAGTATTTTCAAAAATAGTAATATCATTAAGTCCTTTAGTAACGATTAAACTACCTTGAACTTTAATTAAAGTTTGATATGCTTTTTCTTTTGCATCAGTAGGAGAGAAGCCTAAAGCAAGACCTAATGTTTTAAATGTATTGATCCATTTTTTCATTCCTCCACTAATTTGATTTTCAAATAATTCTAAGCTAGATTGCATAGATAATGCTCTAAAAATACAAGTTTCTTCTCCGCCTTCATATAAAACTCTAACTGCTTCTAAACCTGTTTTCAATCTTTCTTCAGGAGTTTTTTCTGTATTTAATAATTCAAAAAAAACTTTTTCATCAACCCAATTATTAATGTGATTTAAAACGGCATCAGCCATACCTTTTTTTCCATCAGGAAATCTATGATATAAACTAGCTTTTTTTAATCCAGTTGCATCAGATAAATCTTTTAAACTCGCACCCTCATATCCTTTTGAACGGAATATCTTACTTAGTCCAGTTAAAATTTCAATATCTAATACTTTTTGTGGTCTCATGGGACAAAGATATAGAAATATTTTAAATTACCGAACGATTGGTAAATCGTGTATTGACTTAAAATATTCCTTAAATGTAGTTATAGCGTAATAATTATTCAATAAAATCAACAGTCAATGGGATCTCTGAAAGAGTCCATTCATCACTACAGCCTTTAACTTGAGCTATAATGTTTATAGTAGAGTACCCAGAAATTAACTGACCGAAAACAGTAAATTCATCATCTAAATGGTGAGCACCTTTTTTATTTTGTACGATATAAAAGTTAAAAGGACTTGATAGTTTATTTGGATTGTCTTCAATACTTCTAGCTGCTGCTAATGCACCATAACGATGTCTTCTTTTTTTTCTGAATTCTGGTTTTAATCTATAATGTTGATACTTTTTTCTGAATTTCGCAGTAGCAGCTGTCTCAGAATCTCCACCTTGTACCACCCAATTTTTTGCAACTCTGTAAAAAACAGTAGTATCGAAATATTTGATTTTTGTTAAAAAAATAAAATTCGCTCTATGTATTGGAGTATCATTAAAGAGTCTAAGTTTTATATTACCAAAACTAGTTTTAATTAAAACTTTAGTTTCTTTATTTTCTTTACCATATTGTTTGAAAAATTCTTGAGCATTTTTTTTAGTTAAAGTATCCCAACTAGGTGTTATTTCCTTTTTAATTTCAGGCTCCTTTTTTTCATCTTCTTTTTTTATAACGATCGGTTCAGCTTTTGGTTGTATTGTTTCTTTCTTAGTTTGTGTACAATTCCACACCGAAAAGCAGATAAAGAATAAGATAAAAAATCTTAAAAATTTCATGAGTTTTATTTTATTGAAAGTGTAAATATAGTTGATGTTTATATAAGAATGATTTTTTCGCAGTTTTTTTATGAGACCTAGTAATTCATTACATTTGTAATGTATGACAGAAAATGTAATTTTAGTAGATGAGCTAGATAATGAAGTAGGATTAATGCCGAAGATAGAAGCTCATGAAAAAGCGGTACTTCATCGAGCTTTTTCAGTCTTTGTTTTTAACGATGATAATGAATTAATGCTTCAACAAAGAGCAAAAGACAAATATCATTCTCCTTTATTATGGACTAATACTTGTTGTTCTCATCAAAGAAAAGGAGAAACAAATATTAGTGCAGGTAAAAGACGTTTGCAAGAAGAAATGGGTTTTTCTTGTGAGTTAGAAGAGGTATTTTCTTTTATTTATAAAGCTCCTTTTGATAATGGTCTTACAGAGCATGAATTAGATCATGTAATGATTGGATACTATAATGGTGAGCCAGAAATAAATCCTGAAGAAGTAGAAAGTTTCAAATGGATGTTATTAGATGATGTAAAGATTGATATAGAGAAAAATCCAGACGATTATACGGCTTGGTTTAAAATAATTTTTGAAAAGTCTTACGATAAAATTGCTAATTTTAATAATAAATAAATGCCTAGAGTAACTGTACACAGAAAAGCTCATTTTAATGCGGCTCATAGATTATATAGAAAAGATTGGTCTGATGAGAAAAATTTTGAGGTATTTAATAAATGTAGCAATACCTATTTTCATGGACATAATTATGAACTAATAGTTTCTTTAACTGGAGAAATAGATCAAGAAACTGGTTACGTTTACGACTTAGGAAAATTAAAAGATATTATAAAATCAGAAGTAGAAGAGGCTTTCGATCATAAGAATCTTAATGTTGAGGTAGAAGAATTTAAAGATATGAATCCAACTGCAGAAAATATTTCGGTGGTTATTTATAATAAATTACGACCTCATATTTCTGAAGATTTAGATATGGAAATTACACTCTATGAAACTCCTAGAAATTTTGTAACTTACTCAGGAAGTTAATTCTGTGAAAAATGCTCAATCAATTTATTAAGTTTACCCCAATTCTTAAAGAAAAGATATGGGGCGGAAACAAATTAGGTAAACATTTAAACAAAGAATCTGAATCAGAAAGTTTGGGTGAAAGTTGGGAGATCTCCGATGTTAAAGGAGATACTTCTATAGTTTTTAATGGAGATTTAAAAGGAAAAGATTTAAAAGAATTAATAAAAACTTATCAAGGAGATTTAGTTGGAGATAAAGTTTTTAAGCAATTTGGAGAAAAATTTCCTCTATTAATAAAGTTTATAGATGCTAAAACTCCATTAAGCATTCAATTGCATCCAAATGATAAGTTAGCTAAAGAACGCCATGATTCATTTGGTAAGACGGAAATGTGGTATGTGATGCAAGCTGATGAAAAAGCAAGCTTAATTGTAGGATTTCAAAAAGAAAGCAATAAGGAAGAATATTTAAAACATTTAAATAATAAATCACTTTTAGATATTTTAAATGTAGATGAGGTTAAAAAAGGTGATGTGTATTTTATTCCTACAGGTAGAATTCATGCTATTGGGGCTGGAGTTTTATTAGCTGAAATTCAACAAACTTCTGATATTACGTATCGTATTTATGATTGGGATCGTCAAGATTCAGAAGGGAATTACAGAGAACTGCATACAGAATTAGCTTTAGATGCTATTGATTTTACTGCTATTCCTGATTATAGAACTTCTTATAGTGAAGAATTGAATTCTTCATCGGAAATCGTATCATGTCCATATTTTACAACAAATGTCTTACCGATAGAGGGAGAGTTATCCATAAATCATCAAAACAAAGATAGTTTTGTAATATATATGTGCGTATCTGGTAAGGTTAGTTTTGTATACCAAGATCAAGAAGAAATTTTAATAGCTGGCGAAACATTATTAGTTCCTGCTAAACTTAAAGAATTTAGCCTTAAATCAGTTGAAAAATCTGAGCTTTTAGAGGTGTATATAAAATAAAAAGCCCAAAATCTACGTTTTGAGCTTTTTAAACAAACAAACCAAATTAACTTACAAAAGAATTTACTCAAACATAGTCAGATTACTATCAGCGGCAAAACCGACTCCATATTATAAATGTTAAAGTTTTGGTTTTTTAACATTTTTAAAGTGCTATTTTCAGAATATGTAAATATGTATCTTTGACCTATTCTAATGACCATTTTTTATGAAAATTATCGCAATGATTCCTGCTCGATTTAACGCAAGTCGATTCCCTGGAAAACTGATGAAAGACTTAGCAGGTAAGCCTGTTATTTTACGTACTTATGAAAGTGCATTACAAACTAAATTATTCGATGAAGTTTATGTTGTAACTGATTCAGATGTTATTTATAATGTAATTAAGGCCGCAGATGGAAAGGTAATTATGAGTAAAAAAGAACATGATTGTGGTTCTGATAGAATTGCAGAAGCTGTAGAAAATTTAGATGTAGATATTGTGATTAATGTTCAGGGAGATGAGCCTTTTATAGATAAAGTTTCACTGAGTAAATTAATTGAAGTATTTAAAGGAGATGTTAATAATAAGATTGATTTAGCTTCTTTAAAAGTAAAAATGAATACTACAGAAGATATAGAAAATCCTAACAATGTAAAAGTAATTACCGATCAGGATGATTTTGCAATTTATTTTTCAAGATCTGTAATTCCTTATCATAGAGATCAAACTTTAAAAGTGAATTATTTCAAACATAAAGGTGTTTATGCATTTAGAAAAAATGCGTTAATGGACTTTTATAATACACCAATGACTCCTTTAGAAGCAGCAGAAAAAATTGAAGCAATTCGTTATTTAGAAGTAGGAAAAAAAATAAAAATGATTGAAACTTCAGTAGAATCTATTGGTATAGATACACCTGAGGATTTAGAAAAAGCCAAAAAGTTATTTTAAAAATGTATAAAGATATTAAAGTAATTGCCTTTGATGCCGATGATACCTTATGGGTAAATGAAACCTATTTTAGAGATGCAGAAAATGAATTTGCTGCTCTTTTAAATGATTATGAAACTGAAAATAAAATTCATCAAGAGTTATTTAAAAAGGAAATTGATAATTTAGAATTGTACGGATATGGTGTAAAAGGATTTACGCTGTCTATGATAGAATGTGCTTTAGAATTATCAAACTATCAAATACCTCAGAAAACTTTAGATCGAATCCTTAATATTGGTAAAGAAATGTTAGAAAAACCAATAGAATTATTAGATGGAGTAGAAGAGGTTTTACAGCAATTACAAGGGAAATATAAATTAATTGTAGCAACTAAAGGTGATTTGTTAGATCAGCAACGTAAACTAGAGAAATCTGGAATTTCTAAATATTTTCACCATGTTGAGGTAATGAGTGAAAAAAAGCCTGTTGACTATAAAAAAATGTTACAAAGATTAGATATTAACCCTGCTGATTTATTAATGATAGGAAATTCTTTAAAATCTGATGTCTTGCCTTTAATAGAAGTTGGAGCTTCAGCAATTCATATACCTTTTCATACTACTTGGGCGCATGAAACAGTGTCTAAAGAACAAAAATCAACAATGGAATATAAAACATTGTCTAATATCAAAGAAGTTATCGATTTATTATAATGAAGTCATATTTAGATATTGAAACTTGGAATAGAAAAGAGATATATGAACATTTTAGATCTTTAAATGATCCTACCTTTGCAACTGTAGTAAATATTGATGTGACTAATGTACATAGTATTTGCAAAATAAAACAAAAATCTTTTTTTACTACATATTTACACGAGTGTACTAAAGCGCTAAATTCTGTAGAAAATTTTAAATATAGAATAGAAGAAAACAAAATTACTATTTACGAAAAGTTAGATGCTTCGGCTACAATTTTAAGAGAAGATAAAACTTTTGGTTTTTCATTTATTGAATTTCACGAGGATTATGAAGTTTTTCACAATAACTTTTTAAAAGAGAAAGAACGTATTGTAAATTCGACTAATCTCTTTCCTCCAAAATATTCTCTAGGATGTTACCACTGTTCAGCAATACCTTGGTTTACATTTACAAGTCATAAAGAGCCTGTTTCTGGAGACAAAGACAATAGTGTTCCACAATTATCTTTTGGTAAAGTTTTTAAGTCTAATAATAAATTATTTATGCCTGTAGCAATTAATGTAAATCATGCTTTGGTAGATGGATATCATGTTGGTAAGTTTTTTGAAAATTTTCAGAATGGTTTAGATAAAATCGACTAATTTTGTCAAAAATTTTAATTATGGCAAGCGTTAAAAATTTAAAGAAAGATATCAATTATACTCTAGGAGATATTATTGAAGAATGTTATTTATGGGAGTTAGAAAACCCTGGAGCTGATACTGCTACATCTCAAGGAATAATTGACGAAGCTATTACTGCTTTTGATGAATTATTAGATAAGGTTAATGCTAAAGATGTAGAAAATAAAAGATCTCACTTTAAAAGCATAAGTTCTGAATTAGAACAAAAAGCAAAAGCTTTAGTTGATAAAGTAAATGCTTTATAAGAAAAAACACTTATTAATTAGGTGATTAGCTCTATTTCTTTAAGAAATGGAGCTTTTTTTTGGTAGTATTTTAACAAAATGCTTTTTATTTTTTTGTATATTTAAAATGTAATAATTCAAATTCCCTTAACTTATGCCTAGAGCAATGTTCGAATATACCAAAGTGGTATTGCAAAAAGTGAGTTTTAATACAGAGCTTTTTTGCAAAGAATTAGAAAAAGCAATGAAACGATTATTACCTTATGAAGTAGACGAATTAGTAATTTGGGTAAAGCAGTATACTGCGAATAGACCAGAACTTTATGTTTGCATGGGAGTAATTGATAATAAATAAAAAAAGAAGCTTTAAAGCTTCTTTTTTAGTTTATATAAAGATATATTTAATTATTGATTTCTTCTATTTCTTCCCCTTCTTTCCTTAAAACGTTTAATCATAGTTTTATTAAAACGATGTTCTAAGATTTCTAATTGAAGAACTTTTTTCGCTGATAAGAAATTTAAAAGATCATTGTGAAAAGAAGCTTTTATTTCTTCGTGAGAAGCTTTAATTTGATGAAATAAATTCAAATATCGTTTAGCTTCTTCTTCGGTAATATTCTCAAGTCCTCCAGCAGATTTTATTTTATTTCTGATTTCTTCTTTCTCTTGTTTAAAAAGCTTATGTTTTGCTTTGTCGAATTTATTATACAAAGGCCAAAATTTTTCAGCTTCTTTTTCAGAGAGATCTAAATTTTCAGTTATAACAGCTATTTTTTTAGCCTTTATTATCCTTGTTTTGTCTGGTCTTTGAGCAAAAGTTGCTAAAGAGACAAAAATTAATAATATAAAAAGTATTGTTTTTTTCATTTTCTAAAATTTCATTTACTGTATTTCATCAAGTAAAGATGAATTGTCAATATTATCTAAATAATCTTCTATACCATTCTCATCAGAAGCGTAAGATAAATCATTTTCAGAAAAATCTTGATCATCAAATAATAAAGCAAGCTCATCAGTTGTTACATCACTGTTTTCAAACCACTCATCTATAGTGATATTAGTTTCTTCGGTTGTAGTTGGAATATTTATAAATTGAAAGGTAATAAACAAGACAACTGAAGCTGCAGCAGCAAAAGAAGTGAACTTTACTATTCTCTTTCTAAGAGAAATAACTTTTGGTTCACTTGTTTTAGTTTCGCCATTAATTTTATTTAAAATTTGATCTTCTAAACTGTCAAAATAATGTTCCGGAGTTTCAAAACCACATTTTTCAGGTAAATCTTCTACAATTAATTTACTCATTAGATCATTTTCCAAATCGTTAAAGTAATTGTCTGGCATATTAAAACCAGGTTGTTTACCTAATTTTTGGTTTAAAAAATCTTCGTTATGTTGTTTATTATCGTTCATTTCTATTAGTTAGACCTTAGAAATAGGAAAAGGTTTAATTATAATTCTTAATAAATTCTTCAATCTTTTTTACTGCATGAAAATAAGATGCTTTTAAAGCTCCAACAGAAGTATCTAAAACATCTGAAATTTCTTGATATTTTAAATCATCAAAATATTTCATGTTAAAAACTAATTGTTGTTTTTGAGGAAGTGTTGCTATAGCTTTTTGTAAGATAATTTGTATTTCATCACCTGAGAACCAATCATCACTTTTTATATTAGAAACAATTAGTTGTTTATAGTCAGAAATGTCCACATTATTTTGCTTGGCTCTCTTATTTAAAAATGTAATAGCTTCATTGGTTGCGATTCTATACATCCAAGAATACAACTTACTCTCTCCTTTAAAATTATCAATACTTTTAAAAATTTTTATAAAAGTATTTTGTAATACATCATCAGTATCGTCGTGCGATATGACTATTTTTCGAATATGCCAATACAAACGCTCTTTGTATTGCGATATTAAATTACGAAAAGCAGCTTCTTTTGTCGCTACATTTTGTAATTGCGATACTAATGTAATTTCGTCAGTCAAATGAATTGGTTTTTCACTATGACTTTAAAATTAGTAAAAGGTTTAAATAAAAAAAGAATTATTTTCTTCTTGAGTAACCAAATAAACGTTTTTCTTCGATCATTTCAGCGATTCCAGACGGTAACAATTCTTGCCAACCATCTTGTCCTTCTTGAATCATTTTTAAAACTTCTCTAGAGAAAATAGATAATATTTCAGGGTCAAATTCTTCAATATCTACAAGTCTACCATTAATTTTAAAGAATTTATATAATTCCTTAATTCTAGGATGAACTTTTAAATTTGCTGAAGTAATGTATTCATTGGTTTCTTTGTCCTTATATGGATAAAGATATATTTTTAGATCTTTATAGAATAACTTTCCAAAAGCTTCTAAAATACCACCACTTACATTACGATAATATTTCTCATCGAAGATTTGAACTAAGTTATTTACTCCCATGGCAAGTGCCATTCTTTCTTTGGTGAATTCGCTGAAGTATTCTACTAATCTGTAGTATTCCTGATAATTTGTAATCATTACATTCTGACCTAACGAACATAATAATTCAGCACGATCTAAGAAATCACGCTCATTAATTTCTCCTTCAGCTCTTAAGTTACTTAAAGTAATTTCAAAAATAATCTGAGTCTTCTCGGGATTTACTTTTTTCTCATTTAAGAATTGAACTTTAGACTTTTCGTACATATCCATGTTAACTTTAGTTACAGGTCTAAAGCTTCCACGTAATGCAAGAATGTTCTTTTTGTATAACACTTGAGCAGGTAATAAGTTATTACCATCTGGCCCAAACATTACAGCGTTAGTCATTCCATTTTTAACTAACTGTAAACTCATTAAACGATTATCAACATACATAAAACGAGGACCAGAAAAGTTAATCATATCTATTTCTAGTTTATCTTTATCTATATTGTCGTAAAAAGATTTTAAAAGTTCTTTAGGATTATCATTTAAATAAAAAGCTCCGTAAATTAAGTTTACACCTAATGTACCAAGTGTTTCTTGTTGTAATCTAGCTTCTGTTTCCTTAAAACGTAAGTGTAAAACAATCTCATTATAATCTTCTAAAGGATCTAACTGAAAACGAATTCCGACCCAACCGTGTCCTTTAAATTTTTTAGCAAAATCAATTGTAGTAACAGTATTTGCGTAGCTGAAGAATAATTTTTCTGGATGTTTTTTACGATCTAAACGATCTTCAATTAAATTAATTTCATGCCTAAGCATTTTCTTTAATCGAGATTCCGTTACATAACGTCTATCATCTTCAATTCCATAAATTGCATCAGAAAAATCTTTATCATAAGCACTCATTGCTTTTGCGATTGTTCCTGAAGCTCCACCAGCTCTAAAAAAGTTTCTAGCAGTTTCTTGTCCAGCACCTATTTCAGCAAAGGTTCCATAGATATTAGCATTTAAGTTAATTCTAAGTGCCTTCATTTTAGATGTTGGGACACTGCTTATTTTTTGATCCCCTTTTAAGATAATAGCCATTTTAGTTGTTTTTGTTTACGTGGACAAATGTACTGAAAATAGAAAGTATCAGTCAATTTTTATCTTATTTTTGTGGTAACAATGAATAATAAAAAGAAATTAAAAGTAACGTTTTTAGGAACAGGTACATCAACTGGTGTTCCTATGATAGCAAGTAAAAATCCGGTACGATTTTCAGAAGACGAAAAAGATAAAAGATTAAGAGCTTCAATTGTCTTTTCTTGGGAAGATAATAATGAAGAGATTAATTATATTATCGATTGTGGACCAGATTTCCGTCAGCAAATGATTAAAGCGAATATTGAATCAATAAAAGGTATTTTATTTACTCATGAGCATGCAGATCATATTGCGGGTTTTGATGAAATAAGACCATATTATTATCAAATGGGGCCTGTCCCAATATATAGTGATAGCAGAGTTTTAAAATCACTTGAAAAACGTTATGAGTATATTTTTACGACAGAGAATAGATATCCTTCAGCTCCTGAAGTTAAACCTACTATCATTTCAGAAAAAGATCAGTTTCAATTTCATGGAATAGAAGTAAAGCCGATAAAAGTAATGCATGGAGATTTGCCAATTTTAGGATATCGCTTTGGTAATATTGCTTATTTAACAGATGTGAAAACTATTCCTGATGAGGAAAAGGAAAAGTTAAAAGATTTAGATATTTTAATAACAACTGCTTTACGTTTAGAGCCTCACAAGACTCATGCTACTTTAAATGAGGCTCTAGAGTTAGTAGAAGAATTAAACCCTAAAAAGGCATATTTTAGTCATATCAGTGAGTTGTTGGGGTTTCATGCAGATATAGAAAAAGACTTACCTGAAAATGTTTTTTTAGCTTATGATGGTTTAGAAATAACTAGTTACGATTAATTTTTGAATCAAAATACATTTTAAGTTACTACAAATATTTGTTTTACAAATTTAAACAAAGTTTAATTTAGATGATGATATAAAACGAAAAAGCCATCAATTTATTGATGGCTATTAAAAATGACATATTTTGATATTAATTATCTTCTAAAGAGAAATTAATTGGGAATCCGTATTTTACAGAAACTGGCTTACCATCTTTAGTAGCTGGAGTAAATTTTGGTAAATTAGAAACCACACGAACAGCTTCATCATTTAATATTTTACCTCCTTTAGGTCCTAAAGTCTTAATGTTAGTAACATTTCCATTTTTGTCAATAATGAAACGTACCCAAACTTCTCCTTCTTGCTTGTTTAATAAAGCTTCATTAGGATAAATGAAATATTCCTGGATATGTTTGATCATTTCAGTGTTAAAACAATCTAATTGATCTTCATAATTGTTACAGTTTGGGAAAGCAGGAATTGCATCTACTGTAGCAAATTTTTGTGCTTTTCTTAATTCTTCTCTCGATAAGCTATTTTTTAGAGCAGCGATATTTGTTTTTATTTTAAGAGATTTAAGATTGTTGGTACCTTGAACTGTAGATATACCAGAACTATTTAACGTATTAGCTTCTGATGCTGTATTCTTTTTACGTCTCTTTAAAAAACGTTTTTTTGAAGCAGATACTCTTACACTAATTTGTCTAGTTTTTTTATCTTTCTTATTAGTTGTTTGTTTAACTGTACATTTAGTGATACTGTTTAAATCTTCAACTAAATTTTCCTCTGTGTCGCATGTTTCTTTCTGAGACCACACTAAGGTAGTCGCCATTAGAAAAGATAAGTATACTATTTTTTTCATAAGTTGGGGATTAATAATTTACACACATTTATGACCCATTTATATCCCGTAAGTCACATTCATAACGAGTTAGACTTGTAAATGTTTCAAAACTTACATCAAATTAAAGAAAAATATAAGTTAAAAAATGTTAAACATCGATAAACGGTTGAGATTTAACTGTTATTGGTAATTTTTAATAGTTTATCGGCGCTAAAAAAAGGAGTAGTTTTACCTGAGTTTAATTGAAGAATTTCTTTTTTCAATTGATCATTAACCTCAGGATTATCATAGAAACGTCTTTTTAATTCTTGTTCTATTGTTGAAAAAAGCCAGTGTTTATTTTGATTATTTCTTCTTTTATTGAAATAACCAGTTTTTTTAGCTGAATCGATGTAAGAAAGTATCATTTGATAAATAGCATCTATACCAGAATTTTTAAGAGCACTTGCTGTTAATACTTTTGGTTGCCAACCATTTTCTTTTGGAGGATATAAATGCAAAGCTCTGTTAAATTCAACTTTAGCAATTTTAGCATTTTTTACATTATCGCCATCAGCTTTATTAATAACAATAGCATCTGCCATTTCTATAATTCCTCTTTTAATTCCTTGTAATTCATCACCTGCACCAGATAGTTTTAGTAATAAGAAAAAATCAACCATAGAATGAACAGCAGTTTCACTCTGCCCAACACCAACAGTTTCAATAATAATTGTATCAAAACCTGCAGCTTCACATAAAATAATACTTTCTCTAGTTTTTTGTGCAACACCACCAAGTGAAGTTCCAGAAGGAGAAGGACGAATAAAAGCATTTTTATCAACTACAAGTTGTTCCATTCTGGTTTTATCACCTAAAATACTTCCTTTATTAATTGAACTACTCGGGTCTACAGCTAAAACAGCTACTTTTTTGCCTATTGAAGTTAAATGTTTACCAAAACTTTCTATAAAAGTACTTTTTCCAACACCAGGAACTCCAGTAATACCAATACGAACAGATGTATTTGCATGAGGTAAACACGCATTTAAAATTTCATTTGCTTTTTGTTGATGTCTTTTATTAGTACTTTCTATTAAAGTGATAGCTCTACTTAAAAATGTAATATCACCTTGAAGGATTTTAGCTACAAATTCTTGAGTATTTATTTTTTTTCTTCTGTTTAATTTTATTTTTTCGGCAGAAGTTTTGCTTGTAGTTTCAGGTTGTGAAACTCCATCTTTTTCCGATAAATTTGATTTTGAATTAGTTGCCATAAATCAAGGTGTGCATCATTCTATTTGTAAATTTAGAAATAAAAAATTACCCAAAATGCAACGCACGAAAAAATGTGTCGTCTTTAAGACAAGAAATAAATAAATGAAATCAACTAAACAATTTCATCAAAAATTAATCCGTGCCTGTCAGAAACGCGATAAAAAAGCACAGTTACAACTTTACAAGAGTTATAGTAAAGCTATGTTTTTGGTTGCGTACAGGTATGTAAATGATCAATTCTTGGCTGAAGATATAATGCAAGAAGCTTTTATAAAAGCATTTAAATATATAGGTAATTATAAAGGCGAAGTGAGTTTTGGTGCTTGGTTAAAAAAAATAGTAATCAATCAAAGTATTGATGAACTTAAGAAGAAAAAGTTAGTTATGGTTTCTATAAATTCTGGAATTTACAGAGAATTAGAAGATGAAAATGATTGGGAAGTAGATAATTCAATAACATCAGAAATGATAATTGAAGCGATAAATAAACAAAAAGATAAATACAGATTGGTACTCACCTTATACTTGCTAGAAGGTTATGATCATAAAGAAATCTCAGGAATTTTAGGAATTACAGAAGTAACTTCTAGAACACATTTAATGAGAGGAAAAAAGTTAATAAAAGAACATTTAAAATTAACAAACTATGCCGAAGGATATTAGAAACTTAGTAAAAGACTTTCAGGAAGAAAATATTGAGTTATCTCAAAATCATGAAGGAAAGTTTTTAAATAAATTGGAAGAAGCATTTCCAGAGGAAAAGAAATCATATCGATGGTTGTATGCGGTTGCATCTATAGTTGTTTTACTAGGTTTAGGAATTAAATTTTATCCTGGTTTAGTAAAAGATCAACCAAAAGAAAATGAAGTATTAGAACAAGTAAGCTTAGGAGAAATTTCTCCTGAAATGAAAAAAATAGAAGATTATTATTTAACAGCTATAAATTATGAAATAGCTAGTTTAAATGTTACTCCAGATAATAAGGCCTTATTGGATGAGTATTTTGAGAAGATTAGTAAACTAGATACAGATTATAAAAGGTTAAATCAGAAGTTAAAAACGGATGGTATTACCAATGAAATAATCAATTCTTTAATCACCAATCTTCAATTACGTTTACAACTTTTAATTCATTTGAAAGATCAATTAAGTGATCTTCAATCTAAAGAAAATAAAAATGAAAATATCACTATATAAAATAACAGCAGCAGTATTCACACTAACTACATTTCTTGTATTTAGTCAGAAAAAAGACAATAATTTTAAAGAAGAATTTAAAGTAAAATCTGATGTGGTTATTGATATCAATACAAGACATTCGGATATTCAAATAGAAACCTGGAACAAAAATAAAGTAGTAGTAGAAGCTTTTATGATAGTGGAAGGTGAAGAGGTGACTGAAGAAATGAAAGATCACTTTTATGAGAAGTGGGATTTTGATGTTCATGGTAACAGTAAGAAAATAACAGTTAAATCAAGAACAAATCCTAGCTTTAATTTTCATTCATTCAATTTTGATGATCCAGATTATAGCTTTATTGTTAACGATTTATCAGATTATTCAATTGGTAGCTTAGATGTTTTAGATTCAATAGATTTTATAATGCCTCCTTTGCCACCAGAACCACCAATGATTTCAGGAGTTATTACACCTCCAGCACCACCGATGCCACCTTTTACGACATTTAAAATGTATACAGAATTTGATTTTGAGGAATATAAAAAGGATAAGAATTATTTAAAACGTTGGAAAGAAGAAAATAAAGAAGCACTAGGGGAAAATGCTAAAGTGAAAATAGGAGACAAATCTATTTCTATAACTACAGACGATTCTAACATTACAATGTCTGGTTCAATAAACGGAGATCAAGATTTAATGATTTTTCTTAAAGATAGAGAAGAAAATAAAAAAGAACGAGAAAAGAAAATGAAAGCTTATCAGAAAGAGTGGAAAGAAAAATCAAAAAAATTAATAGAAAAAGCTCAAAAACAATTAAAGAAAAATCAAGAAAAATTAGAAAAACAACTTAAAAAATTAGAAAAGCAAAAGAAGGAGCGTAAGAAAATTCAAATGGTTTTAAAAGATAGAAGTAAATTAAAAATTAAAAGATTAATTGTAATAAGAGCTCCAAAGAATGCAAAATTCAATATGAATGTGAAATATGGAGAATTGAGCTTCGGAAATGATTAAAACATAGATTACTATATATTTATATTTCAAGGTTAATGATCTAACAATCATTAACCTTTTTTATTTCTTTAGAAGAAATAAATAACATGGTTTTAAGTGATGTAATATTTCAATAGATCACTAGAATTATTGTTGAAAATGTTTAATTTTAAACATTGTGTATCCCTTGTAAATACTCAAAATATTTTAAAATTACTTTTTTAAAAAAATTATGATTTCACTTTGTTAAAAGTACCTATATTTACATTTCAAAATAGTGTAATCTAATGGAGCTATACAAAGAAAATCAACTGAAAATTTATAATTCACTTTCTAAATCTAAAGAAGTATTTGAAACCGTAACAGAAGGAAGAGTAGGAATGTATGTTTGTGGACCAACAGTATACAGTAACGTACATTTAGGAAACTTAAGAACATTTATGTCGTTCGACATGGTGTTTCGATATTTATTACATTTAGGTTACAAAGTTCGTTACGTAAGAAATATTACTGATGCAGGACACTTAGAAAGCGATGCAGAAGAAGGTGAAGATAAAATAGCTAAAAAAGCACGATTAGAACAAATAGAGCCAATGGAAGTTGTACAGCGTTATACTGTAGACTTTCATGATATTACGGCAAAATATAATTTTTTACCTCCAAGTATAGAACCAACAGCTACT
>ERZ1740052.57-NODE-57-length-37054-cov-5.411444_pt1 | contig 37054 bp, 36 predicted proteins | sample MGYA00581750_ERZ1740052 | MGnify/ENA primary metagenome ERZ1740052 (study PRJEB43018, sample SAMN04849743) | marine metagenome | isolation source: floating plastic debris | place: Pacific Ocean | collected 2008-08-30 | study: EMG produced TPA metagenomics assembly...
GTTGGATTTGAAGCAGCTGCTGATTTGTTAATTATTAAAGCACATCACTTGTTAGAAAAACATACATTAACTAAATGGCAATAGAAACATAAAGATTATGAAGCTAATTGGTACGGAAATCACTAGCTAGAAGGTTTGTATCTCGATCCTGTAATGAGAGATATAGAAGCCATGTTAAGTAGTAGTCAACAACAAGTAACTGGAGATGTGTTTATAACTTTAAAGCCTTATCATTTTACTTTAAACGGAATTTCTTCGGATAACGATTTGTTACAATCGAAGTTTGGTAGTTATGGTGAAATGAATAATGCTTGGACTGCAGAAGACGCTAAAGGTTTCATTAATATTTACGGAAATCAAACTAAAATCTATCAAAATACCAACAGTCATGATTAAAGCTGGAGTTATAGGTGGAGCTGGTTACACAGCAGGAGAATTAATTAGATTATTAATACATCATAAAGAAGTAACAATTGATTTTGTCTTTAGTACTTCAAATGCTGGTAATCCAATTAGTGTGATTCATCAAGATTTAGTTGGATCTATAGATCAAAAATTTACAGACACAATTAATACTAATGTTGATGTTTTATTCTTGTGTTTAGGACACGGAAATTCTGGTAAATTTCTTAAGGAACATCAATTTTCTGATACTACAAAAATTATTGATCTAAGTAATGAATTTAGACTTATAAACGATAAAGTATTTCAAGGAAATGAATACATATATGGTTTACCTGAAATCAATAAAGAGGAAATAATTGATGCGAATTATATTGCAAACCCAGGTTGTTTTGCTACTGCGATTCAATTAGCTATTGCTCCTTTAGCATCAGAAAAACTAATCACAAATAACATTCATGTAAATGCTGTAACTGGTGCAACTGGTGCAGGAACTAGTTTATCGAAAACTACACATTTTACCTGGAGAGATAATAACTTTTCCTATTACAAGCCTTTTACGCATCAACATTTAGGAGAGATTTATCAAACCATAGAAAAATTTCAATCAGAGAGTAAACACCAAGTTTTATTCTTACCGAATAGAGGAAACTTTTCTAGAGGAATATTTGCTACTGTATATACTGAGTTTTCAGGTTCAGAAGAAGAAGCTATTAAAATTTATAAAGAATTTTATAAAGACGCTGCTTTCACTTTTGTTACCGACCAAACTTTACATCTGAAGCAAGTAGTGAACACTAATAAATGTTTAGTGCATGTTCATAAACATGAGAATCAATTATTAATCACAAGTTGTATTGACAATTTATTAAAAGGAGCTTCTGGACAAGCAGTACAAAACATGAATTTAATGTTTGGTTTTGAAGAAACAGAAGGATTACAATTAAAAGCTAATTTTTTCTAAATATTAAACTGATGAAAATAGCAATCATAGGAACAGGTAACTTAGGAAAATCAATAGCTAAAGGATTGATAAAAGGTCAGAACTTCAATTCGCTTTATTTAACTAAAAGAAACGTAAGTGAATTAAACGATTTACCAAAACAAGAGAATATTATTATCACGAGTGATAATAGTAAAGCAATTCAAAATTCTGATGTTTTAATTTTTGCAGTTCAACCAAAGCAATTGGAAGAAATCTTGTTTCAATCTAAAGAATATATCAATAAAGAACAACTTGTAATCTCAACAATCACTGGTTTTTCCATAGAAAAAATTGAAAATATTTTAGGACAAGGGTTTTCAATTATAAGAGCAATGCCTAATACAGCAATTGCAGTAGAAAAATCAATGACTTGCATTTCTGCCAATACTGATGATACGAGTAAAATTACTATTGCAGAATCTATTTTCAATCAACTTGGAAATAGTATGATTATTCCTGAAAACTTAATGCAAGCTGCAACTGTCGTATGTGCAAGTGGAATTGCGTTTTGGATGCGTTTGATTCGTGCCACTACACAGGCTGCTATTCAATTAGGATTTGATGCTAAAGAAGCCCAAGAATTAGCAATGTTCACAAGTGAAGGAGCTGCTAACTTATTAATTCAATCTGGAAATCATCCAGAGCAAGAGATCGATAAAGTAACTACACCAAAAGGATGTACAATTGAAGGTTTAAATGAAATGGAACACAAAGGTTTAAGTTCTTCATTAATTCAAGGAATGGTTGCTTCTTTCAATAAAATTAACACTATTAAAAAAGAACAAATATGAGTTTATTTAACGTTTATCCATTATTCGATATCACTCCTGTAAAGGCTAAAGATGTATATGTGTATGATGAAAATGGCACACAATATTTAGACTTATACGGAGGACATGCAGTAATTTCCATTGGTCATTCTCACCCTACTTACGTAGAAAAATTACAACAACAAATAGCAAATATTGGATTTTATAGTAATTCTATTCAAAATCCGTTACAACAACAACTAGCAAAAAAATTAACAGCTGTATCTGGATGCAAACTTTACGAGTTATTTCTATGTAATTCTGGAGCAGAAGCAAATGAAAATGCTATAAAATTAGCCTCTTTTCATACGCAAAAACATAAAGTAGTAGCTTTTAAAAATGCATTTCATGGTAGAACTTCGGCAGCTGTAGCTGCAACAGATAACCCTAAAATTGTTGCACCAATTAACGCACAACAAGCCGTTGAATTCGTTGAGTTTGGAGACATTGAAGCTCTAACTAAGATTTTAGCTAAAGGAGATGTGTGCGCAGTAATCACAGAAATTATTCAAGGAGTTGGAGGCTTAGATGAAGCATCTACAGAGTTTTACAAAACTGTAGAACAACTTTGTAAACAATTCGGAACCTTATTGATTGCTGATGAAGTTCAATCTGGTTTTGGAAGAACTGGTAATTTCTTTGCTTTTCAAAAACATGGAATAGAACCAGATATTATTTCAATGGCTAAAGGAATGGGAAATGGTTTTCCTGTAGGAGGTATTTTAATTCATCCGAAAATTAAAGCATCATTTGGATTATTAGGAACCACTTTTGGTGGAAATCATTTAGCATGTACTGCTGCATTAGCAGTTATAGAAACGATTCAGCAAGAAAAATTATTAGATAATGTTGAAGAAATTTCAACTTATTTTATTCATAAAGTATCACAAATTTCAGAAATAAAAAAAGTAAAAGGACTGGGATTAATGCTTGGTTTAGAATTTGACTTCCCAATTGCAGAGTTACGTAAAGAATTGATTTATAATCATCATATCTTTACAGGAAGTTCTAAAAATCCGAACTTACTACGTATTCTTCCTTCATTAACGGTTAAGAAAGAACATGTAGATGTTTTTATCAATGCATTAACAAAAGCATTAGAGTTACAAAAAGTATAAAAATTAATTATCTGTCATACTGAATGTCTATCTCTTTTCTACTACTGCCAAAAACAGTAGTCATTCCGAGGAAAGAATTGACGAAGGAATCTATTTATAAAAGATTATGATTGCTTCATTTCATTCGCAATGACACCAACACTTTTAACACTCAAACCCATGAAAAAATATACTGAAATCAATGATATTAAAAATATACCCCAAACAATAACAGAAGCAATAGCATTAAAAAAGGCTCCGTTTGAACATAAGAACTTAGGTAAAAACAAAACCTTAGTGATGTTGTTTTTTAATGCTAGTTTAAGAACTAGATTAAGTACTGAAAAAGCTGCTAAAAATCTAGGAATGGATGTTATTTGTTTACAAATTAGTAATTCTTGGAATTTAGAATTTGAAGACGGAACTATAATGAATTTGTCCACTTCTGAGCATATTAAAGAAGCTGCAAAAGTAATTGCGCAATATGCTGATATAATTGCGGTAAGAGCATTTCCAACACTAAAAGATAAAGAATTGGATTATGCAGAAGTAATTATGAATAGTTTCTCTAAATACGCAGATGTTCCTGTAGTAAATTTAGAAAGCTCTACAGCTCATCCGTTACAAGCATTAGCAGATGCAATTACTATAAATGAATATAATTCAGATGCAATGCCAAAAGATGTTCTGTCTTGGGCACCACATCCTAAAGCCTTACCGCAATCTGTAGCAAATTCTTTTGTAAACATGATGCAAAAATTACCTGTAAACCTAACAATTACACATCCGAAAGGTTATGAATTAAGTACTGAAATCACAAAAGATACTCAGGTAAATTACAATCAAGAAGAGGCTTTAAAAAATGCGGATTTTGTTTATGTAAAAAACTGGAGTTCATATGCAGATTACGGACAAATATTAAGTCAAGATAGCGATTGGATGCTCACTGAACATAAGCTCAATAATGCAAAATTTATGCATTGCTTACCTGTAAGAAGAAATGTTGTTGTTGAAGATGCAGTCTTAGATTCTGATAATTCTTTAGTAATAAATCAGGCAAACAATAGAACATATGCTGCTCAAGTTGTTTTAAAAAACATCCTTGAAAACTTATAATATGCAAGAATTAAAGATTATAAAAATTGGAGGAAACGTAATCAATAACGAAAAATTATTGAGTGATTTCCTTGATGATTTTGCCAAACTTGAATCGCCAAAAATTTTAGTGCATGGTGGTGGAAGAGCTGCTTCAGAATTATCTGTAAAAATGGGTATCAGCCCTAATATGATTAATGGACGTAGAATTACTGATGCTGATACTTTAGAAATTATAACCATGGTTTACGGTGGAAAAATCAACAAAAATATTGTTGCACAATTACAAGCTAGAAAATGTAATAGTATTGGTTTTTCTGGTGCAGATGGCAATACTATTGTTTCTGTAAAAAGACCTGTAACTACTATAAATTATGGTTTTGTTGGTGATGTTGTTGAAATAAATACTGAAACTTCACGGATTTTGCTAAACAATAAAATTAGTCCGATTTTCTGTGCCATTACACACGATGAAAACGGACAATTACTAAATACAAATGCAGATACTATTGCAGCTGAACTAGCAATAGCATTATCTAAATCATATAGAGTTGCGCTTTATTACTGTTTTGAAAAAAATGGTGTATTAACAGATATTACAGATGATGATTCCGTAGTTGAAAGGATTGATGAAAAAATATTTGAAGATTTAAAGCGTGAAGAAATAATTAATGAAGGTATGCTTCCTAAAATACATAACTGTTTACAAGCAATTAAAAGAGGCGTGAATAGTGTTCATATAGGAAATAACGCAATGCCTTTTAACACGAATGTAAAATGTACAACATTTCAACAATAATGACACAAAAAGAACTTACCTATAGCGCTATCGATCTCTTAAAAAAACTTATAGAGATTCCATCGTTTTCTTCAGAAGAAGATAAAACTGCGGAGGTTTTAGCCTATTGGTGTACGATTCACAGTATTGATTACAAGAGAACAAATAACAATATTTGGGCTGTCAACAAATATTTTGATGAAAGTAAACCAACTATTTTATTAAACTCTCATCACGATACTGTTTATCCAAATAATGGATACACAAAAGATCCACATAAAGCCATTGTGGAAGATGGAAAACTATATGGTTTAGGAAGTAACGATGCTGGAGGATGTTTAGTTTCTTTATTAGCAACATTCACTCATTTTTATCATCAAGAAAATTTAAACTATAATTTAGTTTTTGTTGGTTCTGCTGAAGAAGAAAGTAGCGGTTCAAACGGGTTAAATAGCATGTTATCTATAATTCCTAAAATTGACGTAGCCATTGTTGGAGAACCAACATTAATGCAATTAGCTATTGCCGAAAAAGGATTGATTGTTTTTGATGCTAAAGTAAAAGGAACACCAAGTCACGCCGCACATCCTAATAATGATAATCCGATTTATAATACAATAAAGGTTCTAGAATGGTTTAAAAACTACACATTTGATAAAACTTCAGAAGTTTTAGGTGATGTAAAAATGACAGTCACACAAATTAACGCAGGAAAACAACATAACGCGGTTCCATCTGCTGTAGATTTAGTTGTAGATGTTCGTGTAAACGATAAATATACAAATCAAGAAATTGCTGATTTATTACAAAATGAAGCACCTTGTGAGATTGTGCCGAGAAGTTTACGTTTAAATTCATCATCAATAGATAAAAATCATGAATTAATTCAAGCTGGTATAGCTTTAGGTAGAGAAACTTATGGTTCTCCTACCCTATCAGATCAATCAGTTTTAAGTTGTCAGTCTGTAAAATTAGGTCCTGGTGATAGTAGACGTTCTCATACCGCAGATGAATTCATCTACATTGATGAAATTAAAGAAGGAATTGATATTTATATTAAAATACTTACTACAATTCTCACTGATCATTGATCAATTAACTAGTAAGTGATAACCGAAAACTGACAATTGAAAACATGAAACTTTGGAAAAAAGAATTTTCTCTAGATAAAGTCATTGAAGATTTTACAGTTGGCAATGACAGAGAAATTGATTTACATATAGCAAAATACGATGTGATTGCTTCAAAAGCACACACAAAAATGTTGGCTTCAGTAAAAATTATATCTGAAGAAGAAGCAAACCTTTTGATTCAAGCTCTAGATATTTTACTTAAAGAAATAGAAAATGAATCATTTCTTATAGAGAATGATTTTGAAGATGTACATTCAAAAATAGAATATGAATTAACTAAAAAACTAGGCGATACTGGAAAGAAAATTCATACCGCTAGATCTAGAAACGATCAGGTTTTAGTAGCTTTACAACTTTACTATAAAAATGAATTACAGGTAATTATTAACAAGGTAAAAACGTTATTTAATACCTTAATTCAATTAGCAGAAACACATCAAGAAAAATTATTACCCGGATATACACACTTACAAGTGGCAATGTCTTCTTCATTCGGATTATGGTTTTCCGCCTATGCTGAAACTTTAATTGATGACATAGAGTTATTGAAAGCTACCTTAAAAATAGTAGATCAAAATCCTTTAGGGTCAGCTGCTGGTTAGGGTAGTACTTTTCCTATAGATAGAGATTTTACTACAAAAGAATTAGAATTTTCAACTCAAAAATATAATGTAGTCGCCGCTCAAATGTCTAGAGGAAAAAATGAAAGAATTTTGGCTAGTTCTTTGGGAAATTTGGCTAATACTTTAAGTAAATTCTCTATGGATATTTGCTTATATATGAGTCAGAATTTTGGTTTTATCTCTTTTCCTGATGAATTAACAACAGGAAGTAGCATTATGCCACATAAGAAAAATCCAGATGTTTTTGAGTTAATTAGAGGTAAGTGTAACCAAATTCAAGCATTACAAACTGAAATGTTGTTGTTAACGAATAATTTACCTAGCGGATATCACAGAGATTATCAATTATTGAAAGAAAATAGCATTAAAGCTATTGAAAACACAAAATTACTTTTAGATATTTTCAACTATAGTATTCAGCAAATCATTGTAAAAGATGTAAATATTAACGATGAGAAATATAAATATCTCTTTACAGTAGATAATATTAATAACCTAGTAACTAACGGAGCGCCTTTTAGAGAAGCTTATTTAAAGATAAGTCGCGAAGTAGAAAACAAAACCTACGTTCCAGATACTTCAAAAAAGCATACTCATATTGGAAGTATTAACAACTTATCGTTAGACAAAATAAAAGAAAAGTTGGATGCTAAACTTTAGTTAAAGTTACTTTTCTGTAAACAATTACTAATATTAAAATGTACTTTGTAATAAATGAATTCTTATGAAAACTATTATTACAGGGTACATTTTTCTATTTACATTATTTAGTTTTAGCCAAACCCAAGAAGTACTTCCTATTGATCAATCGTTTAAACAATTTATAAGCTGTAGAGATTTTACCTTATCTAAAAACAGAAAAGAAGCTTACTTTACCATTCAAAACTTAAATGAAAGTAAAGGAGCTATTGTTAAAACAGAAAGAATAAATAACACTTGGACAAACTTTGAAATAGATTCATTTTCTGGTAAATATAGAGATATTGAACCTTTTTTAACTCCAAATAATATAAGACTATATTTTTCTTCAAATAGGCCAAAAGGTAACTCTTTAAAAGAAACCGATTATGACATTTGGTATGTTGAACGAAAATCGATTAATTCTAAATGGTCTCAGCCCATAAATTTAGGAAGTCCAGTAAATACAAAACATAATGAGTTTTATCCTTCTTTAAGTAAAAATCATAATATCTATTATACTTCAGATCAAAATGCAGCAACTAGTAAAGATGATATTTTACTCGCCAAATGGAATGGTTCAAGCTATGAACAACCCGAATTTTTAAATAAAAAAATTAATAGTAAAAGTTATGAATTTAATGCATTTATTGCTCCAAATGAAGAATTTCTTTTATATACAATTTACAAAGCTAAAGATGGTTTAGGGAGCGGAGATTTATATATTAGTTTTAAAGATGAAAAAGGAAAATTTCAAACAAGAAAAAACTTAGGAAATCTAATTAATTCAGAGAGAATGGATTATTGTCCTTTTTATGATGAAAAAACAAATACACTTTATTTTACAAGTAAAAGAGATAATACGAAACTTAAAAAATCAGGTAATCTTTCAGAATTCAATACAATTGCTAATGGTTATATGAATGGTCTGAGTAGAATTTATAAGGTAAAAATTGATTTAAATAATCAATAAAACTCATTTCAGAATATTCTCAAACTACAAGAAATAATCGAAAAACTTACGTAAAGCTTTACGTAAATTATAAAAAGACCATTAAGGCTAGTAAGAATCTAACAAATCCATATCTTAAAAAAATACACATTTCTTAAAATTCAAAACTTATTTTATTAAAACATAAAATTTAAAACGATGTACGTTATTAATTTCGCAATAATTATTAACCTATTATTTTTAAAATCATGTTTAAATATTCCCTTTTATTTTACTCTCTATTTTTTGTGATGTCATTTTCTTTGTCTGCACAAAACTCTAATTCAAAAAAATTAGACCAAACAACAAAGGCCATTCATCAAGTCTTAAAAAAAGTAGCTGTTAAAAAAACAACTACAACACAAAATAAAAACAAAAATTGCGCTGGTGATTGTCCTCCTGGATATAATTTATATGCTTGTGGAAGATGTTGGGTAGATGAACAACAAGCTCGTTCTGGTGGATGTAATGAAACTTGTAATGATCCTGTAACACCAACTTGTAACGATGGAATTCAAAACGGAGACGAAACTGGAATTGATTGCGGAGGATCTTGTTCAAACTCTTGCGATACAACTCCACCTCCAACTTGTAATGACGGAACTCAAAATGGAAATGAAACCGGTATAGATTGTGGAGGTTCTTGCCCTAATACTTGTGATACAACTCCACCTCCTACATGTAATGACGGAGTTCAAAATGGAAATGAAACTGGTATTGATTGTGGAGGTTCTTGTCCAAATACTTGTAATCCTACATCTAGTTTAAATGCGAGATTATTACCTCCTAATGATAAAATATTACTAACCATTGGTCAAGATTTAAAAACTATTGCAGAATACGATAGTTCTAATTTGTATCCAGCAATGGGAGGAGTTACACAATATGTTGCCTTTTACAATCTTTTAAATCCATCAAATCCACAATATGGAGCATTGGGTGAAAATCCAAATGGAGTTCCAACTGGTATAGACATTAATTGGGGAGCTGGACCTTTAAATAGTCACAGTGGTGCTATAGGTTTTCCAAATTCTAGTTTATCTATAGGAATGAGTATTGCTGAAGGAAATGAATCTGAAACTTGGTGTGCTGGATGTTTAAATCAAATAGGAAATGGTGTTTGGGACGATAATATAAAACGATTTGCAAAATTTGCCAAAGATCATAATGATATTGCTATTTATTTACGTTTAGGTTTTGAATTTGATGGTGCTTGGAATAGATACGATAGTGGTCAATTTAAAAGAGCTTGGAGACGTTTTGTTGATGTAATGAGAGCTGAAGGTGTAACCAATGTAGCTTTTGTTTGGCAGGCTTGTGCTTCTCCTGTTGATGATTTAATTGACAGAAGAAGAGAAAATATTGAAGATTTTTGGCCAGGAGATGATTATGTAGATTGGCTAGGGTTTTCTTGGTTTTTAGTTCCAGATCGTGTCTATGAAAGAAACGGATATCAAGCTGCAACACAAAGACAATTAGCTGATGAAGTTTTTAATTTGGCTAGGCGTAAAAACAAACCTGTATAGCTTTCTGAAACTTCACCTCAAGGCTACGATGTAAGTGCGGGAACTAAATGTAATATTGGTTTTATAGATGGAACTGCTAATTCTGGTTGTCAGAATAAATCATCTAATCAAATTTGGAATGAATGGTATACACCAATGTTTGAATATGTATATACCAACAAGGATGTTATTAGAGCTGTAGATTACATTAATGTGAATTGGGATGAAGATACTTCTAAATTCGGACCAGGGAGTGGATATGCTGAAGGATATTGGGGAGATGCAAGAGTTCAATCTAATACAGGAATTTCTTCAAGATGGAATAACGAAATTGGAAAATCAATTTGGTTACATGGAAGTTCTAATTTGAATACTACACTATTAGGTGCTATCTCTTCAAGATTCAATATTAAAACTGATGATAATATCAGTCTATTTAATATTTATCCAAATCCAGTAAAAAACACATTGAATATAAACGGAATACCTAAAAATTCTCTAATTAAAATTTATGATATAAATGGTCGAGAAGTTATAAAAACTAAACAACAAAAAATTCAAATACAAACTCTTCAAACTGGTTTGTATTTTATCAAAACTGAAAAAGGAATAAAAAGTTTTATTAAACGTAATTAAAACAACAAAAAGCCTTTCTTTACGAAAGGCTTTTATTTTATTTTGTTTTTAAATTTTTCTATTAAAAATACATTTCCAAATAACATTGTAAAAGCATAGCCAATATCTTCAATTGGTATAGTTACTAATCTAATCGCTAAATTTTCATCATTATTATACCAAACTACTGGTTCTTCAATTCCCGTGCCTGTTAATATTCCGTTAACGATGAAGAAAGGTATTAAAATGATTAAAAATGCAATATAAAAACGCCTTAGATATTCTATTCCGTAGAAAAAACCAATCAATAAAATTCCAATTAAAAAAGAATAATTTACTGTTGTATAAGCTTTACCCAAATTAGAAATTAAAATTGGTGTTACAATAACTAATATACTCAATGTAATTAATTGCGTGTACTTTTTTGATATTAATAAATTGGGCTTAAAATATTCTAACGAATAATGAATAAAAATACTTGCATAAGGAATACAAAAGAAAAATAACCATTCCTCTATCGGCATACCTAAAAGCAAAAATGATAAATGGTAATCTGGATTAAATCCCCATACTCCATTTTTGGTAAAAATAGCATCCCAAATTAGAAAAACTGTGGCTATTATTGTTAAAGACAACAAAACGGCTTTCCAATGTTTAATAAAACGCATATTCTTTTCAAAAGAATATATAAGTGGAATACTTAATGAGCCTAGATTTAAAAATAAATAAAGATATACCACTACTTTAAAAAATGCTTAAAGTATTTCAACGGCACAAATAACATCCCGAAGCATTCTCCTTCTTCTTTACCCATTTTTTTATGGTGTATTTTGTGTGCTCTACGTAAAGCTTTAAAATACCAATTATTAGTTCTATCAAACCACTTAAAACGACGATGTATTAAAACATCGTGTATTAAAAAATATGCTATTCCATATAATAATATTCCTAATCCTATAAAGAATAAAAAATTTAATTCAGGACGTATCCCGAAAAAGAAAAGTAACATACTAGGAATCGCAAAGACAACAAAAAAAGCATCATTTTTTTCAAAAACGTGTGGATAACCAGGTTGATGGTGATCTTCGTGCAAATACCATCCAAAACCATGCATTATATATTTATGGGTACACCATGTAATACCCTCCATTATTATAAATGTACTTAGTGTAACTAAAGCAAATATCATTAAATCAAATTTAATTTATATTTCACATAACTTCTTGCCAACAAATTTATCTTCATCGGATTAGAAATCCTAATTCTCGTATCCATAATTTGTGCTGACGGTGTAGCTTTTAACTTATTCAATAACTTTCTGTAATAACGATATGCCATATAAACTCCAAATTTAGCATCTACAGGTAATTGTAAAATTCCATTTGAAAATGCATAATCGAAATCTTTTTCAATTTCAGCTATTATTTCTTCTTTAGATTTATTATCTAATTCTTTCAAATTTACATTTGGAAAATACGAACGATTTAATAGTTCTACATCATCTTTTAAATCACGTAGGAAATTCACTTTTTGAAAAGCAGAACCTAGGCGCATAGCTGGATCTTTAAGAGCTTCGTATTTTTGATCATCTCCTTTCACAAAAACTTTTAAGCACATTAACCCAACAACATCTGCAGATCCGTAAATGTATTCATTATACTCTTCTTGCGTATTGTATTCTGTTTTATGAAGATCTGCGCGCATACTCTTTAAAAAAGCTTGTACCATATCATCTGTAATACCAAACTCATTTACTGTATGCACAAATGAATTCAAAATCGGATTTAAGCTTATTCCAGAGTGTTTTGATAAATAATAATCCTTTTCAAAACGATCAAGTAAACCTTCTTTATCATAATCATGAAAAGTATCTACGATTTCATCTGCAAAGCGCACAAAACCATAAATATTATAAATATGTGATCTAATTGATTTAGATAACATTTTTGTGGCTAATGAAAAAGATGTACTGTAACTGTTGGTAACAATTTTGCTACACTTATAAGAAACGTCGTCAAATAAATTTTTCATGATAGGTGGTTTTTTAAAATTAAATCTGAAGCTATTTTACCCGAAATTAAAGACGGTGGTACACCAGGACCAGGTACTGTTAACTGTCCTGTAAAGTATAAGTTTTTAACTTTTTTACTTTTTATATTAGGTCTTAAAAATGCTGTTTGCGTTAAAATATTTGCTAATCCATAAGCATTTCCTTTGTAAGAGTTATAATCTTCAATAAAGTCGTTAACACAATAGCTCTCCTTAAAGATAATATTTTGTTTAACATCTTGATTAGTTAAACGTTCTAATCTTTCAATAATTATGTTAAAATACTTTTCTCTTATTTCTTTAGTATCTTCTATACCAGGTGCTAATGGAATTAAAAAAGTACCTGCTTCTTTACCTTTAGGGGCAAAAGAGCTATCGGTAATACTAGGAAAACTAGCATAGAACAAAGGATTATCTGGCCATCTTGGAGTATCATAAATATCTTTAGCATGCACATCAAAACTTGTATCAAAAAATAAAGTATGATGTTCTACATTTTTAAGTTTCTCACTAAAACCTACATAAAATAGCAAAGATGATGGTGCAAAAATTCGCTTGTCCCAATATTTCTCAGAATATTGTCTCAAATTAGTATTTAATAAAGTTTCAGTATGATGATAATCAGCACCACTTAAAAGTAAATCTGTTACTATTTCTTCATTATTTATAGTAATACTTTTTACTTCATTTTTTTCATTTACATTGATACTTTGCACTGCTGAGTTGTTTTTAAACTCAACTCCAAGTTGTTTGGCTAAAGTTACCATACCTTCAATAACTTTATACATACCTCCTTTAGGATGCCAAGTTCCTAAACCAAAATCTGCATAATTCATAAAGTTATAAAATGCAGGAGTATTACTAGGTTTAGCTCCCAAAAATAAAACTGGAAACTCTAATATTTGTATTAATTTTTGATTCTTAATTTTTTTTCGAACTTGTTTTTTAATTGTTGAAAAAAATTGTCCAACTCGAACAGCAGTTTGAGGAGTTACAAGTTCTAATGGAGAAATTCCTGGTCTGTAAACAATATCTTTTACAGCAATGTCATAATTATCTTTAGCTGCTTTAATAAATTTTCTTAAATGTTTCGAACTACCTTTCTCTTCTTTTTCAAAAATTTCACATATTTCTTCAAAGCTTCCCGGAATAGTTATAGAATCGTTTTCTCCAAAATAAACCTGATAAGCAGGATCTAATTTCTCTAAGGTGTAGTAGTCAGATGGCTTTTTACCAAAATCTGCAAAAAACTTTTCAAAAACATCTGGCATCCAATACCAAGTTGGCCCGATGTCGAATGTAAAACCTTCATTTAAATACTGTCTGGCTCTACCTCCTAACGTGCTATTTTTTTCATAAACTGTAACATTGTATCCAGCTTTTGCCATATAACAGGCAGATGATAATGAGGAAAATCCGGAACCAATTATAGATATTGATTTGTTCAAAGTAAAAATTTTAAGATACCCTAAAGGTAGAAAAAATATCTCTTTGTTTAATAATTTTAACCAAAAATTAAACAAAAAAATTAAAGCTTGTCAACTACTTCAATTACTGAAGGATAAATTTCAATGTTAGAATTAAATGATGCATCAGAAACTAAAGCAGCCTTCTTACCTACAGCCATAAGTTTATGATCTGTACCTTTAAGAATAGAATCTATTTCTTTAAAAAACTCAGGAATCTTATCATCACTTGGCTGTACTGTCATTGAAGTTATAAAACAAACTTTTAATTCACCTTCAAAGAAATAATTCAAATTATTTAATGGTAAACTTTGCCCTAAATAAATAGTTTGACATCCTCTTAAAACCAACTCAAAATTAAGATACATTAAACCGATTTCGTGAATTTCTCCATCTGGTAAAAATAAAACATATGTATAATCTTGATTAGTAGCAGAATACTCTAACTTTTCAATATTCAATTGAATCTTTTGAATGATTAAATTAGAAATAAAATGCTCATGTGCTGGCATTAAAGTTTTTGTTTGCCACAATAAACCTATGTGATTTAAAAAAGGAATAAAAACTTCCTTAAATATTTGTCTGAATGTTTTCTTGTGAAGTAATTTTTCATAAGTACTATTAAATAATACTTTATCAAATTGAAACATAGACATTTTAAAAGCATTTATAGCTTCATCATTTGCAGCATATTTAAAAGCTAACTCTCTAGTGTTAACTAAAATCTGCTCTTCCGACATTTCTGCTATCTTAGATATTTTATAATTATGTTTATTCAATAATGCTACATTAAGCAACTTTAATAAACTATCCGTAGAATAATATCTAATATTAGTATCAGTCCTGTTAGGCTCTAATAAATTGTAACGCTTTTCCCAAATACGAATAGTATGTGCTTTGACTCCAGAAATATTTTCTAGATCCTTAATAGTAAATACTGTCTTTATATTGTTCAACGTTAATGCTTTTTTATTAAACAAAGATACTGAATAATAACTGGATTTTTAAAATTTTCTTAAGAATTGCTGTAACATTTTATATATTTCGGCTACTAACAGTGTAACTAACCAATCAATATTGTGTCAAAAAGTCTAGAAGACAAGTTTTTAGATGATTTCGAATCAAATCAAAATATAGTTCATAAAATTTGTAGAATTTACACTACAAACCAAAGTGATCATAATGATTTGTTTCAGGAAATAACCATACAAGTGTGGAAAAACTATGCTAAGTTTAGAGGAGATGCTAAGTTTAGCACATGGTTATACAGAGTTTCACTTAACACTGCTATTTCCTTATTTAGAAAATCATCTAGAAAAGTAAAAACTCAAAATATCTCAGATATTGCTTTTAAAATAAAAGCGATAGAATATGATGATACTCAAGAGGTACAATTAAAAGCTTTATACGGAGCAATTCAACATTTAAATGATATCGATAAAGCTTTAGTGTTCCTTTATTTGGAAGATAAATCATATAGAGAGATTTCTGATACTCTAGGTATTAGCGAAGTTAATGCAAGAGTAAAAATGAATAGAGCAAAAGATAAATTAAAAAAAATACTAAACCCATAAAAAATATATGGACGTATTAGAAAAATATAAAGAAGCTTGGGATAATCAACCTGAGAATTCGAATAAGGTATCTAAAAGTGAGATTTATAAAATGATGAAGTCTAAATCTTCATCTATAGTTAAATGGATTTTTATAATAGGATTGATTGAGTTTATATTAATTGGCTCTTCGTTTTTCTTGTTTGATATAGAAAAAAGCATTGAAGCATACGAAAGTATTGGACTTAATAAATACTTCATGCATTTTAATACCAAAGCCGGTTTATGTATATTTTTATATTTCCTTTATAAATTCTATGCTAACTTTAGATCTATTTCAACTACAGAGAACACTAAAAGTTTAATGGATCAGATTCTTAACACGAGAAAAACTGTTAGAAATTACGTAGTAATAAACTTATCATATTTAACCATTTTCTATCTTATAGCTTTGGTTTTAATGATTAAAAAACAGTTTGCAGATCTATCGACAGTACAAACTATTGGAGTTGCAGTAGCTTCTTTAGTTGCTTTAGCTGTTATGTTAGCTGTTATATGGCTGATTTACCAATTACTTTATGGAATTTTACTAAACAAACTGAATAAAAATTATAAAGATTTAGCTAAATTAGAAGAGTAAAAATTTTACTCATGAAAAAAATACTTTTTTTCTATACTCTTCTAATTAGTACTATTTCATTTTCTCAAGAAGATTCTGAAACGATTTTTTGGGATAATGTTCAATTTGGAGGTGCTTTTGGCTTAGGTTTCGGTAACAACTCTACAACTATAGCTATAGCTCCTAATGCTATTTATAATTTTAATTCAAATTTTGCTTTAGGTTTAGGTTTAGGATATCAGTATGCTAAACAAGGAGATTTTAAAAATAATGTATACAGCACTAGTATATTAAGCTTTTATAATCCAGTAGAAGAAGTTCAAATTTCTGCTGAATTTGAACAATTATTTGTTAATAGAACTTTCGAAGGAAGTAAGGATAATTTTAGTTATCCTGCACTCTATTTAGGAACAGGATATCGAGTTGGAAGAAATATTTCTATTGGTTTTCGCTACGATATTTTATTTGATAAAAGCAAAAGCATTTATGCTTCTGCTTTTTCACCAGTATTTAGAGTTTTCTTCTAGATTAAAATTTTAACATTTGATAGTTTTGTAATGCTTGTAATAAAATTTTATGCATTTTATCAGTATAATCTAAATGCGTAACAATTCTTATTTTTCCTTCGCCCATAGGAATTAATAAAATTCCTTTCTCTTCCATATCTTTAATAAAATCATTGGCATTAATATTTTCGTTAACATAAAAGATAACTATATTAGTTTCAATTGGCTCTACTTTTTTAACGTAAGATAATTGAGCTAAGGTTTCTCCTATTTCCTTTGCTTTTTGATGATCTTCTTGCAAACGTGCTACGTGATGATCTAAAGCATAAATTCCTGCTGCAGCTAAATATCCTACTTGTCTCATAGCTCCACCAAATAATTTTCTAATACGTAAAGCTTTTTCCATATGTTCTTTAGATCCCACTAAAACAGAACCAATTGGCGCACCTAAACCTTTAGATAAGCATATGGAAATTGTATCAAATAACTCTCCGTATTGTTTAGGTGTTTCATTCTTTTCTACAAGAGCATTAAATAATCTTGCTCCGTCTAAATGATAACTTAAGTTAAACTGATCTGAAACTTTTTTAATGTTTTTCAATTCTTCAAAATCCCAACAAGCTCCTCCACCTTTATTGGTAGTATTTTCAATACAAACTAATCGAGAATACGGAACATGAATATCCGATCTTCCTTCCGCAGCATATTGCAATTGATCGGCTGTAAACATTCCTCTGTCTCCGTCAATTAACTTACAAGAAACTCCAGCATTAAAAGCGGCTCCACCACCTTCATAATTGTATACATGAGCCCATATATCACAAAATAATTTATCTCCTGGTTGTGTATGTAATTTTATTGCTGTTTGATTAGCCATTGTTCCTGAAGGAAAAAATAAAGCATCTTCCATTCCAAACATATCTGCTACTTTTTCTTGCAATAGGTTTACAGTTGGATCTCCTTTAAATACATCATCACCTACATTAGCACTCATCATTGCTTTTAACATTCCTTCTGTAGGTTTAGTAACTGTATCACTTATTAAGTTTACTTGCATGCTTTGATATTTCTTTTTGTGTTGTTGTTTTGTTTTATTTCATTCCTATTGGAGATCCATCAGGAATTTTTAAAGCTTTTGGTTTCTTATTGTATTTAGAAGGATTGCTTTTAAAATCGTTAATCAACAATAAAAACTCTTTGTCAATTACCTTATCACTATTCTTCAAATCCATTGCAATACTATTTATTTTTTCGTTAACAATAGCTTTTCCTTCAAAATAAATAGTACTGTTATATAAATAAAATAGGTTTGATAAAATTTCTTTTTTAACTACATTATGTAATCCATTATAATAAGAGTCATTATATTCTTTTTTGAAAGAATTTTTAATTACTGTGGTTAACATTTCATCTAATCCAAGTTGAGAGTTATCAATATTATAATGTTGTAATAAACGATTTACTCGTTCTGGATGAAATAAATAATCTAATGTAAACGCAACATTTGTTTGAACGGCTCCATAAGGATCGAAAGCTACGCCCGATTTACTTTTGAAACTTTCTCTAGTTCTATTATAACCGTAGGCTCTAGGTGGAAAAAGTGCTAATAATCGTTTCGGAACTGCAATTTCATTTACGTCTATAGTTCTTAATAGTTGTTGCAGAGCTTCACGTTCTACATTTCCTTTAATTCGTTTTACAACAATATCTTTCTGTCCTTTTACAGCATAAGTATAATCAAGTCCACCAATTAATTTTGAAGCTGCATCAGTTTGATATCTGTGTAAGAAATACAAAGGCACAAATACATCTTCCAAAACTGAATAAGGTTGGTTACTTTTTATATTATCAATTGAAAAATTCTTAATAGACTTGTTTCTAATTTCTAATATATTTTTTAATTCTTCAGAAGCACTTTTTCCATTATCCCACAAATGAGCGTATGCATGTGCACTTCCTTTTGGTCTTGCATCTGCGTCAGAAATAAATCGTAATCCTTTTTGCGAAGCTTCATCTAAGATTTTAACTAAACCTTCTTTTTCTTTACTTGGAAAATCTTGATAAGCATAAGCAACTGTTATTTTATCCCAAGCTCCAATTTTATTATCGTAAGCCTTAGAAAAATCAATTTTATCATTTTTAAGTGTAAGTTTTGGATGCGGATAATCCATAACTGAAGATCGTTCATTTGTACTTGCAGCAAAATTATGCGCAAAACCTAATGTATGTCCGATTTCATGAGCAGATAATTGACGAATTCTTGCTAAAGCCATTTCTAAAGCAAATTTATCTTCACTTTTACCTTTTGCATAAGGAGCTTGCAAAGCTTGAGCTATTAGAAAATCTTGACGAATTCTTAATGATCCTAAACTTACATGGCCTTTTAAAATTTCACCAGTTCTCGGATCTGAAATATTTCCTCCATAACTCCAACCTCTCGTAGAACGATGCACCCACTGAATTACATTATAACGAACATCTAACGGATCCGCATCTTTTGGTAACATTTTTAACTGAAAAGCATCTTTGTAACCAATTGCCTCAAATGCTTGGTTCCACCATCTTCCTCCTTCTAATAATGCAGAACGTACAGGTTCTGGTGTTCCTCTATCTAAATAATAAATAATCGGTTCAACAGCTTCACTAATTTTTGCATTTGGATTTTTCTTCTCTAGTCTATGTCTATAAATGAATCTTTTTCTAATTGATTGGTCAACTGGAGTTGCATAATCTAAATATGTCATTTGCCAAGAACCACAACGAGGATCGTATACTCTAGGTTTGTATTTATTGTCCGGTAATTCTACAAAAGAATGATGCTGATGAACAGTTACTAAAGAAGCATTTGGAGTTACACTTTGAATATTATACCCTTTAGGTTTTCCTGAAAAAGTAAGCATCAAATCAAACTCTACATTTTTAGGAAAAGCTTTTGTTCTTTCTAAATAAAACGCACTCTTACTCTTATCTAATCTATAATTGCCCTGATTATTAGAAGCTAACCTATCTGCTACTCCATGAGCATCACGCATTAAAAAATTGGTTGCATTAATTAAGAACTTGTTATTTTTTTCTTCAGTAATTATAAATCCATATAATATCGATTTTGCAAACGCTTCTTTTACGGATTGCTTCTCCTCTACATTTTCTGTAACAGCTCTATAATTTTGATTGGGTTGAATTAATAATAACTTATTACCTGCTTTAACAAACTTCACTACTACTCCACTTCCTAACTGACCTCTATCTAAGCCAATATCATTAGAACCAACACCTTCCGACAATGCATTTACATACAATAACTCAGTATTTAATTTTGAAATCTCAAGGTGAATTTCATCAGTATTTTCATTATAGTAAAAAGGTATAAGTCCTTCGTATTTCTTTACATTTTTCTTTCCCTCAAAAAATTGTGAAAAAGTAGAAATAGCAAAAAAATAACAGATAAAAAATATTGTTTTTTTCATGTAATACTTAGGTTTAGATTTAAAAGGCTGTTAAAAATACTAAATCTTTTTTTTACCTTATTTTTGCCATTATGATTACACACGACCAGTTAAAAAACATAAGTGAACGCGTAGAAAAACTTAAAGGTTATTTAGATATAGAACAGAAATTAATTGAAATTTCTAACGAAGAAGAAAAAACAGCCGATCCTAATTTTTGGAATAATCCTAAGGAAGCTGAAACTTTAATGAAATCACTACGTTTAAAAAAGAAATGGGTAAATGATTATGATGAAATCGTTGCTTTAAATGAGGATTTAAATGTTCTTTATGATTTTTACAAAGAAGGTGATGTTGAAGAGGATGAAATTACTGAACAATTTGAAAAAACAAATACATTCTTAGAAGATATTGAATTTAAAAATATGCTTTCTGAAGAAGGTGACAGTTTAAGTGCTGTTATACAAATTACAGCTGGAGCTGGAGGAACTGAAAGTTGTGATTGGACAGAAATGTTAACTCGAATGTATACGATGTGGGCAGAAAAACAAGGTTTTAAATTAAAAACTTTAAATTATCAAAGTGGAGATACAGCTGGAATTAAAACAGTTACTATTGAAATTGATGGAGATTATGCCTTCGGATGGTTAAAAGGTGAAAACGGAGTACATCGTTTAGTAAGAATTTCTCCGTTTGATAGTAATGCAAAACGCCACACTTCTTTCTCATCTGTTTATGTGTATCCGGTTGCTGATGATTCTATAGAAATTGAAATTAATCCTGCTGATATTGAAATTACAACAGCTCGTTCTAGTGGTGCTGGAGGGCAAAATGTAAATAAAGTAGAAACAAAAGTTCAATTACATCACAAACCTACAGGAATTCAGATACAATGTTCTAATTCTAGATCTCAACACGACAACAGAGCTACAGCATTACAAATGCTAAAGTCTCAATTATATGAAATTGAACTACAAAAAAGACAAGCAGCTCGAGCAGATATTGAAGCTAATAAACTGAAAAATGAATGGGGAAGCCAAATTCGTAATTATGTAATGCATCCTTATAAATTGGTAAAAGATGTTAGAACTGCCCATGAAACAGGAAATGTAGATTCAGTTATGGATGGAAACATTAACCCGTTCTTAAAATCGTATTTAATGATGATGGGACAGAAAGAGAGTTAAAAATCTGAAATCCATAAATATTCTTTTTATAATTCACTTTAATAATTAAATAAAAATGATCAAAATATATCACAACCCTAGATGTTCAAAATCTAGACAAGGATTAGCAATCCTTGAAGAAAGTAAAAAAGAGTTTTCTATAGTTAAATATTTAAATGATACTTTAAACGAAACAGAACTAAGTGAAATTATTACACTATTAAATATTTCTCCAATTGATTTAGTTCGAAAGAATGAAAGTATTTGGAAAGAAAATTATAAAGGAAAAGAATTAACTGATAGTGAAATTATTAAAGCTATGATTGAAAACCCAAAACTAATAGAAAGACCTATTGTTATTCACGATAAAAAAGCTGTTATCGGTAGACCTCCTCAAAAAATTTTAGAAATTCTGTAACAGATTCTCAAAAATTAACACTTATTAACAGAGAAAGTGCAAAATTAAATTGCTTTCAGCGTATATTCGCGTCAATTATTAATACTTCAATTTACTATGAAAAAAGTTGTAAAACTATTTACACTAGCACTATTTGTGTCCCAAATAGTAGTAGCACAGTCTACAAAAATTCCAAATGACCCTTCTGTTAAAACAGGTAAATTATCTAACGGATTAACTTATTTTGTAAAACAAAATGCAAAGCCTGCAAACAAAGTAGAACTTCGTTTAGCAATTAAAGCTGGTTCAGTTTTAGAAGATGAAGACCAATTAGGTTTAGCTCATTTTATGGAGCACATGAACTTTAATGGAACTAAAGATTTTAAAAGAAACGAACTAGTTGATTACTTACAATCTATAGGTGTTAAGTTTGGCTCTCACTTAAATGCATATACAGGTTTTGATCAAACTGTATATATTTTACCTATTCCAACTGATGATCCAGCTAAACTTGATAAAGGTTTTCAAATTATAGAAAACTGGGCTCATGGAGCATTATTAGAAGGTAAAGATATTGATGAAGAACGTGGTGTTGTTCTTGAAGAATACCGTTCTCGTAGAGATGCAAACTCTAGAATGTTAGAGAATTATATTGATAAAATTGCATATGGATCTAAATATGCAAAGCGTTTACCTATCGGAACTAAAGAAAATATTGAAAACTTCAAACATGAAAGTATTCGTCGTTTCTTTAAAGATTGGTACAGACCAGATTTAATGGCCGTAATTGCTGTTGGAGATGCTGATGTTTCCATTTTGGAAGAAAAAATTAAAAAGTATTTTTCTAAAATTCCATCAGTAAAAAATCCTAGAAAGAAAGAATCTTACACTTTAAAGAATCACAAAGAGACTTTTATTGCTATTGAAGCAGATAAAGAAGCTCCTTTCTCTAGAGTAGAAATTATGTATAAAGATCGTGAAGATAGAAAGCCAGTTACTACTGTAGATGGTTACAGAAAATCTTTAATTAACAACTTATTCGATCAAATGATTAATAATAGATTTGACGAATTAGTAAATAGTGAAAATCCTCCTTTTACTTATGGATTTAGCTACTATGGTGGAACATTAGCTAAAGATAGAGGAGCATTTCAATCTCAGGCAGGAACTAGTGCTGAAGGACAATTAAAAGGTTTAGAGGCTTTATTAACTGAAAATGAAAGAGTAAAACGTTTTGGTTTCCAAAAAGGAGAATTTGAAAGAGCTAAAAAGAATATTATTTCTCGTATTGAGAAATCTTTTAAAGATAGAAACAAAAGAGAATCAAGTCGTATAACTGGCTCTTTAGTTGGCGGATTTTTAGATAATAGACCTGTAGCAAGTGTTGAGTGGAGTTATAAAACTACACTTAAAATGTTACCTTCAATTCAATTATCTGAAGTAAATGATTTAATTAAAAATTATTTACATGATGACAACCGTGTAGTTGTTATTACTGGTCCTAAAAAGACTGTTACAGAAGCACAAGTATTAAAAGCTTTAAACGATGTAAAAACAAAAGAGTTAAAGCCTTACGAAGACAAAGCTGTAGCATCTTCTTTAATTACTAAAGCTCCTACTGCAGGAACAGTAACTAAAACTACTTCTAACGATAAGTTAGGTACAAAAACCTTAGTTTTAAGTAATGGTGCTAAAATTACGTTTAAAAAGACTGACTTTAAAAACGATGAAGTTTTATTTACGGCATATAGCTATGGAGGAACTTCTTTATATTCAGACGAAGAATTTAAAGCTACTTCTTTTGCAAATGGAGGTTTAACTGAAGCTGGAATTAATGGTTTCAACTTAAATGATATGAGCAAAATGATGTCAGGTAAAATTGCACGAGTTAGACCATATATTGGTAGTATTAGTGAAGGTTTTTCTGGAAGTGCATCTCCGAAATATTTAGAAGAACTTTTCCAACAAGTTCATTTATATTTTACTGCTTTAAATAAAGATGAAAAAGCTTTTAAATCTTTTGTAAATAAGCAAAAAAGTTTCTTAGGGAATGTTTTAGCTAGTCCTAGATTTTTCTTCCAAAAAGAAATGGGTGATTTCATGAATGAAGGAAACCCTCGTTACAGTGGATTCCCTTCTCCTGAAAAATATGAAGCTGCTGATTATAACTTAGCTTATAAAAAGTATCAAGAACGTTTTGCTGATGCTAGTGATTTTAATTTCTATTTCGTTGGAAATGTTGATGAAAAGAAACTAACTGAATTAGCTACTAAGTATATAGCTAGCTTACCAAGTACAAATTCTAAAGAATCTTATAAAGTACCTAGTTTCCGTCCAAAGACTGGATCTCATACTAAAATCGTTGCTAAAGGAAAAGATCCTAAAAGTACTGTAAGTATTAGATACCAAGGTGAAGCAGATTATAATGAAAAAGATGCTTTAATTTTTGACTTTATTGGTGAAGTAGTTGGTATAAAACTTACTGAAAAATTACGTGAAAAGGAAAGTGGAGTTTATTCTGCTGGTGCACGTAGTGGTATGAGAAAATTACCATATGGAAATTATAGTTTCTCTATTGGATTCCCTTGCGCTCCTGAAAATGTAGATAAATTAAAGGATATTTCTATCGCTGAAGTAGAATCTTTAATTAAGAATGGTCCTTCTGAAGAAGATTTAGAAAAGGCGAAAAAAGGAATGATAAACGATCATAAAGACAATATCAAAAAGAATAGATTCTGGTTAAATGTTATACAAGGAATTGATTTCTCAAATGATAATCCTGATGATGTATTTACTTTTGAAGAAAGAGTTAATGCTGTTACCACAAAAGACATTCAAAGATTAGCTAAGAAATATCTTTCTAGTGGTCCTATTTTAGGTATATTAAATCCTGAAAAATAAGATAAAATCTTTTTTATATAATTAAAAAAGCTCGCCAATGGCGAGCTTTTTTCTTTTTTCCCTAATATTTAAACAATATATCCCACACAAATACCTTCTTCTCCATTCGGAGCTGCAAAACATTCCATAACACATCTTGGGGTAAAACTTATGCAGTCTGAAGCTGTAAAACATTTTTTACTAACTGCACATTTATAAGGAGCAAATCCTTTTCCTCCTTTAATCTCTTGTTGTGCCGCTTTGTTTAATGTTTGTACACCAGGTAAATTCAATAATTTTTTCATTTTTATTTTATTTTAGATTATCTACAATTATTATTTAGCGTCCCCATATCACTGTTCGCTACTACACAGCCATAATTCCCATGACTATCAAATCCACAACATTTACCTGGAGTAATAGAACAGATACTATTATCACATCTTCTTTTGGTTATAGTAAACAATCCTCCTGTAACACTTTTTTGAGTTCTTTTATCTATTATTCGAACTCCGTTTAAATTCATTATTTTTTTCATAATTCCGATAATATTTAATAATTAAAACTTTCTTTTTTCTGAGTCGCCTTCTAAAGCGCAAAAACATTTAAAGTAGAAAGGATTAGAAGGACCTTCGTTACATGCATTTTCACAAGTAAAAGAAGCCCAACCTCCTTTAATTTTTTGTTGTGCTACCCTGTCTAATAACTGAGTGTTTTTTAGATTTACTATTTTTTTCATGATTAATATTTTTTAATTCATCCAATATCAAATCTTTATAAACCTTTCACAAGTTAGAACTCACGAACGTAATTGATAAATGTATTAACGCTTTTCATTTTAGGTCATAAAAAAATCCTCTCACTTTTTTTTGTGAGAGGATATATTTTTTTGAAATTTATGTGATCTACTAATTAGCTAAAAACTCGGTAAAATCTTCTATGAAAGAATATTCAGAATATGTACATCGCCTTTGATTTAACTGTGCTCTATTAGGTCTTGCTATAATTATATTACCTAATGTAGTAGAATTTACTTCAGATTTTTCTAATCTACAACCTATGGGATTCACATAAGACTCATTAGTTTCTAAATTTGTAAATGGATGAGCTGAAGAAATAATAATTGGAAAGTCGAAATTTAAATACTCTTCATTTATTCCATTTGGAAAATATAACTCTATACAGTTTTCATTTAAAATAGAATTTAAGTAAAATTGAAACGAACTTTCTTGTACTGCATACAATCCTTTTTCTAACGTTGGAGGTTCTTCTTCTTCTTCTGGTTTACCGCAATAGTAAAAACCAGAGCCGTAATAATAAAAATACTCTGTTCTAAAAGCATTATAAAAAACATTATTAGAAAAAGTTGTGCTTAATAGCTCTTCTAATTGAATCGTATTTACTGATGCTTGATGATTATTATCTAAAACTTGTAAAAAGTAATCTTTAGCTTCACTATTATTGAGTATCGTTTTAGATATTAAAAGAGAAACAGAATGAAAGAGATTTTCATCAAAATTTATTGTTGTTTCTCCAAATACTGAATTACTTCTATTATTTAAATTTAAATCTTTGTTAATAGTTTGTTTATCATTCAATTCATTTAACACATCATTTTCTTGAGAACATGATATCAAAAACAAAAATGATGTAATAAATATTATGGTTGATTTATTCATGATGTATATTTTTAGTTGAAACTAAATATTTAGATCTAGCTATTATGATGATTTACATAAAAGCTTTTTTAAAATTCATTTACGTTTTTAGATAATTCATTTACGTTTTCTTATTTATGAATTGAAAATTTCCTGAATAATGAAATCTTTTTTTCTGCTAGAAACTGGTACTTTAAGATCTTCATTAATTATTAGTAAGCCATTCCTATTATACTGAATCACATGGTTTTTATTAACTAAATAGGACTTATGACATCGTATAAATATATCTTTAGAAAGTAGTTCTTCCATCATTTTTATAGGTTTAGAAACTACTATTCTATCTTTTTTAGTAAAAAAAGTAGTATAGTTACCTTCTGACTTACAATAGAAAATATCTTCTTCATATACGATATAAATATTCTCTAAAGTTTTTAAAATTATACGTTTTTTACCAGATGTTTTAGTAAAGTGTTCTTTAGAAACCTCTACTGATTCTTTTGTGTAATTATTTTTATTGAATTCTTTAACTACTTTAGTTACTGCTATATTAAACTCATCTTCATCAATAGGTTTTATAATATAATCTAAAGCTCCAACTTTAATCGCTTTAATAGCATGATCATCAAAACCAGTTATAAAAATTAAACTTAGTTCTTTATAGTCTATTTGAGAAAGAATATCAAAACTAGTTCCTTCCTTTAAATGAACATCTAAAAATAATAAGTTTGGTTTTTCTTTATTGATAATTTTTATAGCATCTGAAACTCCTTCTGCTTCTCCGACAATCTTAATTTTATCTTTAAAATTATTCTTGAGTTTCTCTCGAATTAATTCTCTGATATAAACCTCATCATCAATCAAAATTGCTTTAATCATTATTAGTTAATTTATAGGGGATTAAAAATTTTACATATACTCCACTCTCATTTTTATTCAGTTCTTTTTTATCTAATGTAATAATTTTTTGTTTTGTAGTTTTATATATGAAGTTTGATATTAGACCTGTAGAAACCGAGTTTTCAGATTTTGATTTGTCGTTTTGGATACCAATTCCGTTATCTTCAATGATACACTCGATAAACTTACCTATAAATTTTAAATGAATTCTTATATAACCTTTATAATCAATTTTTGAAAAACCATGTTCTATGCTATTTTCTATAAAAGGTTGTATTAACATTGGAGGTATATATATTAAATCATCTTCCTCAAAGTCTTGAACTTCAATTTTAAACTCGAAGCTATCTGGAAACCTGAACAATTGTAGTTCTAAATATTTCGTCAATAACTCTAATTCATCTTCAATTAATACATAATTCAATAAAGAATTATTTAAGACTAGTCTTAATAATCTAGAAAACTTTGTAAGATAATTTGCTGCTAAATTCTGATCATTTTTGAATTGATTTTGAATTATAGATAAACTATTAAATGAGAAATGAGAATTCATTTGTGAACGTAATAAACGTTGATGCAATTGAATTTCTTGGCGTTCAAAAGCAAAATTTCTTTGTCTATAAAATAAATATCCAATTATCAATAGTAAAACTACAATACTTGAAAAAGCAATGAGTTTAATATTTCTAGATTCCAGTTGAATATTATTCACAATTGCTTTATTTTTTTCCGCTATGGCTCGCTTCTCTTTTTCATTAGCTAATTGTAATGCATACAATTTTTCATTTATTTTCTCCTCTTGCCTATTTGTACTTTCCTTAATAAATGATAAATATTCCTTTAAAACTTCTGCTTCATCCTTCTTTGTTCTATAATTCAATAAGAAACGATATTTAGTGTAAGAGCTTATATATTTTTTCTTTGTGTTGGCGTTTAATAATGCTTTTGTGGAATCTAAATACTGAGCAGTTGTATTATATTTTTTTATTGTTAAATATGCTTCAGTTATATTATTATATGCTTCAATTAGATTATTATTGAAGTCTATTTTGCTTTCATAACCTTTACTCAGTAATCCTTGTTTTTTAGTAAATTGAATCACTTTTTTATAATAAGAAATAGCCTTATTATAGTCTTTATTGTAGAAGTTTAAAATAGCATATCTTCTGTAAATTTGACGTTTGGAATCTATACTACAATCAATTGTAAGTAAACTATCTAATATTTTAGTCGCTTTTTTCTTCTTTTTCAAATAATATGAGAAAATTCTAGATTTAGCAATAGCAGTGATTACATACATATCTACATTACCTATTTCCTTTGCTATTTTAAGAATCTTATTATTATATTCTAATGATTCTTTATAATTACCAAATACTAAACTTTTACGAGCTAAATAATTATAAGCATAAATAAGATCTTTATTAAACTTAGCTTCATTGTAAACTTCAATAAAATCTTTTGCTAAACTTATTCCATTTGCAATATTTCCTTTGAGGTTTTCCATCTCCCAAGTAGTTCTATAAAACACAATCGCTCTAGAACTATTGTTAGGTTTCTTTAGTGAAGAAATTGTTTTATAAAGATAAAATCTGGCTGAATCTAAATTATTCTGCTTCTTATAATAATTCCCTTTTAAGAATAAGTTTTCTAAAAAAAGTGAGTCATTAATTTTAGGATTTTTATCGAAGATTTTTTCTGCTTTATTAATATAAAAAAGCACAGAATCTTTACTTCCTTTCTTAGATTTATACTGAAACTGATTAATTGATTCTAATTTAATTTCTGTATGATCTAACCTAAGATTAGAATTACAACCTATGTACAATAAAAACAGCAAGAAAAAAGCCCCAATTTTCTTCATTTAACCTCTTTAAAATCATCAAATTTAATTTTTTCAGATTAATTAGTTATAAATCTTAACGTTCGTATACTTTAATTGTTCTTATAAATAAAAAGACTCGCCTAATGACGAGTCTTAGAAATTTACGTATTAAAAAATTAGCATTACTCTTTTACTAATGCTTTAGTTCTTCCAAAATACCAGATATATGCATAACAAATTAATGTTAGGATAAATGCAGTTTTAAATCCGAAATTATCAATTAATCCTCCGAAAATAAAAGGCACAATTGCACCACCAACAATAGCCATACATAATAATCCTGAAGCTTGAGCCTTTAAATGTCCTAATCCTTCTAAACTTAAAGTAAAAATGGTTGGGAACATGATAGAATTAAATAATCCTACAGCTAAAATTGACCACATAGAAATTAATCCTGTTGTAGCAATAGAGATTAAAATCATAGCCACAGCTAAAATTGCAAAAATTGCTAAGACTTTACCCGGAGAAATAATTTTTGTTAAATAGGCTCCTATAAAACGACCAATCATTGCTCCACCCCAATAGAAAATCACAAAAATCCCTAGTAAAGATTTTGGATCGGAATTTGAGAATGTCTTATTGAAAACACTAGCAATAGTATTTGCAATATTCATCATCGTTTCATTTTGTGAAATGATAGTTGCTAAGTTCATATCTTGGAAATAATTCACTAAAAAACTTCCGATAGAAACTTCTGCTCCTACGTAAACAAAGATTCCTAGCGCTCCAAGCAACATCACTTTATTTTTTAATAATGATAAATAACCTCCTTTCGGACTCTCTTCCATCACTTTTGGCAACTTTATAAATGAAAACACCAAAGCCAAAACCCCAATAAAACCTGCAATAAATAAAAATGGAGTTTGTACTGTAGCTGCTTCTGCTGCATAGTATTCCGTTTTTGCAACTTCTGATAATTGCTCAATTTCTTCAGATGTTTTTACAGTATCGCTTAATAAAAATAAAGCTCCTACAATTGGTGCTATAGTTGTTCCTAAAGAATTAAATGCCTGTGACAAATTTAATCTACTTGAAGCTCCGTTTTCATTTCCTAGTAAAGCTACGTAAGGATTTGCAGCTACTTGTAAAACTGTAATTCCACCAGCTAATGTGAAATACCCCAATAAGAATACTGAAAAACTTCTGTAAGAAGAAGCCGGATAAAATAACAAACAACCTAAAGCCATTATTGTTAACCCTAAAACAATTCCTTTTTTGTAGCCAATTTTACTTAATAGTTTACCTGCAGGAACAGAAACGAAGAAGAAAGCCGCAAAAAATGCAAACTGAACTAATACTGTTTTTGCATAAGACATTTCGAAAACATCTTTTAAACGAGGAACTAAAGAATCTACTAATACAGTGATAAAGCCCCATAAAAAGAATAAAGTGGTTAAAAATATAAAAGCTGTTTTGTAAGATTTATTGGTTGTTGTCATAAATTATGATTTGTCTTTTAAATAAAAATCTGATTTAATGTTTTTGTATCCGTTATTATCAAACTTGCTATAACTAAACCATTCATGAATAGCATAACTTCCTACTTCTCCTTTCTTATTCATTGCGATATAACAAACTTGAAAGTTTTTAAAATCACTATCTGGTTTTGTCACAATTCTTTTAATCGCTTCTTCACAAGCTTGTTGTGGTGACATTCCTTGTCGCATTAATTCTACAATTAAAAAACTTCCTACTGTTTTTAAAACTTCTTCACCTAAACCTGTAGCTACAGCCCCTCCTACTTCATTATCGATAAATAATCCAGATCCAATAATTGGTGAATCCCCTATTCTACCTCTTAGTTTATAAGCTAAACCACTTGTTGTACATGCTCCTGAAAGATTTCCTTCGGAATCCATTGCTAACATTCCAATGGTATCGTGATTTTCAATATTAATTATCGGTTTGTATTCTGATTTCACTTTCCATTCTTCCCAAGCTTTTTTAGAATCTTCTGTTAAAAGATCTTCTTTTGGAAATCCTTTTGAAATTGCAAATTGTTCTGCTCCTTTTCCAGATAATAATACATGAGGTGTATCTTCCATAACCTTTCTTGCTACAGAAATTACATGCTTAATATTTTCTACGCCAACTACTGCTCCATAATCACCTTTTTCATTCATAATACAAGCATCTAAAGTCACAAAACCATCTCGGTCTGGTAATCCTCCAATTCCTACAGTTTGATTTTTAGGATTTGCTTCTTCTACTCTACATCCTTGTTCAACTGCATCTAAAGCTGTTCCTCCGTTTTGTAAAACTTTGGCTGCTGCGTTTACAGCTTCTGGAGTATTCCAAGTAGCTATTACTAAAGGTTTATTTACAGTGGTAACTGTTTGAACTTTTACTGGCTCTTCAGGTTTCTTTTCTGTTTTACAACCTGTGGTTAAGACAGTAGCTAACAAACCTACACTAAATAACGTTGCTTTATTTATCATTTTTCTTCCTTTAGTTCTATTATTTTATCATTATTTCATCAATAAATATCCAAGACTTACCATTATGCTTGTATCCTAAATGCCATTCTGGTAAATCACCTAATTTTTTAGCTACAACTTTTACATATCTAATATTACTTCCTTTCAAGTGCATTGTTACTTCTTTTATATTAGTATTTTCTTTAGGTTTAACTGAATCAATTTTTAAATCAGCTACTTGCTTGTACGTTTTTCCATCTAAAGAAATATAATATGATACCGATGTTGGTAAGAATATCCAACTACGTTGATCTTCTAAATAATTTGTACTAATACTTTCAACCCATTTTTCTTTTCCTAAATCGACAGTAGCAATTACATCTGCATTAGAATATCCTTGCCAAGTTCCAGTTCTAAAATCTCTCGCTCCTTTTATTCCATCAATTAGTGCATTATCACCACCAGCATTATATTGATTCGCATATACTGTTTCTAAAGAAATTTTAATATTCGGATCAATTTTCACAAAGTTTGTTTCAATAACTGCACTTTTAGTCTCTCCTATTTTTGCATAAGCTGATAACTTTGTCTTTTCTAAAAGTTGAATTGGTTGTTCGTATTTTTTAAATTCTCCATCATTTAATTTGAAATATACTTCGGCATTTGTATCAGCATTTGCTAATACAACTTGGGTATTTCCTTTAAATGCTACTTCTCCCTTTTCTATGAATGGAGCAGGAACAATTAAATGATCTTCTATACCACTCTTAGGTAAATTATTTTCTTGAGTTCCCCAATCACTTGGTGAATTTGTCATTTCAAATTCTAAAGAACCTCCGTTTACAATTTCATCATGTGTAATAAAAGTTCGATTTAAAGTTTTGCCATTTAATCTAGCGTTTTTAATGTATTTATTTTCACCGCTGATTCCTTCAGCAACTACTGTAAATGTTTTACCATTTTCTAAATGAATTGTAGCTTTTTTAAGTAATGGTGTACCAATAATATATTCGTTAGAACCTGGCGTAACAGGATAAAATCCTAACGAACTAAAAATGTACCAAGCACTCATTTGTCCGCAATCTTCATTTCCAGAAATACCATCTGGAGCATTTGTATATTGTTCTGTAAGAATTTGATATATCTTCTCTTGCGTTTTGCTTGGTTTCCCTACATAATTATATAAATACGCCATATGATGACTTGGTTCATTTCCATGTGCATACTGACCAATTAATCCGGTAATATCTTTCTGATGACGTCCTGAAGTATTTGATTCAGCAGCAAAAAGTGTATCTAAATTCTTTTCTAAAATAGAAGCTCCGCCTAATAGTTTTATATATCCTGAAATATCTTGAGGAACATAATTACTGTATTGCCAAGCATTCGCTTCGGTATAATTAAAGTTTACTTCGTACGGATCGAAAGGTGCAAACCAAGTATTTCTGAATCGACCTCTCATAAATTGTGTTTTCGGATCGAAGATATTTTTGTAATACTGTGCGCGTTGAATATATTCTTTATAATCTTCTTCTTTTCCCATTTGTTTAGCCATCTGGGCGATTGTCCAATCGTCATAAGCATATTCTAAGGTTTTAGAAACCGACTCACTTTCTTCTTCCACAGGAATATATCCTAAAGACTTGTATGACTTTAATCCTAACTTATCTCTTGTCGCAGAATATTTCATTGCTTGTAAAGCTTTTTCAGCGTCGTAATCTTTAATTCCTTTTAAATATGCATCTGCTATTACTGGAACAGCATGATAACCAATCATACAACCCGTATAATTTGCTGATAAATCCCAAATTGGCATAATACCACCTTCGTTATACTTTGCTAAAAATGTATTGATGAAATCATTCGTTCTATCTTGCTCAATAATCGTATATAATGGATGCGTTGCACGATAAGTATCCCAAAGAGAGAAAACTGTATAATAATCGAAATCTTTCGTTTCATGAATTTTCAAATCCATTCCTCTGTAACGACCGTCAACATCTTGATATAAATTCGGAGCAATCATTGTGTGATACATCGATGTATAGAAATTGACTTTATAATCTTCGTTATCACTTTCAACAACGATTTTTCTTAATTGCTTTTCCCAAATTTCTTGAGTTTCTTTTTTAATTGTTGAAAAAGTTTTATTTCCTATTTCCTGTGCTAAATTCTTTTTCGCTCCTTCAATATCTACTGCTGAAATTCCTATTTTAATATAAACCGGTTCGTTATTTGGATTAACTAGTTTAAAAGCATAACGTTCAGCATTCTTTTGTGCATAATGTTCAAAACTAGTATCGATAGGATGTGAAAGCTGAATTGAATAAAATAACTTTTGATCTGTAGCCCAAGCTTTTGAACTTCTACTCCCCTGCAATTCAGTATTCGAAACGATTTCTAAAGAAGCATTTAACAACTGATCTCTATGTTCTAAATCTAAAACTATTACTTGGTTTTCAGCAGAAGGAAATTGATACTTATGCATTCCACTACGTTAAGAAACAGTAAGTTCAACATCAATATCAGTATCATCTAAATGTACTTTGTAAAATCCTGGTTCAGCTTTTTCTTTATCATGTGAAAATTTAGAACGGTAACCTTCTTTACCATCTGCTCCATTATTGAAAATTACTTTATTTGTTGGCATCAATAAAATATCTCCATAATCAGAAACACCAGTTCCGCTTAAATGTGTGTGCGAAAATCCGTAAATATATTCATCAGAATGGTGATAACCAGAACAACCATCCCATCCATCTAAACGAGTGTCGGGACTTAATTGCATCATTCCAAAAGGCATCGTAGCACCAGGATATGTATGTCCGTGTCCTCCAGTACCTATAAAAGGGTTAACATAAGTTAATAGTGATTTTGTATCTTGTGCAGGAGTAATTACTCGCTCTTTACAACTAATAATTGAAAAAATAACTAGTGTAAATAACAGTTTACTAAAATTCATTTGGTTTTATTGTTATTTTGAAAATTCTAAGATAGTAAAATGAAATCGTATCTGTTTTTAGGAATCCTATGTTTTTGCCTTTTTAACTGTAAACAAGAAAACTCAAAGAAAACTCCTATTCCTCCAAATATTATCCCAATACCTTTAAAACAAGAACTAAAAGAAGGTACTTTTAATCTTACAAAAGACACATATGTTAATGGTGAAACCCAATTTAATAGTGTTATTCGCTACTTAAGATCTTATCTTGATGATCAATTGCAATTACATAGTAATACTCCTACAGCTCAAAATGAAATAAAATTTGTTACCGATACTAACATAACAGATGAAGAAGGTTATTCTCTTGATATAAATGAAAACTCAATAATAATTGGATCTAAAACAAGTAAGGGTGCTTTTTATGCTGTTCAAACTTTATTACAGTTGATACCTGTGGTAAATAATGGAGAAGAAATTCCTATTCAGTGTATATATATAAAAGATAAACCTCGGTTTCAATATAGAGGAATGCATTTAGATGTAGCTAGACATTATTTCTCTGTAGCTTTTATAAAAAAGTATATAGATTTAATCGCTTCATTAAAGTACAATACATTTCATTGGCACTTAACTGAAGATCAAGGTTGGAGAATTGAAATAAAAAAATATCCTAAGTTGCAAGAAATTGCTGCTTATAGAGATGAAACTTTAATTGGACACTATAACGATCAACCACAAAAATTTGATGGTAAAAAATATGGTGGTTATTACACTCAAGAAGAAATTAAAGATATTGTTGCTTATGCTAGTGAACGTTTTGTCACTATTATTCCTGAAATTGAAATGCCAGGACATTCACAAGCTGCCATTGCTGCTTATCCGGAATTAGGTTGCACAGATACTCAAGTAAAAGTTGCTACAACTTGGGGGGTTTTTGATGAAGTATATTGCCCTACAGAAACTACATTTAAATTTTTAGAAGATGTTATTGATGAAGTAGTCACTTTGTTTCCTGGAAAATACATTCATATCGGTGGTGATGAAGCTCCTAAAACAAAGTGGAAAACTTCAAAATTTTGTCAACAATTCATCAAAGAAAAAAACTTGAAAGATGAACATGGCTTACAAAGTTACTTTATTACTCGAATGGAAAAATATATTAATAGTAAAGGAAAACAAATTATTGGCTGGGATGAAATCTTAGAAGGTGGTTTAGCTCCAAATGCAACTGTTATGTCTTGGAGAGGAATTGAAGGTGCTGTAAAAGCTGCAAAAGAAAAACATAATGTTATACTTACTCCAACTTCTCATTGTTATTTTGATTATTATCAATCAGAGAACGAAAATGAACCTTTGGCAATTGGCGGATATTTACCTTTAGAAAAAGTGTATAATTTTAACCCAATTCCTAAAGATTTAACAAAAGAAGAAGAAAAATATGTTTTAGGCGCACAAGGAAATGTTTGGACTGAATATATGAAAACTCCTGAAAAAGTGGAATATATGGTTTTTCCTAGAGCAATTGCATTATCAGAAGTGCTTTGGAGTAGTGAAATTAAAAAAAAATATACTAATTTTATAGCGAGATTAACATGTTTTCAACAAAGATTTAACCAAAAAGATATCAATTACGCAAATCATTTACATGAAATTAACGGTTTATTGTTAGATAAAGAAGGTAAAATGATGTATCAACTTTCTACTTCTAATAATCGAAAAATTATGTATACAATTGATGGTAGTACACCTAACTCGAACCTATCAACAGTATATACAAATCCTATTGAAATAAATACTAGTACAGCACTAAAAGCATTAGTATTTGACAATGATGGTAATACTATTAGTCCGCTTTTTTCAACTAATATTAATTTGCATAAAGCTATAGGTAAAAAAATAACATTAAATACAAAACCACATCCATCATACAATGCTGGTGGATCTAAAGCTTTAATTAATGGTATTTCTGGTAGCAACAAAAGATATGGTGACAAAGAATGGTTAGGCTTTTCTGGAAAAGATGTTAAAATCACAATAGATTTAGATACCCTTACCCCTATTAATGCTATAAAAATTCGTTTTCATAACGGAAATGGACAATGGATTTACGCTCCTAAGAAAATTAAATTTGACTTCGTTAATGCTGATAATATAAAGGAACAGCAAGATTTTATCCCCATAAAAAATCGAGATTCCTTATTGTGTAATGTACATGTGAAATTTAACAATGTAAAAGCTTCAAAAATTTATATTGACATCCCTAACTACGGAATTATTCCTGAAGGTAAACAAGGTGCTGGATATAAAGCTTGGACTTTTATTGATGAAATAATTATCAACTAATGAAACTAGAAATTTGTGCTAATTCATATCAATCTGCTATTCATGCTCAAGAAGCTGGTGCTCATAGAATTGAATTGTGTTCTGAATTACAACTAGGAGGTATTACACCATCTT
>ERZ1740052.58-NODE-58-length-37025-cov-31.792399_pt1 | contig 37025 bp, 35 predicted proteins | sample MGYA00581750_ERZ1740052 | MGnify/ENA primary metagenome ERZ1740052 (study PRJEB43018, sample SAMN04849743) | marine metagenome | isolation source: floating plastic debris | place: Pacific Ocean | collected 2008-08-30 | study: EMG produced TPA metagenomics assembly...
TTGGGCAACGTTTGGTAAAGTTGGTCAAGCTTTTAGCTAGCTAATGCGAACCCCCAGAACTGCTTAGTATCTCTAAAGTTAAATTCGATTTGAAAGCGCAGTTTATAGTAGTCAATTATCTTTTCATAGGACAAATCTAAGTCACTAGAAAATAAAATTACATGGCTACGAACATTTGTCTTGATATTAGTTTTAATCAAAATAACTACATTCAAGCGCTGGGCAAATTCTTTGTGGAGTAAAGTAGCTTGATAAATATCGGGAAGGAACATCCTCTTCAATACAACTTTGACGTAAAAGAAGCTAATAATCGCATCCATAAATGGCTTGAGAATGGACGCAACGCCGGGATATTATCCCCCCTTATTGACCTTTCAGGAACCCAAAGACTAGATAGAGTAGATAATTTATCCATTAATCAAGACTCAAATTTAGAATTACCTACCTAATGCACTGTGCCCGTATAAATAAGCCGTAACTGAGCAGATTTCTCAGTCGGCATCGCACGTAAATCTACTATCAGTAATTTGTTTCATAGCCATTGTAACAACTTACTGATAGTAGATTTTTGGTTCGTTCTAGTCCCTTATCAATGCAGAAACAATAGCAGCATACCTTACGCCATTAATCGGTAATGGATTTAAATCAATTTCACGCAATTTTTTATCAAAGCCCTTAAACCATTTCCAGACGAGATAAAAGTTCGCCAAAAGTAGAAAATCCGCTGTACGTATGGACGGGTGTGTATACGTAAATATTGGTTATTAATGGGTTTAGATTCGTTGTGTGTAGATATTCGTACTCCGGGCGGGCTTGTTCTGTAGGAGCGTTGCGATAAGCCCAATTTAGACATCCATATGCTGATAAACTAGGGTAATGGGTGAATCAAAGTTAAGTCAGTTTTCAAAATTAATCGGGACCAGCAGCGATGCTATTGATGCTCTTGTGTTGGAACATTTGCTAGCAGATAAGCGCAGCGATAATACTCGTAGGGCTTATGCGCGAGATATTAAGGATTTTTTCTTGTTTGCTGCGGGGATAGAGCCAAATTCGCAATTGATATTAGATTTTTTGGGGTTAGAGCAATTCCAGGCGGTTGTAATAGTCCTCAAGTACAAAGCACATTTGTTAAATAAAGGGCTGAAGGAGGCGACTGTTAACCGCAGTATTTCTGCTATCAAGTCTTTAACTAAGATGGGGCGGAAGTTGGGTAAGTGCAATTTTACTTTAGAAGATGTGGATTTTGAGGAGGTAAAGGCTTACCGGGATACTTCTGGGGTGGGTGCATCTGAATATGCAAAAGTTTTGGAGTTGGTTGATAAAAGCACTGTAAAAGGTAAGCGGGACTATGCCATATTGCGGCTGCTTTGGGATAATGCTTTACGCCGCAATGAGGTATGCAAGCTGAATATAGGCGATTTCAATGCTCCAAAATGTACTATTTCAATTTTAGGTAAGGGTAGGGGGACAAGCAAGGAAGTTGTGCAGCTTAGTTCCAAGACTACTCAAGCTATAGTTGATTGGCTGAAAATCAGTAAAAGAACTCGTAGTAAGGTTGGCGAGCCGCTTTTTATCGCTTTAGCTATAAATTACTACGGGCATCGGTTATCTGGGGAAAGTATCCGTAAGTTAGTTGATAAGACTTGTAAGGCTGCGGGTATTACCAAGAAGATGTCTCCACACCGGGTAAGGCACAGTTCTATTACTAAGGCTACGGAGGTTTATAAAGGCGATTACCAAAAGATTCAAAAGCTTAGTCGTCATGCCAATTTAGATACGGTTAAGCGTTACGATGATAATCGTAAAAACCGCGAACACCAAGCTGAAGTTACTAATACTCTTGCGGATTTAATTTGAAGAGTAAAATATTCTTTTATTATAATTACAATTTATTTATTGTCAGTTTTAAAGACGGAAATATGGAATCATCCAATATACGGACGGAAGTAATCAAAGAAGTTAATCTTATCCCAGAAGAGAAGTTAACGGAATTGTATAAGTTTATTCATTATTTTAGATTAGGTGTAGAGGCATCTATTGAGACGGTTGTTTCTAGAACTAAAGATGATGAGGAAAGAAGAGAAAAAATTATGCAGTTTGCTGGTTCTTGGAATGATATGTCGGATGAAGTGTTTGCTGATTTTAATGAGGAGATAGTTACACGTCGTCAACAGGCTTTTTTGAGGAGAAGAAGCGATGAATCCAGCCTTGATTGATACTAATATTTTATCATTATTTTTCCGCAAGAATCCAAATGTTATTGCGCGTTTTAATGCATATCTATCTGAGTACAATAAACTTAATATTAGTATCATCACTTATTACGAAATCGTCAGCGGGCTGAAACATCGGGATGCACAAAAACAACTAAAATCTTTTTTAGAGTTTGCTGAATATAATACTGTTTTACCTCTCACGGAACGCTCTGCTACAATTTCTGCCGATATCTATGCTAGTTTACGCAGCAAGGGTACGCCCATTGATGATATTGATATTCTTATTGCCGGAATTGCTATTGCGAATAATTTAATTGTTGTTACTAATAATCGTAGAGATTTTGAGAAAATTAAAAATTTAGACATTGAAGATTGGAGTCAATCTGAGTAAATAGACATCTCCGAGAATTAATTTCAAATCCTTGTAATCTAGTAATAAAATTTAGTTTCCGGAGATGTTTAATAAGAAGTGTATTTTTTTGGTAAAGACATTGATTAATTAAAGCCGGATTATATATTACGCCCACATGGCATGGTGAGGTACAGTAAGTATCATTCGTAATTCGTAACAGAAGAAGGAAGATTTAGAGTAATAATTAAAGTACCCGCTCAAAAATTGATATGACGCTTTCATCCCAGAATCGGCGCACCAGAATAAAACCGCCTTCTCAAGAAGTAAGAATTGACAAAAACCATTCCAAAGAGCAGCGTGATGACCTTGGTATGCGCTGTCGTGCTGTTTTTGAGCGCTTGCGTCCATCTCTTATTGAAACGCATTACAATTGGCACATTGCTATTGACCCGGATACGGAGCAATATCTTATTGACCCCAGCTTGAAAGGTGTAACTCAAAAAATCCGCGATGTTTATGGTGAGACATCGGAAGTGAAGCTTACTATTTTTAGGCTCAATGATACGGGAACCTGCGGAAGAATATGATTGAGGGTTCTTTTGGGGATAATGGCGAGCTGTTTTTTGAAATTCAGCTTGTTGCTTTGTCAGGTGAGATTTTTTTTGTTGAAGCGTTATTTGATACCGGGTTTACGGATGGGTGGTTAGCTATAAATACGCAGGATTTGTCAGCTTTAGAATGGTCGTTGCTTGCCGCACAAGTTGAAGTTATGACGGCGCGAGGAAATGCATTTTTTAATATATATGAAGGTAAAGTCATTATAGATGAAACTGAAATTGTTGTACCCGTACACGTAGGTGATGATATTCCCGATACTATAATGGGTTCTTTGTGGCTTGACGTTATGGAGTTGGTGGCGAACAAGTCAAAGGGAATATTAACGCTTTCTATGGTGGAGAACGATTAATTTTTATCTGGATGGTACATCCCGTCTTTTTTATTAAATCGCCACGAATATTTACCCCTATCTCGGTTTTTACTCCAATCTTCAAATTCAGTCTGGTTAAGGGTTTTACGTTTTTCTTGAAGTGTTGGAATATTAACGTTAAGACAAGCGCGCTAGTTTTTCTTCTGAGAGTGGTTGGATTTGTGCTGGTCGTCCTGTTTGGTTGTAAGGATTGCCCGAGTATTTGTTATAGCGTCTTCTGTTGTTTGATGCGCCGAAGTTATTGTTTTGAAGCGCGGTTAATGCTCCTTCTAATCTTGCTACGCGGTCGTTGAGTGCTTCTAGTTTTTCTGTAGTGGAATCTGCTCCGTTGTTATCTCGTTCTTGAATGCTACTTGAAAGTTGCTGCAACTCTTCTTCTACTTTCTGCAATCGAGCTTCTGTACATAGCTCTATACCTTGTATATTTCCTAGCTCTTGAGTCAAAGCCCGGTTAGAGTCGATGCCCGGTATTATCCGGGGCACCTCTCCTTCAGAACCGTGCGTACCCGTTTCCGTGTACACGGCTTCTAGATATCCTAGTCTTTCGACCTGCTCATGTGCGTATATTGGTGGCACGACTGGTGAACCATTTCAAGGTTTTTTGGTTTCCAATTATCGTGGTTTCCATCGATATGATGTAGGTGTATATCTTCGCCAGGAAGAAATTTCATACCACATCTTACACAAGTATGGTTTTGCTTCTTGAGAAGCTTGGCTGGAGTTCCGTCATAGAGTTTTGACTCCCGTTGGCTCCAATAAGCGATGTCACCGTCATATGGCGATTTCTCTCCTTTGACATTGACAAATTTATTTTCTGACCATTTGACCGACGGAAAAGCTTTCTTCACTAGGGATTCAGCTTGATATCGATTGAGTTTTTTCTGCTTGTTGAATATCGTGAACGCTCTTTTGGCTACGAACCATAAAGAATCCCTTGTGTTACTCATATTACAGAAACGATGGTAGTTACGCCATCCTCGTATCACGGGAGCTAACTTTTGCGCTTTAACTTCAGCCCCATAATTAGAACTGTTAACTATGGTTTTTACTTTCTTACGCATAGCCTCGAAGTTCTCCTTGGATGGAGTGCTTCTAAGCTTATCGTTTTTCTGGACTTTGAAATGCCATCCGAGAAAGTTGAATCCCGAAGTCGTAGCTGTTAACTTTGTCTTTTCTTCGCTTAGTTCCATACCTCGTTCTGTTAGGAACTTGGATACTTTTTGAAGTATTTTGTCCGCATCATCTTGTGGTTTTAGGAAAATAATCATATCATCGGCGTATCTCACGCTCTTGTGTAAGTTTTCTATTCCGTTTAACGCTATGTTGGCGAGTATTGGACTTACGACGGAGCCTTGAGGAGTTCCTTGTTCAGGAAAGTTTGGGTTGACTCCCGATTTAAGACATCTGAAGATTCCTAACTTTACTCCCGACGGTGCGATAAGTCTTTCCATGATTGACTTGTGGCTAATTCGGTCGAAACATTTCTTGATATCTAGCTCGATTACCCGTTTTTCGTTCCCATTTGCAATTGACCGAAGATTATTAAATATAATCTTTTGTGCATCATGAGCGCTGCGTCCTGGTCGGAAGCCGTAGCTCCTTGCGTTGAACGTAGCTTCGTGAGCGGGTTCGAGGGCATATTTCACTAAACACTGCCATGCTCTATCCGAAATTGTCGGCACCTTGAGGATTCTGGTAAACCCCTTTTTCTTGGGAATAGGAAATTCCTTTAATCCTTGGTGCTTCCAGTCGTTAGCCTGTGAAAGCTTTTCTAATAATTCAAAGCGTTCTTTGAATGAGAGTACTTTCTTTCCGTCAATTCCTGCCGTCTTTCTCCCTTTATTGAGTTGGGTTACTTGACGGATTGCCAGCAAAGACGCTGATGTGGATTTCAGAACTAGCTTTTGAAGCGATCTAGCACGAGCTATGTCACCTGTTCTAATAGCTTTGAATATTCTCTTTTGCAAGCGAAAAAGGTTCTTGCGGAATTTCTTCCACGGTAACTTTCTCCAAGATTCACTAGTGTTTTTACTGTGTCTAATCATGCTCTGCTAAAATGAATATTTTCTGAATACCCGACTATTCTGTTTCCGCTGTCATCCTACCCACTATCGGGAATTCGGCTCAACCTAGCTTACCGGGGTTTCGACCTCTCCCCAGACCCTTATAGTGTTTTTACTCGTTCCGTAACAAAGATATTATTGAAACTTAGGGCGACTCACTTTGCCTAACATCTCCCCAGGATTGCAGCTTTCGTAATTAATATCTGCGGGGATAGAAGATGTTAAAGTCCACATTTGTTATCCAGGTTGCGGCTTGACATTAAGACACTTTTTTAGAGTCAGTTTACCCATATTTCATCCCCATTAGCGCCAGAGTAGTTACCTGCTTGGCTCCTGATTGCGCCTTCCAGCTTCACTCTACGGTTACGGTTGTTGCCGCTCGGTGTGGGCAGATAGGGAGTCACATCATCCCGGATGGGTAGGTCTTTCACCTACATCTCTGAAACAGTTATAGATTTTGGGATTTCTCCCGCGAATCTACCTAGTTCATACCCCTCTAATTTCTAGAGGCTCCTAGCTAGAACGAGCCGCACAATTACTATATCTGTGGCGGTTTTACCCGGTTGTGGGGAAGCTGCTTTACGAAGCGCTTGTGCTTTGTAAGGCAATCTAAAATTCATTGACTCGCGTTCTACTGTCGGGTAAGGAAGGATATGTTACCATATCCCCCTCCCCTAAGAACCGGACTTGAGACTTTCGCGCTCATCCGGCTCAAGCCAAATGTACCTCTATTTCTTGCTAGATTTGGACTGGTAGTGAAGTTGTTTGTGGGCTGCTTTGTGGCATGACCTGTGAACTAATGCTAGATTGTCTGCTGAGTCAGTGCCCCCATCTTTGATTGGTGTAATATGATGTATATCCCACTCCTCGTCAAATAGGGGAGTCCCACATACCGGACAAAGACCTTCTTGTCGGGAAACTACTTCGTATAATTTTGGGTTTTGTTTCTTGTCGAATCTCTTCTTTCCATATTTTGTATTCCGTTCTTTCCAGTACTCTACTAATTCCGGATCGTCTGGGGAGTTTGTTCCTTTGACTTGGATGTGGCTATATTTGACCAAATCTCTCACCAGAACTACTAGGTGTACTGTTTTGTCCCCGGTACGACTTTTGTACTTTGCGAATGGACTCCATTTGTATTTCTTGTAAGTTGTGAAATACTTCTTGACTATCCATTTTTTCCCCTTGTTTTTGTGTCTCCTCTTGAGAAAATTCCATATGGCTTTCCATACTTCATAATCTACTCGTGAGAAGGCTTTGGATGATGTAGATGAGACGTAGTATTGTCCCCATCCCCTCAATTTGGTGTTGATGGTTTTCAATACTTCCTCAAAACTCTTTGCACCTGCTTTTCGTAGGTACATCCTGATATCTTCGATGATTTCCTGGATCTTGGCTTTGGAAGGAGTAGTGTGGCATGCATAATATGTTTCCCCTCTAGGTGTTCCCTTTTTGAGGGTCTTTCCTTTTTCAAAGTATTGCTTTTGCAATTTCCGGTATTTTCTACTCCCTTTCGTCAGGTGCGCCGTTTTCACGTGTTTGATGTTGAATCCTAGGAATTCTAATCCATCTTGTATACTCGTGATCAAAGTCTTTTCCTTGTTGAGTGTCAATCCCCTGTGGGACAACCATTCCTCAACTATTGTCCGTACAACTTCAAGGGCGCTTTTTGATTGGCTGGTGATCAAGAAATCATCGGCGTATCTAATATAACTGAAGGGGTTTTTCAGGGTTTCTTCGTAAGGGTTGGTAGGATGATACTCTGAGATATTTTCTAGCACTTCTTGTAACCCGTTGAGGGCTATGTTTGCCAGAAGGGGGCTGATTACAGAACCTTGAGGTGTACCGGACATACCCTTGTGTATCTCTCCCATCTCTGAGTATCCCGCTTGGAGCCATCTTTTGATAAATTCATATCCCGGAAAATATTTCACCTCCTGTAATATAAACTTGTGGGATATGTTGTCAAAAGCTCCCTTGATGTCGGCTTCTAGGGCGTACTTGTCGTTCCCAGTTCCGAACCTGCACCAAGCTGCTACGATTGCATCGTGGCATCCTCTACCAGGACGGAAACCATAGGATCGAGACTCGAAAGAACTTTCAAATGCAGGTTCCAACACATTGACCATGATTGCTTGTGCCACCCGATCTTTGATTGTTGGAATCCCTAAAGGGCGCTTTCTCCCGTTTGACTTGGATATGTAAACCCTTCTTGTTGGTAGTTTCCCGATGTCATTCCAATTCCAACTACTGATAAGTTCAACGCGACCAAAGTTGTCTAACACTAGGTGTTTGTCTACTCCGGCGGTTTTCCTTCCTTGGTTGGTTGAAGTGACTCTCTTGACAGCTAGTAGGAGATTGTAGAAGCTTCTTTTCATCAGCTTCATCAGATCCCTAACTTTGTTCCAACTTCCAGTTCCGTTTCTAGCCGATCTAGCGGCTGCAAATATTCTCTTCCGCAGTTTTGATACTTTGGCATGAACTGTCTTCCAACAAATTTCTTGCCATTGCTTCACGCTCCGGTTCATTTCTGATCTACCTTTCACGACGAATGATCTCACTCCGTGTTGAATAGGATGCTACATAAGACCGTTGGGAAGTCAGCCATCTTTCGATGTAGTTCATGGAACCTATACACCCGGTTATACCTTGCGGTTTTCCCGTTCTCTTTCGAGTAGTGTCTTTCGCTTTTTCCCTTCTCCCATACCCTCTGAGTGGTTCCGCTTTCCTTGCAGTCAGCCTACCCAGGAAATCGACCTTCCTGGGAACCCATAGGGCTTGCCGTGTTCATCAAAGGCTAGTGTATGTACGTAAGAGGAAGGTGTCTCCAGAGTCTCCGGCGGTACTTTTTGATATACCATCTAGTCAAGACACGATTGCTAGAACTTTCCCGCGAACCTTTTGGTAACAAGTGTCAACCTCCTTTCCTTTCGGTCGGGACATCCTCATTTCACTTGCATAGACTAACGGAGATATTGAGCTTCACAGTATTTCGTTCACCATTTCCTACTATCCTTTGCCCTTGAAACGATAGAGGCTATCATTCTTCAAGGCTTTCCAGGTTCTGCACACAAGTGTCGGATTGCTCCTCCACCTCTCACCTGGTAGGATCAGGGGGTATATTCCCTGTCCCCTTTTTCGGGGAACTATTCCTTTGACGCTTTCACGTCGCACTGTGTCATGTCTATACATCAAAATATACGGTGTATAGTTGCGATTAAACGCCGTGGGTACTGCTAGTAGCCCTCCCCGGAGCGGGTGTTGTCAATGCGTTCTCCCCATGACGACTGGTGAAGTGTTGCGAGCGGAAGAACGTTTCTTTGTTATTAAAAATCTCCCGGCTTTTTAATTCGGGAGAATGTGGAGGTATTCAACTAATTACCTTTTATTGGTTTAGCCAAGCTTCTAAATCAGCAACTTCAGAAAAGTCTAATAAAGCTTCTCCCAACGCTTCTAATTGTTCAATAGATAATCCTTGAACTCGTTCGATTAATGATGCATCAATTTCTCCAATGCGACGATTTAACAAACGTAAAACTAGACGTTGTTCTCCTTGAAGGTTTCCTTCTTGTATTGCTCGTTCTCGGTCTTGTTCATAAAGTGGTTTTAATCTCACAATTAACTCCCTATCCTCTTCTTCTAAATTTTGATTCGCTCTTAGGTTTTCTCTAAGGTTGTAAACCAATTTTAACGTTGCTTGCTGAAAAAGGTTTGATGGTGGTAATTGTTGCAACTCTTCGATTGCTTGTTCTTGTACTCTACCCCTACCCAAAAGCCTCAACCACAATGTTTCTATAGTTTTAGGCAGTTGGTGTATTGCCACAATTGCACTCCGTAAATTGTCACCTAAAAAGTAAATTCCAGGGGGAAATCCTTCTTTTTGGTTAACGTTAAAGCCTGATAATATTGTCTGAGATGCTGTGGGAGTTAAAACCCACAATTTAGGTATTTTCTCTTCTTGTAATTTTGTATCATTTGCTTTAGCTTCCCGCCTCATTTTAGCTTTTACTTCTAATACTTTGATAACGCAATCACAGATTTCGTCGGCAGGAGCAGCATTACGAAATGGTTCCAATATTGCTGGATATTCTGCAAATTTTCCTAGTACTCCTAGCAATTCTAAATCATAGGTTTGTTGTGCTGAAGGAGTAAATAAAATGTCTATTTCTTTTTTCTCCCCCGATACTTTTTTATCAGGTTCTACTGTTCCATAGTTTTTGAGTAATTCTTCTAGATAGTCCTTGGCGAATTCATCATGAATAAATCGAGTCATTTAATATTTTTTGGTTAGAATTCTGATTTATTTGAGTAATATTATTTTATCATTTTGTGTGAATTAAAATAAACATTTGGATTACAGCTTTATAGATTTATTCTGATAAAGACGCAATAAAAATGTGTTCCCAGAATCCTTGTTTTTGTTGCGGTGTTAAGTATCTATCAAGATATTGTGGCAAGCTAATACGGAATTTCCATTTAAGATATTTATCTATTCCACCAATAGGAATAACTTCATTCAAATATTTATATTGATAAACTCCCAGGTATCTAGTAGCAAAGATAAATTGTGATAGCAAGATAATTTGTTCGTAACTAAAGTATTCGCCTTTTTTGGGTGCGCTATCTTCCCCCAATCCATATTTACACCACTGCTTTACGGTGGTTAGCGATACGTTGCAGTGCTGTGCTAATTGGGTCTGGGTAAATATGATATCGATTTTTGTTGGTGTTACTTCCATTTTTATTCTGCAATAAGATGGTAAATATTTGTGCTTATAAATAGTCAATTTTTAGTTACAGTTCAGTTTTATTTTTATTCAAGTTAAATAAAAGTTTCACTATACAGGTTGTTCACTTAGTTAAATGCAACCGCTGCTTTTGTTTCCTCTGTATTGAGTTTATAATAATATCAAGTTGAGTTTCTACTAAACCTCTATTAAACTTGCTATTTCAATGAGAGAAAAAACATCTAGAACGGAATGCTGATGTTTTAATAAAAAGTAGAATTAATAGCCTAAATATCAATTAAGATTAATAAGTCATCTAAAAGTTGCTGTTTATTGGAAAGAATCCAAGTATCGATGGTTTCAAGTATTTCGATTAAGTCTTCTGTTGGCATTGATTTTCTCCATTTGAGTAATATGTAAGCAGGTAAATAATTCAAATAAATGTAATTTGGTATTGTGTTTACAATTTACCCTTCAAAGTTGACCTCGATACCATTAAAATGCCCATAAATCTTATTCGCTTCCAACCACGCTGGTAATGTTCTTTCTACTTCTTCTAATTCGTTTCCGTTTTCATCGACTAAGCCATGTACAATCTGCACTCTAGATAATGGTGTTTCTCCATTAGCAGAAAACTTTTTAAGTTGAATTGTGCCTGATTTTCTGGCTTCAAATGTTCCTTCTACGGTGCTTTCATTGGTAAAATAATGATTAACACCAATAAAAAATTCTTTTGCTTTACGGGTATCTGTAAGATGCATGGAGAAAAATTTCATTGCAGCATCTTTACAGCTATCAATTTTCTTTAGGTTGGTAAATTCATCAATAATTATTTGCTGTTTGGTAGATGGTTTTTCTTTAATTCGTTGTAACCATCTATCAGTTGCATCATAAAGAGATTGTCCTATTTCTTCTTCTGATTCTGCTTTTAATGTTGCATTAAGTAGTTTCCATACTTCCCAGTTTTCTCCTGTAGCGTGTCTATCAATTAGTTGGTAGATTGGTGCATCAAAGCAATATTTACGAATTAATGCTATTGCACCAGCAGTATTAGTTTTACCGCTACCTTGAGAACCAATTAGCCATAGGGGTTTTGCGTTTTTGATAATAGAATACAGCCAACCTTCCTCATGGGATTTTAGGGCTTCTATTAGAGAATTAACCAATTGTTTATCGCTTGGTTGATTAATATTCGATTGAGACGATTTTTTAGATTGTAGTTTATCTATTTCTTTTTCTGCTTTATGTTTATCTAATAGATTGGATGAAATTTGTTTATCCATTTCCGAATGTTTAACGGCTCTGGATTTGAGATAATCTTCTAATTGAAGTTGGTTTTTGATAGCTTCATTTTCTTCATCTGTTAATCCTAGTTCTTTTCTTTGCTGTAAGTCTTCTTGGGTTAAACCATCTTTTAAAATATCTGTATATAATTGGTTTGAATGTTGTTTTATGTCTCGTTTGCGTCGGTGTTGCTGCCAATTATAATAAGCCGTGGTTTTCTCTTCTTCTCCTAGTTGATAGTCGCTTCTTTTTAATCGATTAACTCTAATTAGTAAAGTAAAACTAATTCCCCAAAGCCCTAATGCAGTTGCAATGTTACCGTATATTTGTAATGGGTTATCTCTAGGGATTATTCTTACTAAGCTAATTGTGTTACCCATGTATGGAATAATTGAGCCATAGCTGTTGTATTTTTCCCATTCTTCTGCAAGGACATATCTTGGTTGATGGCAGTATTTATTATCTAATTTCTCTTGGGCTTTTAAGTCGTAGTACTTCAGTTTTTTAGCTTTCTTTTTATCAGATAAGATATTCTGTTTGTTATTAGCAGATTTTGGACAGAATTGTATTTGAGCTAATGGATAAGGTTGACGTGAATGAGAAAAGCAGAAGCCGGTTATACCGACAACTGCTGATATGAAAATAGCTGATAGCTCAACTTTGTTTTTACTCATCTCTTGCTGATGATTAATAAAGAAGCAATTACTATACCTGCTGCAATACCAATTGATAACCAGGGGTCTAGCCAAGGTCTTTCTTGATAAATAGTTCTCAGATCTGCACTGATTTGATATGCAGCGTCTGCGGTAACTTGTTGGAAGTATTGATAATCTTTTATTGCGAGCCACGTAGTACCAGCAGCTATTACAAATCCACCAATTGTTTTTACTGGTTTCTCCATATTTTCTACCTCAAATCCGTCGTTATAATTAGCTCTAAATCCAGATAATCCAACTATTGAACTAATCGAACAAATAGAAAAACATAGTCCTGCTGCAAGCCATAGAGATGCGCCACCGTTGATTAATAGAAGTAGTCTTGCGAGAAAAAATCCAGTTGCACCTAGTGACCAACTTATGAAATATTTCTGAACTAATTCTGTTGTTTGGATAACTTGGTTTCTATGTTTTTTACGTTCTTCTAAGTGTTCTATTAAGTCTTTGGGTAATTGGGTATCTGGTGTAGTTTCTGATTGTTCTTGTTCTTCTAATTCGTCAAATTGTTCTAACATATGTAACTGTATGTTTAGAGAGTTAGAAGTTGAATAATTGAAGAGAGAAGAAAGATAAATGGTAGTATTGTTATCCGAGCAGTTACCTGCAATTCTTCCCTCTTCCTTCTGATTAAAATCCAAGAATTGTCTCTTTAATCTTTTGAATTATTGAACGTCCAGCATATTGTTTCTTGGGTTTTAAATCATCTCTAGCATTATCACCAGCATCTAGATAATAGTTACCTAGTTCTTTATCGTGTTGTAAATCAATTGTTTGCTGTCTTACTTCTGTCTTCAATTCTTCCTGGAGCATCTTGTATTCGCCATCGATTGACATCATATGTCTATCAACCCAAGCTTTTAATTTAATATATTCTGTTGCTTGTCTATGGCGCAATTCTTCTTTACTTTTAGCTGATTCAAAATCAAGGTTTAATTCTTCTAATTGATTTGCTAGTTTATCGTCTGCGAGAATGGATGATTGGAGTTCTCTTTCTATGCGTTCTCCACTTACACCTGCTTGTTTATAAATGGCTGCTAGGGTTGTGTTTAAATCCTCCGCGCCTTTAATTGCAGCAATCATTTTGTCTTTAACTTTTGGTGCAAATTCACTAATCTTTGCTCCATCATTACCCATTTGACCGATTAGCTTTAATGCTTTTTTATCGCCCATTAATGCTCTATAAACTAAGTTTGTAGAAGCGTTAAATTTACCACGGAGTTGTTTTTCTAGGTGGCGCGATTTTGAAGAAACCAAGTTCTTTAGCTTGCCAGTATTTTTCACAACGATTAATCCTCTCTTCTGTTAGTATTTCTGTGCATTGGTAGTGCATCCATTGTTGGTATTGCTGTACCCTGTCTTTTCTTTCTAGATATGCTTGGTATTTGAAGTGATAGCTGATTGATTGGTAGCAGTAATCTATTAGGAATAGAGCAGGAATAAGGATTGATAGTAGTTTGAATGCTCTGCTAAACGTTAAGTGATTACTGTGCTTTGAATGCTGCTGAGAGACTTTTGGAGAAGCTTTTGAGGGTAGAGCTTTTTTGCTCTAGTACCTCCTTTGTTGACATAGCTCCTTCTACACTTTTTCTTTGCAAGCTATTAGTTCTTTTATTGATGTAGTCACGAAGATTGTTATTGCTAGCATCGATTTGTTGTTCTATAGAATCAAATTTATTTTGTGCATAATCTTTGATTAGTGAGTTGATAGTTTCTACAGCACTAACAAAGTCAGTAAATGAATCGCTAACGGTTTGAGAGATATCTGTTATTTCTTCCAATGTCAATTCTATTCCCATAGATTGGGCTTGAACTGATATTAATTGTTCTTTCTGTTGGTTGGTAATTGCGGTTGAATTTGTTGCTTCGGCATGATGTTCTTCCGATGGATTAACTGCAATTTCTTCTGGTTCTGATATCGTTAATTCTGTATTTTGATGTTTCTCTAAAAGCAATTGGGTAATCGTATTAACATTCTCTTCACTTAAAGCTTTTAAATCGAAACCAAGTGAGGAGATTTCTGCTTTTAAATCATTTCTACTTATCTTGATTCCTTTGTCGGATAATCGTTTCTGAATACGTTTAATAAAATCTGTTTTAGTCATTATTAACGCTCCTTTGATTTGCGTAAATACCAACAAAATGCACTGACTACGACTGGTACTAATTCAGAGGGTGTATATTCTTCCCTTTTCCTAAAATTCAATCCAGCACGGTAAAACCAACGATAAAAGGTAATATCTGGAATTCTAGAAGGGATTTTTTGACTCAATATCTTTCTGAATTTACTTCCAACAATTAGTTCTTCTTGAGTATTTCTGATTGTTTCTACCTCCTGCCAAACTTGAGCAAATTCTGATAATTGAATTGGCAATCGCTGGCAAGCTTTACGCATAGTCGCGTAAGTTTCTAAATTCTCTTTCGTTACTTCTCCACAAGTTCCACGCAAGCAATCTTGAATTCTGTACCAGCTAGAATCGCTAATCTTTTTACCCAATTTGGACTCGTAAAAATCTTTTAATGGACGTGACGACAACCTCATTTTCTATATCCTGGGAGACAGTCAATATTTGATATCGGTGATTGTGCAAGGCTGGAGCGCACCGTATAGGTTGCTGTTGTAAAACCTCCACGCACCGATCAAGGTTCATGCACTGATAACTTTTACGGTGCATGACTTGCACACAACAGCAGTTTTTCTGATTTCACTTGTTGATAAAATGGCTGCACCTCCTTTACAGACTATGTTTTAGCGGTTTGCAAGGGTGAAAAATTTAAGGACGAATATTACAATATCACAACTTTAGCATACAATTAGAATACATATAGAATCTTATAAGATGCTTTTGAATTCTGAAGTAATCTATCGCGTACTATATAGGATGCAGTGTTTATGGAAAATGGTGTGAGCAAGCGATTCACAGTTACAGTTCCAGATTCGATTTTTGAAGATTTAGAAGCTTTGGCAGATTCACAAGGTCGTCCAACAGCTAATCTTGCTGCTTTTCTAATCGAAACAGGTATTAACCAAATTAAAGAAAGAGGAGACTTCCCAAGTAGAAAGCCCCCTTTACGGAAAGAAAAAAACGAATAGTGTTTATATATGAAGATAATTTACAGCTTTATAAATAACATTAAGGAGTCAAAGTGCTGACAAATGCTGCCCCTGCACTCAAAAAGTTTATCTCTGTCATCTTTGGAATAAACTTCATGTTTTGAAGTACTTAAAGTCCTTTTTAGAAAAGCTAATGAGAGGAGAACAACAATATTGCCAGTTGAAACCGTAAAAGTTGCTGAAATTTTAGATTTAGACGCGGAGCAATTACTCAAATTAAGAGATTCTTTAACAGAACAAAATTAATAGCTCTTAATAGTTTTAGAAATATACAGATATATAGTGAAGCTTCGTTCTTGAGAAGTGATGTAAGTAGCTGATTATTTTTGCTCAATAACTGCTTTATGAGTCCACGTAGATGTACAATAGTTCAGAAATCTTCAGTAATTATCCTTGACAATTTCTCCCATATACCATGAGGAAGGTCGGGAAACTACTTAACTGAAACGAAAATTTAGATTTTTATGGAGGGCAAAAAAAACAGGCTATAGATTCCCATTAATCGGGTATGCCTGAAAAAAAATAATTTTTTTTTAATTTTAAAAATAACGCTTAGGAGGCGGGTAAGTCGTCAAACAGCAAAGAAGTGGCAGAAACTTTGGACAGTGAAACCACATCTAAGTTCGATAAAAGACGCACTTGTGCCACGCCATCGCTGCTCATCTTTGGAGATGTATCCACTCCTTTTTGAGAAGGAGAAGAGGTCGCTGTAGACAGTATCGACTCCTTTGGAGGAGGACAAAATACCGCACAGACAGTATCGACTCCTTTGGAGGAGGTCAAAATACCACAACACTCATACACATATCTTACTACAGTAAGTAGTCAAAAGATATCTGTTAGGTGGGGATTTTTGTGTCAATTTTTTGAGAAATATCTTAGTTCCGTAGCTGTCATGTTGATTAAATTCACCAGACCCTATGCCATACGGAGACTACGAGACAGCGTTACAAGACACTAAACTTTTATAAAATCTCGGTTAAAAGTATTGCTGTTTATAGCGCGATTAAAAAACGTACTCGTCTTGTAACTCAATTTTTGACATTAATCCCTGGCTCGTCTACTAAATAAAACATCCCAGACGAGCCGCTCCAAAAGCTCCAAGCGCACGGTGGTACAGCACAACCCTCCTCCAATTCCCCTCACGTCAATGAATTGGAGAAAAAAAATGAAAGCTACCGTATCTACCCAAACCCAACAACACGACACCAACAACGCACCAGCCGTATCCAAAACTTATAAGGCATCCGAGCTTCCATCCTCAAGAGAGGACGGATCTGGCGACGCGGCAATAGGTACAACAGCAACCAAACGTAAAATTTTCCTAACCCAAGAACAAGTAAAACAGCACTTAGCAGCACTGGGCTACAATCCAGGCGACACAGTTTATATAAGAGCTTTTTACCCCAGCGATGACCCCCGCAAAAACGAAGATAAGGGGCGAAAAACGCAAACCAAAAGCTTAAATCATTTAATTAAAGTAATAAGCCAGTACCAAGAAGAAGGTAGAGGCGTTTATATCGTTGTAAACGGTGGCGGACATACGGATAAAAACGTTTCTACTTGCCGAGCCATCTTCTACGAACACGATAATCTCGATCGCGTTACTCAGAAAGAACTATGGCAGCATTTAGGATTACCAGAGCCGACACTTCAATTAGATAGCGGCGGTAAATCAATTCACAGTTATTGGGTTTTTGATAATCCAATAGACAAATCGGTTTGGAAAACTTTACAAGCAGACCTTCTGGAATTCTCAGATGCCGATCGAAGCATAAAAAATCCTTCGCGGGTAATGCGTCTGGCTGGTTGTTACCATTCCCCAGACAAAAATGACAATCAATCCAAAATCATAACCAATTCAGGAAAGCACTATAGTTTTGAAGAACTACGTTCAATGATTCCTCAACAGAAAACTTCTTCACAAAGGACTGTTAATAATTCTTCACAAGAGACTGTTAACAATTCTTCACAAAGGACTGTCAACAATTCTTCACAAAAGACTGTTAACAATTCCTCACAAGAGACTGTTAACAATTCTTCACGGATTCAACAAAATCCCGATTGTCAAATTCAGGAATCGGGAGAGGTCCCATTAGATGTTTGTCTAACCAAACATGACCGAGAATTAATCAATAATGGAGTATCAGAAGGTAGTAGAAATGTCAATGGTGCTAAACTAGCCAGGAATCTAATAGGCACTGCTAAACGATTGCAGTATCTGGGAATTAGATTTAGCGGCGAGGACAGGCAAATATTTGATGATTATTGTTCGCGCTGCAATCCTGCTATTGACCCTCTTGAAGCTGATAAAATATGGGCATCAGCAGAAAAAGATAATCCTTCTGCTACATTATCAGATGATGCTATTGAAAACTGCGTGAAAGCTTACTGGCGTAAACAAAAATTAGTACCTCCCCAAAAAGGTAAAGTCAAGCGTTCAAAAGAAGGACACAACTTTTACTCTGCTTCTTTTCAGCTACCTGCGGACTTTGAATTAAACGAATGGGAGAATATTCCCCAATCTCATAAAGGAGAACTGGGTTTTTGGAAGAAAAAAGGTGATGATGAATGGTGCTTTTCTCCTGTTTGTAATTTTGATTTTGTCATAGAAAAGGAATTAGAAGATGAAACCGGAGGAGGTTTTGTCTTGCTTCTAAAAAGGTCAGGAGACTTAAAACAAAGGCGAGTAATTATTAATAGTCTTGATTACACAACACCAGATAAATTTATCGATCAGTTAAAGCTGAAGCTTGGTGTTGGGGTTATTTCAATTTTAAATAAAAAGCAACTAGCTGGGCTTCTTCAAGCAAGACTTATACAATATAGAACAAGCGGTAAAGCTAGGATTTACAACCTTTGCAAGTGTTACGGTCAACAACCAGATGGAACTTGGGTATTAAAAAATAAACAATTCAAAAAAGATGGGACTCCTACAACAGAAGAAGAAACTGGTTGGGTTTATAATCCCAATTTAGGATTTGAAGATAAAATTCCTTGCCCAGAATTAGCTGAACAAGACCCATACGCATTAACCAAATTAGTTAATGCCGCTAGACCATTTTTTGGTCAAGAAAATTTTCATCAACTTATGTTATTAATGGGGTGGACTGTAGCTGGCTTACAGTTTCAAGAAATATTTTCTTCAGAAGGAAGCTTCCCACTTTTTAACGCTTTTGGTCCTCCTGGTGCATTAAAAACAATTGCAGCAGAAACTTGTTTAAGCTTAATAGGTACAAATTGGAGCGAACACGGAATATTAAGTAGTGCTTCAGTGTCTGCCTTGTACGAACATTTGTCGAAGGTTTCTTCATTACCTTTAGTCTGGGACGACCCTAAAAGGATTAAAGACAACGATGAATTAGTAAAGCAATTGTATAACTGCAAATCAAGGAAAGTACGCGGTAACGAACAAACACCAAAATCACCATTAGCTATAACATCAAATCATGCTCTTGCTGCTGAGCAAGAAGCAGCTTTTACAAGACTTATACGAGCTTTGTTTGAGGTAAAAATTAATGGTAGTCCTAAATATTATCAAAGCTTAAGAGAAGCGATGAAAACTGCTAGTGGTGCATTTTCTTCCCTAATAAACATTGGTTATCCTATTGAAGAAATACAAGCGACTGAATTTGAATTTTTACAATATCTTCCCCTCGCCCATGCAAGAATTGCTAAATCCTTAGCAATTGTGACTTGGTATGCACAGCATATTTTAAGTATGACAGGAGGGTCAGAAAATATAAAACAGTGGGTAATTGATAATATTTGCCCCTCAGAAAATGACGAAGACAATAATGGCGATTCTCTAGAAGATTTCATCAAAAAACTTCTTGCTTTAGAAGCAGAATCAATTGTCGGTGATTGGAATCTAAAGAGAGGTATAGAAAGAGATGGTAAGAAATTCGTTGCTATTTACGCACAAAATTGCTGGAAACTGGTCGATCAAAAATTCTTACCCGCAACTTACAACCAAAAATCCTTAAAACCCTTAGTTTTTAAAGCAGGAGGGAATATAAGGACAACCGTGCGGTTTAACTCAGACCGCGACCAAACACTGGCTTATAAGCGTGCGTTAATTACAGCCCCCGAAAATTGTAAGCCATCATTACCAGAAACCAAGCCTCGTACCGCTTGGCTAATTCCCTCCGAGTTGTTTGAAAAATTTGATAAAGACGCTTGTAATCATCCAGAAGAAAAAGTAAACAACAGTAATCAGGAATTAATTACGACTTCAAACAACGGAGCAGAGGGTTCGGAGGCTCCATTAGATAGTAATAGTAATCCAGTAATCCAAAAAAATAATGATAATAATAAAAATACTTATGATTTGGATGGGGTAAATCAGGATCAAGCTGAAATACCACCACCGACTCCAGAAAATTTTGAAACTCCACAAGATTTTGACAATCCACAAATAGTTGAGACTATTGAGCGGGCGAGTGATTACCCTGCTGACAGTAATTACTCAAATCTTCAAACAACGGTAGAGCAATCCTTTGAGCCTGTAATTAACCAAAACTTTGAACCAATTACAAACGATAATAAGATTACACAAGCAGTGGAGCTTGTAAAAAAAGCGATATGGCGCGTTGATTCGGAAGCTTTACAGCACTACAGCAACCAGTGGACAACAACATACAAGAAAGAAGTGGTTGATCAATTGAGCCTTCAAGAGAAACAAGCACTAAAAAAATTGGTCAAACAGTTCAAAACTGAAACCGAGCCTTATGCTAACCATAAAAACAAACCCACAACACAACCCAAAACCAAAAATCAAGTTAACCCCAGTAATGGTGTTGCAAATTCTACAGTTCCCACTTCTTCCCAGGGAGAAAAAACCATATTTCCAGTAGAAGATTACTCAAGTAAAACTGAAAAGCGCGATTGGGATGGTACAAAACATGATTCTGCTTGGGATGATGGTTCAGCATTTCCCCCGCTAAATAATTGCGATGGTTAAATTAGGAGTCAATATAACATCACAATTAATTGTGCTAAAACACGAATCTCGGAACGGGGCATCACGGAGAAAGTAGGTTAATAATATATTTGTACGGAAACCAGGAGCGGGAATGCCCTTTAATTGCCGCGCTCGCCCAAGCGCTGTCCAAAAAAATAGAGCGCACAGAGCATTCGGGATGTTTGAGGCAGTAAAAATTATTCGTAGCGTAAAAATATAAATGACACAATCATTTATTGAAAACAGCACCACCGCGATTGCTAACTTTACCGAGGAGTTGATTCTACGGGATTATCAAGAAGAAGTCATAAAAAATGTTTACAATTTTTTTTCGCTTGGTAAAAAGCGCGTTCTAGTTTATGCTCCCACCGGAGCGGGTAAGACGGTTATCGCGTCCAAGATCATCGGCGACTATGTACACACTGGTAAAAGGGTATTGTTTCTCGTACATCGCGGTAAACTTGTCAAACAAACGAAACAAACCTTAATTAATTTTTTTGGCATTGAACCGAGCATTATTTGGGCAGATTATGCTTTGCCCGATTATACGTTTTGAGGTTCAGATAGCAATGCTGCAAACTATCCGAAACCGAGAATTACCACCAGATATCGATTTAGTTATCTTGGATGAAGCTCATACGGCAAGCTACTACAAAGTTTGGCGACGAATTTTAGACCAATACGCAGGTAAAATTTGGTGTCTCAATCAAAAAGTTGACTTCTTGGGATTGTCCGCATCACCTTGGAGGTCTAAGAACAAAGAAGGGTATTGTCAATTTTTTGACAATATAGTAAAAGCACCGTATCCGAGCCAATTAATAGAACGCGGTCACTTGTCTCGCGCCCGTCAGTTTGGTTATACCCATTTAATAGATGAAAGTAAACTGCTTTCGTAGCGACGGTGAATTTACTCAAACGAGTATGGCCTCTGTATGCGATGATGAATTTAATGCAGAACTAGTCAAAATTTATCTTGACAAAACTCAAGAACAATGGCGTAAACCAATTGCCTTTTGTGCGACCGTAAAGCAAGCTGAAAATCTAGCACGACAATTTCTTCTTCATGATATTCAAGCAAAATGCATTATTGGTGACACGTCAGAAAGGGAACGTGATGTAATTTTTCAAGAGTTTAGCAAGGGTAAAACGCATTTAATTAGTAGCGTCGGTGTTCTCTGTGAAGGTTTCGACGAGCCGAGCGTAAATGCTATTTTGGTATGCCGTCCCATAAAATCTAGGGCGTTATGGGTACAAATTTGTGGACGTGGATTGCGAATATTTGAAGGTAAAGAAGATTGCTGGTTTTTCGACTTTTGCGGGAATATACGGCGTATTGGAATGCCCACACGAAGTTTTGAATTAAAACTTTGTCCCGACGGTAAAGAAGACCCACCAGAAGAAACTAAAACTTGTCCTCAATGTGGTTCAGAAATAAGCAAGTTTCTCGCCGTATGTCCTTATTGTGGATATGAATTCATTGGCTTTAAGCCATTAGCTAAAAGACGCAAGCGTAAATTTGAGGAAGTGCTTACCCAAGAGCAGAAAAAACAAGTTAACTTCCTTAAAACTAGTGCTGTAAATAGTTTTAATAAGCAAACAGGTTTAGATAGATTAGAAGATAAATTTAAAGAGAAATATGATTACTATCCTCCGGTAGATTGGTTCGATGGACTATTATTCGGTGTATCCGCTCAGTAAATTGGGGTAAGAAGAAAAAATAAGAAGTAACAAAGGTACAAGATGCGTCGTAGAATATGACACATGACGCAAAAACTACCAGCAGAGAAATTAGTGTCCGGGTTGCTGCAATCGATTGACCCACAACAGATTGCAGACGAAAGCGTGCGTCAAACAGTAGAAGTATTACTTAATTTAATAGAGCAACTAAACTCTAAGGTCAAACAATTAGAAGAAGAAAACCAAAAACTACGGGATGAGAACAACCGTCTAAAAGGCGAACAAGGTAAACCGGACATCAGAGCCAATAAGAAGAAAGGATTCAATAAAAACCATTCATCAGAAAAAGAGCGAAAAAACCCTAAAGAACACAGTAAAAAAAGTAAAAATGAAACCATTAAAATAGACCGAGAAGAGATTTTAGTCTATCCCCAAGAACAATTACCAGCAGATGCACAGTTCAAGGGTTATGAAGAAGTAGTTGTTCAAGACATTGTACTGAAGCAAGATAACATTCTGTTCCGAAAGCAAAAATACTATTCACCTTCAAAGGCTAAAACGTATCTAGCACCTTTACCAACAGGTTATGAGGGAGAATTTGGTCCAGGAATAAAAGCTTTGGTGATCAGTTTGTATTATGGTGGCAATATAACCCAAGGGAAGTTATTAGAATTTTTAGAAGATATTGGTATCTCGATTAGTGCAGGAACAATATCAAATTTATTAATCAAAAACCAAGAATATTTTGAAGCGGAGTATAAAGAAGTATATACTTCCGGGCTGGAAAGTAGTCCTTGGCAACACTTTGACCAAACAGGTGCGCGTGTGGGGGGAGTGAACCATACAACAAATGTGATTTGCAACCCTTTGTATACGATTTACCAGACGACACGAAATAAAGACCGTTTGAGTGTATTGAAGGTGTTGCAAAACACAACTGAGCTTGAGTTTATTCTCAACTCCCTAACTTATGAACTTTTAGATACTTTTAATTTACCAGCCAAGTGGATTCATCAACTCAAATTATTACCTCAGCAAGTCGCTTTGACGGAAACTGAGTTTAATTTTTTAATTGATGAGTATTTGAGTAAACTGGGTTCCCAGCATCGTTCCCGTGTATGTGAATCAGCAGCAATTGCCTTTTATCATAAGCAATCAACCATTCCGGTTATTAAAACTTTACTGTGTGATGATGCTCCGCAGTTTAAGTTAATAACCTCGGATTTAGCTCTTTGTTGGGTGCATGAAGGACGACATTATAAAAAATTAACTCCACTTGTGCCTTGCCATCAAAAACTTTTAGATGACTTTCTCGGAAAATTCTGGAACTATTACCGAAAATTGCTAGCTTATAGAGATTCGCCAAGTTCTGAAAAAGCTCACGAGCTAGAACTAGAATTTTGGACACTTTTTACCGAAAAAACTGGTTATGAGCAGTTAGATGAGCGAAAACGATTAACTGCTTTAAAAGTGGATGAGTTGCTTCTGGTTTTGGAGCATCCAGAATTACCGCTGCATAATAATCCAGCAGAGTTAGCTGCTAGGACTATGGTGCAACGACGTAACATCAGTTATGCAACTCAGACCGAACAAGGCACAAAGGCTTGGGATATTTTCATGTCTCTTGTTGACACTACTCACAAGTTAGGTATCAGCTTTTTTGAGTATGTGCGCGATCGCATTTCTCAAATTGAAAATATTCCACATTTGAGGACGATTATTCAGGAGAAGTCTTCTTCCAATCCATTTGGTTGGTCATGGGTGGCTCAATAACCCCTACCCCGAAGTTTTGAGGGGATACTATTCGGTCACGTTGATGATAATTTCATGGGTTGGGAAGAAACTGTTCAAACACTGTGGAGATATTTGCTTAAAACAACTTTAGATACCCCAGAGAATAGGAAATTAAATAAGCATCGCATTGAAAGAGAATTCAAAAGTGCTATAAACTATTCCCGCAAAATACTTGTAAATCGCTACACTGGCAATGATATTAATGATGAACAAAGAGATAAATTAGTTGATAAAGAGATTAGCGAAAAACTAAAATATAAGCCTTGGTGGGTAATTTTAGGTCAAAAAGAACCGTTTGATTTTGAATATTTGAAGGATGTTTATATTAGAGCAGTAGCAATTAATGAAATAAAATACACTGACCCCAATCAAAGAAAAATTAAAGAAAGTATTCTTGCTTTGTTGGCTATTGCTTATACTGAAGCATCAACTTATCACCAGCAAGATGGGCAGCTAATTAATATACATATATCTTTCATCCGCGAATCGTTAGCAAAAAATAATTTTCAAGCAATTCAAGACTATATTGCATTACTGGAATTTGATATCAAAAGCGTCGTTTGGGAATCGCTAAAATGGTTTGAACGTAATAAGTATCGAGATTGGAAGCGTTCCCAGTCTCAAATCTCGCTAAAACCGCCAAAACCATCCGAGCAGTCAAAAGATAAAATAATAATTCACCCACCTAAAAAAGAGTGTTTGCCCAAACCATCAATAACGGCCGAGCAATCAAAGAATGAAATGAAAACAAACCCGCCAAATATAAGGAATTCATCTAAACAAAGTCCATCATTTACCAAATTCCATATAGATGAAACAGGCAATAGTGTTTTATTTCAATCCAAAAGTTACTCAGATAAAAACGAAACCGAACGCGATTGGAGCGGTGTCAAATACGACCCAGCTTGGGATGACGGTTCCGCATTTCCCCCGCTAGACAAGGATTGAGGATATATAAATATCGATTATCAAATAGATATTTTTTTTGAGGTAAAGGTAAAGTATTTACTTTTTCTTGCACTAAACCCGAAAACCTGCATCAATATCGGGCAATTCTAGCATATCATCATAGAAATCATCATCATCTTCAATATTTGTTTGTTTAGCTGGTGCAAGATGATTATTAATATTTTTAAGAGAAGGGGCTATATGATTACTGCTACCTTTTTCATCAATAAATCCTTGCATTTCTTCATTCTCGGATAAACCAAATGCATTCTTAATAGCATAGACATGAGATAGCAAAAATTCTACTGAATATAATGCAGTTTCTCTACATTCGGTTTCGCTTACACCTTCAAATTGCATTGCATAAGGTAAGTATGCAGCTAAAGATAAATCCATTACTATGTCGGAAGCATCTTTTCTGCTAGGATGGTTATTGTGTAAATAAGACAGTAACTTCCCATTCCAACTATTTGCATCTTTATTCAATGTTAATTTTATCCGTGATTTTTTTTTCTAAAGACATTCCGGAATAAATTTCCATAAATAATCTTGGACATATAGAGAATGAAATAATATAAATTATATATATTTCACCTCTAGCTGACTAATGTGTTAAAATCTTATTTTATTTTTTTCAATCCGCCACAATATCAATTTAAAAAATCTCAAATTTCACCTAAAATTTAATATTTTATAAAAGCTAAAAAATAGTCCCTTAGCATCACCAAGTAGTACCCTAACATCACCAAAAAATACTATATTTTTGCATTTAACCTTCCAGACGCAGTACCCGAACATCACCTAACAGTACCCAACAGTTACTGTTTTTAATGGTGGATTTGTATGCTATGTGGACGGACAAGGTATGTAATCCGTCACAGTTTTTAAGCTAACATCTTATATAAGACTAGTAAACCAAAATAAAACTAAAAATGATTTCAAACGAATAATAATCTCGGCATTAATAAAAACTAGATAATTTTTTACGATAACTAGATACCCGGCTTACAGTTGATACAAGTCTTTTCAGTGAAATAAAATAGAATCGAATTATTATCTATCATAAATCAAAACCATGACTCGATTCCAGTATCAACTCAAGCACATTACTGATGCCGACTAATGAGTCAAACACAGTATTAAAATTATTGATGTAAGAACAAAACGAGCGAAAATGTCTAAAGATAACACACCCGCTTCCGGACAAAACGATTCAAATAACCATTACTCAACTATGATAGACCGCTGAGCAATACTGTTCGGAAATTGAAAATCAAATTGCTGAGAAAGCTGTGGCACATAAGAACGAGAAGTCAGACGATAAACCAGACGATAGTAAATTTAAATAAATTATTCGACTAACATCACAGAACAAAATCTTAATCAAGTCGTGGAGTTATTTTTGATTCCAAGAAAATCGCGTTCGGTACATCTAACAAGCCATGCAAAGTTATCTTACTGAAGTACATAAATTTTAAATAAGATGTCTAAAAATAAACAATCTACGCAACCACAACGCAGCGATTCAGATGACCCAGATTTAACTATGGTCGAACGCCCTTAATTACAGGATAAGTTAGAAAATGAAATTGCTGCCCAAGAAGCTGCTGCACATAAGAACGATAAGTCAGATGATTTTTCCGACGTTAAATCCAAACAGTAAACCTGCTAGTCTCATGAGTTAATGCGGGTTCACGCCATAAAACAAAACCTCACTTAAGTAGTGGGGTTATATTTTTAGGCAGCAGGTGCAATGCAGCTTCATAACTGGGCGATCGCCAATCACGGTTACTGTTCTTAAATATCAGTAAGAGCATTGTTTTTATTGCTCTGTGTGGTAATACGCTTGAATATAAGGAGCGCGTTCGCATCAATATAAAGGCTTCTGGCAAAGTCAAGAAGATCAAAAAATGGTTTAAATAAAGCCGTTCAATCCAAATTCACTGCCTCCATACTTGAAAGTCCGATTCATGGCTATCTGCGGGATGATGATGGCTGCTGTAAGTGGGTGGACAAGGTATGTGTACCGTCACAGTTTTATAAAGCAATATATAGCAATTAAATACACGTTAATGTTAGCTACACCCGCTCTGTGATAAGCTTTTCCACCGTACAAAATAATCTCCGAGTTAAAATTGATTAGCCATGAATGCAGATAATATTGCAATGACTGAAGAAACTGATAAGCCTGTCTTATCCTTTTGGGATATGACTGTAGAACAAAGAGATGCTTTAGCCCAAGAAGCTGTAGACAAAGCTAAAGAAAGAATGCATAGAAATGGAGTGGCTTTTGTCGAAGTGATTGATGGTAAAAACTATCTAAGACACCCGGATGGGAGTATTACACCTTCTCAATAGAAACGAGCAAGAAAATTAACTATTTATTGTCTGCATTCAGTTACCTCACTTGAGTCTCCGGATAACTGGATGCTCCAACAGATATAGGGGGCATGACTTCCGAGATGCTAGCCATTCATCGAATAATATGAGTTAATTTTATCTTTTCAAAACAGCGATTAATCATCAATAATACTTAGACATGAATGGGGCGATCGCAGTATTAGCCATGTCCCAAGATTAGTATTGAGTAAAGAATGTAGCCATTACACTTCATTCTATTTTTCGGCACAGCAGTTGGATTAAATATAACCAACTGAGAAGTACAGAAAATTGAATACTAACATATCTAGTCAGCGACAATTGCTTCTTAATCAGACAGTTATCGCTATTTAATCAAGGTAGCTTTCTGAGCAAACAATATAGTCAGTACCCGGATAGCACGCGCTTCAATAACTGGAAATTATTTATTATTAACAGCTTTCACTAAAAGTAATTAATCATAATTAATCTATAATCCGGAGCGCCATCTTTCTTTTGGGCTTAACCATGTTTTCTGTTGGATAGAAACTCGCGGGTATTTGTCAGGTGTCAATAGGCTTTACACTTATTGCCCTGGTGCATTAGTAGATATTTTTCAGGAATTTCACTATGAAGCGATCAGCTTAAGTCGCTTTTATACCTGTAACAGGTATAACCCATCTATATTTTTACTTTTACCTGTTACAAGTATGAGCAAGCCCAAAGGTGGAAGGGGGAAACGTGCTTCTTATAAAACAAGTGTCGTTCGAGTGCCAAAACCAATAATGCCGCAAGTATTGGAATTAATTAATCAATTTCATGAGTCCTCAAAATTCACTACCACCAAGACCTGCCCTTATAAAAAAATATCCGCATTGTCTGTAACTACGTTTTACAACATGCATTATTGTGAATCTGTTGGTAATGATTCTCCATACTTTATTCAATGCAATTTAATCGATGAAGTTATATGGCAATTTGATAATTCTTTCATTGGTGCTTTATCAGAAAGTGCCAGTACAACCTTGGATTTGCTTGTCGAATATGGCTTGATTGAATTACCAGAAAATACTATTGCTTGCACTGTCCCCCAATTTATTGAATGGTTCTTTGGGCAAGAAACACCGTTTTATAACATAAAACATGTTATTTCTTCGGCTATTTATGAAAGCAGATACGACATAATCAAAGCTTTAGGTATACTCGACAAGTCGCCTATTGACCGCAAAGAATATTGGCATCACACCGTGAGCGTAATCAATTGGGTGAGCCAAATGTAGACTACTGGCAATGGAAAACCAATCCCGAATCAAGAGAAATAGCAAGTGAGTTAACGCTATTGCTAGATAAAATCCCCGAACCCAATGAATACGCCAAAACTGTGTTGATGCAGTTAGCAGATGGCATAGACCGCTTCTAAAAACTTACCCATAGTTCCCCATTTATAGACAAACGGGAAGGTAATGAAAAACTCGGCGGTATGAAGTTTCCTCAACCAGAAGCGCCCGGAGGCTTGTCTTGGTAGTCAATAGCCAACAATCGCTGACTCCTAACTCCAAAGCTTGACCTCTGATTCCCAGTTAGAGATGGTATAATAATCGTGCCTGCGATTAATTACACCACGAGACTTTAAGAATTTCCGCCCGTTGGTTAAACTGGCTCCAAACGGACTTCCCAATCAACTTCACGTCGGGGTAGGCGTATAAGGAGGCAGGTACACGTTCTCTCAATCTCATGAACCGTCTAGCGAGTATATACGCTGCCGATTCATCCGAACCTAAACCATACATTCTGGCAACTTTTATCATGCCAGAAATGCTGGAATATTCGGGTCTTATCTTATCGTAAACATAAACACCACGATTGTTACAATAAGCCTTTAATAATTCAAAAAACTTTTTATATCCCCATCCAGAAAGCATTCTAGAGTATGTCTTACCTTGTTCTCTTAAAGTTTCTTTCTTTTTGGCGAAATCTAAAACTTCATGTCCGATTGGGCAAGCGTATTTCTGTGCTTTCTCATGAAGAATTTTAATTACTCTTAAATACTCAGCCTGCTGCTTTCCTTTTGGGAGTCCAGACTGTAAACTAATTGTTCCGTGGTCTTTTAAGTTACCATCTTTATCTACATAAGCCCAACCTACAGAACTTGGATTCAAATCAATAGCAATGCATCCCCAATCGGAATGTCTAGAAACTGATTTTACTTTCTGCGGTGTGAACTGAACCGCAGCATTCCATTTACCATTTTTATGGAAAAAGTGCCAAGTTCTAGAACCTTTTTTTGGTAATCTATTAACATTTCTGTCAAAATTTCCTATACGAGTAGATACATGAGTTCCAAATCTTTTTTCTAAGCAATAAGGAACTCTAAAAGTTACGACATCTCCATCCCATTGGCAGATTTGGTTCCCCAATGTTTCATCACTAGAACCAACCGCGAATACTTGGTTAGGAGGAACTTTTACCTGTACAGGCTTTTTATCGAAGTCAGACAGATGTTTTATTTGGTTTTCTAACTTCTGAATATACCGCTTCTTGTTATGAATTTTAAATTTTAATTCCTGCCAACTAGATGTCTTTCTATTAATAGACATCGACAAAGGTAGTCCTCTAGCGGGGACTTTATTTTTTCTTATATGCGGTTTGTCCCTTTTCCATTTGGCTTGTTCTTCTAGAATGTAGTCAACATACTTTCTTCCTTTACTTAATAAGTCTTCTTTTTCTTTCAGCCATTTTTTAGCTGACTTCAGTTTACCTTTTAAAGTGTCTAAGTAGTTTTTTTTGCATTCTAAGGCAGATTTTACCTGACCTTTAGCATCACTAATAATAGAATTAGCTTGTCGGGCATTTATTCCATATTTAACCTGAAGCTGACTTTTCCAATAATTCCACTCATTATTACCAAACTCTACGAGGGACAAAATGTAGTTCACTGTCTCAACGGCTGCCTTTCTATATATAAGAGAAAAAGCATATAGGAACTCTTCAAATTTAGTAATCCCTAAAGCGTTCATTTCTTCTGTAGGTGTCGGCAAGCCCTTAACATAAGATAGTGTACTCCTCAAGGTTCGACCTCCCTTTCTTTATTCTTTTATTATATGTTCATAATTACCAAAATATCAACCTTTGTCCAACTATTTCTGAGAATCGCTTACATCCTTTACTATATCGGTCATCCCATCAATAAGCTTTTTATTCTTACGACTTCTGGAACCATATAGTCTGGCTGAAAATACAGTTATCAATTCCAACATATCGGTAACAAGTTCATTCTCAAAACTCGTATCTTCTACCGACTTATTAATAATGACTACTTCAGTTTCAAATTCTTCACACATAGCAAAAACTAACTCAGCCCCGAATCTTAAAAGACGGTCTTTGTGAGTTAATACTAATCGCTGGACATCTCCTTTCATGATGCGCTTCAGAAGTTTTTTAAGTCCCTTTTTCTTATAATTCAAACCACTCCCCAAGTCTTGGATGGTTTCAAACTGCCATCCATGAGAACCAGAATAAGATTCTAATACTTGTACCTGACGCTGCAAATCTTGTTTTTGGTCGTGACTACTGACACGAGCATAATTAATGGTTATTCGGTCTTCTAGAGGCCTCATATTACGTGGAGCAACACGTTTAATGTCGGATACCTTAAATCTACGTTGTCCGCCATGACTGCGCTCACACGGGATTTTACCGCCATCAGCCCACCGTCTTAAGGTCTTAGTGGAAACTCCTAATTCATTCGCAGCCTCCCCGATACTCAAAGTCATTTCTTCAATGTCCATAATCTGTACTCTTGTCGTGGATACAGACTATTATATGGACATTTATGGAACTTTGTCCAACAACGTCCAACTATTTAGTTACAGTTACTAACCCCCCTACCCCCCTTCCCTACGAGGGAAGTGGGGTTTTTAAGCCTCTCTCCTTGCAGGAGAGAGGTTTGGAGAGAGGTATTTTTTATTTCCGGAGATGTCTATTGATAATTTGGCGAAAATTTGTAACACCATTCTTAGAGGATACCGTTACTTAAAAAATGGACAAATGTACCCAAGTCTGGATATATCTGTACATCGTCACCCGACCTTAACGGCTAGTTCGGGATTACAGCTTGGAATTTCACCAAGTTCCTTAACACTGCTCCCAGAAGGATTACAGACCTCCACAGGTCGTCCAGATTGGGATAATGACCCATTCCCTGTAGAGTAATTGCTAAAGTTCGCTGAAGGCCGACTGTTAATTATAAAACTATCAGACGGCGTACCGGCTTGAGTTTTCAATTAAGTTGATACCATGATGCTCATACGTGTCTCCTAACAGCCATCACAGCAGGGAGAGCGACATGAGCAGGTACAAACTTACTCAGTATGAGAATATCATAAAACTGTCATTATTTCTGTGGATAAATAAAAAATCAGCAATTGAAGAAGTTTATTCACTACCCATGCAACTTGTTCTATTTATCTTCTGCAAGCATAATATCTGGACAATATGGTGACATATGTCCAATTATGGATAGAAATTAGATTACAGTTACTAACCCTTGTTGCCCTAAACTTGAAGCTACCAGTTTTATTAATCGTGGCTCCAATAACCTCATCACCGGGCTGCTTTTTCACGGGTACGCTTTCACCCGTCACCATTGCTTCATCGATAGTAGAACTACCATACACTACTTCCCCATCTACGGGAATTTTCTCACCAGGACGCACTAAAATGATGTCATCAAGCTCAACTTCTTGAATCGGAACGTCTACTTCTTTACCGTCACGAATCACCCGTGCATCCGCTTTCTAAAAATTAGACAATGTTGGACATTGCCTGTTTTTCAGTTCCTGCTTCGTCGAAGAGAGTCGGCTCTTGCTTCTCCACAGGCATCACAGGTTCCCATTGAAATTTGTTTCTAAGAAAAAATTTCAATGGGTTCCCACTTCGGGTTCAGCTAACCCTAATAAATTAATCGCTGCTGAATAATCTCTATCAGCTACCCAATCACAATCATGATTGTCACATTGATAAACTCTTACAGATAATGGCAGTTTATCCTTTTTACATCCACACTTGGGACACAATTTAGAGCTTGGAAAAAAACGGTCAGCAATAATTAATTTACTACCGTATAGTTCGGTTTTATAAGTCAACTGTCGCCTGAATTCATAAAAACCAGAATCAGCAATAGCTTTTGATAATTTAGTGTTTTTCATTAATCCCGAAACATTCAAATCTTCGATGACAATTTTGCTGTGGTTCTTAGCTAAATTTGTCGTTAACTTATGAATAAAATCGGAACGAATACAACTAATACGGTAATGAAGTTTTGCTATTTTATGTTGGGTTTTTTTCCAATTTGATGAACTAATTATTTGATGACGATTGCGCCATTGTAATAATCGTAATTTCTTCTCTAGTTTTTTAAATGGTCTTGGTGAATCAATTGTTTCTCCGGTTGATAAGGTTGCAAATCTTAGTAAACCTAAGTCTACTGCAACTGAGTGATTTTTTGATTTTATCTGTTTGGATGTAACTTCTAACTTAAAACTAATAAACCATCTGCCTGCTTTTTGACTAATAGTTACGGATTTCGGATTAATTGTTTGGGGTAATCTCTCGTAAGTTTTCAACCAACCAATTCTTGGTACTTTTATCCTCCAATTTTCTAATTTTATAGAACCATCTAAAGTAAAGCTATCACTTCTTCCTTTTTTCTTGAAACGTGGTGGTTTTTTCGACTTTTTGAAGCAATCATCCCAGGCTGTCCTTAAATGTCTTAAAGCATATTGTGGCGCAGATTTTGAAACTTCATAATACCAAGGATATTCTGGTTTTACTAAGGCTACTAGCCATTTATGTAAGTCAATTGATGTCGGAAACTTTATTTTATCTTCTGGGTTATTTTGATTGTTATCTAAAATATTCTTTGTTAACCGTAATCCCCAATTCCAAGCGTGCCTTGCTACTCCCGCATGTTGGGCTAACAGAATTTTTTGTGTGTTATTTACTTTTAACTCTGTCTTAAAACCTAACAGCATTTTACTTTATCTTATCCGCTACTTCTCTTAATTCTTTCACTAATTCCTTATTTTTATGACTTCTACTTCCATATAATCTAGCACTAAATACGGTTATTATTTCCAATACATCTTGAGCTAAATCTTCCTCAAAAGTAGAATCGGATGAACGATTAATAATTACTACCTCTGTGCCATAAATTTCACAAAGCATAAATATCAATTCACTCCCAAATCTTAGTAAACGGTCTTTATGACTTAACACTAATCTTTCTACTTGATATGTGCAAATCATTTTTATTAATCTAATCAAACCTTTTTTCTTGTAGTTCATCCCTGAACCCAAATCTTTAATTAATTCAAATGACCAACCTTGCTTTGAGCAATAAGCTTCCAATACCATCGCTTGACGCTCTAAATCTTTTTTTTGGTCATTTGAACTAACTCTGGCATAAGCTACTGTCAAGCTTGCATCCCTATTGTTTCCTAGTAATTCACTTACATTGAATCTTCTGTGACCTCCCTCCGTTCTTATTGAGCAAATTTTTCCATCCGCTTCCCATCTGCGAATGGTTTTAGTGGATACTCCTAAGAGTTCTGCTGCTTCTTTTACTCCAATTAAATTAGACATAAACATATAATATCAAATTATATGTCCAATTTTGTTAAGTTTTGTCTAATTATTTTGATTCAGTTTCCAACCCTAGCCTGTAAACCAATTAATTTACGAATTGCTTCACTGGTTTGTCCCTTAGCGCGATTTTCAAACAGCTGTCCCAACAAAATCAAGGTAATCACTACCGCAGAAGTTTCGTAATATACCTCCGGCATCAAACCTTGATTGAGAAAGAAGTCTGGAAATATCGTTGCAAACAGGGAATAGAAAAACGCCGCCGAAGTACCCAAAGCAATCAAAGTATCCATTGTTGCTCCGTGACGTTTAAAAGCTTTCCAAGCTCCGGTATAAAACCTATAGCCACACCAAAATTGCACTGGTGCGGTTAATGTTAGCTGCAACCAAGGATTGTGCAACCATGCAGGGATGAAAGATAATTCTAACCCAGTCATCATTGGCAATGAACCAAAGATAAGGATAAGACTAATTACTCCTCCCACAATAAGTTTACGCCTCAAATCGCGGGATTCGGCTTCACGGGAGGCTTTGTCCTCGTCGTCTTCCCCGGTAATCATTTCCTGTTCTTGCAAGGGAGTTGCACTGTACCCAGCAGATAAGACCGCATCCCGAATTTGTTTTATACCAGTTCTTTGGGGATTATATTTAACAGTAGCTTGTTCGGCACCGAAATTAACATTACATTCGCTAACTCCGGGAACTGAATTGATAGTTTCTTCGATGCTGTTAGCGCAGGAGGCACAACTCATACCTCGCAGTTTAAGGGTGGTGGTATCCATAATCGCAAAAGAATTAAGCAGCCGGATAACCAGCTTTTGCTATAACTTCTTTAATTTTCTCTTCTGATTGTTGAGATTGAACCTTAACTATTTTGGTTGTTGTATCAGCTTCTACAGTCGCATTCCCATCAACTGATTTTATTGCTTGAGTTACAGTGTTTACACAGGCGGAACAAGCAATATCTGGAATTTTTAATTGGATAGTCATAGTAAAAGGAAGTTTAAATCAATAGCAGTAGCAGTAATTTATTTCTTTGATGATATGCTAAACCCTCTAGTTAGCTAGAGAGTCAAGGGGTAAATTCAATACAGTATTGATTTTCAAAGAATGATTGTAAGTATATTTACTCGAATGACTATAATAAGAAAAATTTCACCGATTTTTCATTTTACTAATAGTGAAACATTTTCTATAGCTTCTCGCTAATTTCACCAATTAGAGAATTATAGCAATTAAGTAGAAGTGAGTTTTTCTTACCACTGAAGTATGTATATAATTGAATATTAGCGTTCATAAACAAAAATATGCGGCGTTGTTTTACTGTAAACAAATTCAATGTAAAGACACGCTATCAATTAAGGGGCAAACTTCTTTTTGTTTCAATGTTTTCTTTGATTTATTTTTCCAATTAGCACGATATTCTTCTAATTCCCTTTTAAACAAAGTCATTTGTTTAATTTGAATTGCTAATTGTTCTATCTTGTTATTCAATAAACTTTGTACCAAATCGCAAGGAATTTCGCCACTATTACGAACATCAAGAATTTGTTTAATTTCTTCTAAGGTAAATCCCAGAGATTGAGCTTTTTTAATGAATTCTACTTGTTTAGAAGCATTCTGAGTATAGTAACGATAGCCATTATCTCCTCTATATACTGGTTGTAAAAGCCCGATGTCGCTGTAATAACGCAAATTTCCGACAGTAAGTCCTGTAGCGCGGGCTAATTCTCCAATCTTTAGATAGGTTCGTTTACTCATACTTGTTCCTACCTATGCTTACTACTTCTTAATGATAAACTCTCTAGTGTGCTAGAGAGTCAAGAAAAAAACATTAAATGTCTATCCTAATCTCGTACTTGTAAAATCGCAGCAGGTTCAATTTCTCAAATGGAGGCAGATTCGACTTCTCCTATTGCAGCAGAATACCGAAAGATTTAAAACATATTCAAGAATGAAATCTAAAATTTTACTACTAAGAAGTCTCACGGTTTGTTTGTTGCAGCAACAACCGATGATGTAAGGCACTTACAAGTAATAAAATATCCAGCTTTGGGTTCCCACCTGGTGGGAACCCCCATCACTCGCCGGTTTTCTCCGAAATATATTTGATAAAGCTGGATATTTTATTTTTTGGATCTCCCTAAAACTTCAAGCCAAGAGAATTTTTGATGATTGGGTTTTATCAAGTTGAGTACTTTTAAAATAGGCCTCATTCCGCTCTCGGTTGAATACCGCAACTGACTTTATTTAAGTCAAAATTAAGGTAAAAGTGTAATACCAGAAATTACATGATTTTTTTGGGGTATAGAAAATACCCATTCATATGGGCGAGTATTCCTATAGGAAATCAGTCCCACCGGAGAAAATTGCTCATGTTGAGGTGATTAATTCGTGTAGTGCTTTGTGGGAGTGATGCTGTTAACCGTGACAACACAGCATCGGTTGTAGTTGAAACGATTCAAATTATTACTGGTGTGGTTATTAGCAGTTGATAGCGGTCTTTATATATTTGAAATACAAGAAAAATTATTAATTTATGATGAGTGTATCTAAATAAAATATGATGCAGATGACCTTAAAAAAATATGTAATATGATGTCCTTTTAAATAACCGTCATTATTCGCTGTGTAAAGCAACCGCCTGCGTTTTGGGTGGGATTGCGTCGTTTTACTTGCGATGATATGTTACGGGTGACGCGGGCGAACATCATATTACATCATATAACAGCATAGAGAAGGTGAAGTTAGTCTCAAAACGCGCATCTGAAAAGAAACTACTTTGAAACTCGTTTGCGTCTAGCAACAGCAACGGTGGAGCCAATAGCAAGTAAACCTAAAATGGAAGCTGGTTCTGGAACACTTTGAGATTTAGTACGCGCAGTGAAGTTATCAAATGCCAAGCCTACTTTACTGGGGTCACTATTACCTTTAAACTTAAAGCGAATTGCATGAATATCTTCTTCCTCACGGTCAAATTCCCATAAAAATGCTTTTCCATCCAATTCACCACCTTTTTTATTGATTTTGTGGCGAGTTCCTATTGGAGTGAGAATCCTTTCTAAGATTGCTCCTGTATTATCAAGAGCTTGAATTTCCCACTGTTCTGTTCTGTCTGGTTTACCATTCTTACCGTTGAATAAACATTACCCAATATTGGACAATGACCTTATGCCAACAGCAAC
>ERZ1740052.59-NODE-59-length-36979-cov-6.191637_pt1 | contig 36979 bp, 31 predicted proteins | sample MGYA00581750_ERZ1740052 | MGnify/ENA primary metagenome ERZ1740052 (study PRJEB43018, sample SAMN04849743) | marine metagenome | isolation source: floating plastic debris | place: Pacific Ocean | collected 2008-08-30 | study: EMG produced TPA metagenomics assembly...
GTCATTTCTACAGAAAGCAATTAGATTCTATAGTAATTCAATTACCAGATACTGTTTTTAATACGAATTTATCATTTCAAAAACTATTTTTTCTAGCGCTACTTATTGCGATGGGAACAACATTATTCAGTTGTAAAACAGAACATAAAACTCAAAAGATAGAAAAAGTGATGTTGATCGATAGCATTACTCAAGTTGAAAAAACAATAGATTCCTTAACTATTTTAAATTCTAAAGATTCAGAGATGAAAACTTCTTGTGAAACTAAAGTTATTACTAATGAAGAAGTACCTGTTGTTGGAGGTTTACCTAAACCTGAAGAAATAGAAATTGTTGAAGAAGGAGAAGTAATTGTTGAGGTAATGGGAGATATAATTGATGAAGAAATTTTGGCTACAGGAGGTGTACCTATTGTAGAAAATTATATTGAAAGAAGAGATGAAATTGGACCTGTAACAGGAGATCTTATAACTGAAGAAAAGAAGGTTCAAGAATTTCACTCTTTTCGTTTTGTAGAAAAACAACCAAGATTTAAAGGTGTTGTTAAAAGAGCAAATGAAACATGGGAAAAGAACTTTGAACAAAAGATGAATGAGTTCGTGACAAAAAACTTTGATTTTTCAGCTACTGAAAACTTAGGATTATCCAAAGGAAAAAACAGAATGTTTGCTCAAATTACAATTGATAGTTCAGGTAATGTAACTAATATTGAAACTAGAGCACCGCATCTTACACTAAAAGAAGGACTCAAAAAATTGTTTGAAAAACTACCGCGATTTATTCCAGGAAAACACAATGGAAAAAATGTAAGTGTTCGCTATATAATTCCAATAACCTTTATGGTCGAGTAACACATTATAAGTACATTTGTAGATAAACAATTGAAATAGAAATTAAAAAGATGAAAATTTTAATCATCACAGGACCACCATATTCTGGAAAAGGAACACAGTGTGAAATTTTAAAGAATCTTTTAAACTACAAACACATTTCTACAGGTGATCGTTGTAGATTGGAAAAAGAACAAGGAACTGAAATCGGTAAAGAATTATCCAAGTATGAAAAGAAAGGAGATTTAGTTCCAGATCAAATCATAAAAACATTGTTCAGTCAAATTTTAGATGAAAACCGATCTGAAGAAGGAATTATCTTAGACGGTTACCCAAGAACAATTCCACAAATGGATGATCTATTGGCCTTAGTTTCAGAAATAAGGATTAAGCATTGAAAAGGTAATTGATATTGAAGTTCCGAAAGAAGAATTACTACTTCGAGCTAAGAAACGAGCAGAAACTTCAAATCGAGAAGACGATAAAGATCCTGAAACGCATTTAAAACGAATTCGAATTTTTGAAGAAACCACAAAGCCAGCAATTGCTTATATGAAAACAAAGTTAGAAGTAGCAACTTTCGACGGAATGGGTTCAATCGAAGAAATTACAGCACGAATTAAAGCAAGTATATAACAATAAAAAAGTCTCTTGAAAAAGAGACTTTTTTTATACTTCAAACATTTTTCCTGGCAAAGGTTTTATAATTCCTCTTAATTCCATTTGTAGTAATAATGATGATAGTTTATATATCGGAATCTCACAGTCTAATGCAATAACATCCAAGAGCTGTTTGCCGTTTCTTAATAAATAGTCATATACTTTTTGTTCTAATTCATTTAAATTAACGAATAATTCTGTTTGTTTAACAATAAGGTTTTTTTGTACATCCCAATTCAGCATTTTTACTAAATCTTCAGCGGAACTTAACAAATGTGCTTGGTTTGATTTTATTAAATTGTTACAACCTTTACTATAATAATCTGTTACTTTTCCTGGAACTGCAAAAACATCACGATGATAGGAATTAGCAATATCTGCGGTAACTAAAGCTCCTCCCCGTTCAGCAGATTCTATAATAATTGTTGCTTTAGACATTCCAGCTACTATCCTATTCCGTTTTAAGAAGTTTTCACGCATAGGTTGTTCGTTATGCCAAAACTCAGAAATAACTCCACCATTACTCATGATTTTCGGTAAAAACTGTTTGTGTTTTTTCGGATAAATCTCATTAAGTCCGTGAGCTAAAACAGCGATATTTTGTAAATCACAATCAATTGCTGCCTGATGTGCGCAAATATCTACACCATAAGCAAGTCCACTTACAATCAAAGGATTGTACTTAGCAATATCTTCGATGAAATTTCTACAGAACTCTCTTCCGTAGTTTGTCATATTTCGAGTACCAACAATAGAAATAATGCGATCAGTTTTCCAATTTAATTTTCCGTCATAAAAAAATAGTAATGGAGCATCTGTACAATTTTGTAGATTTTTAGGATAATCAGCATCGAAACAATACGAATAAGAAATATTCTGTTTTAGAATATATTCAAGTTCTTTGGCGGCTAATAGATGTGTTTTTTCATTGAGAAGATGTTTAACAATGTACTCTCCTATCCCATCGATTTTAAGTAAAGCAGATTTTTTTTCTTTAAAAATTTGCGATGCAGATCCAAGCGTGCGTATCAATTTTTTTGATATAATATCACCAACTTTTGGTGTTGACTGTAAACGCAATACAGCCAATAGTTCTTTTTCTAGCATTTTCTTTTTCTTAATTTAGAAGACCAAAATTTTAAAAAATCTAGTCTACTAAACACAAATATACTTTTTTTAAATGAACAAAAAAGCTAACTTTGTACTTATGATGATGAGAAGCTACATAAAGGAATTATTATATCGTTACGATTGTGTGATCGTTCCGAACTTTGGAGGATTTGTTACAAACACAACTACAACTCAGTTAGTTGATGGTGTTTTTTACCCGCCTACAAAGAAGATTTCTTTTAATGCTCAGTTGCAACATAACGATGGTTTGTTAGCAAATGAAGTAGCTTCGATTTTAAATATTTCATTTGAAGAAGCTGTAGCTAAAATTTCTGAGACTGTTACTGAGTGGAAAACAGCTTTAAAAGTTGGAGCTTTAGAAATTAATGAAGTAGGTACTTTAGTTTTAAATGAAGAAGATCAATTAGTATTTAAACCAGAAAGTACTACAAACTTCCTTACGAGTTCTTTTGGTTTCTCATCTGTGAGTTATCCTGTAATTGAAAAAGAAGAAAAAGTAATACCATTACCAACGGTAACTTCTTTTGATGAAGAGAAAATAACTGAGGAAGATAAAACTACAAATAAGCCATTTAGAATTACTAAATACGCAGCAGCGGCTGCAATACTCTTAGCTGGTGCGGCTGTATTTCAACAATTTGCACCTAAAAATAATCTTGATAATTTAGTAGCAGAACAAAATTTAGTAGAAGAGAAAATTCAGAAAGCTACTTTTGTTATTGATGATAAATTACCAACAATAAGTTTAGACATTACTAAGGAAAATAAGGAAACTGTTTTTATTATTGCAGGAGCTTTTCAATTAGAAGAGAATGCAGAAAAGAAAATAGTAGAATTAAAGCAAAAAGGATATAGTAATGCTAAGGTTATTGGAAAAAATCAATGGGGTCTTACTCAAGTTTCTGTAGCTAGTTATTCTTCTAAAGAAGCTGCAAAAGAAGCTATTGAAACTATTCGTGAGCAAGCGTCTAAAGATGCTTGGATTCTTGTAAAGTAAATTCTATATTTTCTTGATTAAATTTTAAATCCTTTCTTAGGGTTTAACTATCTTTGCGGGAAATTTTAGAGATGGAAGCTAAAACACCACAACAATCAAAAACAGTACTTACAGATTTAGTATACCAGGAGAAACGAATTATTTAGATAATCTTTTCGGAGGAGAATTATTAGCTCGTATGGATAGAGCATGTAGTATTGCTGCTCGTCGTCATTCTCGAAGAATTGTTGTAACAGCTTCTGTAAATCACGTAGCATTTACCAAGTCAGTTCCAGTTGGAAGTGTAGTTACTTTAGAAGCAAAGGTTTCTAGGGCTTTTACATCGTCTATGGAGGTTTTTGTTGATGTTTGGATAGAAGACCGTCAATCTGGTGAAAAAACGAAAGTAAATGAAGGAATTTACACGTTTGTAGCCGTAGATGAAACAGGTAAACCTGTACCAATTCCTAAAATTAAACCAGAAACTGAATTAGAACAACAACGTTTTGATGGAGCTTTACGTAGAAAGCAATTAAGTTTAATTTTAGCAGGAAAAATGCAACCAAAGGAAGCTACAGAACTTAAAGCTTTGTTTGATTAGGTTTCGTAATCTTATCTATTTCACCATTTTCTGAGAGCATAATTGCTATAGATCTTGTTTTTTCAAACTGAGAGAACACGATAATCATTATTACAGTGATAGGAACTGATAATACCATTCCTGTTATTCCCCATATTTTGCCCCAAACAGATAAAGCTAAAATAGTTACTAAAGGACTTAAGTTTAAAGATTTACCAAACAAGCGAGGTTCGATTACATTTCCTACAACTACTTGAATTATTCCAACAGCAACGGTAATAATTAAGAACGGAGTAAAATCTCCAAACTGCAATAAACTAAATATTGCAGGGAAAAGTGTACCTATTAACGAACCTACGGTCGGAATATAGTTTAATAAGAAGATTAGAAAGGCCCAAAACGGCGCACTATCTACACCAACAAAAAGTAAAACAAAGTAGCTTAAAACACCCGTTAAAATGCTTACATAGGTCTTTAATCGTAAATAATTAGAAATAGAATCTTCTATTTTATCAATCATTGTTTGAATACTCTCGTAATTATTATTTCTACTGAAGACCATATAGATCTTTTTTACAAAAGAACGTTCTTCAAGAAATAAGAATAAAGCATAAATGATAATCATAAACGTGTCTCCTAATATTCCGCTTACACCATTGGCAACATCGCCAAGAACAGATCCGTAATTAAAATCTCCAACTACGGATTTTATCGATGTTAAAAGATCTACATTCAAATAATTACCTAAATCTGTGATAATTCGCTCGATATTAGGTTCATATTTTGTGTATGATTCTGTAACATCTGTTACACTATTGGTTACAATTTCTGAAATAAAACCAAAGGCTAAAATAATTATAGAAAACACCAAAATATTACTAATCCACTTTGGGATGAATTTTTCAGCAAAAGGAATTTTATAGATAAGTTTTCTGATTTCTCTCGTAAAAAACCAGAAAATAACAGCGAAAATGAACGGAATTAAAATTCCTTTTCCAATCACTAAAACAGCAATTATTGCTGTTGTAACTATAATAAAATTAGACGCTTTATTCATTTAGTTTCATTTAATCCATCTTGCAGGATCTAGTTTTTGGGTGTTTTTAGACAATACAAAAAGTAATTCAGTTTTTCCTGTAACTCTATTAGTGAATACTTTACCAATTGGAGTTCCTGTAGTAACATTCTGATTATTCTTCACAAAAACAGTTCTAAGATTAGAATATGTAGTAATATAATCTCCATGCTGAACCATAACACTTTTTGTTCCTTTATCAGTTTTGGTAATACTTAAAACTTTACCATTAAAAATACTCTTTGCATCATCTCCTTTTTTACCTCTAATATGCAAACCAGTACCATTAATGGTTATTGATTTGAATGTTGGGTGGGGTTGTTTACCAAATTTTCTAGTAATAACACCATTAATTGGCCAAGGAAGTCTACCTTTATTTTGTTCAAATTTGGCTTTTAAAGTTTTTTCAGCTTTAGTTAATAAAAACTCTCCTTTCTTTGCTTTTCCTTTCTTTCCTTTATTAGCCTTTGCAATAGCAGCTCTAATAATTCGATCTATTCTTTTAGCTACTGCCCTTTCTTCTCTAATTTTTTTGTTTAATTGTCGCTTATACTTACTTTCTTGATTTTTAATTTTACTAACTAACTCTTCTTGCTCTTCTTTTTCGCTTTCTATTCTGTTTTTCTGGTTAGTTTCTGTATTAATTAAAACTTTTTTCTGATTCTTTTTTTTAGTTAAAGAATCATTTAAGCGTTCTATTTCTTTAGTTTTATATATAATTTTTTGAGCTTGTTTTTTTCTAAAACTTTTATACTGCTCAATATATTTTATTCTTTTATAAGCCTGTAAGAAATCTTCAGAAGAGAGTAAAAACATGGTTTTACTTTGCTGTGATTTACTCTTATACGATTTAAAAACCATATCAGCATAATCGGCTTTTAAATTTTTTAGTTCTGTATTATTTACAGTTATTTTCTTTTCGTTTTGCTTAATTTCTTTATTTAATTCTTCTGTTTCTAACCGAATTGTTTCAATAAGTTGTTCACGAACAGTAATTTTCTGACTTAAATCTTTTAAGTCATCTAAAGCATTTGTTTTTTCTTTTTTGGTTTCAAAGAGTAATGAATTGATCTTTTTTATGTCCTTATTTATCTTTTTACGGCGTTTTTCAAGCTCTTTTCTTCCTTGTGAATGAGATGAAAGAGAAACACATAAAAAACTTAAAATAGATATGTAAAAAAGCTTTTTCACTATAATTTGATTTCTTTATATCCAGATGGTATTCTGAATGGCATTTCTAAATTAGTATTGAAGTTAATAGATCTAACTTCTATATTAATGTTGGTAAATTTATTCTTCTCTTTAGCTGTAATTACAGTTCTTTTAGGAAATAATAAATCATCCTTTTTAATATAATCAGTATAATCAATATCTAATCGCTGTTCTTTTAATTGATTAACTAAATATTGTTTTTTTAATTTATAGTGATCGGGGTGTATTTGATAAAAAATATCAAATAATAAAGGTTGTTTTTTAGGATGAAGTTGATAAGAGCGATTTACAATATCAACTTTCTGTTTATTCTCAGATATATCTAGAACGGCCTGACCCAGTAACATATTTTGAAGTTGTTTGAAATTAACATCAAAACCTAAAAGTTTTTTTAGCATACTAAAATCACCTTCAAAATAATTTTTCTTGTATGGAGAGTAAAAACTCACTTTTTCTGGAGTTATTTTAGCTTTAAAAACAGTAATAATTTTAATTCCTTTTAACCAAATAACTTCATCTTTTTTGATTTTCATTTTTACTGAAAAACCAATATCTTCTTTTTTGTCTTTGTACTTAACTTTTAATTTTGCGTCGATAGTATTTCCTTCAAAATTAGAAGCTAAATGCCTTTTAACTACTTTTCTTGCAGATAAGTTTTTTATCGCAGAAGTGCTTGTAGTTTCTTTAGTAGATTTACAAGAACTTAAAGTTGCGATAATTAATGTGGTAAGTATAAAGTATACCTTTTTCATTGATTACTTAATTTTTTTCTGGTATTTGTTAATGTTTTTGGTATCTCCAGTTCCTTTGTAAGCTTTTAATAACTCTACATAAAACTTTTGTTCCATTTTTCTGTCATCAATAACAAAATCAATACCATTTTTAAGTGTTTCTATAGCTTTTTTAAATTGTTTAGTATTATTTAACGCAATGCCATTCATAAGATATACTAAAGGTTGTGCAGGAAATAAACCTAAACCTTTTTCACTATATAAAAGTAAATCTTTATTGCTTTTGTTTTTTTCAAGTTGTTTTAAAAGAGAAGTTAAGTTTTTAAACGATTTATCTTTGTTAAATGCAGTTTGTAAATCTTCTTTTACAATAGTTTTTTTAATCGAACGCTTAATTTTGTTAACTTTCTCTAATTGATTTTTTAATCTACGTAAACGGCCATCTAAAAGTTTTGCTTTTTCTAAATCGTTAAGAAGTTTTTTTGCTTTAGATCTTTCATTATTCATCAAATAAAGAAAAGCTAATTCTCTTCTTTTCTTAGGGAATTTTTCACCTATTTTCTCTTGAATTTCAATAGCTTTATCAAAACGACCAGATTTCCTGTATACTTTAACTAAGTGTTCACGAATCCAAAGATTTTCAGGATCTTTAGTTAATGCTTGATTTGCATATTCTGTAGCTTCAGGAATTTTCTTTAATTCAAAATAGTTTTTAGAAAGCTCGAAAAGTACTGCTTTATCATCGGGGATGATTGTATTACATTCTTCTAATTGTTGTATTGCTTTTTGATGATTGTTTATAGCTTTAGAAGTTATAGCATCAAAAAACAATTGCTCAAATTCAATTAGCTTTTTTTCAGAAACAGAAGCTTCTAATACAAGACTGTCTTGAGCATAAATTTGAGAATTAGTAAAAAACAAAAAGGAGAGGAGAAAAGGTAAGATTTTAAATACCTTTTTATACTCTCCTAGAGTTTCTTTTTTATGTAAGTTCTGTATAATCACCGATACTTATTGATGTGAATTTTCCATTAAATTTAGCAAAATTACCAATCATAGCATTATTAAAATTGGCATTACTTATTTGCACATTCGTTTGAATTAAAGAATTTATTATCGTAGCGTTTTCTACTACACTATTTTCTCCGATAGATACGTAAGGACCTATTTTTGTGTTTTTCAGTACAACATTTTTACCTACATAACAAGGTTGAATAATTTCTGAGTTTTCTAATACAACATCATCAGAAACTAAGTTATTTCCATCAGCAGCTTCAAATCCTAATACTTGTTTGTTAGTATCAACAGTTGGATCTTTTTTACCGCAATCCATCCATGCATCTACTTTACCAGGTATAAATTTAGCACCTTGTTGTTTTAAAGATTCTAAAACATTAGTTAATTGATATTCATTGTTTTCTTTTAAATCATTATCAATTAAATATTGAATTTCTTCTTTAACTTTATCTCCGTCTTTAAAGTAGTAGATTCCAATAATTGCTAAATCAGATACAAATTCTTTAGGTTTCTCAACAAAATCTGTAATAAATCCGTTGTCTAGTTTTACAACACCAAAAGCGCTTGGATCTTCAACTTGTTTTACCCAAATAGCTCCATCAGCATTTGTGTCTAAAGTAAAATCAGCTTTAAATAAAGTATCAGCATAAGCTACAACACAAGGTCCGCTTAAAGATTCTTTAGCACAATAAATAGCATGCGCAGTTCCTAGAGCTTCATCTTGAACATAAACAGAACCTTTTGCTCCTAAATTATTAGCAATTTCGATTAGTTTTTGCTTAGTGTCAGAAGGAAAACCTTTTTTAGCAGGTCCGATAACAAAAGCGATTTCTTCTATTTGTTGATCAATTACTTTGCTTATATCTTCAACTAAACGTTGTACAATAGTTTTTCCAGCTATAACCGTTAAAGGTTTTGGAGTGGTAAGAGTATGAGGGCGTAAGCGTGAGCCAACACCAGCCATAGGAACAATAATCTTCATTTAATTCTTCTAGTTTTTTACTATCGCAATATACTATATTAATTTTTTTGATTTAAGGGTTAAATTCCTTTAGGAATAGCACCTATTAGGGTCTTAGTATATTCTTTTTTTGGATTAGTGTAAATTTCATCTGCATCACCTATTTCTTCAATCTGTCCAGCATTCATTACAATAAGTTGATCAGACATATATTTTACAACCGAAAGGTCATGAGATATAAAAATATAAGTAAAATTATATTTCAGTTTTAATTCGTTTAATAGATTTAAAATTTGAGCTTGAACAGAAACATCTAGAGCAGAAACAGATTCGTCGCAAATTAATAATTTAGGTTGTAAAGCAATTGCTCTAGCGATTCCAATTCTTTGACGCTGTCCACCAGAAAATTCATGTGGATATCTATTATAATGAGTAATATCTAAACCAACGTTTTTAAAAAGTTTTAAAACATAATCTTTTCTTTCTTTTTTATTAGATAGGATTTTATGAACTGTCATTGGTTCTAAAATTGCTTCACCAACTGTTTTTCTTGGATTTAATGAAGAAAAAGGATCTTGAAAGATAATTTGAATATCCTTTCTTATTAATTTTAATTCTTTTGTGTTGAGTTTTGTTATATCTTTTCCTTGATAGAAAATTTCACCATTTGTAGCTTTTTCTAATTGTAAAATAGTTCTAACTAAAGTGGATTTCCCACAGCCAGATTCTCCTACTAAACCTAATGTTTCACCTTGGTACAAAGAAAAAGAAACATTATTCACAGCTTTAACAACATTTGGTTTCGTGAATAAAAATGATTTAGAAATAAATTCTTTTTTAAGGTTTTTAACTTCTAAAAAAGGAGTTGTATTGTAAATTTTTTCATGATAAGCTTTTCTTTCTTCTTTTGAAAAAACACTGTTTTCCACTGTCTCATTAATAAAATCTTTTACTGTTGGCAGCTTTTTTAAACGCACATTTTCTTTTGGTTTAGAATTGATTAATGCTTTAGTGTAATTTTCTTTCGGGTTTTTGAATACTGAAGTAGTATTTCCGTATTCTATAACCTCTCCTTTATACATAACTAGAACATCATCTGCAATTTCAGAAACTAAATTCAAGTCATGTGAAATAAAAAGAATACTCATTTGAGTCTCTAATTGTAAGTTTTTTAAAAGTAAAATAATTTCTTTTTGAATAGTAACATCTAAAGCAGTTGTAGGTTCATCAGCTATTAGTAATTTAGGTTTACATGCAATTGCCATAGCAATCATTACTCTTTGCTTTTGACCACCACTAATTTCATGTGGAAAGCTATCATAAATATATTTTGGTCTTGGTAATTTTACTTTTTCGAATAAAGAAATTACTTCTTCTCTAATTTCTTGCTTAGATAATTTTGTGTGTAGAGATAAAATTTCTGCAATTTGTTTACCACATGTTATTGTGGGGTTTAAAGAGCTCATTGGTTCTTGAAAAATCATAGAAATTTCATTTCCTCTATATTTTTGAAGTTCTTTTTCTGGAAGTGATAATAAATCAGAATTTATAAAATTAATTAGACCGGAAGTTTCTGCGCTTTTTGGTAAAAGTCCCATTATTGCTAAAGAAGTTAATGATTTTCCACTTCCGCTTTCACCTACAATCCCTAGTATAGAATTAGGTTTTATTTTGAAATTAAGATTGTTAATTACTTTAATTCCTTTGAAAGAAATTGAAAAATCTTTAATTATAACCATGAAAAAACGTCTAAAAATATTGTATTGCTAAAAAACAGGGGTTAACTCTATATATTTTAAATAATTAACCTTGTTTTTTTTGGATTAAAATAAAAAAAATTATATTTGGCGCACTATTAACAAAATTTTAAGGTTTAGTTTAAGTTTATTTTAACATCTAAATCTTATATTTTATAACCCTTCAAAAATGAAAAACAAGTACTTTCCAAAAGTATTGCTTTTCGCTGGATTGTTGTCTTTTGGTTTACAATCTAATGCACAAAACGAAAAGCAAATTAAGGAGATTCAAAGTCGGTACAATCTGACGAAACTTCAAACAATAGAGAAATCTATTGAATCTAGAGAAAATTCACAACGAAAAGAAGCTATTAGAATAGCAAAACAAAAAGGATGGAAAACATCTCTTACAACTAAAGATGGTAGGTTTTTACAATTACAAAAAGTTGTAGATGGTTTACCAGTTTATCTTACTACTTTTAATGTAGATGCTGCAAGATCTACGAGAACAAATCACTTAAACAACGGAGGTTCATTAGGTTTAAACTTAATGGGTCAAGGTATGACTGCTCACGTATGGGATGGTGGTATTGCTAGAGCTTCTCACCAAGAATATGATGGAGCTGGAGGTAATAATCGTTTTTCTGTCGGAGACGGAAGTTCAACATTAAACTTCCATGCTGCTCACGTAACAGGAACAATTATCGCTTCTGGTGTTCAAGCAGATGCTAAAGGTATGGCTCCACATGCAAAAGCTGTTGTTTATTTTTGGGATAATGTTCAGTCTGAAGCTACTAATGCTGCTGCTTACGGGATGTTAGTTTCTAACCACTCTTATGGTTTTGCTGCAAGAAATCCTAACACAGGTCAGGTTCAATTACCTCAATATTTCTTTGGAGGTTATATTGATGAGTCTCGTGCTTGGGATGAAATTATGTTTAATGCACCAAACTATTTAATGGTAGTTGCTGCTGGTAACGATGGAAATGATAACACAGCAAACTCTAACCCAACAGGAGGTTCTGGATGGGATAAATTAACAGGTCATTCAACTTCTAAAAATAATTTAGTAGTAGCTAATGCACAAGATGCTAATGTAGATGCAAGTGGAAATTTAATTTCTGTGTCTATTAATAGTTCAAGTAGTGAAGGACCAACAGATGATTTCCGTATTAAACCAGATATTACAGGTAATGGTACTGGGGTTTATTCTACGTATCATAATAGTAATACAGCTTATAATTCTATTACAGGTACATCAATGGCTTCTCCAAATGTAGCTGGTTCTATGATTTTATTACAACAACATTATAATAATGTAAATGGTAATTTTATGAGAGCTGCTACTTTAAAAGGATTAGCTCTTCATACAGCTGATGATGCTGGTGCTTCTGGTCCAGATGCTGTTTTCGGATGGGGACTTTTAAATGCTAAAAGAGCTGCTGAAACAATTACTGCTAATGGAGCTGCTTCTAAAATTGAAGAATTAACATTAACTTCTGGTCAAACATATACAATTACTGTAGATTCTGATGGAACTAGTCCTTTATTAGCTTCTATTTCTTGGACAGATAGACCAGGTACTGCTGTGACTACAGTAAATTCTACTACACCAGTATTAGTAAATGATTTAGATGTTAGAGTTTCTAAAGGAAGTTCTGAATTTTTACCATATGAGTTAACTGGACCAACGTCTAGTGCTAAAAGAGATAATAACGTAGATCCATTCGAAAGAGTTGATGTTGCTAATGCTTCAGGATCATATACAATTACAGTAACACACAAAGGAAGTTTAACTGGTGGTAGCCAAGCTTTCTCTTTAATTGTTACTGGTGTAACTGGAACTCCAGCAGTTTGTAATGCTACTACTCCTACAGGAGTAAATGTAAATGGAGTTTCTCAAACAGGAGCTACAGTTAACTGGTCTGCAGTTGCTGGAACTACTTACGATGTTAGATATAGAGTTGCTGGAACTACTTCTTGGACAACTAGTGCTGTATCTGGTACATCTTTAGAATTATCAGGTTTAACTGCTGCTACTCAGTATCAAGTACAAGTACGTAGTAAGTGTCCTGATGGTACAAATTCTTCTTATAGTTCTTCTGCTACATTTACAACTAATGCACCTGCTGCTTGTCAAGCTTTACCTTATAGTGAAAGTTTTGAAAGTAATGATGGTTGGACTCAAGTTGGCGGTGATGATGGTGATTGGGTAAGAGACAGTGGAGGTACTCCATCAAGTACAACAGGACCAAGTTCTGGAGCTGATGGTTCTTTCTATATGTTCTTAGAAGCTTCTACTAATGGAAGTACTGGGCAAATAGGAAACAATGCTACTGCTATTTTAGAAAGTGGATGTTTTGATTTATCTGGAAAATCTTCAGCTACATTTACATTCCAAAATCATATGTATGGTACAAACATGGGGTCTTTAAAAGTTCAAGTTTCTTCTAATGATGGAGCTAGTTGGACTGATGTTTGGAATCAATCAGGAAACCAAGGTAACCAATGGAATGCTGCTTCTGTAGATTTAGCTAGTTACTTAGGTGCTACTATTAAATTAAGAATTGTAGGTACAACTGGAAATGGATGGAGAAGTGATGTTGCAATTGATGATTTAGCATTAACAGCTGTTAATGCTGGAACAGATACTCAAGCGCCTTCTGTTCCTTCTAATGTACAAGCATCAAGTATTACACAAACAACAGCTACAGTTAGTTGGTCTGCTTCTACAGATAATGTAGGTGTAACGGCTTACGAAGTATTCCAAGGATCTACTAGTTTAGGAACAGTTACGGGTACTTCTGCAAACTTAACAGGTTTAACTGCTGGTACTTCATATACAATTTCTGTTAGAGCTCAAGATGCTGCTGGAAATGAATCAGCTGCTGGTTCGGTAACATTTACAACGGATAGTGATACGCCTACACCAGTTAATTATTGTGCTTCTAGTGGTAATAGAACTCAATTTGAATGGATTGATAATGTAGAGTTAGGTGGAATTGCAAATGCTACAGGTGCTGGAAGTGGTTATTCAGACTTTACTTCTCAAGTTGGTACTTTAGCTAGAGGTAGTTCAAATAGTATGATTGTAAGTGCAGGATTCTCAGGTCAAGCTTATACAGAATTCTGGGCAGTATGGATTGATTTCAACAGAAATGGAACATTTGAAGATAGTGAAAAAGTAGTTTCAGGTTCTTCGTCTAGTGCAAATAACTTATCTGCAACTGTAGATGTGCCTTCTAGCGCTGTTTTAGGACAAACTAGAATGAGAGTATCTATGAAGTATAATGCCGCTCAAACAGCTTGTGAGAACTTCGCAGATGGTGAAGTTGAAGATTATACAATTAATATTGTGGCTTCTACAACAAGTTCAAGTTTATTTACAACATTTAATGATGCTGAAACGTTAGGTAACGAAGAAGCTATAAATGTAGCTACTTATCCTAATCCGGCAACTAGTTTTGTTGAAGTAAAAATAAATGCTAAAGGAGCTGCGTTAAGTTCATATAGAATTGTTAACACAATTGGACAGACTGTTCAAAATGGTGAATTAACAAATGGAAGAATTAATGTTTCTAAATTAAATTCTGGTATGTATATACTTGAAGTTAATATAGGAGATAAAATATTAAACACTAAATTGGTTAAAAGATAAACCCTTCAATTATTTACAACCAATCATAAAGCTCAAACAAAAGTTTGAGCTTTTTTTTGTTTTATTTAACAATAAACAGGATAAACCCCTGTTTTTCAATAAATAATAGTTTTCAACGTAACTTTTTGCTATATTTATAATGAAACTCTAACTAACCTATGAGTATCTTTATTGGTATCCCCCTTCCTCAAAAGGATTAGATTTCTAATCAATTGTGTAACCCCCCTAAACACGAGAGGACATGAAGAATACGTTCTTATTACTGCTGACGATTCTTCTTTCTATAACAAGCATTTCGCAGGAAAGAAGAGCCTGTTATTCAGACGAAAGTCTAGAGTACAGAAAACAAAAGACCCCCGAGATCCAAAACAAAATGGATCTAATTGAGTATCAAACTCAAATGAGAATACAGCGAATGGAAAGGTTTCAGAATAAACAATCAGACAAACCTATCACTATTCCAGTCGTAGTACACATTATCTACAATAATGAATTAGAGAATATTAGTGACGATCAAGTTCAATCTCAAATAGATGTGTTGAATGAAGATTTTGGAAAAACCAATCCTTATTTAACTGATAAATGGCCTCAAGCTGCAGATACAGGCATAAGATTTCAGTTAGCTTCGGTAGATCCAAATGGTAATTCTACTAAAGGAATTACTAGAAAATCAAGTTCAAAAACATCTTGGAGTTATCAAGATCTCATGAAAAATTCTGAATCTGGTGGAGTAGACCCATGGAATACATCTGAGTATTTAAATATATGGGTTTGTAACATCTCAAACGGAATATTAGGATATGCGCAATACCCAGGTGGTAAAGCAACCACAGATGGCGTTGTAATTAGTCCTAAGTACTTCGGATCTTCTGATAAAGGAGATGGTTTTTATCTAAATGCACCTTTTGATAAAGGTAGAACTGCCACACATGAAATAGGACATTTCTTTAATCTACGTCATGTTTGGGGTAATAGTAAAAGTTGTGGATCTGATGATTTAGTCGATGATACACCTGAATCTAATGGCCCAAATTATGGATGTCAAATAGGAACTGAATCTTGTGGATCAGAAGATATGGTAGAAAATTTTATGGATTATTCAGATGATACTTGTATGAGTATTTTTACATCTGGGCAAAGAGCTAGAATGCATGCTGTTTTAATGGAAGGAGGATTTAGGCATGGTTTAGCAACTTCTGATAAATTTTATACTGTATCTACGGAATTAATCACTCCAAATGATTTAACAATTTCAGAATTAAAGCCTACAGAAGCACTTGTTTCTTGGAGCGAAGTAAAAGGTGCGTCTTATGTTTTAAGGTATCGTTTAAAAGATACTGAAGAGTGGAGTAAAACTTTTGCATTACAAACTTCTTTTTTATTAAGAGATTTAAAGGATAACTCTACTTACGAAATTCAGGTGCAAAGTACCAGTGCTTCAGGTGAATCATCTTTTAGTGAATTAGTTAGTTTTACTACAAATTCTAAAGATAAATACTGTTTGTCTAAAGCAGAAACTACTAAAGAACTTTATTTAGCAAAGGTTGTAATTGGAAATATAAATAATAGTTCTGAGGGAGGAACTGGTTATTCAGATTTTACTTCAAATTATGCTAAGGTTCTTAAGACTCATGAAGTGCATATCGAATTAACACCAGAATGGTTAACTGAAGTTAATTACGAGTGTGGTTATGCTGTTTTTGTTGATTATAATCAAGATGGAGATTTTAATGATCAAGGAGAAAAGGTTTTTACTGTAGATAAAACATCAAAACCTTTAATTCAGGGAAGTTTTGTTATTCCTGATTATGCTTCTATGGGAGAAACAAGAATGAGAGTAGTTATGAAATATAATGGAACTCCAGAAAAATGTGAAGTTTTTGATTATGGAGAGGTAGAAGATTATACTTTACAAATTCATCATGCTTCTGATGACACTCAAGCGCCTACAACTCCTGGGAATTTAACAGTTTTAGAAGTTGGAGAAAAAGAAGTTACCTTAAATTTGGATGAAGCAGTGTACGATGTAAATGTTAAAGGATACAATGTTTATCTTGGTGATCAGTATATTAAAACTGTAGAAGAAACATATGTTACTCTAAATGGATTAGAACCTTCTACAGATTATAATATTTCTATTACTGCGGTAGATTGTTCTGGTAATACCTCTGAATCTTCCAAAATTTTAGTATCAACATTAAAAGAACAATTTACATACTGTGATTCAAGAGGAAAAAAATCTACCTATGAATGGATTGACAAAGTTGAAATAGGAGAGATTTCTAATTATTCAAAATCTAATAGTGGTTATGGGGATTATACTTTTTTGGAAACAAATGTCGTTAGAGGCGATATAACGCCAATTGTTGTTCGTGCTGGTTTTTTAAATCTTAATTATACTGAGTTTTGGTCAATTTGGATTGATTTTAATCAAGATGGATCCTTTGGTGATGATGAAAAAGTAGTTTGCGGATCATCTTCTAGTGGAGAAGATTTGTACGATATGATTACAATTCCTTCAACAGCTTTACTTGGTAAAACTAGGATGAGAGTATCTATGAAATATAAAGAACTACAAACACCTTGCGAATTTTTTACAGAAGGAGAAGTAGAAGATTATACAGTTAATATAATAGATTCCGGTACATCAGAAGATATTAAAGATGCAGATATTACAGGAGCTTCCGTTATGGGAGAAGCTGAAAGTTTAAAAATAGCAACATATCCAAATCCAACTGTTAATCATGTTAATGTTATTGTAGACGAAAAACAAGAACAAGAGATTATTTCATACAATATTATAAATGCTACGGGTCAAGTAATTCGAAAAGAAAAGATGAACAGCTTAAAAATAGATGTTTCAGATTTAAGTTTAGGTGTTTATATACTAGAATTTTTCGACGGCCAAAAAAAAATTCAAACCAAAATAGTTATTTAGTTAAAACCCAAGCTTAGCTTGGGTTTTTCATTTTTAAGATAACTTTTTGTTAACATATATTAATAATTGGTGTTGATTTGTTAACTTTTTAAATAAATGTTTGTTTTTCTTCTATTGAAAATATATTTTCGGCCTCCGTTTTCGTAAAAAGTAGTTGTAAGTTTTCAAAATCAACAATAACCCACATTTTTTTTACGAAAATTTTAAAACCATTAAAACCCTTTAGATGAAAAACAAAATTACTTTAATTTTGGTAGGAATCCTTTTGGCTTCTACCACCATTTACTCTCAAACACCTGTTAAGCGAAATTGTAGTGCTTCAGATCTTTTCGAAGAAAAAATGAAGAATAACCCTAGCTTAGAAAGAAAAATGCTAGAGATGGAATCGTTTACGCAACAGAGAGTTGCAATGATGAAAAATCTTCAAGGAAGAATTGTTGGAGATGTATATCAAATTCCGGTAGTAGTTCACGTATTATATACAAATAATTCAAATAATATTAGTAATGCTCAGATTCAGTCACAGTTAGATGTTTTAAATGCAGATTTTCGTAGAACAAATGCAGACAGAACAAATAAGTGGTCTCAAGCTGCTGATACTAAAATAGAATTTTACTTAGCTGAGGTTGATCCTAATGGAAATCCAACAACAGGTATTACTAGAAAACAAGTAACTAAATCTACATGGAATTTAACTTTAGGTGAAGGAGACGAACTTAAAAGATCTGCAGATGGTGGAGTAGATCCATGGAATACTTCTGAGTATTTAAACATGTGGATTGTAGATAATTTAATAAGAAATACAAATACTGGTACAGCAACAATTTTAGGTTTTGCTCAATTTCCTTGGGATACAGATGCTTCAACTGATGGTGTTGTAATGGCAGATCAATATTTTGGAACAACAGGAACAGCTCAGGCTCCATTTGATGGAGGTAGAACTACTACTCACGAAGTTGGTCACTATTTTGGGTTACGTCACATTTGGGGAGACGGTGCTTGTGGTGTTGATGATTTTGTTTCTGATACTCCAGAGTCTGATGCTCCAAACTATGGATGTGTTACAGGTCATACATCTTGTGGTTCAGAAGATATGATTCAAAATTACATGGATTATTCTGATGATTCTTGCATGAATTTATTTACTGCAGGTCAAAGAGACAGAATGCATACATACTTACAAGCTGGTGGTGCAAGACGTACATTAGCTTTATCAGATAAAACTAATGGAGGAACAACAAATCCTCCAACAGGTGATACTTGTTCTTCAACAATTTCTTCTTTCCCATATAGTGAAAGTTTTGAATCTGGTGATGGATGGACACAAGCTACTGGAGATGATGGTAATTGGGTAAGAACTACAGGAAGTACACCTTCTAATAATACAGGTCCAACATCTGCTGCACAAGGTTCAAGTTACTTATTTTTAGAGGCTTCTTCTAATAGTAGTGCTGGTCAAATAGGATCTAATTCAACAGCTATTTTAGAAAGTGGATGTTTTGATTTAGCAGGAAAATCTGCAGCAACGTTCTCTTTTGAAAACCATATGTATGGTACTAATGTAGGTTCATTAAAAGTTCAAGCATTAAAAAGTGGATCTTCTACTTGGACAGATATATGGTCTGATTCAGGTAATAAAGGAAATCAGTGGAATTCAGTTTCTGTAAACTTAACTGCATACTTAGGAGGAAAAGTTAAACTAAGAATAGTAGGTACAACTGGTAATGGTTGGTCTAGTGATATTGCTGTAGATAATTTATCGGTAACTACTGGTGGAGGTTCAGTAGCAGATACACAGTCGCCTTCTACACCATCAAATGTTCAGGTTTCTAGTGTTACAGAAACAACTGCTACTGTAAGTTGGTCTGCTTCTACAGATAATGTTGCCGTAACTGGTTACGAAATATTCCAAGGTTCTTCTAGTTTAGGAACTGTTACAGGTACTTCTGCTAATTTAACAGGTTTAAATGCAGGAACATCTTATACAATTTCAGTAAGAGCAAAAGATGCTGCAGGAAACTCATCTGCTGCTGGTTCTGTATCATTTACAACTGTAGATAATACTCCAGCTCCAGTTTCTTATTGTTCTTCTAGTAGTAATAGAACTCAATTCGAATGGATTGATAATGTTGAGTTAGGTGGAATTGCTAATGCAACTGCTGCAGGAAGTGGGTATTCAGATTTTACAGCCCAGGTTGGAACTTTAGCCCAAGGTAGTACAAATAATATGGTTGTTAGTGCTGGATTTAGTGGAACAGCTTACACAGAATTCTGGGCAGTTTGGATTGATTTCAACAGAAACGGAACATTTGAAGATAGTGAGAAAGTGGTTTCAGGATCTTCGTCAAGCGCAGATAATTTAACAGCTACAGTTACTGTTCCTGCAAGTGCAGTTTTAGGACAAACAAGAATGCGTGTTTCTATGAAATATGATGCTGCTCAAACAGCTTGTGAAACTTTTGCTGATGGAGAAGTGGAAGACTATACAATTAATATTGTTGCTAGCGGAGCTACTACAAGAATAGATGGTAATGTAATAGCAGCACAAGAATTAGGTAACGAGCCAGCTTTAACATTAAAAGCATATCCGAACCCAGTTCGTGATTTCTTACAAATTTCAACAAATAATAAATCAATGAGTTTAGCTTCTTATAAGATTGTAAATACAATCGGTCAGGTTGTTAAATCAGGAAGTTTAAATGAAATAAGTCAAATAAATGTATCTAAATTGAATCAAGGTATTTATGTTTTAGAAATTAATGATGGTCAAAAATCATTTATTACCAAAGTGGTAAAAGAATAAAACATGGATAATCCCCTATATTGTTAACTAAGCCCAAGCGTAAGCTTGGGCTTAGTTTTTTATATAAACTCTCTTTTAATTGATTGATCATTATTTTAACTTTATTGTTGTAAATTAAACAAAAAATTAACATTTTGTTTGGTTTTGCTTTGGTTTTTACTATTTTAGCTCCGCAAAAAATTAGATAATTGAGTTACCTCCCACATCTCCACTCAACTTAATTATCTAGTATAAACCATTAAACCCTTTAAAAAACAATGAAAAAAATTACTTTTTTGTTTCTGCTTGTTGCTGGAATAATGTTTTCGCAACAAAGAAGGAATTGTCATTCTATGGACAACCTAGAATTCAGACAATCAAATGACCCCCAACTAAAGCAAAGAATGCAACAAATTGAAAACTTCACACAAAACAAGTTGCGTCAGCTTTCAGGATTACAAGGAAGAATAGACGGTGATATTATCACAATTCCTGTTGTAGTACACATTATCTATAGCAATTCACAAGAAAATATTAGTGATGCTCAAATTCAATCACAAATAGATGTACTAAACGAAGATTTTAGAAGAACAAATTCAGATGCTACAAACAAGTGGTCTCAAGCAGCAGACACACAAATAGAATTCCAATTAGCTGCTATCGATCCTAACGGAAATCCAACAAACGGTATTACTAGAAAATCATCAACAAGAACTTCTTGGGGAACAAACGATGCAATGAAATCGTCTGCCCAAGGAGGTGTTAGTCCATGGGATACTTCAGAGTATTTAAACATGTGGGTATGTAATATTGGTGGAGGAATTTTAGGATATGCACAATTTCCAGGAGGTAGTGCTTCTACCGATGGAGTTGTAATGAGCCCACAATATTTTGGTAGTTCAGATAAAGGTTCTGGATTTTATTTATCTGCTCCTTTTGATAAAGGTAGAACAACAACACATGAAGTTGGACACTTTTTAAACTTACGTCACATTTGGGGTGATGGAGGTTGTGGTGTAGACGATTTTGTTTCTGATACACCAAATGCTGGTGGGGCAAACTATGGTTGTGCTACTGGTAATACTTCTTGTGGTTCTGAAGACATGGTAGAAAATTACATGGATTACTCAGATGATGGATGTATGAACTTATTTACATTAGGACAAAAAAACAGAATGAGAGCAGTTCTAGAAGCGGGAGGATCTAGAAGAAGTTTAGCTTTATCTGATAAATTTACACCAGTTGCTTGTAATGCAACAACACCAACTGGAGTTTCAGTTTCTGGAATTTCTTCTTCAGGAGCAACAGTAAATTGGAATGAAGTTACAGGTGCTACTTACGATGTAAGATATCGTGCAACAGGAACTTCTTCTTGGACAGTAGGTACTGTTTCAGCAAACTCTGCAGCAATTTCTGGTTTATCAGCTTCAACTCAATACGAAGTTCAAGTTCGTAGTAAGTGTTCTTCAGGAAATTCTTCTTACAGTACTTCTGTTAACTTTACAACTACATCGGTTCAAATTAACTATTGTTCTTCTCAAGGAAATAATGTTAATGATGAATATATTGGAAATGTAACTTTAGGAAGCATTAATAACGCTTCTGGAAGTGGAAATGGATATTCTGATTTTACTTCAATTTCGACTAACTTAAGTAAATCTTCTTCTGCTTCAATTACAATTACGCCAACTTGGACTGGAACTGTTTACGCTGAAGGATATGCAGTGTTTATCGATTATAATCAAGATGGTGATTTTGCTGATAGTGGAGAAACTGTTTGGACTCAATCAGCAACTAGAAATACTCCTGTAACAGGAAGTTTCACTGTTCCTGCTGGTGCTGCTGAAGGAGCAACAAGAATGCGTGTTTCTATGAAATATAACGGCGTACCAACTTCTTGTGAAACATTTACTTATGGAGAGGTAGAAGATTATACTGTAAATATCACTTCTGGTGGTTCTAATCCAGATCCTGGTTGTGATACATTAAACTTTAATGATTACACATTATCTTCTTTCTCTAATCAAGATTCTGCTGGAAATGCATCTGTAGGTTCAGGCGGAAATTCATTAACATTAACAAACAATACTTGGAAGTATATCGCATTAAACTACACGGTAACTCCAAATACTGTTATCGAATTTGATTTCAGCAGTACTTCTCAAGGAGAAATTCATGGAGTTGGTTTTGAAAATGATAATTCATTAACATCAAGTAGATATTTTAAAGTTCATGGAACACAAAACTATGGTGTAACGAATTATGATAATTATGCTGGTGGAACTAAAACATATGTAATTCCTGTTGGAGATTCATATACAGGAAACATGGATCGCTTAGTATTTATTAACGACAACGATGCTGGTTCTGGAAATAATTCTACATTCTCTAATGTGAAAATTTATGAAACTTCATGTTCTTCATCTAGAACAGTTGTAGAATTTGGAGCAAGAATCGATGTGTTAGGAGATCAAGATGAAAATACATTAGCAACATTAACATTAGCACCAAATCCGGTAGCTAAAGGAAATGTATTAGAAATATTATCTTCAGATAATTCAGATTTATCAACTACAAGCTATGCAGTAATTAATATGCTAGGTCAAACTGTAAAGAAAGGAAACTTAGATAATCGTATCATAGATACGAATACATTAACTCCTGGAGTTTACATTTTGAATTTAACAAATGAATATACACAAACGAAGAAACGTTTTGTTATTAGATAATTGTACTATTTTTGAATGTAGAAGAGGCCGTTTTTTAAAACGGTCTCTTTGTTTTTATCGCTATTGAAATCATTACATTTGTCTTTTATTTAGAAATTCATGAATTACCTTACTGTAGAAAATATTTCCAAAGCTTATGGAGAGCGCGTTTTGTTTGAAGATTTATCTTTTGGAATTAATAAAGATCAGAAAATAGCTTTTGTAGCTAAAAACGGAAGCGGTAAAACATCAATTTTAAACATTGTTGCAGGAAAAGATACGCCAGATTCAGGTCAGGTTATCAGTAGAAAAGGAATTCATATTGCGTATTTATCTCAGGAACATAATTTTGATGCAAATCAAACAATAGAAGAAACAATTTTCGCTACAGAAAATAAAATTCTTCCAATTATTCAGCAATACGAAGCAGCTTTACAAAATCCAGATGATGCCGAAGCTTATCAAAAAGCATTCGATTTAATGGATCAACACAATGCGTGGGAGTTTGAAACACAATACAAACAAATTTTATCGAAACTAATGTTAGATAATCTGTAACAAAAAGTAGGTTATCTTTCTGGATGACAACGTAAACGTTTAGCTTTAGCAATTATCTTAATTAATAAACCAGATTTATTAATCTTAGATGAGCCAACCAACCATTTAGATTTAGAAATGATTGAATGGTTAGAAGCATTCTTTTCTAGAGAAAAAATTACCTTATTCATGGTAACACACGATCGCTATTTTTTAGAGCGTGTGTGTAATGAGATTATTGAATTAGATAACGGACAGCTTTATAAATACAAAGGAAACTACTCGTATTATCTTCAGAATAAAGAAGAACGAAAAGCTTTAGAAGCGACAAATCTTAGTAAAGCAAAAAGTTTATATAAGAAAGAATTAGATTGGATGCGTCGTCAACCAAAAGCAAGAACGACAAAATCTAAATCTAGAATCGATGATTTCTTCGAAATCAAACAAAAAGCACACCAGCGTAGAAAAGAACACGAAGTTCAGTTAGAAATTAACATGGAACGTTTGGGGAGCAAGATTGTAGAATTACATAAACTGAAAAAATCTTTTGATGAAAAAGTAATTCTAGATGGTTTTGACTATGTGTTTAAAAAAGGAGAACGTATTGGAATTATTGGGAAAAATGGAACAGGAAAATCATCGTTCTTAAATATCTTAACGAAACAATTACCATTAGACGGCGGAAAAATTGTAGTTGGAGAAACGGTAAAGTTTGGATATTATACCCAAAAAGGAATCAATATTAAAGAAGGGCAGAAGGTCATTGAAGTGATTAAAGAATTCGGAGAAGAAATTCCGTTAACGAAAGGAAGAAGAATTTCTGCGGCGCAATTACTAGAACGATTTTTATTCGACAGAAAAAAACAATACGATTTTGTAGAAAAGTTAAGTGGAGGAGAGCAGAAGCGATTGTATTTATGTGCGGTGTTAATTCAGAATCCGAATTTCTTAATTCTCGATGAGCCAACAAACGATTTAGATGTAGTAACACTAAATGTTTTAGAAAACTTCTTATTAGATTATCCTGGAAATTTAATGGTAGTTTCTCACGACCGCTATTTTATGGATAAAATTGTAGATTCTCTATTTGTTTTTAGAGGAAATGGAGTAGTGGAGAATTTCCCTGGAAATTACTCTGATTTTAGAGCTTATGAAGATTCTAAGACCCCAGAACCTAAAACAGAAAAGAAAGAAGCTGTAAAACGCGAAAAAACGCCTCAAAAAGGAAAGTTGAGTTACAATGAGAAGCGTGAGTTCGGTGTTTTAGAGATTGATATTGAAAAACTACAAAAGAAAAAAGAGCAGATCGAAGCACAATTTGCTAATGGAGAAGTAGCTTCAGAAGATATTAACGACAAATCTTTAGAACTTCAACAAATCATAGAAGATTTAGAAACTAAAGAAGAGCGCTGGTTCGAACTATCTATGAAAATGGAAGGGTAAAAGTGTAGAAGTTTTTCTAAATGAACTTTAGAATATTTTTAAGAATCAAAATGTCTGCTTGATATTCACTGCCTAAGTTTTTTGTGATGTTTTCCTTTAATTTTCTATATTTTTCAGTTGTTTTAAATTGTTTGAATTGTAGTGTTTTAAAACTTTGAAATTCAGTATAATTGAAACTTCGTTTACCGATATAATTTCCTTTGTGAAATTCTAAAAGAGTGTATTTTTGATCTTCTTTTTTACTTTGATATTCATTGTAATTATCTATTCTGATAAAACCAGAAAACCAGTCGCAATCAGTTTTGCCTTTAAAAACATTTTTAAGAACTGATTTCAGTTTTAAATTTACTGTGTTTTTATCAAAGATTCGAATATCAGTAACTTTTAGTTTTTCATTTTCAACAGAGAAACTACCAACATAACCTCTTGTTAATGCAGTATTTGAAGAGTGGAATTTCTTTAATTTCGGATTTTCTTTAAAAAAAATCTCTAGTATATAATCTTTGATGTGATATGTTTCACCTTCAAAAATCAAAACATCTCTTATTTGCTTCGTCATTTAGAACGTTACTTTTTCAATAATTTGATAAGAGGCTCACGATAATCAAAATTCTTTTCATTGAAGTAAACTCTGTTTTTAGCAAAGTCAAAATTCACAAAAAGCTCAGCATGATCTTCTTCATTTTCTAAGAAAATTTTAAATCGACTTTTATTGTCATAATAATTCGGAGGTTCTTGATTTAGATTGGCACAGGTAAATGTTTGTGTGTCTTTTAAAACAAGGTTTGTGTTTCGTAGTTCATATTTGTCAGACAAAAACTGTAATAAAGCATCGCTTTCTTTTCCTTTTGAAACAAACTGAATTCCTTCTTTTAAAAACATATTTTTGGGTTCACCATTCACAAAACCAGAAGGAATATCTTTTTTTAAACGAATTGTAATTCCAACTTTTTCTTTATTTAAAATTGCACCAGCGGTGTATTCAAAATAAGTATTCGCCTCTTGACAATCAATAATTGAAAGTGGAATATCAATAAATCCCTCAATAGATTGTAAGTTTGTAATATCAATAATTTTCTTACTACTTTTTTGTCCTAAAGTAAGTATAGATAGCAATAATTTTTTCATTTTTCTTTTCGAGTTAATCTTTCATTTTTTCAAATTCCTCAATTGCTTTATGGTTTTCCATTAGGTTTAATTCTGGTTTTCCAGCAAATACACCAAGTCCAACAGAGCATCGGACAAAATATTCTTGTCCTCTTTTAATATCTAAAACAATAGAATCTTTTGTGTCTATTTTAGCCCAGAATTTATGTTTTCTGAAATCGGTAATAGTTAATTCGCACTTTTCTCCATTTCTAACTCTACAAACTACAGAATCTTTATTTACTCGAATTTTATACCCAATAAGAGAACCTATAACAAGTGAAGGTCTATAAAAATAAACTTTTGCGTAATCGGCATTTATTGGAAGTCGAGATTTGTTACGTTCCTTGAATTCTTGTACAATAGGCGAGAGTTTTTCAGCGTCAAAATTTCTATAAATTTTTGCTTTAAGACGATAACATGTACTTCCAAAATTAGGATCCTTTAATTCTATAATTTCTATGATATTTCCACCTGCTTTTCTAGCAGCAATTTTGGCGTCGTTCATCACTTTATTATAGTCACAATCTACAGTAAATCCACTATCACCAATTTTAAGATCACCAATAAAAATAGATTTTTCAGGAAGTTTGCCCTTTTCTAAAATAATTATTTCTTGAGTTTTTTCTAATGCATTAAAACTCGTATTACTAATTGTTGATTTAATTCTTGTTGAACACGAATAAAGCATCAATACTAATAATACAAAAACTGTATTTTTCATAGTTTTTATTAATGATTGTTCTGTTTTTTAGAAAAATAAAAAGGAACAGGAGGATTAAACTATTTCTTTATCTTTTTTCATGGCTAAAAGTAGAAAAATAAAGACGTACAAACAAAAAAGTAGTTATGATTTCACTTTTTGAAAATAAGAGTATTCAATTTCATCTTTTTTTGATGCCTAATTTCTTTCAATTTTCATTTGTTACTTTTATATAGTTTACCATTTTGATTGTAAATATTAACCATGTTAAAAGCTTCTATGCTTGATCCGTTTTTATTTAGTAAATCTAATTGTTCTTTAGCAAGTAAATTCACAGGAGTAAGAAAATCTCTCTTTCGTTCTTAAAACTCTTAAATTCGATCGGATTGTTGCTGAAATCTAAAACAAACATAGTTTTCTGTTCACCACGAGTTCCTGCATATCTTGTTTGTGGTGGTATAATAAATTCAATATTGTGAGATTGTAATGCATTTTTAATGAATTCAAACTCATGATCTTTTACAATACAACCAAAATGAGGAATTGGAACTTTTATATTATCCACTTTTCCACAGTAATCCAATTCCGGAATATTTTTAGAAATATGAGCAGATAATTGATGTCCGAAAAAATCGAAGTCAATCCAATGTTCGGTTTGCCGTCCGATAGTACAGTTTAAAATTTCATGATAAAATTCATGTGTACTTTGAATATCTTTAACTTTAAATGCAAAATGAAATCTGTTCATAATTAATATCCTTTTTCTATTGAAACTACATTAATGAGTTCTTTTTCGTTTAACAAGTTTTTGTAATTGGTAACCACAATACCCGAAGCTGTTTCAATATTGGTGATAGCAGCAATATGTGGTGTTATGGTAATATTCTTGTGTTCCCAAAATGGATGATTCTCAGGTAAAGGTTCAGTTCGAAAAACATCGAGTAAAGCACCTGATAAATGTTGATTATTTAATAATCTAAGTAAATCGTTTTCCACTAAATGTTCTCCGCGTCCGACATTAATTAAATATCCGTTTTTGTTAAGTTGTGAAAGATTTTTAAGGTTTAAAATATTTTCTGTTGCAGAGGTTAATGGTAGAATATTAATTAAAATATCTGTGTTTTGTAGTACGTCAGTCAAACCATCATTTCCATAAAAACAAGATACATTTACTAATGTTTTTTCTGATTTCGACCATGCTTTTACTGTAAATCCAACTTGCGCTAATTTTGTAGCAACATGAGTTCCGATTTTTCCTAAACCTAAAATTCCAATGCTAGTATTTTGAATAGTTTTATACGGTTTTTGCTGCCATTGCTTTTCTTTTTGAGCTTTCTGATATTCAGCAAAACGTTTTAAATGAGATAAAATACCTGTTAAAATAAACTCGAACATATCTTCAGATAATCTATTATCTACAATTCTTGTTACGACGCAATCTGAAGCTAAATCCTGACTTTGAATTATGTGTTCTACTGAAGCTCCGACAGATTGTACGACTTTTACATTTGGAAATTGTGCTAAACTATTTTGCTCAGGTTTCCAGCACAAAGCAAAAGTGATAGCTTCTGAATCAGTTACATTCGGATAAATCTCAATAGTAGTATCTGGTAACTTGGTTTGTAAAGTTTCTTGCCAAGGTTTCGGATCTTTATTGTTGAAACAGATTATAATACTCATTTTCTTTTTTTACAAATTTCTAATTTTTAGGATAGTTGTAAAAATGTAATCGTTTGTATTTTTGTAAATTTACTTCTGAATAATGTGTAATTTTAAATATTTACTTATGATTGATAATGTAGATGCGCAAATTTTAAAAGCTTTAGAAAAAGATGCACGACTTTCTTTTGCGGAAATAGGACGTTTAATTAATCTTTCTGCATCTGCGGCAAGAGAACGTATTTTAAAAATGGAAGATGTAGGTTTAATAAAAAAATACACGATTGAAATTGATCATTCTCAGTTGGGTTACGATTTAGAAGTATTTATTTTGGTAAAAGTGTTTCACGGAAAACTTCGTTCGTTTTTAGATGCAATTCCAACGATCCCAGAAATTAAAAAAGCACACAGAATTACCGGAAATCAGAACGTGCACGTAAAAGCAATGCTTAAAAACCAGTTGCATTTACAGCAATTAATTGATCAATTAATGCCATTTGGTGATACACACACCTTGTTGGTACTATCGGATGTATTGGAGAAAAAATAATTGATTCCGTTCGGTTTGACATTAGTGCTATTTATCTTTTATTCAATTCGTATTCTAATAGTTCTTTAAAATATGTATTGTCTTTAAAATAATAAGACTCAATAAAATCAACAACAGCTTCTTCATTTTCAAAATCAAGGCTAAAATCTCCAGGTCCTGGACCTGGAACCCAATTTGAACAAACCAATTGATATTGATTTTTTAAAAACCAGAGCATTAGAGTTGGACAATCAGATGAAATTTCTGATTTAGTTTTACCATCATTATCCAATATTATAGCGGGAATCGTAGAATAATTTGGAATTGAATTTCCTAGAATTCCTGGTTTTTTAATAATGAAACATCTTTTATGATTACAAGTGAGATGAAGCCCTTTTGCTTTAAGTTTTTCTATGTTATTTTTACTTAACAATTTTATTTTTTGAGTTTTGGCTTTATGTGTCACTTCGATCAGAGTCGAGAAGTGAAGATATGTATTTTAATTATATAGTCAAAAGTGAATAATTAAGAAGGATTATCTATTATTTTTACATCGAAATCATTTCTGAAACGATATCTTAATATATCAACAAGATATTCTAAATCATCGTGTTGAATAGCTTTCTTATATGCTTAATCAAAATTATGATCATTCATAATAGAGCATCCGTATATGTTTAAATAAGGAACTATTCCTTCTTCTTGCTTATCAGAAACACTAGTGTCAGTTACAGCAAAAATAACATCCAGATTATCTTTATGATTTATAATTTTTAGAAGTACATTTTCTATTTGTTTGAAAATTTCAGTTGCTTCCATTTCTAATTTTTTTCAAATAATGATCTAAAACCGCTATAATTTCAGGGAGATTAGCTCTTCCAAATCCTATTCTTATGTATTTATCTTCGTATTCAAACATTTCTGAAGGAACAGTCATAATTCCAGTTTCTTTTACTAGTGTATTACTAAATTCTAAAGCAGAATTATCAATATTAAGCTGTACAAAAGACGTTGAACCTGCTTTTGGCGGAACAAAGTTTGTGATTACTTCTTGTTGATCAACAAACTCACTAAAAACAGCAATATTACTATTGATTTTTTTAAGATTTGGCTCTAAGAATGCATTGATATTATTTAAAGCCATTATGGATAAAATTTCACTAGGCGCACTATTACAAATGCTTAGGTAATCTTTAAAAGCTACAACTTTCTGTAAGAAAGATTTGTCTTGACTTACTAGCCAACCTGTTCGTAAACCAGCTAAACCAAAAGTTTTTGATGTTCCCCAAAGACTAATCCCTTTTTCGTAAAGATCACAAATAGGTTGTAATTCTTCCGTATTTCCATGAATCAATTTATGATACATTTCATCTGAAAAGATATAGATATCGTGCTTTCTAGCGATGGTAACAATTTCATTTAGTTGATGTTTGGTTAAATAACTTCCTGTAGGATTATGTGGGAAATTTAGAATAATCAGTTTGGTGTTTTTCTGAATGAGTTTTTCTAAATCTTCCGTGTTGAAAGTCCAATCTTCAGAATTAGGTTTCCAAAATGAAAGTTTACAATGAATAGATTTTACCACTTCTGATAACGATTGGTAACATGGTGAAACTGTAATTGCATGATCTGTTGCTTTTAATAAAACGTTCATGCTGATGAAATTTAATTCACCAGGTGTTGCTACGACTACATTTTCTATAGAATTTAAACTGTAATGTTGAAGTATGGCTTCTCGTAAAAGTGGATTTCCTTCACTTTCAGTATATCCTAATTTTAAATTTTCCCATAGTTTTAGTTCTTCTTTAGAAGCATTTTCTAGTATATAATTCAATTCATAGCCGTCGCAATCAGAGCTAGATAATAAATACTTTGCCGTAAACTCGTGTTGGGCAAAATAACGCTCGAGTTTAAAATCGTTTATTTTCATAGGTTAAAAAAATCCTTTCTACTACTGTTATAGAAGATTATAGTTTGGTTAACAAATATCCTCCGCCAGTTACATGGTTTTTGTCAACCAGTTGTAGTTGATAACTGTTGTTTTTCCAAATACCCTTTTCTGTTTCTCTAAACCCTTTTTGCCATACAGATGCTGATGCTTCAGTACCATTCGTAGGATCGTATGTTCCAAATTTAGTTTGTACAATCCAGTGTTTGCTAAAAAAGAACTTTCTTTCATCTGCATAATTACCAGCGCCTATTTTAACATTTCCAGGACAAGAAGGATCTATAAATGTAGCGGGTAGTTTACCCGTAATAAAGTTTTTTTCGAATTGAATAACTTTAGCAGTAGGATCAATACCTGTAGATTTAAGTAATGAACTAAACGCAGCAGCGAAACTTCCGCAGGCAGCACTTTTATCACCACCTAAAACATCAGCTCCTTTTGTAACATATTTCCAGTGTTTTTGTCCGTATTTCATAAACTTCGCAAATAATTCATCTGCTCCCGCTTTTCCACTTGTTTCAGTTAACTCACCAATAATCGCTTGTTTGGTAGCAGCTTTGGTAGCGGCTTTTTCCATGGTTCTTTTTTCCATTTTAGCAGCTATTTCTAACTTTCCAACCGTATTTAGAGCTTCAGCTAAACCAAGTGGTAGCCCCTCATTATACCATTCTAACCATGAAGTGGTGTATTTAATAATTTTTTCTAAATCTGCTATTGATGGACTTTTGTGAAAGTCATTTAATGCCATAGTAGCACGTATAAGATCTGTAGTAATTAATGCACTTGGTACTTTATTAATACAGTTTTCTTCCCAGTATGCATTACTCATTACTTCTCGTTGAATAACTTTCGCTTGTTGTTGTACAGGTTTATTTAATTTAGTGTTGTTTGTACTAAGCGATTTAGCTTGAACAGTATTTGTGTTTTCACTACTTAGTGCTTTGTTTCCCATAACAGTGGCTTCGTTTTCTAAGCTTGCACTATCATTTACAGCTACTCCATTTACACTAGTAGTCGGTTTTACGCGACCTTCCATTTGTTGTACAACATGACCTAGTTCATGAGGTAAGTGTTTTTCTTGACCACTAGCCAAATGAATTTCACTTCCTTGAGCATATGCATGTGCTTGAACAGTTGCAGGTTTTGGTGAGTTGTAATGCACTTTAACATGATCGAGTGACATTCCAGATAGGTTTTCCATTCCTGTTTTTAAATTATCTGGTAAACCTGTATTATTTTCTTTTTTTTGAATAGTAGCTTGTTGATCTGTAGTATAATCGTTTGCTATTGATTGCATTTGAGCAGTTTGCTGAGTTTGTACACTATTATCAACATTTTCCTGCTGTTTTTTTTGTGTATTAGCTTCAGATCTATTGTTTTTTAATTGAAAAGTAGGTGTGCTACTTTCTTTTTTATTTACAATTGATTTTTTTTTATGCTCTTGTGTTTTATCTGCGTGAGTACTCATAGTTCGGTTTTATTAGGAGTCTGGTTTAATTATTAAAGTTAGTAAATAAAAAATCAGTTGTAAAATATGTAATGAATTTAAACAACTGATTTTTTATTCATTTCTTTTAAGTGATATTTTACCCATCCAAAATCTCCTGAAGCTACTTGTTGTATTACTCCTTTACGAATTAGTTTAGAAAATGTAGAGGAGAAAGAAGAGCTATATTTTATCATTGATCCATTTTTTCGATAAAAAATAACTAGTTCTCCTTTATTCGATTTAAATTCTTCAATAACGGCTAATTCTTCTTCAGTGTGGTAGTTCATTTTTTAATTATTTGAAAAAAACTATTACATACTTTCAATTACCTCTATCAGTAATTCTGAAAGATATTTATCATCATCGTTTAATTGTTCTAATTTGGATTTTAAGAGAGGCTTCATTTTTTTATCTCCTAGTTCTTCAATAGCATCTAAAATAAGAGAATTTTCATTGTGAAGGTGTTGAAGTTCTTTTTCTAAAACTGACCTTATTTTATGATCTTTTCGCAAGGCAAGTCCATAAATAGAATGTTGTTTTACCTCTTTATTTTGATTTTCTACATTTTCCCATAACACTTTTCTAACTTTTGGTGTGTTGAAATCGTTTTTATAACTTAAATTTATAATCGCTTTTTGCTTTACACCTAGATTTTTATCTCTGCATAGTTCTACAAAAAAATCAATAATAAGTTCATGATTATAGTTGATAAGCTCATCTGCTAGTACAATTTTAAAATAATCACTTCTTTCTTTCAATGATAGTAAACTTTTTATTTCTTCATCTTTAAGTAAAGATAGGTTTGATTTTAAAGAGAAAATTAGAATTTCAAGAATCTCTTTGTCATTTTCGGATGCTATCTTTTTAAGAAGAAAAGATTTTATTTGCTCTAAATTATATTCAGATTCGTACAATTTAAACATTAAACGAAATCCGTAAATTTTATCAGTTTTAGAGTTGGATCTGCATAAACTATAAGCTTTTTGAAAAGATTCTTTAGGAAATCTATTTACCAAAGCATTAATGAATCGCCATTGATTTGTAATATCCTTTTCGGATAATAGTTTGTCGAATAATTGGCTCATGGAAAGTTTATTTTGAGATACTATCCAATTACTTGTTTTTTCTGGTTCAGTAACTTCTTTTAAAATTTTTCCTTCTGCTATGGTTTTAGTTAAAGAGACAAAAGCTGGGTTATTACCTTCTTGCCAAAAACCATCTTTATAAATAACACTAAAATACTCATAAAAAGGGTGTTTTAAATTGTTTCTAATTTGAAAAGAATCTAATTCCTTTGGATGATAATCAAAGTCAAAATAGCTTAAGTTAGCATTAAGCATTTCTAGAATTCTATGTAATGTTAATCCTTTTCCTAAATCTTTTGATGGCATTAAAATCTTACCTATTAATTTAGATTTTTTATAGCCTATAAAGGAAGTAAGAAGCCAAGTGTAATAAATTTCAGATTCGTAATTATCAGATGACTTGACTTGCTTTTCTGAACAAGTACAAAACGTTAATTTTTCACTATTAATGCACATTTTTTTAGTATTAAAATTCAATCAATTTATCATTTGGTAGATTGTATTCGTATAATTTTTTATTTTTCTTTTAAGAATTAAATATATCAAACCTAAGATTAAGCATTTTAGATGTGGTTTTATAAATTTTGCTGTAGCTAGTTTTTACAATAATTCCCAGTTTTCTTTGTATTTATCACCAGTTATTTTTTTAAGTTCAGAACACATTTCTGTCCAACTTTCTACAGTTCCATCAGCTCCTAACAAAGAAATAACATTTTTCTTTTCAATATATTCAAAGTCTTCAGTACCCTGTTCAACTCCATAATCCGATTTAGATATTGTTAAGAATAAAGTAGAGAAATATTTTGGTGCTGACTCCCATTTAGGCTCAAAATACTCACTTAATTTATCTCCTCCTTTAAATGCAGGTTTCCCCAAAAAATCAGATTCTTCTCCAATAATTAATTTTTCTTTAAACTGATTTTTAATTTTTTCAGTTTTATCGGTTTGAATATTTTCTTCGGGCCAAAACTTTAAAATAAAATCTGACATTTTGATTTGTTTATATAGCGTCGTAATTAGTTATATTCATTTCGATATTTTAGTTCTTTTTCAATATAATTTTCAATTAAGTCTAGATATCCAATCTTTATTGAATTAGATTTAACAGGGTATTGTTTATTTTCTCCAACTGAATATAAACCGAAATAAAATTGAACTTCTAGAGAGTCTTTTTTATTCAATTTACTTTTCGGATTTAAAATCATTTTTTCTTCATTTGAAAATAAGTTTTCACTATAAAGTAAATCTTTATTTTGATCATCACTTATCATTCTTAAATGGCTTAGTTCATTTAAAATTTCCTCATAACTATAATACTTCTGGAACTTTTCATAAGGATTAATTGAAGACAGTCCTAAACCATTTCCACATCCAAACATTAAGTTAATTTTAAAGGTGTTTTTTTTATTAATAACTCTAGCTCTATTTCCATAAAAGAAAATAGTATCTAAACCATTTAAAAACATTTTTCCTTCTCTATAGAACAAGAAATATTTGGGTACAATCGAGTTGTTTTTAAAAGTAAAACTATAAATCCCATTTTCTTTTTTTTCGATTAGAAATTTTGTTTTTTTAATATCTACTTTTCTTTCGTAAATACAATATGAAGAAGTGAATCCTCGTAAAAAATATAAGTCAAAAATTATAAGAACTAAACTAAATAGAAATGTAAAAATTATAACTTTTTTTAATCTATTAATTTTCATTTTAACTTTAATTACACATGCATTATACAAATTGTTATAAAACGTTTTGTATCATATAATTTGTTAATTTTTTACTTCAGGTAAGGCTCTTAATATCTTTTCTATTTTTTGTGCAAGATCTACATCAAAACCAACATAAGCAATATAAAAAGGAATTGTAAATCCACCTACTTTAATAATATCTATTTCTAGTTCATTTAAAGCATATATCACATCACTTAATTGTCGAGCAAAAGCATCGGTATATGTAACTTTGTTATCTTCAGATGTTAATAAATCTGTAGCTGTTAAAGTTATTTTATCTATATATTCGAAATCAGGGAATACAACGGGGTTACCAATAAAATTGGCCCAAGAAGTAATAAACTTCATATTTTGCTTGTCATCCATGAACATTTGTGCTTTACAATAATATGCTTCTCCCTCAAAAAAATTTCTTATTACATTTTCTTCTTCTTCATATAATTGACAATATTTATCAATACTTGGCTCATATTCTACCCAAGGTAATGAGTCTGTTATTTTTCCATCTTTAAGAGTCATTATTCTGGAAGATAATCTTTTATGTTCAGAATTATAATCAAGCCAAATTTGCCAATGTATATCATAAATAATTCTACCTGAACTAGTAAAATAATCATCAGTATTAATATCTGTTATATAAATATGACCACGCCTCGGAATGGATATCATTAGTTCATCTGCTCCTAATATTTCTTGAGCTTTTAATATTTGTTTTTCACTCAAAATTAATTCACTCGCATAGTCACTCCAATCCACTGTAAGTATATTCTTATGTTCTTTTCCGTTGAATATGGCTGGTTTAAAAGAAACTTCTAGATTATCAATATTAGTTATAGCTTCATCTTTAATATCAGAAATAGATTTTCCAAAGGTATCTGTATTCTCGGTTATAATTACCTTATGGTTTTCAGTATCAAAAGCATATGAAACTAAAAAAGAAATAGATTCTTTTGGATCATATACTTTTTCCAATATAAGCTTATCTGCATATTCTTCTAGTAATAAATCCTCATGTTTTATAACAGGATATATTTTAGATGTCTCATTTAATGTTAGTAAAGATTTTTTATAACTTTTGTTTTTAAATAATTTCTTTAACATAGATTTATAATTGTTTAATAACGGGTTTATATATGGCATGTAGGACAATAGAGAATAATAAACTCTCAAGTTTACACTGAGCCAAAACATTTTATTTTTAATTTATTCATTCTTAAAAGCTAAATCAACGATTTGACGACCTTTCTAAATATGCACAAACTTATCAGCTTAGCATTTTTAGTTATGTTTTATACACCGTATTACCTGCTGGCTTTTTCTAAACTCCACATTCCGAACTTATTTTCAAAAAGTTCGTTTCCACCATATGGTTGGTTCTTTTCTTCAGTTATTATAAAACTCGGCCAGTCTTCTCTTGGCGAAAACGTGTCATTTTCTTTAAGTTCTGGCTTGTCCATTAAATTGAAATAATTAAAAGTTTTCATTAGTGTAATTGCATTGTCAAAAATTATTGTATCCTTTAAACCTAAATTATGCATTCCACAAGAATATATGTTTCCATTTTTATTAGCTATAGGGTCTAAAACAAACATTTCATAGAGATTTGACTCTTCATAATTTGTTAATAAATCTATCCAATGTTTTTTGTTAAATGCTTTACCTGCAGATTCAACTTTTATTCCAGCAAAATAAACCTGAAGATTGAGAAGTTAAAA
>ERZ1740052.60-NODE-60-length-36343-cov-5.832286_pt1 | contig 36343 bp, 36 predicted proteins | sample MGYA00581750_ERZ1740052 | MGnify/ENA primary metagenome ERZ1740052 (study PRJEB43018, sample SAMN04849743) | marine metagenome | isolation source: floating plastic debris | place: Pacific Ocean | collected 2008-08-30 | study: EMG produced TPA metagenomics assembly...
ATTATTCACAAATAAGTTAATACCCATTTTTGTTTTGAATAGATTAAAGTTTAATCCTGTAGAAAAATTAAGCAGATGATATGCATCAGGAGGAGTACTAATGTCAACTAATGCATTAGTGTTAGTAGTAGCTATAAATGTAGTAAAGTTATTGTCTGGAAACTCATTTTGTCTCGCATTAAACTCACTTTCTAAAGTCGCGTAAAAATTATTCCAGTTTGCTTTATTATACTGTAAAGTATTAACTGTCTTAAATGCTGGAATATCTATTAAAGCTCTATTAGTACTAAGATCATATCCTTTTATAAAAGAAGATCTGTTTCTAATTGAAAAATTATCATTAATTTGGTATGATAAATCGGTGTCTAAGCCAAATAAATTGGCTTTTATTTGTTTGTAAGACCATGTAATAAAAGCACCTCTTATGGTAGTTTCTGTTCCCGATGGTTCTAAATAAATAAAGTCATCGATAAAATTATAGAAGCCTTCGATAGAGGCTTTAAATTTCTCGCCTGTATATTTATAGGTGCTAGAAATTCTATGGGAAGATTCTGGACGGATACGCAAATCTCCTAACTCAATCCTTGCTGCAGAGTGATGTAAACCATCACTAAATAATTCAGAAGGATTAGGAGCTCTGTTAGATAATCCATAGTTAAACAGTAAAGAGTTTTTAGGATCTAATTCATAAGACAAACCAACTGAAGCTGATAAATTATGATAATTAAAAGTTGGATTGGTTAAGAATTGTGTTCCTCTGTCTTCTAATATTATAGAACTAAAATCTTGATCATAATTAAGTGAATTCCATCTAGATTTTAAGTAAAACTTTTTTGCGTTAATATGGTTAAAGTCGTATCTGATACCTGATGAAAAAATTAAACCATTAAAAAAAATCAATTCAGATAAAGTATAAACTCCCACATTATACTTATCGTAATCAGGTATTAGTCGTCTTACCCCTGTTAAAGGGTCAGGAAAATTATTTTGATATCCGCCAGAAATCCCAATTTTGAATATCTTGTTCGGATTAGCATCAAACTTCATATCAGCTTTTATATTATGATTTTTTAGGGTAAGATCTAATGCCGCAATTGAATTACGACCACCACGCCTTATATCAAATTCTTTTCGCTGATTGTGTTGAAAATCATATTGTAATGTAAACTTTCCAAGCCCTTTAAATCGCTTGTAAAAGTTAGCTTTTATTATTTGATGAGTTACATCTTGTTTAGGATTGTTAATGTCATAGCTAAAACTATTAATAACAGATGGTATTTCATTATTAATACTATTAACTAAATCAGACGTACTTCCAATGTGAGCTGCTCTTAGTATTCCTATTTCATTAGATACTCTACTATAAAATATCTCAAATCCTTTGTTAAATCTTTTGAATCCACCGCTTAATGTTAAGCCTAGTGATTTTAAACCTGTGTTAGTTAAATTATAATCAGCAGCTTCAAAATCGCCAGCTCTACGAAGAGATGCTTGGCCATTTACGAACCAACCTTTTTCAAAAGTTTTATGTAATGATGTACTTATTGAAGAAAGCCTACCATTTGTTTGTTGAGATACTATAGTTTTTCCATACAAAGAATCTTTAAGAATAATTTTAGGAGGGTTAATAACAACAACACCTCCAATTGCATCACCACCATATTCAAGAGCACTTGCACCTTTAATTACAGAAATACTTCCAGCAGAACTAATATCTATATTAGGAGCATGTTCTACTCCCCAGTCTTGATCTTGTAATCTAACATTGTTTACAGATATAAGCACTCTACTACTATGTAGTCCGTTAATTATAGGTTTTACTATAGAATTTCCAGTATTTAATGAAGACACACCAGATACTTCTTTTAAGGCATCTCCTAAACTAGCATCACTGTATGCATCAATCGTTTTTTCTTTGATTAAAGTTTCTTGTGATGTTTTAGTTTTGATTCCTGTTAAAGATTTTACTTGAACTTCTTTCAGTTCTTCGATGTGATGCTCTAAATCAATAACCTTATATGTATCTTTAGTTAAATTGATTTCAATAGTTTGTGTATCACATGCCACATGAGAAATCTCTACGATTAATTTACCACTACATAAATTCTTAAAATTAAACTTACCATCTAAATCAGTGGCAGCATATCTATTAAGGTTTTTGATGTAAACAGTAGCATCAATTATAGGTGATTTATCATGAAAATCTTCTACAAGCCCAGAAAAAGTATATTTACAATTTTGACCTATTATTGAATTTGAAATTAAAAACAATAATACAATCAAAATATGATGATTAGGTTTCATTATGATTGTTTAGTTTGAATTATTTGCTAATACGAATAATTAAACTAAAGCAGGTGGACCTCTTAGTGTAAAATTTAAGTTGAAAAATTGTTCAAGTGAAGTATATTGACTATCAGGTTGGTCAATATCTTGTGTTTCTATGTAAGATATGAAGGCAAATTCGTTAGACATGAAACTGTTAAAATTGAATTCACAAGTTTCACAATCAACTTCATGTTCGTGTAAGTGTTTATCATCCTCAGACATACAAATCTCAGACTCCATATGATCAGAGTCTAAACAATGCGCTAATTGTATTACTAATGGACTTAGCAATAAAAATAAGAGCATCCCTACGGATAAATATTTCTTAAACACCTTCATTAATTCGCAAATTAACTGGATTTATTTTAAATAACCAATTTATTAACTTAGTTTTTACTAGTTGATTTGCTAATGTACACAGTTCCTTTAGGTTTAAATTTAGAAAAACCTATTCTAGAAACGTAGTTGTAAGAAGAATCTGTAACCTTACTCATCTGTACATTAATAGGATCTTTATCTAATTCAGTCTTAGGATTTTTCATTTTCAATGTATATGAAAAGTTGTTTCTCCAAGTAATAAATAAAGTATCTATTTTTTGTATTTCTTTTTCAATTACAGTACTATCGGTAGAAATCGTTACTTTTTTAGTGTAATATTCTATTTGTAAACTATCTTTTCTAACTATAATAGTTTTGCTGTAATTATTTCCAGCAGGAATTTCAAAAGTTCCGTATTTAAAACGTTCCGGATTTCCTTCTGTATTTATATTACAAGAAGTTAGTACTATAGCTAGAATAGATAAGATTAAATATTTCATTAAATTCCAGTGTAATTAGATGGAGTAATTTGTTTTAATTCAGATTTTATAGCATCTGAGACTTCTAAAGTATCTATAAAATTAGCAATAGATTGTTGCGTAATTTTTTCATTAGTTCTAGTTAAACCTTTTAAGGCTTCATAAGGATTTGGATATGCTTCTCTACGCAAAATAGTTTGAATTGCCTCAGCAGCAACAGCCCAGTTGTTTTCTAAATCATCTTCAAATTTTTGTTGATTTAGTAATAACTTATTTAAACCTTTTAAAGTAGCTTTAAAAGCAATTAAAGTATGTCCGAAAGGAACACCAACATTACGTAAAACCGTACTATCTGTTAAATCACGTTGCATACGAGAAACAGGTAATTTAGCAGCTAAATGCTCAAAAATAGCATTAGCAATACCTAAGTTTCCTTCAGAGTTTTCGAAATCAATTGGATTTACTTTATGTGGCATTGCAGAAGAACCTACTTCACCTTTTTTTATTTTTTGCTTGAAATAATCCATTGAAATGTACGTCCAAATATCACGATCTAAATCAATAAGAATAGTATTTACACGTTTCATAGCGTCAAATAAACTAGCCATATGATCGTAATGCTCAATTTGTGTAGTTGGAAAAGAGTGGTGTAACTCTAAAACTTCTTCTACGAATGAAGTTCCAAAAGCTTTCCAATCAATATCAGGATAAGCAACCTTGTGAGCGTTATAATTCCCCGTAGCTCCACCAAATTTAGCTGCGTTTGGTATATGTTGTAAAAATAATATTTGCTGATTAATACGTTCTACAAAAACGAATAATTCTTTTCCTAATCTTGTAGGAGAAGCTGGTTGCCCATGTGTTCTGGCTAACATTGGAATATTTTCCCAGTCGTTTGCTAAATCAGCTAATTTAGAAGTTAAACTATCTAATGTAGGGAAATATACTTCTTCAACTGCATCTTTAATAGATAAAGGAATTGCTGTGTTATTAATGTCTTGAGAAGTTAATCCGAAATGAATAAATTCTTTGTATTGGGATAAGTTTAATGCATCAAATTTTTCTTTGATAAAGTATTCAACAGCTTTAACATCGTGATTTGTTACACTTTCTATCTCTTTAATTTTTAAAGCATCTTCTGCATTAAAATCAGTATATATTTTACGTAATTCAAGATATAAATCTTTATTAATATCTTGTAATTGTGGTAAAGGAATTTCACATAAAGCGATAAAGTATTCTATTTCTACTTTAACTCTGTATTTGATAAGTGCTTCTTCAGAAAAATAATTTGTTAGTTGATCTACTTTGTTTCTATATCGACCATCGATAGGAGAGATGGCATTTAATGTAGTTAAACTCATATTAGTGTGTTGTGTTCAAACGACAAAAATAGAAAATACAAATAGTATTTTTTGTATAATTATATCTTTATTTTAACGATAAACCTTTCTATTTTCAATTTTTACTTCTCCTTGTTTTTCTAGTTGTTTTATAGTACGTATTACGGTTTCTACTCGCAAACCTAAAATGTCTGATATTTGCTGACGTGTATAGTTTATTTTTAATGTGAATTTTCCTTCTTGTTTAAAAACATCATTTTTTAGATAATCGAAAAACCTTAAAATTCGATGTGATGGTTCTTGGCTAGAAATTTCTGAAGCTATTATGGCTTTGTAGTATAGTCTTTTTGCAAGGCTTTCTGTGATTTTAAAATGTACTTCTTTATTGTTTTGGAGTAATTTGTAGAACTTTTCTTTGGGTAAAATGTAAATTGTACTTTTTTCTATAGCTGTTGCATTTGCAGGATATTTAACATCAATGAATAAAGGCGGTTCACCAAAACTTTGTCTCTTGTAAAAAATACCTTGAATGAATTCTTTAGCATCATCATTAAAGTTATTCATTTTGATAATTCCATGTTTAACTTGATAATAATTTCTAGCAAATTCTCCCTCTGAAAAGATAATCTCATCTTTATCAAAAGTTTTCAAAGTAGCATTATATTCAATTAAAAGTGTTTCAGGTATCATAATGTTATGACTATAATCATAAAGTTTAATTGTACTAAAGATATAACTTTACCACAGTAATTTATATATTTCGATCAATGAATAAAAAAGAAATAATTAACCGAGCAGATGTTTATTTATTAGTTTCTTCTTTTTATGATAAAATAAAAAAAGATGAAATTATAGGACATTTTTTTCTCAATGCAATTCCTGAAAGTGAATGGAATAATCATTTAGAACATTTAACTGATTTTTGGGAAACTAATTTGTTTTTTGTTCGAAAATTTAAAGGGAATCCAATTCAGAAACACAGAAATGTAGATGAAAATTCTAACTTTAAAATTTCTCAGGAACATTTTGGTAGATGGTTGCAATTATGGTTTACTACAATTGATGAATTATTTATTGGAGAAAAAGCTTATCAAGCTAAAGAAAGAGCACGAAATATAGCTTCTATGCTCTTCTTTAAAATTTATGAAAATAAGCCTAAAAATATAGGGTAATTAATTGCATTAGAATTAAAACAATATTAGTTGTAATACTAATAACCCCTGCCCAGGCTACATATTTAAACGGACTTTGACTAAATGCAGTTGCATTTGTTCCCATAGCTGTTACTAAAGCTAATGCTAAATAAACAAAAGAGAATTGATGATGTATAGCTAAAGCAGCTGTAGCAGAAGCAATCATTGTGCTTATCATGATAAATAATACAGTGATTCCAAAAGCATTCTCTTGTTCAGCTTTAATTTTATTATTGATTAAGTCAATAATATTAGTAGACTTTGTGTAAGTAATATTTTGAATTGCGGTGTTATCTGTTGTGATCATAATATTTAATTTTAATACAAAGCTACTTTCAGAAAAGTTAAAATTTTATGACCAAAATCATATTTAGGAAGATTTCAAATAAATTATGTTAAAGGTTATTCATATCTTCACAATTCAAATTTTTTAATGTGCAAACAGAAACTCTAGTTTATATCATTTTAGCTTTATTAGTAAGTTTAGGTGTTGGCTTTTTTCAATATTTCTTTAAAGTAAAAAAGACACCAAAAATTACAGTTTTATTATTCTTTTTAAGAGTTTTAAGTGTTTTCTTAATTCTATTATTATTAATAAATCCGAAAATAGAATTAACAACCACTAAAAATGTAAAACCATCATTATCTGTTTTGGTTGATAACTCATCATCAACTCAATTTTTTAAAGAAACTGATTTTGTGAATTCTTTTGTAGAAGATTTAAAAAAGAATGATGCTGTTAATGATAAGTTTGATGTTGACTTTTATACGTTTGGTAATCATGTTAAAAAATTAGATAGCGTAACTTTTTCTGATAAAAACACGAATATCACAAAAGCTATAAAATCCATCAATGAGTTACAAAAGAACAAGGAAGGAACTATAGTTTTGCTTTCAGATGGAAACCAAACTTTAGGAGAAGATTATGAGTTTTTGAATTCTCAAAAAACTATTTATCCTGTTGTATTAGGAGATACCATTCAATATCAAGACATCAGAATAAGTCAACTAAACGTAAATAAGTATAGTTATTTAAATAATAAATTTCCGGTAGAAGCTTTCATTAATTATGAAGGAAGAACAGAAGTGAAATCTATTTTTTCTATTTATAAAAGAGGAACAAAAGTTTTTAGTAAAACTGTTGAGCTATCACCAAATAAAAAGTCGACTGTAATTACTGCAGAATTAAATTCAGATAAAGAAGGAATTCATTATTACTCGGCGTCATTAACTAAGTTAGATAAAGAGAAAAATGAAAGAAATAATACAAAGAATTTTACAGTAGAAGTAATAGATGAGCAATCTAAAGTTTTAATACTTTCTTCAATTGTTCACCCTGATTTAGGTGCGCTTAAAAAATCTGTAGAAAGTAATAAGCAAAGAAAAGTAGAACTTGTTCAAGTAAATGAATTTAAAGGAGATTTAAAAGATTATCAATTAGTCGTTTTTTATCAACCTAATGCATATTTTAAAAAGTATTTACAAGAAAGACAATCTAACTTTCTTTTAGTAACAGGCTCTAAAACAAATTGGGATTTAATTAATTCTTTAGGGTACAGCTTCAATAAAAAAGTAATTAATCAAACAGAAAATTATCGCCCGGTTTACAATACTAATTTCTTAACCTATTTACAAGAAGATATTGGTTTTGATGGTTTTCCGCCTCTAAAAGATAAATTCGGATCAATTGCAATTAAAGAACATAGCCCATTACTGTTTCAAAGATTAAAAGGAATAAATACTTCCAATCCTTTATTAACGACTTTTGAAAAAAATGATACAAAATATGCCGTACTTTTTGGAGAAGGAATCTGGAAATGGAGAGCTTCTAGTTTTATAAGAGAAAATTCTTTTGAAGTTTTCGACGAGTTTTTAGGAAACTTAGTTCAATATTTAAATTCAAATAAAAAGAGAAGACGTTTAGATGTAAAACTAGATAATTTGTATTTAGCTAATGATAAGATTAATGTTTCAGCTTTATATTTGGATAAAAATTACAAGTTTGATAATAGAGCTTCTTTAGAGATTCTAGTGAAAAACGAGGAAACAAAAGAACAGAAAGTATATCCTTTTTCTTTAATGAATAGTTCTTACAAAGTAAGTATCGAAGGTTTAGATTCTGGAGATTATACTTATCGAGTAAATGTACTTGGACAAACAGTATCTAAATCAGGAAAGTTTAAAGTTGCAGATTTTCAAATAGAAGAACAATTCTCCAATGCAAATCATAAAAAACTAAATGTTTTAGCAGAAAGTTCTGGGGGAAAATTGTTTTTTAAAGATCAAAAAGAAGTATTACTACAAGATTTAGTAGCCAATGAAAAGTTGGTTACAATTCAAAAGTTAGAAAAGAGAGAACAAGATTTAATTAATTGGAAATGGATTTTGTTTTTAGCAATTGCTTTATTAGCAATAGAATGGTTTACACGAAAATTCTTTGGTAAAATTTAATGAAAGAACATTTTTTTCAATGTCCGTATTGTTGGGAGGAAATCTCAATGTTGTTAGATCCAAGTTTATCAGAAACATATATTGAAGACTGTGAAATTTGTTGTAATCCTATTCAAATTACTACTCAGTTTGATGATGGAGAATTAGTCGGTTTTCAAGCAATTAATATAGAACAATAGTTTATGAAATTTCATACAAGAAAATGGGTGAAACCCGAAGATTTAAATCCTAATGGAACATTATTCGGAGGAAGATTATTACAATGGATAGATGAAGAAGTTGCTTTGTATGCAATTATACAATTAGAAATTCCAAGAACAGTAACAAAGTTTATGTCGGAAATAGATTTTGTAAGTTCTGCTCGTCAAGGAGATATTATTGAAATTGGAATTGATGTGGTAAAATTTGGAAGAACTTCAATTACTTTAGGATGTAAAGTAAGAAACAAGCTTACAAGAAAAGATATCATTACAATTGATAAAATTATTATGGTAAGTTTAGATGAAGATGGAAATCCTGTACCACATGGAAAAACTAAAATAGAATACGTTAAAGATAGATTAGAAAAAAAATAAATTTAAAATTATGAATAATAGACAACCAAATTTAAATTTTCCTAAGCGAGGAATATTATTAATACCAATAGCATTTGTATTAATGATTTTCATAGCGAAATCAACAGAAACAATTAACTCTGGAAAAGCAGGTGTTTTATACAAAACCTTTGGAGGTGGAGTAGTTGTAGATGAACCTTATATGGATGAAGGTTTTCACTTTGTATTGCCATGGAATAAAGTTTACGTTTACGAAGTAAGACAGCAAGAATTGTTTGAGCAAATGCAAGTATTATCTTCAAACGGATTAGAGATACGATTGGATGCTTCTGCTTGGTATCAGCCACAGATTAATAATTTAGCAAGATTACATAAAGAAAAAGGAGAAAATTATTTAGATCGTGTAATTAAACCAGCAATTAGATCTGCTGCTAGAAGTGTAGTTGGACGTTATACTCCAGAGCAATTATATTCAAGTAAGAGAGATGTAATCCAACAAGAGATTTTTATTGAAACTAAGAAGATTTTAGACAAGCAGTATATTCAATTAAATGAAGTTTTAGTTCGTGACGTAGAATTACCTCCAACAATTAAAAACGCAATTGAACGTAAATTAAAGCAAGAGCAAGAAGCATTAGAATATGAATTTAGAATTGCTAAAGCTAAAAAAGAAGCAGAAAGACAACGAATAGATGCTGAAGGTAAAGCAGCTGCCAACCGTATTTTAAGTGCTTCATTAACGGATAAGATTTTACAAGAAAAAGGAATCGAAGCTACATTAAAATTATCGGAGTCTTCTAATAGTAAAGTGGTATTAATTGGTTCTGGAAAGAACGGAATGCCTATAATTTTAGGAAATCAATAAGAGAACTTCTTAAAAAAAAGTTAATTCAATTTCAAAAGCGTAACTAGATTGGTAATTGGTCGTCTTATATGTAATTACTTCCTGTAAGTTAGTGATTAGTTAGTTTTTGATAGTTGATTGAAAAGCCCAAGGAATTCACCTTGGGCTTTTTTACATTTATAATCTAAATCGATACAAAAAAAGACACTCGTTAGAGTGCCTTTTCTAAATTAATTTATAATAATCTTCTTTATAGTAAACTTATTATTGTTTTTTATTTTAAGGAGATAAATTCCGCTATTTAAATTTTCAATGTCAAATGCTTTATTATCAAAATTAGGATTCTTTTTAGCATAAACTTCTTTTCCTAAAATAGAATATACTCTAATGTCATTAATTCCAGATTCGTTAGAGAAAATAGTAATTTTACCGTTAACTGATGGATTAGGGAATACACGAGCTTTTAAGGTTTGTTCCTCAGAAACACTAGCTGTTGCCCATCTGTTTTCTGCTACAGGTCCGCCCCAAATTTGAGTTGCTAAATTCGGATTGTCAATAAAAGGATTTCTATTTCCCTGCGCATAGGTATTAGCTGAATCACCATGATAAGTGTTTCTATTATCTTCAATTTCAGAAACTGGATCTTCAGCATTCCATTTTAAAAATAAATCGATCATTTCATCAGGTGTATTTGCAGAACTCCCAATTCCAACTACCGTAGGTAAACATCTATTTCCATAACGTAAATACATATACATCATCATTCTAGCTACATCACCTTTCCATTCGTCACCAGGATACCAACCACCATTTACTCTTCGAGAGTTTCCTGAGCTTTCTACAAAAGCTAAATTTCCTCTATCTCTATTATGATCTACATCAGATGGACGTAAACTATGTGCATCAGTTCCTGCTCCAGGTGAACTTGTAGATAATGAAGGGTTAGCTAAACTTCTAGGGTATACGTGTTCTCTGTTCCAATCACCAGCACTTCCTCCGTTTTCATTAATCCCTCTAGTTCTAGCAGTTATGCCAGAACTGCTATATCCATAAATTAAAATAACTTCATTAGCATTTTCTGGATTGACATCTGTTTTTCTAGATGCTTCCCAAACGCCAGGAGTATATACTAAAAAGTTAGTGTGAGTAGATGTGATTTTAGATGCTAATTCGTCTTTTAAAGCCAAACCATATTTAGTTAAATCTACATCATTATAGTAACTCTGTTGTGAGAATCCAACAAAAGAGTAAATAAATAAGATTAAAAAGAATAGTTTTTTTGTCATAATTACTTTTTTTCTAATAACGCCATATAAAAACCATCAAATCCAGAAATGTGAGATAATATTTTCTTATCATGCACAAAAGTAAAATCTTTTCCTGCGTCTGATGCTAAGAAAAATTCGACTTGTTGTTGATTTTCTGATGGTAAAACAGAACAAGTAGCGTACACTAATTTACCGCCTGATTTAACCATTTTAGAATAACTCTGTAATACTTCTTGCTGAACATTTTTAATGTTATCTAAAAACTCAGGTTGTAATTTCCATTTACTATCTGGATTTCTACGGATTACACCTAATCCAGAACAAGGAGCGTCAATTAAAACACGATCTGCTTTATTGTAAAGTTTTTTAATAGCTTTTGTAGAGTCAATTACTCTAGTATCTATATTATGAATACCATTTCTACGAGCTCTAACTTTTAGTTTTTTTAATTTACTTTCATAAATATCCATGGCAATAATTTGCCCTTTATTTTTCATTAAAGAAGCAAGGTGTAATGTTTTACCTCCAGCACCAGCACAAGTATCTATTACTTTCATGCCTGGTTCAACTTCTAAATAAGAAGCAACTAATTGAGAAGAAGCATCTTGAACTTCAAAAAAACCTTTTTTGAAACTTTCTGTTTTAAATACATTAGCACGTTCTACTAACTTTAACGCATCAGGGTATCCTTTTATAAATTCAGTATCAATACCTTCAGATTGTAATTTACTTCTTAGGTTTTCTTTAGTAGTGTTTAAAGTATTAGTTCTTAAAATAACTTCAGCTTGCTTATTTAAAGAAGCAATTTCTTTAGTCCATACTTCTTCACCTAGTTCACTTAAGCAAACATCATCAATCCAATCAGGAATAGATTCTCTAAATTTTCTGATTTTTGATAATTCATCAAATTTTCCTTTGATTCTTCTATTTGGAGTAGGTTCAATTTGGTTCCAATCTGGTAATTGAATACCTCGTAAAACACACCAAACTGAAAATAAACGCCATAAATCTTGACGCGAGAAAGGTTCTTTTACATTAGCTATTTCTGCGTATAATCGTTTCCAACGAACAATTTCATAAATAGTTTCAGCAACAAATTTACGGTCTCTAGCGCCCCAGCGCTTGTCTCTTCGTAAAGCTGTTTCAACACCTTTATCTGCATAAACACCTTCGTTGAAAATATCTCTTAGACTGTCTATTACAGCAAAAACTAAATTTCTATGTAGTCTCATTCGTTTTATTTTGGGCTGCAAAGATACTACGATTTATTGGGTTTTTGTATTTTCGTGTAAAAACTTAAAACTTTGTCTATGAAAGTGCTGAATTATTTATTCGTTTTGTTTAGTTTACTAAATGTTTTTTCTCAAGAAGGAAAGTATATAGGAATGTATGGTGAACGTTTTAAAATTAATGAAACTGTAATGTTATTTGGTGATAATGTTCTTTTAAGAGAAGAACCAAATATGAATGCTAAAGTTTTAAAAACTTTAAAAATTGGAGAGGAAGTTACAGTTTTAAGTTCTGGAATAGAAGATGAAAAACCAATACCTGATAATGAAATAGTTTGGGAATGGTATAAAGTTAAATATAAAAACACAGAAGGGTATGTATATGAAAGTTTATTGTCTTTAGATTATAAAGTTTATAATACTGACCTTTATTTAGTGTCTATTAGAAAAGATAAAAACAAAAATGATAAAGTTGTAGTTAGGTTATTTAATAAAGAAACTAAGAAATATAAAGAAAATTCAAGTTTTTTAGGAAGTGCAACAACTTTTAAAATTAGAGTATTTGGAAATAAAGGATTGAAAAATATTAAGTCTATTTTTTTAGTAGATGCTATAGCTGAAGCTTGCGGAGTTGATGGTGGAGGAGTATATTGGTTTAATGATGGAAGCTTAAAGAAAGGTGTTGCTTTTTCTAGTTTTTCGGATGATGGTTCTTGGTTCGAGGAAAAAATAGTATTTCCAAATGATAAAGAAGGAATAGAAGATAAAATTGTTTTTATTAGAGAAATAGGTGAAATTATTGATTATAAAAAAGACTACATTAAAAAGACTGTTGAATCTTGTGCTTTTGATTGGGAAGGAGAAGAAATTAAATTTGAGATTGAAGACAAAAAAGATCATTAACTTTTAATTATTGAATGAACTTAAATCAACCAGTTACATATATTAAGGGTGTTAGCGTTGCAAGAGCAGAATTGTTGTATTCTGAGTTAGGAATAAGAACTTGTAATGATTTTTTACACTTATTTCCAAATCGTTATATTGATAAAACTCAGTTTTACACTATTAATCAATTACATCAGAATAGTTCAGAAGTTCAGATAGTTGGTAAAATTACAGGAATTAAAACTGTAAAGCAAAAAAGAGGAAGTAGATTAGTTGCCACATTCGCTGATGCAACTGGTACAATGGAATTAGTTTGGTTTAAAGGTGTAAAATGGATTAAAGACAGTTTAAAAGTAAACACACCTTATGTAGTTTATGGAAAATTAAACTGGTTCAAAGGAACTGCAAACATGGCGCATCCTGAAATGGAATTAGTATCTGAATATAAAAGTAAGATACAAATGGCAATGCAACCTGTTTATCCTTCTACCGAGAAATTATCAAATAAAGGTGTTAGTAATAAAGTCATGAGAACCATGATTCAAAATTTATTACAGCAATCTTTTGATAGTATAGAAGAAACATTTACAACTGACTTTAGAACTGAAAATCAGTTATTACATAAAAAAGAATCGATTCTTAATATACATTTTCCTAAAAGTCAAGAATTATTAGCAAAAGCACAATATCGATTAAAATTTGAAGAACTGTTTTATATTCAATTGCAGTTGTTAGTAAAAAAACTAATCAATAAATCGAGAATTAAAGGGTATGTTTTTGAAAATGTAGGAGAGCAGTTTAATACTTTTTATAATAATCACTTACCTTTTGATTTAACAAATGCTCAAAAAAGAGTATTAAAAGAGATTAGAAAAGATACGGGAACTGGTGCACAAATGAATCGTCTCTTACAAGGAGATGTTGGATCGGGTAAAACTATAGTTGGACTTTTAGTGATGTTATTATCAATTGATAATGGTTATCAAGCTACAATAATGGCTCCGACAGAAATTTTGGCAAATCAACATTATAACGGAATAAAAGAGTTACTTGCTAATACTACGATCAATGTTGAGTTATTAACGGGTTCTACCAAAACAAAAAAACGAAGAGAGATTCATGAAGGTTTAGAAAATGGATCACTCCATATTTTAATAGGAACACATGCTATTTTAGAAGATAAAGTTCAATTTAAAAAATTAGGGTTAGCAATTATAGATGAACAACACCGATTTGGTGTTGCACAAAGAAGTAAACTTTGGAAAAAAAGTGAGATTGAAGGAGTTCCGCCACATGTTTTAGTGATGACAGCAACTCCAATTCCTAGAACTTTAGCAATGTCTGTTTATGGAGATTTAGATGTTTCTGTGATAGATGAATTACCTCCAGGAAGAAAAGCTGTAAAAACAGTACATCGATACGATAGTCATCGTTTAGGAGTATTTCGATTTTTAAAAGATGAAATAGAAAAAGGAAGACAAGTGTATGTAGTTTATCCATTAATTCAAGAGTCACAGGCTATGGATTATAAAGATTTAATGGATGGTTACGAAAGTATTGTCCGAGAATTTCCGTCACCAAAGTATCAAATTAGTATTGTACATGGTCAAATGAAACCTGCAGACAAAGATTATGAAATGGAACGTTTCTTAAGAAAAGAAACTCAAATTATGGTCGCTACCACTGTTATTGAAGTTGGCGTAAATGTTCCAAATGCATCTGTAATGGTTATCGAAAGTTCTGAGCGTTTTGGTTTAAGTCAATTGCATCAGTTACGTGGTAGGGTAGGTAGAGGAGCAGAACAGAGTTATTGTATTCTATTAACCGGAGTAAAATTGTCTTCTGATGCCAAAACTAGAATTAAAACCATGGTAGAAACTTCTGATGGATTTAAAATTGCTGAAGTAGACTTAAAATTAAGAGGACCAGGAAATATTATGGGAACACAACAAAGTGGTGTTTTGAATCTTAAAATTGCTGATGTGGTAAAAGACAGTCCAATTTTATATAATGCTCGACAATGTGCAATAAAAATATTAAATGACGATCCTGGGCTTAAAAAAGAAGAAAATGCTTTGATGTTAAAACGACTTACATCTTTACAACGAACCAGTGGGATTTGGAGTAATATAAGTTAATAAAAAACTCCGCCAATAGGCGGAGCTAATCATACTCTTTTATGTTTTTTAGTTAGGAACACAAGTTCCGTAAAAAGAACCATATCTTTTTACACAAGAAAAGTCTCCAGGAAAAGCATAAGGAATACTTTCCCAACAATCTCTATGCGTGTTACAAAAAATGTTTGTGTAACCACCGTTGATACTTTTTTGCTGTTCTTTCGTTAATTTTTTTCCTAAGTTTTTTAACATAATAGAAGGTTTTCGGTTAAATAATTTTATGAGTAACTAATATACAAAACTTAAGGTGTTAAGAATAAATTCTACTCTAAATTATTTTCTTTTTATTTCATTACTAATGCAACCCATTCATCAGGGGTTTCAAGCATGGGAAAATGCCCTGAATTATTAAGAGTGTGTAATGTGTTATTTTGTATTTCTTTATGAAGTAATTCAGCCATTTTATAAATAGCTACAGGATCATTTTTAGGCCAAACTATTTTAGTTGGTATAGTCGTCGTTTTTAAAGCACCGATCCATCTATGCCAGAAAAAATAACGTTCATTAATGTAGTTGGATAATTTATGAATTACAGCTTTACCATCATTATGAGTAAGTTGTAACCACATTTCTTTGAGTTCTTCATTGGTTACTTTGTTCTTGTTGAAATAGACATTTCGTATGTTTTTAGAAAAAATGAACTCGTTGGATAGTTTGGCTATATACTTACCAGTAAGTTTATTCTTTAATAACTTTTGAATCAATCGTAGTTGCGAAAGTTCAATATGTACGCTTCCATTGCATAAAATGAATTCTTCGATAGTAATATCAATTTGTTTTTTATTAAGACGAGCAATTATTTCTGTAGCTACGCTAGTACCGTAATCATGAGCAAGTAAAGTAAATTTAGAAACACCAAGTTGTTTCCATAATGCTAAGGCAACATCAGCTTGTTCAATGAGAGAATAGGAATAATCTAAAGGTTTGTCAGAGAAACCATAGCCCAAATGATCGTGAACAATAACTCTGTATTTTTTAGTAAGTTGATTTAAAACTTTATAATAATCATAAGATGAAGTCGGATAACCATGCAAAATAACCAATATTGGTTTGTCTTTTTCTCCAGCATCTATAGTGAAAATTTTATGATTAAAAATAGTTCTAAATTCACCTTTTTTTAGCCACTCATTTGAAGTCATAATCTTATTTAAAAATATGTAAACAATGTAGTGAATTTTGCTTAGTTTTGATATAATAAAATCTTTCTCTTATTTATTTTATAGACGTCATATTACCTATACCAATACAAAAAACATTTACGTATTCGGTAACTAAAGAAGAGGCAAGTTTCCTTGAAAAAGGAATGCGAGTTGCTGTATCTTTTGGTAAAACTAAAATGTACGCAGCTTTAGTTTTTAATATCCATCAAAATCCTCCAGAACTTTACGAGGCTAAAGAGATTCATCAAATTTTAGATGAAAAACCTATTGTAAATGAAAGACAGTTAAAACATTGGCAATGGATTTCACAATATTACATGTGTTCTTTAGGAGATGTATACAGAGCAGCTGTTCCTTCTGCATTTCTTTTGGAAAGTGAAACTGTAATTCATAAAAATGAAACATTTACTGATATTGATGTTTTAAATGATGAAGAATACTTGATTTATGAAGCTTTACAACGTCAATCACAGTTAACAATTCATGAAATAACTGCGATTTTAGATCGAAAAAAAGTATTCCCCGTTATAAACCAATTGATAGATAAATCTGTATTGTATGTAAAAGAGGAAATTTACGAAACATACAAACCTAAGTTAATCAAATATGTGAGGCTTAATAAAGTTTATGAACATGAAGAAGGTTTACAAGCTTTATTATCAGAATTATCTCGTGCAAAAAAACAAAGAGATGCTGTTTTAACCTTTTTTCAATTAAAAACAGAGAAAAAACCTATTAAGGCTAAAACTTTACAAGAGAAATCAGGAGTTTCTAGTCAAATATTAAAATCTTTAGTAGATAAAGAGATTTTTGAATTTTATCATATTCAAACAGATAGAGTTCAATTTAAAGGAGATGAAAATCCGTTAAAAGACCTTAATGAATTTCAAGAAAAAGCATTACATGACATTAAAGAGTCTTTTAAGAACAACGATATTACATTATTACACGGAGTAACAAGTTCTGGAAAAACAGAAGTGTATACAAAATTGATTAAAGAAGTTTTAGCTGAAGGAAAACAAGTATTATTCATGTTACCTGAAATTGCTCTTACTACTCAAATCATTACGCGTTTACAGAATTACTTCGGAAATCAAATTTCTGTTTTTCATTCTAAATATTCAGTGAATGAAAGAGTTGAAGTATGGAATAATACACTTAACCAAAAAACAAAAGCACAAATTATTTTAGGAGCTCGATCAACTGTTTTTCTTCCTTTTTCTAATTTAGGATTAATCGTTGTTGATGAAGAACATGAAGTTTCTTACAAACAATTCGAACCATCACCAAGGTATAATGCTAGAGATTCAGCTATTGTTTTAGGTAAAATTCATAAAGCAAAAGTTCTTTTGGGTTCTGCAACACCTTCTATTGAGTCTAAATTTAATGCTTTGGAAGGAAAATATGGATTGGTCAATTTAACAAGACGACACGGAAATGTTTTGATGCCTAAAATAGAATTGATTGATGTAAAGGAAAAAAGAAAGCGAAGAGAAATGGTTGGGCATTTTTCTGATCGATTAATTCAATTAATTAATGAAGCTTTAGAGGAGAAAGAACAAGTAATTCTGTTTCAAAATAGAAGAGGATATTCACCAATTGTTGAATGTACAACTTGTGGGAATTCACCTCAGTGTCCGAATTGTGATGTTAGTTTAACATATCACAAGTACAACAATCAATTAAAGTGTCATTATTGTCATTATCAAAGAGCTATGCCAACCAGTTGTGGAGCTTGCGGTAGTTCTACATTAGACACGAAAGGTTTCGGAACAGAGCAAATAGAACTTGAACTAAAAGAGCTTTTTCCAAATCATAATATTGGAAGAATGGATTCTGATACAACTAGAGGGAAATTTGGTTATCAGAAAATTATAGAGGCTTTTGATGCCCAGGAGATAGATGTTTTAGTAGGAACTCAAATGTTGTCTAAAGGTTTAGATTTTAAAAACGTGACTTTAGTTGGTGTTTTAAGTGCAGATACAATGTTGAATTTCCCTGATTTCAGAGCACATGAAAGAGCTTTTCAATTAATGGTTCAGGTTGCTGGTAGAGCAGGAAGATATCAAAAACAAGGATTGGTAGCTATACAAACCTATAATCCTTATCATCAAATTTTACAGCAAGTTTCTACAAATAATTATGAGGAAATGTATAAAGAACAATTACAAGATCGTTGGCAATATCATTATCCTCCTTACTATCGTTTAATCAAGATAACTTTAAAACATAGAGATTATGTTAGAGTAAACGATGGTATAAATTGGTTAGCAAAATCCTTACAGAACGTATTCAGAGAAAATGTTTTAGGACCAACAGCTCCTGCAGTTTCTAGAGTACGAAATCAGTACATAAAAAATTTAGTAATAAAAATTCCTCCGAAACAATCATTACTAAAAACGAAACAAGAGATTCAAAGAATAAGAACTACTTTTGAAGCAGTTAAAGAATTTCGCCCTATTCGTTTTATTTTAGATATTGATGCTTATTAAATTATAAATGCTATGAAATTCAAATATGTAAATCTGAACAAAGAAGAAAAGGTAATTGATTTACCCGTAAGTGAAGAAGCTTTTAATAAAACGAAGAGTTTTGTTAAAGGATCTGCATTAATTGATATGTATTATGATTGGTTGATTTGGGATTTAAGAGATTATTTTTTTGATAAAATGATTTTAGATTCATTTAGAAAAGAAATCAATTCTTTTTGTAAAAGAATTCAGTTAGCTGATTTTGATTATGAAAAGAACGCAGGGCCTGAAGATGTAAAAGTAGTTCAGATGTATTATCATGTGTACATTTGGGATCAGATTTATGTTGCTTGTGCACCTGAAGGATCGTTTCATAAAGAAAGTTTAGTACAAGATCGATTAGAGTTAGATTTAGAGTTTGAATTAAATGAATTAGAACACTTACTATTGCAGTTATTAAATGTGTTGGAAGTAGATTATTCAGAATTTAAGGAAGAAGAAGATATTTCAACAAATGAATTAGGTATAGATACTTTGGTAGAAAATCTACTTAGAGAATGTTGGAGAAAAACAAAAGAAGAAACAAACTCTAAAATTGTTGGAACCTTGTTTGAAGCAACAGGCTTAGGCTCTACTGGAGATTTAGATACAAATGAAGTTATTGGAGATAGTGAAGAGTTAATTATAGAATTCTTTAAGAAAAGAAATATAAAAGCGTAGAATTTATTTCTACGCTTTTGTTTTTAATGTTTGTATTTATCTGTGACATTAACTAGTTTAAAACTTGTTACCTTGTTTTTTAAAATCAATGTGTCGTTTTTTATTTTAAAGTCAAAAGTTTCATTATATGATTCGCTAATTCTTTTTTTATTAAAATAATTTGTGATTTCTTTTGTAAATACTTTTATACTGTCTTTAGGTAAATTCAATTTATTTAAACTGTCTTTAACTAAGAAATAACCAGTTTCTGTATAACATTTTGCGTTTAATGTTACTGATTTTTGTAATGAATCTATAGCAAAGTTACCGTAGTAGATATTGTCATTAAAGTCTTTAATTTTTAAACCATAATCGTAATCAAAATAAACCCTAAAATATCGCTCATTAAAATTTTCAGATACAGCTTTATAAATTCCAAAGATTTCTTTTTTTAATAAATAACTCTTTTTAATTGTAGAAATATAGTTGTATCCGTAGAAAATCATTCCGCCGATAACTAAAAACTTTATCCAATATAAATTTTTAAGCTTTTTAGGTAATAAATCAGGAAATAAAGGAGTTTTAGTTTTGAATTTCAAGAAATACGACTTAATTCCACTCCAATCAGAAATTAATAAGAAAACTCCCATAACACTTAATTTGATAGCCATAGAAAGTGCTCCTTGAATATCATAAAAAATATCTACTAATAAGATATTAATCATGAAACTTAAGAATAAGATTACTCCAATACGTTCTGTTTTTCTAAATAAAAGTAAAAGAGCTGCAATTATTTGGGTAGATGCTATAATTAATCCATACGTTCTTGAATAACCATAATAATTCCAGGTTAACATGAATCCATTAAAATGGTTTATAGATTCGTCTCCTAAATATGATAATCCTAGATCAAATTGACTTTTAAGGATTTTGGCAAATGCATAAGAAAACATTCGAAAAGCAATGTAATATCTACAGATAAGCCGAAGTATATATAAAATATTAGATTTCAATTGTTCTGATTTCAAAAGTTTTTTGATCATAGAGTTTTTAATAGATTTTATAAAGTTTAAGAATTTTTTTGAGTTTCGTAATTTTCTTGGCTTTTTTTTTCAAGCTTTTCATCTAGTTTAATATTTGTACAACTTCTATGGAAAATAGGAGTGTGGTTCGTTAAACTACAAATCAAACCTAATTCTAAGTTAGTTTTACTGAGATCACAAATAGTACAGTGATCTGTGTTTTTTATCATGGCAATCTTTTATAAAGAGTTTATTCTAAATATATTTACTTCAAAACTAAAATAAAATCCATGAATTTCGAAAAAGAGTACGATTTAATTTGTGTAGGAGGTGGTATAATGAGTGCTAACCTAGCTTTGTTAGCTAAATTATTAGATCCTAAGTTAAAAATTTTAATCCTTGAACGTTTAGATCAAGTAGCTTTAGAGAGTTCTGCAGCTTGGAATAATGCAGGAACTGGACATGCAGCTTTATGTGAATTAAATTATTGTCCAGAAAAAGAAGATGGATCTATAGCTATGGAAAAAGCGATTCGTATTTGTACTCAATTTGAAATTTCTAAACAGTTTTGGGCGTATCTAACCCAAAAAGGATATATAGACAACCCTAATGATTTTGTAATGCCAGTAAAACATCATAGCTGGGTTACAGGTAAAGCGAATAGTGATTATCTAGAAAAAAGATTCAAAGCTTATAAAGAACACTTTATGTTCGATAATATTAGTTTCACTAGAGATATTTCAGAAATGGAAAAGTGGTTTCCATTAATCATGAAAGATAGAGGAGAGGAAGAGATTATGGCGGCTTCTCGAATGGATAGAGGAACAGAAGTGAACTACGGAGCATTAACCAAAGCGCTTTTTAAAGTTTTAGAAGAAAAATTTGATACGCCAGTATATTGCAACCAAGAAGTTTTAGATGTTGACCCGGATACAGATTTAGATTGGACTGTAGCAACAAAAAACACAAAAACAGATGAGATACATAATATAGAAGCAAAACATGTTTTTATTGGAGCTGGCGGAGGAAGTTTATTATTACTACAAAAAGTAGAGATAGAAGAGAAAGAAGGTTATGGTGGTTTTCCTGTTAGTGGAGAATGGTTAGTTTGTAATAATGAAGAAATTATTAATCAGCATAATGCAAAAGTATATAGTAAAGCAGGAATTGGAGACCCGCCAATGTCTACACCACATTTAGATACAAGATACATCGACGGAAAAAAGTCATTATTATTTGGGCCTTTTGCTGGCTTTAGTCCAAAGTTTTTAAAAGAAGGATCGAATTTAGATTTATTTAAATCGATTCAGTTTGATAATATTTCACCAATGTTAGGTGCTTTTTGGCACAATTTACCACTAACAAAGTATTTAGTTCATCAAGTATTAATGAATAAAGAAGATCGAATGGATTCGCTTCGTAAGTTTATGAAGAATGCGAAAAGTGAAGATTGGGATGTTGTAAAAGCAGGTCAGCGTGTTCAAATTATTAAGAAAGATGAATTTGAAGGAGGTCAGTTACGATTCGGAACTGAAGTAATTAGTAGTAAAGATGGAAGTATTACTTGTTTGTTGGGAGCATCTCCAGGAGCATCAACAGCAACAGCCATCATGTTTGAAGTATTAGAAAAAGCTTTTCCAGAATTGTTACAAAATCAAGAAAATAAAGACCTATTAAATAGAGTAGTTCCTTTTTATAATAAAGAAGTTGAAGAAGTATTATTTAAAAAAGAACTAAAAAGAGTAAATGCTATTTTAAATCTATAAACCAAACTAATTGTTATGAAAGTTAACTTTAAAGTATTGTGGTGTTTTTGCTTTATTTTATTTCATGGAGTAATAAATGCTAATAATTTATTTCATTTTTATGAACAAGATAGCATTGTAGAGCAACGAATACCACCATCAACATTTATAAGTCCCAAATATGAAAATATAAGTATTTATAAAGTTGATAATGTGCCAGATCCTAAAAAGGGTAGTTCAAATGGATTTGTATCAGATCCTAACAATTATATTAATCCATCTGAAGAATATAAGATCAACTCGATTCTTTGGGAATTGGAAGAAAATTCTACAGCTCAAGTTGCAGTTGTAATTTTAAAAAGTATCGGAAATGAAGTTCCTAAAGATTTTGCAGTAAAGCTATTTGAAAAGTGGGGTGTTGGTCAAGCTGATAAAGATAATGGTTTGTTAATCTTAACTGTTATAGATCAGCGAAGAACAGAGTTTGAAGTTGGTTATGGTTTAGAACCAATTTTAACGGATTTAATTTGTCATAGAATTGGAACAGATGAAATAGTGCCTAACTTTAAAAAAGGTGAATTTGGATTAGGTTTAATTTCTGCTTCTAATAAAGTAAAACAAATAATTGAAGACCCTAAAAATATTGAAGAAGTATATTCTCAAGATATTAGTTATCCAGAAAAGAGAAATTCGTCTTTAAGTTCTGTGTATGATGAATACTTAGATTCTAAAGAACCATCTCCTTATAAAACTTTTTTAACATTCTTACCATTACTAATATTAGTCCTAGTTTATGCAAGTTTAAATGGAGTGCTTTTTCAACGAATGAAGGAGAAAATAGCAATTATAGATAATAGTAAAGAAGATTATTATGATAAGTATAATGAATTAAAAGACACAACTAAAGGAGCTTTAGGTTGTTTGTCATTGTTTTTAGGAGTGTTTTTTCCAATATATGCGTATTTCAGATACATTACCAGAAAAAAGAAATTAAAAGAGTATCGCTATGCTCCAAGGTTTAGCAGAGTTAATGGTCAGAAAATGGAATTGTTAAATGCTTGGGCAGAAAATAAGTTTTTAAAAGAAGGCGAAATTTTAGAAGAAAAATTAGATGCCGCAGAGTATGATGTATGGGCAACAGAAGACGAATCTGATGTGATGGTTTTAGAGTATGAAGGTTCAAGTAGGAAGTATTCCGATTGTAAAGAATGTGGTTATAAAACCTACGGACGTTCGAGTACAAGAATAATAACAAGTGCCACATACGAAAGGTCAGGGGAAAAAGAAGAAATTTATTTATGTAGAAATTGTCATTATACAAACTCAGTGATAATAACAATACCTAAAAAGGTAAGATCTCAATCATCTAGTAGCTATTCTTCTGGAGGAAGTAGTTGGAGTAGTAGTTCTTCATCTTCAAGTTGGGGAGGTGGAAGTTCTGGAGGTGGAGGAGCTGGTGTTAGTTGGTAGTTTTGTGTTGGTTACCAATGTTTTATGTGTTAATAAAAAGTTAAAAAGATTTAACTTTTTAACAATTTTGTTAACATGTTTAATGAGTTTATTTAAAAGTTTTGTTTAAAACACTTATAATCAGTGTTTTATGTGTTTTTAAAATGTTTTCTAACTAATTAGAAACTAATCCATTTATTACATTTTAGTCTTTTGAAAAGGGGTTTTTCCTCTTTGTAGAACTTTAATTAATATGTAAATTTATGATGTAAGTAAATCTAAAATCAAAATACTTTCTTTCCCCCGATTTACATCTTGTGTATGTAGCTTTAAACCTTCTAAACCAAAATTTAGAAGGTTTTATGTTTTATTCAGGCAACCTTTTTCAAAACTATGTAGTCTATATATTTGTAAGAGGATAAAAACAGTGAATTGAAAATAATTTCTTTACATACAAAATCACAACAGCAACGCAAAAAAGCGATTAAAGGAGATCGTGAAGCTCAAGAGCAAATATTTAACGAACACGCTCCTGTTATGCTTAGTATATGTAGACAATATGTAAAAGATATTCATCACGCAGAAGATTTAATGTTACAAGGTTTTTTAAAAGTTTTTAAAAATTTAGAAAAATTTAAAAACGGAGGAAGCTTTGAAGGTTGGATTAGAAAAATAATGGTGAATACTTGTATTAGTTACTTAAGAAAGAAAAATCACTTAGAATTTACAGATGAAGAATATCAATTTAATGATTTGATTACACATAATGTTGAAAACACTTCAGTAGAAGATATTCAAAAATTAATTGACGCCTTACCTGATGGTTATAAAATGGTTTTCAATTTGTATGCTATAGAAGGTTACAAACATCACGAAATAGCTAAGAAGCTATCTATTTCAGAAAGTACTTCTAAATCACAATTATTTAAAGCTCGTAAATGGTTACAAGCTAATTATATTAAAATGAATAGGATTAAAGATGCAGACAGATAATTTTGACAAACAAATAGCTGAAAAGCTTAAAAATAGAAGATTATCACCTTCTGGTTCTGCTTGGGAAAGACTAAGCAATCAGTTAGATGAAGTCGATCAGTCTAAGCGTAAGAACAAAATGGTTGTTTTAGGTTATGTAGCAAGTATTTTATTGTTAGTTTCAATAGGAATTTTTTATTTAAAAGGAGAAACTAACAACTTAATTGAGTTTTCAAAAGAAGAAATTCTTACTAAAACAAATATTAAGGTTAAAGAGAACGAAATATTAGAAACAACTATAAAAGAAGATATTCAACCAGTAGTTTTAGCCAAAACAGATGAGGTTGAAAAAAATAAAGCAACTACAAAAACAATAGATAAGGATCAAGATATTAAGTTAACTCAGAAAGAATTTAATAAAAAGATAGATTTTGTAAAAGCTGAAATTAAAGATGATAAGCTATTAGCAATAAAGCAAGAGTTAACAAAAGATACAGTAGTAGTACAAAAAATAAAAACAGTAATTCCTACAACAAAAAGAATTTACGTAAATGCAGATGATTTATTGTATGCGGTAACACATACTTCCGAAGAAGTGAAAGAATATTATGCTAAATACAATATAAATCGAAATGATATTATAGATACTGTAAGATATAAATTACGTAAATCGAATTTAAAAATAGATCCTGAAGTAATCTTAGCAGAAGTTGAAAATGCTATAGATGAATCTTATTATCAAGAGAATTTTATGGATAAATTTAAATCAAAGCTATCAGAAGTTATTGTCGCAATAGCGGAAAGAAATAACTAGAAAATATTAAAAATAATTATTGATAATTAGACTTACCAAACTTTAAATCACGTTTAATTTAAAATTTAAAAAAATGAAAAGAATACTACTAATATTAGTACTTCTATGTACTACTTATGCCCAATCTCAAGAGAAAACTTTTGAAAAAGAGGTAAAGAAAATTTCAATTGAAATAGAGAAAATTACGAAACAAGAAAAAGATAGCTTAAAGAAAAAAGTAAAAGCTATTAATAAAAGATTAAGTAAAGGAGAAATTACAGAAGAAAAAGCAAAACAATTAAAAAAAGAAGTAGCAGAGTTACACGCGTCAAATATAGAAAACAGAGTTAGTAAAGAAGAATTAAAGCTTCAACAATTAGTTCAAGATAAAACTACAGGAAAGATTGTAAGTGATGATGCAGATTTTAATGACTATGTTTTTAATTTTCAAATTTTTGATAGAGCAATAGCTTTTGGAGATTCTTCAGTTGGAGAGCGTAGAAGAAAAAGAAGTAAAAAGAGAAATAAGAGAACTACAAGTCAAATAGTTGTAGCTATGGGGGCAAATAATGTGATAGAAAACCATAATTTAGGCTCTATAAACGATTCTGAATACAAATTTTGGCAATCTCATTTTTATGAAATAGGTTTTTCTTTAAAAACAAGACTTTCAAAAGAAGCTTCTAAAACTTATTTTAAATACGGACTTTCTTTTTTATGGAATAATTTAAGGTTAGATAATAATCAGATTCATGAAGTAAATGGAGATCAAACTAATGTAGTTACTTTTTCTGAACAACTTAAAGAGAGTAGATTACGTCATGTACAAATGATTTTTCCAATGCATTTAGAATTTGATTTTTCAAAAAATAAAAAATATGATGATGGTTTTGTAAAGGATAGAACTAACGAAGGAATTCGTTTAGGTGTAGGAGGTTTCTTTGGATTTAAATTAGGCACAAGGCAATATTTAGAATATGAAAATAGTAATGGTATTGAGATTGAAGAGGTTCAAAAAGATCCGTTTAACATGAATACCTTAAATTATGGTTTAAGTGGTTATTTGTCATATAAATGGTACGGACTGTATTTAAAATATGATTTAAATCCACTATTCAAAAATACCAATACTCGAAACATATCTTTAGGAGTTCGTTTCGATATCGACTAAACTTTAGTATAAGTAGCGGAATTTCCGCTACTTTTTCTTTTCCCATTCAGCTCTTAAATCGTCTGATAAAATCCCTGTACCATCGTGTTTCCATCCAGGAGGTTTAAAAAAATATAAAAGTCTTTTTCTTATAGATGTTTTGCTTTTGAATACATCAGAAAGCATATGATACCATTCAACAAAAGCAATTTTAATAGGATTGTAAGTATCAATATTTTTAACTAATCCATAAACAGGTTTTTCAACTTCAGATTCAAAAGTTCCAAATATCTTATCCCAAATAATAAAAATACCAGCATGATTCCTGTCTAAGTATTGAGGATTTGTTGCGTGATGAACTCTATGATGACTCGGAGTATTAAAAATGGCTTCAAACCAATTAGGCATTTTCTGTATTAATTCAGTATGAATCCAGTATTGATATAATAAACTAATACTCATTTGAACCATAACCATTGCTGGATGAAAACCAATAAATATTAAAGGAAGCCAAAAAACAAAAGTATAAAAACTACCTGTCCAGGTCTGACGCAAAGCTGTGCTTAAATTATACTTCTGTGAAGAGTGGTGTACCACATGGCTCGCCCAAAATAATCTACTTTCATGTGCTATTCTATGATTCCAATAGTATACAAAATCTTCAGCAAATAATAGAATAATCCAAGCCCACCATACAAAAGGAATTGTAAAAATTCTATATTCATATAAGAATAAAAAAATAGTTAACATAACCCCTTTGGTAAATAAACCAATAAAAACATTACCCAATCCCATTAAAATAGAAGTATAGGCGTCTTTAAACTCATAATCATCGAGTTTAACTTTTACTGTTAAAATAGCTTCAACAATTACAGTAATTACAAAAAAGGGGATAGCATAATGAACCAATTCTGGCATTTCAGGTACAGTCATAAGTTAGGGTTTATTCTGGTGAATATACTAAAAAGAAAAATATTTGTTTTTAATCCGTATTTATTAGAGATATAAATGTTATATTTGCACGCTTTAAAAAATTAATTTAAACATTTAATTATGAATCATTACGAAACTGTTTTCATTTTGAATCCCGTTTTATCTGAGACTCAGATAAAGGAAACAGTAAAAAAGTTCGAGGACTATTTGGTTTCTAAAGGTGCAGAAATGATCCACAAAGAAAATTGGGGATTAAAGAAATTAGCGTACCCAATTCAAAAGAAGAAGAGTGGTTTTTATCACTTATTCGAGTACAAAGTAGCAGGTGAAACTATTGCACCGTTTGAATTAGAGTTCAGACGTGACGATAGTATCATGCGTTATTTAACTGTAAAGTTAGATAAGCATGCTGCAGCTTGGGCTGAGAAGAGAAGAGAACGTGTTAAATCTGCAAAAAAGTAATCAATTATGTCATAGTAAACGAGCAAGGTAAAATCTTACCAAGACGTTTAACAGGAACATCATTAAAATATCAACGTAAAGTTGCACAAGCTATCAAAAGAGCTCGTCACTTAGCTTTAATGCCATACGTTGGTGATATGTTAAAATAAAAAAGGAGTAGAACAATGGAATTGATATTAAGACAAGACGTAGAAAATTTAGGTTTTAAAGATGATGTTGTAACTGTTAAGAATGGTTATGGACGTAACTACCTAATACCTCAAGGATATGCAGTTTTAGCTACTTCTTCAGCTAAAAAAGTATTAGCAGAAAACTTAAAGCAACGTGCTTTTAAAGAAGCTAAATTAGTAGAAGATGCTAATAAATTAGCTGAGACTGTTAAAGGTTACGAATTAAAGATCGCTTCTAAAGTAGGAAGTGGAGATAAATTATTTGGATCTGTAAATAACATAGATGTTGCTGCTGCTTTAGCTAAGCAAGGTACTGAGATCGATAAGAAATTTATCAAAGTTACTGGTGGTAACGTTAAAAGATTAGGTAAATATAACGCAGCTGTTCGTTTACACAGATCAGTTATCGTTGATATCGTATTTGAAGTTGTTGCTGAGAAATAAGATCAGTTTTATACTTTAAAAGAAATATAAAAACACACTCAATTGAGTGTGTTTTTTATTTGTATTAAGCCTAAATGTTTAGTAAATGCAGAAAACCGCAATTTAAATTGCGGTTTTCCCATTTCAAAAACAGGATTTTTCCTGTTAAAAAATCCTTGAATAAGTTGCAAATTGCTAGTGCATATACTTTTATATAATTTATTTAGGGGATTATTTAATTATATAAGAAACTAAAACTCCGACGAAAGTCGGAGTTTTTTTATAAGTTAGATTACCATTTCTTGATTTCTCATAATATCTTCAAAGGTTTCCCTTTTTCGTATTAAATAATGTTTACCTTCATGAATCATAACTTCTGCAGGCCTGTATCGAGAATTATAATTGGATGCCATAGAGAAACAATATGCTCCAGCATTATGGAAACATAAAATATCATCCTCTCTAATTTCATTAATTCTTCGGTTTGTACCAAAAGTATCTGTTTCGCATATATATCCTACAATGCTATAAAAACGTTCTCTTCCTTTAGGATTAGATAAGTTTTCTATAAAGTGGTAAGAATTATAAAACATAGGACGAATAAGGTGATTTAAACCACTATCAATTCCAGCAAATACAGTAGAGGTAGTTTGTTTAATAACATTTACTGTAGCTAAGAAATATCCTGCTTGACTCACTAAAAATTTTCCAGGTTCAAACATTAAGGTTAAATCTCTTCCATATTCTTTACAGAAATCATTAAACCTTTTAGATAAATGTTTTCCTAAATCTTCAATGTTTGTAGCAATATCACCTTCTTTATAAGGAACTTTAAAACCACTACCAAAGTCAATAAATTCAATGTTTTTAAATTCTTTTGCAGTGTTGAAAAGAATTTCAGTAGCCATTAAAAAAGTATCTACATCTAAAATATCAGAACCTGTATGCATATGAATACCATTTATATTCATACCTGTGTTTTCTACTACTCTTTTTATATGTGGAACCTGATGTATTGAAATTCCAAATTTCGAATCGATATGTCCAACAGAAATTTTAGAATTTCCACCTGCCATTACATGAGGATTTATTCTGATACAAACCGGAATGTTTGGATGTTTTTGACCGAATAATTCTAAAATAGATAAATTATCGATATTTATTTGTACACCAAGCTTTGCTACATCTTCAATTTCTTTTAAAGAAACACCATTTGGAGTGTAAATAATGTCTTTTGGCTCAAATCCAGCTAATAAACCTAGCTTAACTTCTTGAATAGATACAGTATCTAATCCACTTCCTAATTTATTAAATACCTTTAATATATTAACATTAGATAATGCCTTAGTTGCGTAATTAATTTTTACATTCTTTACCTTAGAGAAAGCTTTTGTAATTCTTTTATATTGGCTTGTAATCTTTTCTGTATCATACACATATAAAGGACTTCCGTGCTTCTTTGCTAAATCTAATAGTAAGTTGTTCTCCATTTTTAAAATTAATTTTTTTCAAATGTATTGATATAAAAATTTAAAAAAAATTGAATGTGAGAATATAACACAATAGCCTATTATGTGAAAAAATTACATTTTTTTATTACAAATTGCAATTTTTCTTTGGTTTTTGGTAAAAAATAGTATTATCTTTGTATCGAAATCAAAATTGATGGGAGTGTTTTCATATATTTGATTTTAATAGGAGGTTAATTAAAAACTCTGGTATTTCTTCACCAGAGTTTTTTCTTTTTATAATATGTAGTAAATTTTCTATTTAAACTTCACTGAAACTTTTTCAGCTATACCAACAATAACTTCTGAAGCTTTAATCATAGATTCAACAGGAACATATTCATATCTACCATGAAAATTATGCCCTCCAGCAAAGATATTAGGACAAGGAAGTCCCATATAAGATAATTGAGAACCATCAGTACATCAACTAATAGGCTTTATTAATGGCGTAATGTTTAAATCTTCCATTACTTCTTCAGCAATGTCTACGATATACATTACAGGTTCAACCTTTTCACGCATATTAAAATACTGATCTTTAATCTCTACTTTAATTGCTTCTTTGCCAAGCTCATTATTAATTTTTTCAGCAGCAGATTTCATAGTTTCTTTCCTTTGCTGAAAAAGTTCCATGTCATGATCTCTGATAATGTATTTTAAAAGAGTTTGTTCAACTTTACCTTCCATTGTGTGTAAATGGAAAAAACCTTCGTAACCAGTAGTTTGTTCTGGAACTTCATTTGCAGGTATAGTATCGATGAATTGGCTGGCAATAGTCATAGAATTCACCATTTTTCCTTTAGCATAACCTGGATGAACAATTTTTCTTTCTATATTAACAATTGCACCAGCATCATAAAAGATTTCATATTATATTTCACATATTTGGCTTCCATCCTTTGTGTATTCCCATTTTGCTCCAAACTTTTCTACATCAAATTTGTGAGCTCCTTTTCCAACTTCTTCATCTGGGGTAAAACAAATTCTGATTTTCCCGTGTTTAATTTCTGGATGCTGAATTAAATACTCCATCGCTGTTACAATTTCTGTAACTCCAGCTTTATCATCTGCTCCTAATAAAGTTGTACCATCTGTTGTAATTAAGGTTTGACCTTTATACTGTAATAAATCTTCAAAATACGAAGGAGATAAAACAATATTCTCTTTTTGGTTTAAAACAATATCTTCACCATTGTAATTCTCATGAATTTGAGGTTTTACGTTTGCTCCAGTGTAATCAGGACTTGTGTCTATATGTGCAACAAAACCAATTGTTGGTACTTCATAATCAATATTACTTGGTAACGTAGCCATTAAATAACAATTTTCATCCAATTCTACATCTTCCATTCCAATACTGATTAATTCCTTTTCTAATAATCTAGCTAAATCCCATTGTTTTTCAGTGCTTGGAAAAGCAGGATTTGTAGGATCAGATTCAGTATCAATTGTTACGTATTTAATAAACCTATTAATTATGTTTTGTTTGTTCATTTATGTTTTGTTTGTTTTTTGAATGTTTATTTTACATGTACATTGTTAATTAAAGTAATTGCAGAGCAAAGTCTCTCATTAATTAATGAGTCACCATAAATTTCTGTTTTAGCATGTATAAAACCAGTTTCAGTTTTCCCATAAAGATTTAGAATATGGTAATTAAACTTTCCTCTTTTTCCTTTAGCTAAGTTATAATATGCGTCGTTTCTTTTGAATTTTATTTGTTTCGATTGTACTTCTTCAAGTTGTAACTCTTTATTATCGCTTTTCACTTTATTAATAAAATCATTATCAATATTGTCAGGATTTGTGATAAAAGAAATATCGATTAAAGTAGCTTTAGATAAACTTAATGTAGTATCTGCAGCATAAATAGAAGAAACAGCTTCTTCATAATACAAATTAATCTTCCAGTGTTTTGGGAACTTTACAGTGAATTTTTTCTTAAAATCTTCAACTGTTTCTAAATTACCTGGAGAAGGAGACTCACAGGCAAATTCTTTACCTAATTCGTTAGAATCACATGATATAAATATAAATGCAGTAAAGAAAAATAGTAAATACTTTGTCATAATTATTTTTGTTCAAAATAAGCAATAAGCAAATCTACAACATAGCTGTAAGATTCTATTCCTTTTGTTTGATTATTCGCTTTTAAATAAGAATTATATCCTTTTTTTAAGTAAGGTTCAATAGGGTTTTCGTACTTTTTCCAAAATAAATAGTTGTCGTTTAGTTCTTTTTTGATGCCTTTATTTACTGTTTTCCAAAGTTCTTTATATAATTCTTTGTCACGTTTTCTTATTTCTCTCATACAATATCGAAATGCCATTCGATAACCAGAGTAATTAAAATAAACATCATCACTATAAGTACAAGCTAAAAATCCTAAGAAATTAGCGTCATTTTCTGCCGACCAACCAATCTGATGTGCAACTTCATGACAAGTAGTTGCTGGATAACCTGCTTTTGGAAGCATACTATTTACTTGAGCTTCACCTGTTATTGGATTTAAATATCCTGCAGTTCCGTTATAAGATTGAAATAAACTAACTAATGAGTTTTTTATAGCAGTATTTTTATATGCAAGTTGCGGATAATCAATTGCTACTTTTTTGTAAGCATCAGGTACTTTAGCATAAATTTCACTTGAAGAATAAGGAACATTAATTTTTAATGTATCGTTTTTTGTTATGTTGAAATGAATGCTATTGAAAATCTCAATAGTTTTTTTTGTAGTTCTAATTAATTGTTCTGTAGTATATTTAGATTGTTGTAAACCTAAGTTGTTAGCTAAAGGTTTTCTAAAATAATTTAATCCCCAAAACATATAAAAGCAAAAATAAACTACAGATAAAACAGCAATAAATTGTACTAGTTTAGGAAATATGTTTTTTAATTTATTTTTAATTAAAATATAAAGCTGACGAACAAAAAGAATAATTAGAGTAAGTCCTAAAACATCTCCGAAAGAAAAAGGTAACCAACCTAAAAGAATTCTAAAAAATCTAGAGATATATGGATATATTCCTGTAGAATAATATCGTTCAATGAACTCTGGTTTTTGGCTTAAAAGTTGTACTAAGAAGAATTGTAATGGTAATAATATAGCAACTATTACATGTTTCTTTTGTAATTTCATTACGTAAAAATATAAAACTAAAATGTTATCAACATGTTAGTAACAGTTTTGTTTACATTTTTTGTGAAAAAAGAAAAATGTATAAAACAAGGAACAATATGAACCTAAAAAATTACTTTTGTCACCATGGAGAAAACACAAAGTTTAAGGGGAGGTAGAGTTGACCGTTCTAGAGTTGTAAATTTAGAGAAAGGAAAACTTCCACCACAAGCATTAGATCTTGAGGAGGCGGTTTTAGGAGCTATGATGACAGATAAGAAGGGGATTGATGAAGTAATTGATATTTTGCATCCTGAAGCTTTTTATGATAAAAGACATCAAGAAATATATGCAGCTGTTTATGCTTTATTTCAGAATTCTGAGCCAATAGATTTATTAACCGTATCTAATCAATTAAGGAAAGAAGGAAAACTAGAAATAGCTGGTGGAGATTTTTATATTATTGGTTTAACACAAAAGGTAGCTTCTTCTGCCCATATTGAGTTTCACTCGAGAATTATACTTGAAAAGTTTATTCAGAGAAAATTAATTTCTATTTCTTCGGAAATTATTGAAAGTGCTTATGACGAAACTACAGATGTTTTTGATTTATTAGATGATGCCGAAGGAAAACTTTTTGAAGTAACGCAAGGAAATCTTAAAAAAGGAGCAGAGAATGCTCAATCGCTTGTACAACAGGCAATCAATAAAATTCAAGAGATTTCAAATAAAGAAGGAATGAGTGGTTTAGCAACTGGTTTTACTAAGCTAGATGCACTTACTTCTGGATGGCAACCAACGGATTTAATTATTATTGCTGCTCGTCCGGGTATGGGAAAAACAGCATTCGTAATTTCGATGGCAAAAAATATGGCTATTGATTTTAATCACGGGGTTGCATTATTCTCATTAGAGATGTCATCTGTACAGTTAATTACCCGTATGATTTCTTCAGAAACAGGTTTAACTTCTGAGAAATTGCGTAAAGGAAATTTAGAACCACATGAATGGGAGCAATTAAATGTAAAAGTTAAGAAACTATCTGATGCGCCTATTTATATTGATGATACTCCAGCATTATCTATTTTCGACTTACGTGCAAAAGCTCGTCGTTTAGTATCTCAACACGATGTGAAAATCTTAATTATTGATTATTTGCAGTTAATGACAGCTGGTGGAGCAGGAGGTAACCGTGAACAAGAGATATCGATGATTTCACGTAACTTAAAAGCTTTAGCAAAGGAATTAGATGTACCAGTAATTGCATTATCTCAGTTATCACGTTCGGTAGAAACACGTGGAGGAAGTAAACGTCCGCTTTTATCCGATCTTCGTGAATCTGGAGCAATTGAACAGGATGCCGATATTGTATCATTTATTTTCCGTCCTGAATATTATGGAATGACAGAATGGGATGACGATGATCATTCACCTTGTGAAGGTCAAGGAGAATTTATTGTTGCAAAACACCGTAATGGTGGTTTAGATAATATTCGATTGAAGTTTACAGGACATTTAGCTAAATTCTCAGATCTAGAAGAAGGATTTAGTAGTGAATTTCAATCTAGTATGAATACATTTGAGTCTGGTTCTTTACCATCTCCATCTGCGGCAGATGCTTTTGGAGCTCCAGAACCACCTTCAACTCCAGATTTTAATGACGATGTACCATTCTAAACTTAAAAAGTGGGAATAGTCTTTATCATAATAGTAATATCTATATATCTATTCATATTTATTTGGGGATACAGTTATGAATATAAAAAAGATCCTAAAGGTTTTTTTAAAACTATCATAGGAATGCCAATAGCCATGTTTGCCTCGTATATGGGATTTCCTGAATTAGATAAGAAAATTAAAGATTGGACAGAAAAATAACAATAAACAAATCACAAAAAATATTAAAATACACAATTGCTTTATGGTAATTGTGTATTTTAGTTTTTACATATGAAGAAATACATAATATTACTAGTAATTATATTATTATCAAATACTGTATCGGCATCATTTATTTACTTGCCGATGAGTCATGATAATCAAAAAAACCATTTAAAAGCTTATGGTATTGTTTATTACGGACTTCAAAATGGATTAAAGGCGAAGTGGTTATTAAATTACGATGGAGGAGCTTTTTTAATTGAGCATAATGATGCTGTTGTTAACGAATGTAAAATAAGAGGAGTTTCTTACGAAGTAATTTCAGATGCTAAATCTCAATTAATATTAGAAGAGATTTCATCACCAAGTAAAAATCAAGAAGCTGTAACTTTAGAGAAAGCTCCTAAAATAGCAGTGTATTCACCAAAAGATAAAATGCCTTGGGATGACGCTGTAACTATGGTATTAACTTATGCAGAAATACCTTTTGATGTTGTTTACGATGAAGAAGTTTTGTCTGATAAATTGTTATTATATGAGTGGTTGCACTTACATCATGAAGATTTTACAGGACAATATGGACGTTTTTACGGAGCTTTTAGAACTGCTCCTTGGTATATTCAACAAAAGAAAGATGCTGAAGCCTTAGCTACAAAATTAGGTTATAGTAAAGTTTCTGAAGCAAAACGAGATGTATCTAAAAAGATTAGGGATTTTGTGATTGGGGGAGGATTTATGTTTGCTATGTGTTCTGCTACCGATAGTTTTGATATTGCTTTAGCAGCAGATGGTGTAGATATTTGTGAGGCTATGTTTGATGGAGATCCTTCTGAACCAAATTATCAATCGAAAATTGATTATAACAAAACCTTTGCATTTAAAAATTTCGAATTAATTCGTAACCCAACTACTTATGAGTTTTCTTCAATAGATATGACAAGAAAGAGAAGAATTAATAAAGAAGTAGATTATTTTGTTTTGAAAGATTTTTCTGCAAAATGGGATCAAGTTCCAACAATGTTATGTCAAAATCATACTCAACTTGTAAAAGGTTTTATGGGGCAAACAACTTCTTTTGAGAGAAGAGCTGTTAAGTCTAATGTAATGGTTTTAGGAGAGAATAAAACCAATAGAGAAGCAAGATACATTCATGGAACAAAAGGGAAAGGTTTGTTTACTTTTTATGGAGGACATGATCCTGAAGATTATCAACATAGAGTAGGGGATCCAAAGACAGAATTAGATTTACATCCAACTTCACCTGGATATCGTTTAATTTTAATTAATGTGTTGTTCCCAGCGGCTAAAAAGAAAA
>ERZ1740052.61-NODE-61-length-35643-cov-6.843318_pt1 | contig 35643 bp, 25 predicted proteins | sample MGYA00581750_ERZ1740052 | MGnify/ENA primary metagenome ERZ1740052 (study PRJEB43018, sample SAMN04849743) | marine metagenome | isolation source: floating plastic debris | place: Pacific Ocean | collected 2008-08-30 | study: EMG produced TPA metagenomics assembly...
CTAAAGCGATTTCTAATTTATATCAACATTGGTCTTCTAATGGAGCAGGTTTATTAATATCAGGAAATATTTTGGTAGATAAACGTTACAAAGAAGCTTCAGCAAATATTGTTTTAGAAGATGAAAGTGGTATTGCAGCTTTGCAAGAAGTAACAAAAGTAGCAACTCAAAATAATACACAGTTTTGGGCTCAAATTAATCATGCAGGTCGTCAATCGTCTATCTTTTCAACTTTTAAACCGATAGCTCCTTCCGCGATTCAGCTTAAAAAATTAATGTTGTTTGCTAAACCTAAAGCGATGTCTTTAGATCAGATTAAAGACGTTGAAAACCGTTTTGTAACCACTGCTATTTTAGCAAAAAAAGCAGGCTTTACAGGAGTGCAAATTCATGCTGCTCATGGATATTTACTGAGTCAGTTTTTATCTCCAAAAACAAATAAAAGACATGACAATTATGGCGGGAATATTGAAAACAGAGCCAGATTACTTTTAGATATTGTTGCGCAAATTCGTGAGGTTTTAGGTAATGATTTTCCAATATCTGTTAAGTTAAATAGTGCCGATTTTCAACGAGGCGGATTTAACGAAGAAGACGCGATATTTGTAATTAAAAAGTTAGAGCATTTAAAGATTGATTTGCTTGAAATATCTGGTGGAACGTATGAAAATATTGTCTTTCTAACAGAACGATATGAACGTGAATCTACACGAAAAAGAGAAGCTTATTTTCTAGATTTTGCAAAAAAGATCAAATCAGAAACGACACTACCAATAATGGTTACAGGCGGATTTCGATCTCAAAAGTTCTGTAATAATGTTTTAGCGAATAAAGAATTAGAAATGATCGGGTTTGCACGGCCGTTTATCACAGATCCAAACTTTCCAAAGGCATTTCTAGAGGATGAAAATTATAGAGTAAGCGATGCTACTTTTGAGTTTAAAATTAAGAAAATGAAAGATTTTGCTGAAGCTGGTTTTTACGATTATCAAATACATCAATTAGCGAAAGGAAAATCGTTAAAGCCAAACTATAATCCATATCTTGCCGTGCTAAGATTAACTAAGAATGAAATGGTTAAAGGCTGGTTTTAAGTTATGGGTAGAAAAGCAATAGATAGAGAAAGAAAACAGCTATCGAAAAAAGCAGAAGTTTGGGTTAAAGAGTTGTTTTACAAAGTACAATATGAAAAGCTTAATAAATTAACTTTAGATGATTTAGCAGCTCTTATTCAAAAAAGTAAAAGCACAATTTACACCTATTTTAAAACTAAAGATGAGATTTATCAAACTATGGTAGCTATGGTTTTGAATGATATTCAAGAAGTAGTTTTTGAAGAGTTACCTAATGGTTCTGATTTAGTTGTTTTGTATGAGTCCATTCTACTAAAAATAAGCGACGCAGTAGAAGGTATTTCAATTCATTTTTTAGATGAAATTCAAACTAATTTCCCGCAAATCTGGACTGAAATTAAAAGTATTACAGATAAAGTTTTAATTACTTTTTCTTTGATTTATGAAGAAGGTATGAAAACAGATGTTTTTACGAATTTTAATATTACCCTTTTGTTAGCGATGGATAACGCTTTTATTATGAGTATAATGACAGATCATGAGCGTTTCAAAGATGAAAACTTAAGCTTAAAAGATATTGTTTCACAATATTTACAATTGAGAATTAAAGCTTTAACAAAATAAAAAAGGATCAAACGACGTTTGATCCTTTTTTATATAATTGAAGTTTTTAATAAGGAATAACAATTGCTCCCGAAAACTTTTCTTTAATTTTATTTAAAGCTCTATCAGCTTCCAATTTGGTGTTAAAACGACCAACTTTTACTTTCCATTCAGGTAATTCATAACTCATTTTTGGTTTTCCAAACTCAGAAAACTTCAACATAAAGTTATGTTTAATGTTTTTTGCGCGTTGTTCGTTTCCATTATACAACTGATTTCTATATCCAGTTCAATTCTTTTTATTGTACTTTCTTTTCTTTGTTAGAAGTGAATTAATACTTTGATCATTAGTATAGTTAGATTGTGAATTACTTATGTAAATTCCTAATGTCAAAAACAATAAAAAAACTACCTTTTTAACCTTTGCCATAATCTATTTAAATTTCTAACAAAAGTAACGACTTGTCGCCGAATACATTGCTATAAATATTTATTTAGAATCGATATAAATTACAAATTAGAATTCCCTTAATACTTTAAATTTTAAAGAGAAGTAGTAATTTTGTCGGAGTTTAAATGTAAGGTAATTTTTACCACAAGTGTAAACGTTATACAGAATAGATACGAAATATATATTTTTACAGTATGAAAAGTGTGAATTATCACAGTAAACTTAGTCGAGGATTTCTTAACAGCATTACTTTTTTATTTATTTTTTTTCTTAGTGTTTCTATAAATGCCCAAGATGGGGTTGATATGGAAAGACAGAAGGCAGGGAAAAAGTTATTTAATGCTAATTGTGCTTCATGTCACAAATTGAACAAAAAATCTACAGGGCCTGCTCTAGCTGGAGTAGAAAGTAGAAGAGAAAATGCATGGTTGAAGAAATGGATTAGGAATAATGCTGCATTAAGAGCTTCTGGTGATGCTGATGCAAATGCATTATATGAAGAATGGGGGCAGGCTAATATGACAGCTTTTCCACAGTTGTCAGATGAGCAAATCGATAATATTTTATATTATACAACTGTAGGTGATATAAAAGTTGATGGTGGGCCAGAAGATTCAGTTAAAAAAAATGGAGGTGAAGGAGATGCTGCTCCAAAATGGGTGTTATGGATTTTAGCTGCTGCTATTATTGTTGCTTTCTTAATTATTGCAAATTTACTTAAAACCGTAAGCGAATTAAAAGGTGCGCCTAAGACTCCTGGTTTAATGGGGCAAGCTGCCGAGCTTTGGGAAGGAATTAAGAAAAATACATTTTTACATGTGTTATTTGTGATCTTCGGAGCGTTAATCACAGCATATGTGTTGTTTGGTACTTTATTTAAAGTTGGTGTAGATCAAGGTTATCAACCAGTTCAGCCAATTTTATTCTCGCACAAAATACACGCAGGAGATAATAAAATAGAATGTCAATACTGTCACTCTGCTGCTAAGCATAGTAAACACTCTGGTATTCCTTCTTTAAATGTTTGTATGAACTGTCATAAGAATATTGCTGAAGTAGGCGAAGGTACTAAAGTGGTGTTAGAAGATGGAGGAAGAGTTGTAGGTAAGGCAGAGTTAGATAAAGAGATCGCTAAAATTTACGAACACGTAGGTTGGGATCCTGAAGAATTAAAATATACTGGTGAGCAAAAGCCTATTGATTGGGTTAGGATTCACAACTTACCAGATTTTGCATATTTTAACCACTCACAACACGTAACGGTTGCTGGTGTTAAATGTCAGAAATGTCACGGTCCAGTTGAAGAAATGGAAGAGTTGTATCAGCATGCTCCTCTAACAATGGGATGGTGTATCGATTGTCACAAGGAAACAAATGTTGACTTGAAGGGTAATGAATACTATGCTAAGATCCATGCGGAATTAGCTAAGAAGTATGGTGTGGATAAAGTTACCATCGCTCAATTAGGTGGTAAAGAATGTGGTAAGTGTCATTACTAAAAATAATTAATTAAGAATTCTATAATTGAAAGCTTAAAAACTTTCAATCATTTAATAAAAATAAATAGATGGCTTCAAACAAAAAATACTGGCAAAGTGTTGAAGAACTTAAAGAAAGTTCAGTTGTTGAAACGTTACGTGGTAAAGAGTTTGTTCAAGAAATACCTACAGATGAATTCTTAGGTGATGAAGATACTTTAAAAGAATCTTCAACATCTCGTAGAGATTTCTTAAAATATGTTGGTTTTTCAACAGCAGCAGCTTCTTTAGCAGCATGTGAAGGACCAGTTAGAAAATCAATTCCATATGTAATTCAACCTAATGATGTAATAGTAGGTGTAGCAGATTGGTATGCTACAACAATAGCAGACGGATTTGATTTTGCAAATGTATTGGTTAAAACTCGTGAAGGGAGACCTATCATGATTATGCCCAATAAAGAAGCAGGGGCAGATATTAATGCAAGAACAGTCGCTTCTATTTTGTCATTATATGACGAAAAACTTCGTTTAAAAGAACCTAGGAAAGGTGATGCTAATATTTTATGGGAAGATGCAGATAAGGAAATATTAGAGAAATTAAATAGTTTAAAAGCAGCTAATGAAACAGTTTATTTTGTAACTGGGACTTTAGCAAGCCCTTCAACAGAGAAGGTTATAAAAGATTTTACAGCAAAGTATCCAAATGTTAAGCATGTCATATACGATGCTATTTCTGAAGATGGAGCTGTAGAAGCTTTCAAAGAGATTTATGGTAAGCGAGCTTTACCAACTTACGATTTTAGCAAAGCTGAAGTTATAGCTTCATTTGGAGCGGATTTCTTAGCTGACTGGCAAGGAGGTTATGAAGGGTCTTATGTAGCAGGGCGTAAAGTAGAGACAGGAAAAATGTCTTATCATGTACAGGTAGAAGCTAATATGTCTATGTCTGGAGCAAATGCAGATAGACGTATTGTAGCTAAGCCATCTGTACAAATTCAAGCTTTAATTAGATTATATAATGCAATCGTTGGAGCTAGTTTACCTGTTAAAGAAACACCAGTTGATGCTCAAATTGATAAGTTAGCAAAAGATTTAAAGAAAGCAGGAAAGAACGGTATTGTTCTAGCTGGAATGAATGATAAAAGTGCTCAGGTAATAGCTTTAGCTATTAATAAAGCATTACAAAGTGAAATCATCAATGTTGAATCATTAAATTTAATAAGACAGGGAGAAGATGCTACATTGTCTCAGCTTGTTAACGATGTGAATACAGGTAAAGTTAAAGGTTTAATTACTTATGATGTTAATCCTGCATATTCCATAGCTGGTTTTGAAGATGCGATTAAGAAACTAGACTTTTCAGTTTCTATATCTAACCAAGATGATTTAACTGCGTCAGTTGCTCAGTTTGCATTACCTGCTCAACATAACTTAGAGAGTTGGGGTGATGTAATGGTTAAAAATGGTCACTATGGTTTAATTCAGCCAACTATCGCACCATTATTTAATACAAGACAAGTTCAAGATATTTTATTAAAATGGACTGGTGTATCTCAAAATTATTACGATACCTTAAAAGAATTTTGGAGTGCAAATATTTTAGACGGAGCATCTTGGAATCAAGCATTACATGATGGTTTCTTTAAAAAGACCGTAGTGGTTTCAGAAACTGAAGAAGAGGTCTCAGAAGAAGAAGGTTTTGGAGGTGTTGCATTAGGTACTTCTGTGTTAGAAGCCAGTAAATCTTTATCTAAAGTTCAAGAAACTGATTTTGAATTAACTTTATATTCATCAACAGCTTTAGGTGATGGTAAATATGCAAACAACCCTTGGTTACAAGAATTACCAGATCCGCTAACGAGAGCAACTTGGGATAATTACTTAACCATGTCAATCTCTGACGCGAAAAAGTTAGGTTTTGATAACCCAGTAAAAGATAATGGAGCAATTGATGGTAATTATGCTAAAGTTACAGTTAATGGTGTAACAATTGAAAATATACCTGTAATGATTCAACCAGGACAAGCAAAAGGTTCTGTTGGACTAGCTCTAGGTTATGGTAGAAAGCATAATTTAAAACAAGAAATGCAAGTTGGTGTAAATGCTTATCCATTTTACCAAGACAGAAATAACGTTCAGTATAATGTAACTATAGAGAAAACAAGTGGTTGGCATAAGTTTGCATGTACTCAGGTTCAAAGTACTTTAGCTGGGCGTCACGATATTTTAAGAGAAGCTTCTTTAAAGGATGTAAATGACAAATCATTAGATCCTAAACATACTTGGAATAAACCTTTTATGGTTTCTTATGATCACCAAGAAACAGAAGGAAGCACAATTGACTTGTGGGATAGTCATGATAGATCAATGGGGCACCATTTCAAGTTATCTATCGATTTAAGTTCTTGTACTGGTTGTGGTGCATGTGTTATTGCATGTCACGCTGAAAATAACGTTCCAGTTGTAGGAAAAGATGAAATGCGTGTTGGTAGAGATATGCACTGGTTACGTATTGATAGATATTATTCTTCTCAAGTTCAAGATAAGATGACTATTGATGAATTCAAACAAGAGTTCAAAAATAAGTTAGTAGAGAAATATAAATTACAATTCCCAGATCAACCAATCGATAAAGTTGAAGCTTATGCTAACAAAGAGTTTGGTAAATTTGCAGATCAGGAGATTGAAAGAAGATACGCAACAGAAGTTTTAGGTTTAAGTAAAGGTGATTTATTCGATGCTTTAGAAAACCCAGCAGAGAATCCTCAGGTTACTTTCCAACCTATGATGTGTCAGCACTGTAATCATGCACCTTGTGAAACTGTATGTCCAGTAGCTGCAACTTCTCATGGTCGCCAAGGTCAAAACCAAATGGCTTATAACCGTTGTGTAGGTACTCGTTATTGTGCAAATAACAGTCTATATCTTGTGTTTCTTTTTTACTGTGTTTACTATTCAATCAACGATGAGTTTTATTTCAATTTGTATTACGAGTACGGATTATTGGTCTTAAATCCAGATGTAACTGTTCGTTCACGTGGGGTTATGGAGAAATGTTCATTCTGTATTCAGTCAACTCAAGCTGTAATATTAAAAGCGAAGAGAGAAGGAAGAGCTGTAAGAAAAGATGAATTTAATGATGCTTGTGCATGTTCAGCAGCATGTTCATCAGGTTCTATGGTGTTTGGAGATGTAAATAATCCAGAAGATCCTGTTACTCCTTTAGTAGATGATAGAAGAGCATTCCATGTATTAGATTATATTGGAGCTCAGCCAAACGTGGTCTATCAAGTAAAGGTTAGAAATACAAACGAAGCTTAACAAAATAAATATAAGTAAATAGATTATGTCGGGTCATTACGAATCGTCTTATAGAGAGCCTCTAATATTAGGAGATAAAAGTTATCACGATATTACGGAGGATATAGCAAGACCAATTGAAGGTAAAGCCAATAGAAATTGGTATATCGCATTTTATATTTCCTTAGCAGGAATGCTTTGGGGATTTGGATGTATTTTTTACACAGTTGGAACAGGAATTGGAGTTTGGGGTCTAAGCAAAAACATTGGTTGGGCTTGGGATATCACAAACTTTGTATGGTGGGTAGGTATTGGTCACGCTGGGACATTAATTTCAGCAGTACTATTATTATTCCGTCAGAAATGGAGAATGGCAATTAACCGTTCTGCAGAGGCAATGACAATATTTGCCGTGTTTCAAGCAGGACTTTTCCCAATTATTCACATGGGGCGTCCTTGGAATGGTTACTGGGTATTACCTATTCCTAACCAATTTGGTTCATTATGGGTAAACTTTAACTCACCACTTTTATGGGACGTATTCGCGATCTCAACATATTTATCGGTATCATTAGTGTTCTGGTGGACTGGTTTATTACCTGATTTCGCTACAATACGTGATAGAGCTGTAAAGCCTTTCCAAAAGAAAATTTATGCATTATTATCTTTCGGATGGTCGGGTAGAGCAAAAGATTGGCAACGTTTCGAAGAAGTATCTTTAGTTTTAGCAGGTTTAGCTACTCCTTTAGTACTTTCAGTACACACGATTGTATCTTTTGACTTCGCAACATCTGTTAACCCAGGGTGGCACTCAACAATTTTTCCTCCTTACTTCGTAGCTGGAGCAATCTTCTCAGGATTCGCAATGGTACAAACTTTATTAGGAGTGATGCGTAAAGTAACAAACTTAGAAGCTTACATTACTCGTTTACATATCGAGTACATGAATATCGTAATTATTTTAACAGGTGGTATCGTAGCTGTTGCTTATGCAACTGAGTTTTTTATTGCTTGGTATACAGGTTCACCATATGAAAATTATACATATTTATCATTTGGAGCTGAAGCAGGTGCTTACGGTTGGGCATTTTGGTCGTTAATGATTTTCAATATCATTATTCCTCAAGTTTTATGGATTAAGAAATTTAGAAGAAGTTTTGTGGTTTCTTTCTTAGTTTCTATCGCTATTAACATTGGAATGTGGTTTGAGCGTTTTGATATTATTGCAATTGTATTAAGTAAAGGTCAATTGCCATCTACTTGGTGGAGATTTGAACCTACTTTTGTGGATATAGGTATATTTATTGGAACGATTGGTTTCTTTGGTGTTTTATTTTTATTATACGCTAGAACTTTCCCAGTAATTCCTACAGCAGAAGTTAAAACGATATTAAAGTCATCTGGAGAGAATTTCAAAAAACAAAGAGAGGAGAACAATGAGCACTAATAAAGTAATTCACGCATTATATAATGATGATGATATCTTAATGGATGCCGTTAAGAAAGTAAAAGGAGAGCATCATCATATTGAAGAGGTTTATACACCTTTTCCAGTTCACGGCTTAGATAAAGCTTTAGGATTAGCTCCTACTCGTTTAGCCATCACTGCGTTTTTATACGGTATCACTGGAACTTCAGTTGCAACATGGTTAACTTGGTATACTATGATAGCAGATTGGCCACAAGATATTGGTGGAAAACCTAGTTTTTCCTGGGCAGAAAATATGCCAGCATTTGTGCCAATATTATTTGAGTTAACAGTATTTTTTGCAGCTCACTTAATGGTAATTACATTTTATATGAGAAGTAGAATTTGGCCATTTAAAGAAGCTGAAAACCCAGACCCAAGAACTACAGATGACCATTTCTTAATGGAGATTCCAGTTCACAATAACGAAGAAGAATTAACAGCATTATTAGAGTCTACAGGTGCTGTAGAAATTAAAGTTGTAGATAAGCATTAATATTAGATTATGAAGAGTTTAAAAATAGTTATTGCTTTATTAGTAGTTTCAGCATTTGCCTCTTGTAATAACAAGCGCAAGCCTCAAGTTCAATATATGCCAGATATGTATGTGTCTGTGCCTTATGATGCTAATGGTGCCTCTTCTGCAGGGACAATGCCAGTAAACAGATTACCTGTAGCAGGTACAGTAAGTAGAAGTGGAATAGTAGCTTATGATATACCTGATACAAATGAGGGGTATGAAAAAGCTAAAAATGAATTAAAGAATCCATTTGAAATAAATGAAGAAAACCTAGACAATGGAAAAAAAATGTATGGTATCTACTGTGCAGTTTGTCATGGTAAAAAAGGTGATGGAAATGGAATTTTAATGGAAAGAGAGAAGTTTTTAGGTATTCCAAATTACAAGGATAGAGATATTACTGAAGGAAGTATTTACCATGTATTAATGTATGGTAAAAACATGATGGGATCTCATTCATCTCAACTTACTTACAAAGAGCGTTGGCAAGTTGTTCAGTATGTTCAGAAATTAAGAAGTGAATTAAAAAAATAAATCTACACAATAGATAGTAAAGATATGTATCAGTTTTCAGGAAAATTAAAAAGTATCGCTATTGGTCTAATAGTTATAGGTTTGATAGGAACTGTTTGGAGTTTCATGAGCGCGCCTAAAACAATAGACGAAGCAAAGAAAATTATAGCGGAGCAACTCTCATCTCATCATGGTCACGGTGGTGGTCATGGAGAAGCAACGAAAGAGCATCATGCAGAATCTGAGCACAAAACTGTAGAGCATAAAGAAGATGTTCATCATAAACCTGAGGTTTCTAATGAATCTCATAATGATGAGCATAAATCTGATACTCATACTGATGATCACAAAAATAAAGATGATCATTCTAAAAAAGACTCAACTTCTCATACTAAAGTAGTAGAGCAAAAGGAGAATGTTCTAAAAGATACAACTCATGCTTCACATGAGAGTAAAAACACTCATAGCGAAAAGGTTGATACTACTGCACATCATTCATCTAACGGAGATCATAAACAAGTTTCTGGAGATAACCATAAAGACGATAGTCATGCTAAAGCAGTTGCTGATCATCATACAAATGAAAATCACCATGCTGATGCTGGTCACCATGATGATCATCACGCAGAACATGTTTTTCATCAAATGCAAAATAGACCTTGGTCTGCATTGTATGTTTCGTTATTATTCTTTTTAGGTGTAACATTACTAGTTTTTGCTTTTTATGCAGCGCAAAGAGTTGCACAAGCAGGATGGTCAATCGTATTATTTAGAGTAATGGAGGCTATCACAGCAAATTTACATTATGTAAGTATTGCTATGTTAATTTTCATCATAGCGACAGCAATGCATGCGAACCACCTTTTCCCTTGGATGGCTGAAGGAACATTTGATCCATTAAGTGACAATTATGATCCTATCGTAGATGGTAAGAGTTGGTGGATGAATTTACCAGGATGGACTATCAGAAGTATTATTTATTTAGCTATCTGGAATATTTTCCGTTTTATAATTAGAAGAAAATCTATTCAACAAGATAATGGTGATTTAAAACTACACAAGAATATTTACAATATTTGTGTTGGTTTCATTTTCTTATTCATGATCACTGAAAGTATGATGTCTTGGGACTGGATAATGGGAATAGATCCACACTGGTTCTCTACATTATTTGGATGGTATGTTCTAGCTACTTTCTTAGTATGTGCTTTAACTTTAATATGTTTAGTAACATTATACTTAAGATCTAAAGGACAATTACCTTTTGTAAATGATAGTCATATTCATGATTTAGTTAAATTTATGTTTGGATTTTCTGTATTCTGGACATACTTATGGTTTGCACAGTTCATGTTAATATGGTATGCAGATATGCCAGAGGAAACAACATATTATGCGCAAAGGTTTAACGAATACAAATTACCTTTTATAGGTATGGTTGCCTTAAACTTTATTTTCCCCGTTCTATTATTAATTAATAGTGATTTTAAAACAATTCCTTGGATAATTGGTATTGCAGGTGCGTTTATTTTAGTAGGACACTATGTTGATTTATTTGTAATGGTTATGCCTGGTACTGTTGGAGGACAATGGGGATTCGGTATAGGAGAAATTAGTGCTTTCCTTTTATTTGCAGGAGTATTTATATATGCAACTTTTACAGCTTTTTCAAAAGCTGCAACTTTACCAAAAGGAAATCCATATTTACATGAAAGTGAAATACACCACTATTATGTAATTGAACATAGAGGAGAAGAAAACGATCATCATTAATAAACAGAATTAAAAAATAAGTATATAAGTATGCTAGCTTTATTTTATATTTTCATTGCAGTAGCAGTAGGAGTAAGTTTTTGGCAAATAACTCGCGTAATGAATTTACGTAGTGTAATTGCTAATGATGACGATAATGACAAACAAGGAAAGATTGCTTTAGGGTTTATGGTGTTTTTATACGCTATGATGATCTATTGCTTATTAGCAATGAATGTGATCATGTTACCAGAGAGTGCATCTATTGAAGGAGAACACGATGATAGACTTTTTAATATTACATTTATCTTAATTGGTGTTGTTCAGTTTATCATGCAATTCTTAATATTCTTCTTTACTTACAAGTATAGAGGTAATAAAGATAAGAAGGCTTTATTCTTTGCAGATAGCCATAAATTAGAGTTAATTTGGACGGTAATTCCAGCAGTAACAATTGTATTGTTAATTGGGTATGGTTTATGGCAATGGAATAACGTAATGTATGTAGGAGATGAAGAGAATCCAATTGTAATTGAAGTATATTCTCAACAATTCCGTTGGGATGCGCGTTATGCAGGAGCTGATAATGAGTTAGGTTTAGGTAATGTTAACTTTATCGATATCAACAAAACGAATACAATGGGAGTTGATATGTCTGATCCTAAAGCTCAAGATGATAAACAAGTAACTGAACTTTATCTTCCAAAAGGAAAAAAGATATTATTTAAATTCCGTTCGCAAGATGTTTTACACTCAGCTTATATGCCTCACTTTAGAGCTCAGATGAACTGTGTTCCTGGTATGGTAACACAATTCTCTTTCACGCCTAAATATACTACTGAGGAAATGCGTAAAAACCCTGAGGTTATTGCAAAAGCAAAAGGAATTAATAAGATTAGACAAGCAAAAGGAGAAGATCCTTATGTATTTGACTATTTATTATTATGTAACAAGATTTGTGGAGCTTCACATTACAACATGCAAATGAAAATTACAGTTGTAGAAGAAGAAGACTACAAAAAATGGTTAGGTGAGCAAAAAACATTAGCTCAAAGAATTCAATAAGATTTTAAGTAAAATTTATTAAGAAAAAATAAATTATGTCAGGAGAACATCACCATCACAAAGAAACATTTGTAACAAAGTACATTTTTAGTACTGATCACAAGATGATTTCGAAGCAATTCTTGATCACAGGGATGTTTATGGGTATCATTGGAGTATTTATGTCAATGTTATTCCGTTTACAAATTGCATGGCCAGAAAAATCGTTTTCTATTATTACAGCATTTTTAGGAGATCACCAACAAACCGACGGTGTAATGAATGCAGATACGTATTTGGCATTAGTTACAATACATGGTACTATCATGGTATTCTTCGTATTAACTGCAGGTTTAAGTGGTACATTTTCTAACTTATTAATTCCATTACAAATTGGAGCTAGAGATATGGCATCAGGATTCATGAATATGTTATCTTACTGGCTATTCTTTTTATCTTCTGTTGTAATGGTTGTGTCTTTATTTGTTGAAGCCGGGCCAGCATCAGCAGGGTGGACTATTTATCCGCCGTTATCAGCTTTAAAACTAGCGATTCCAGGTTCAGGTTTAGGTATGACTTTATGGTTAGTATCTATGGCGATATTCATTGCATCATCGTTAATAGGTTCACTTAACTATATCGTTACTGTACTAAACTTAAGAACAAAAGGAATGAAGATGACAAGATTACCATTGACAATGTGGGCGTTCTTCGTAACTGCTATCATTGGTGTAATCTCTTTCCCAGTTCTTTTATCTGCGGCATTATTATTAATATTCGATAGAAGTTTCGGAACTTCTTTCTTCTTATCAGATATATTCATTTCAGGTGAAGTATTACATTATCAAGGAGGTTCTCCAGTATTATTTGAGCACTTATTCTGGTTCTTAGGTCACCCTGAAGTATATATCATTTTATTACCAGCATTAGGTATTTCATCAGAAGTAATTTCTACAAATGCTAGAAAACCTATCTTCGGATATCGCGCAATGATTGGTTCTATTTTAGGTATTGCATTCTTATCAACAATTGTATGGGGTCACCATATGTTTATTTCAGGAATGAATCCATTCTTAGGATCTGTATTTACATTCACAACGGTATTAATTGCAATACCATCAGCAGTAAAAGCATTTAACTATGTAACTACTCTATGGAAAGGTAACTTACAATTAAATCCTGCAATGTTATTCTCTATCGGATTAGTTTCTACATTTGTTACAGGAGGTTTAACAGGATTAGTATTAGGAGATTCCGCTTTAGATATCAACGTACACGATACATATTTCGTAGTAGCTCACTTCCATTTAGTAATGGGGGTATCTGCTTTATTCGGAATGTTTGCTGGTGTTTACCATTGGTACCCAAAAATGTATGGTAGAATGATGAATAAAGTAATGGGATATTGGCACTTCTGGTTAACTATTATATCTGCTTATGGAGTATTTTTCCCAATGCACTTTATAGGGTTAGCTGGTTTACCAAGACGTTACTATACAAACACTAACTTCCCAATGTTTGACGATTTAGCAGACATAAACGTATTTATGACTGTTATGGCAATCATTGGAGGCGTAGCTCAGTTAATTTTCTTAGCAAACTTCTTTATCTCTATGTATAGAGGACAAAAAGCTACACAAAACCCATGGAAATCTAATACTTTAGAATGGACTACTCCAGTAGAGCATATTCACGGAAACTGGCCAGGTAAAATTCCAGAAGTTCACAGATGGGCTTACGATTATAGTAAGGTTGATGACAATGGAAATTATGTTCACGGACAAGATTTTGTTTTACAAACAGTACCTTTAAAAGACGGTGAAGAACCATCTTAAAAAGTGAAAAATATAAAAACTAAAAGCCTTTCAATTATGAAAGGCTTTTTTGTTATCCATATTAATACTAATAAGTATATTAGCACTACCGAATTTGATTTTAATGTATGAATGAGCATTTAAACCCTGAAAACACTAATTATTCCCATGAAGAAATGGATGTGGAAAAGAAACTACGTCCGTTATCTTTTGATGATTTTACAGGCCAAGATCAAGCTTTAGAAAACCTCAGAATTTTCGTTGAAGCAGCTAATCAAAGGGATGAAGCTTTAGATCACACCTTATTTCATGGTCCTCCTGGTTTAGGAAAAACCACTTTAGCACACATCCTAGCGAATGAGCTTGGAGTAGGAATTAAAGTCACATCAGGACCTGTTTTAGACAAGCCTGGTGATTTAGCAGGTTTGCTTACAAATTTAGATGAACGTGATGTGCTATTTATTGATGAAATCCATCGATTAAGTCCAATTGTAGAAGAGTATTTATATTCTGCAATGGAAGACTACAAAATAGACATCATGATTGAATCTGGACCGAATGCAAGAACAGTTCAGATTAATTTAGAACCATTTACTCTAGTTGGGGCTACGACTAGATCTGGTTTATTAACAGCTCCAATGAGAGCTCGTTTTGGAATCAGTAGTCGTTTACATTATTATTCTACGGAATTATTAACTACAATTATCCAAAGAAGTTCAGCAAATTTAGGTGTGCCAATTTCAATGGAAGCTGCGATAGAAATTGCGGGTAGAAGTAGAGGAACGCCTCGTATTGCAAATGCACTATTAAGAAGAGTACGTGATTTTGCACAAATTAAAGGAGATGGTAATATCACTATAGAGATAGCAAAATATGCATTAAAGGCATTAAATGTTGATGCGCATGGTTTAGATGAAATGGACAATAAAATTTTATCTACCATTATCGATAAATTTAAAGGCGGACCAGTAGGTATTACTACATTAGCAACAGCAGTTGCAGATAATGCAGAAACTATTGAGGAAGTTTATGAACCTTTTTTAATTCAACAAGGTTTTATTATGCGAACACCTAGAGGTAGAGAAGTCACAGATTTAGCTTACAAACATCTAGGAAGAATAAAAGGAACTAGTCAAGGAGAATTATTTTAAGTGAGAATACAAAAAATCATCCCTCTTTTAGAGTGGTTACCAAAGTATAAGAAATCTCAATTTAAAGGAGATGTTGTTGCTGGATTAACTGTAGCAACAGTTTTAATACCGCAAGGTATAGCTTATGCTTTAATTGCAGGTTTACCACCAATTTACGGATTGTATTCAGCTTTAATTCCTCAAATGATTTATGCAATATTCGGTTCTTCCAGGCAAGTAGCTATTGGTCCAGTAGCAACAGATTCATTAATAGTTGCTGCCAGTATATCTACAATAGCGCTTATGGGATCTGAAAGTTATATTGCTATAGCAATCTTTTTAGCCTTGTTAGTTGGTAGTATTCAGTTCTTAATGGGTGTTTTTCGCTTAGGTTTTATTGTTAATTTTTTATCAAGACCAGTAATTACAGGATTTACTTCAGCAGTTGCCATAACAATAGGTTTAAATCAATTCAAAAATTTCTTTGGTGTAGATTTTCTACAAAGTGATCAAATACACATTCTACTTGAAGATATATTAAGTAGAGTTACAGAAGTGAATGTAAAAACAACAATAATTGGATTAATTACAAGTGTAATAATTATTGTTTTAAGAAGTATCAATAAGAAAATCCCAAATGCTTTAATAGTTGTTGTTTTAGGTATTGTACTAATGGCATCATTTAGTAGTTTCTTTTCTGAAGTTGCTATTGTAGATAGTATTCCTTCAGGTTTGCCAAGTTTTGCTTTTCCAGAGCTAAATTTTGGTTTGGTTAGAGAATTGCTTCCAATGGCTTTTACTTTAGTAATGGTAGGTTATTTGGAAACAATTTCTATTGGAAAGTACTTAGAGTCTCAACAAGATGAATACAAAATAGATCCTAATCAAGAATTAATAGCATTAGGATTAAGTAATATTTTCGGATCATTTTTTAAATCGTATCCATCTACATCTAGTTTTTCTAGATCAGCAATTAATTTTGATGCTGGAGCAAGAACAGGAATAGCTGCATTTATTTCAGCAGGTTTAGTTGTACTTACTCTATTATATTTAACACCTGTATTTTACTATTTGCCTAAAACAGTTTTAGCTGCTATTATAATTGTAGCAGTTTTTAGATTGGTAAATGTTAAGGAAGCCCGATTCTTATGGAAAGCAAATATTCTAGATTTTTGGTTATTAATAGCTACTTTTTTAGCAACATTATTTTTGGGAATAGAATATGGAATTCTAATAGGAGTAAGTTTATCACTTATTGTTTTAATTTATAGAACATCTCGACCAAATGTTGTAGAGTTAGGAAAAGTGCCAGATTCCGACTTTTATAGAAATAAGAATCGATTCAAAGAAGTTTTATTAGATAATGAAGTTCTCGTTTTTCGTTTCGATGCTCAAATTTTTTATGCAAATGCGAGTTATTTTAGAGAACGATTAGAGTATATGGTGAATCAAAAAGGAGAGAGCTTAAAATTAATTGTTTTAGATGCTGAAAGCATTAATAGAGTAGACAGTACAGGAATTGAAATGTTAAAACAACAAGTTCAATTCTATATGAATAAAGGAATAACATTTTATCTTGCTGGTGTAAAAGGTCCAGTTAGAGATGATTTATTTAGAGGTGGTTTATTAGAAATTATAAATTTAAATCACTTTTTTATGCGTGCAAATGGCGCAGTAACATTTTTTAAAACAGGAGATAATACGAATCAAAAAAAATACGCTCAGTACATTCATCAAGCGTACAAATAAAAGACATTGAATTATGAAGATTGAACAAATTTATACGAATTGCCTATCGCAAGGAGCATATTATATAGAAAGTAACGGAGAAGTAGCCATTATAGATCCGTTACGTGAAGTACAATCATACATCGATAAGGCTAAAGAAGATGAAGCTACAATTAAATATATCTTTGAAACTCATTTTCATGCCGACTTTGTGAGTGGACATATAACACTTGCTGAAAAAACAGGAGCTATAATTGTTTACGGACCAACTGCAACAACAAATTTTAATTCACATATCGCTAAAGATTCTGAAGTTTTCAAAATTGGGAATATAGAAATTGTTGCTTTGCATACACCAGGTCACACGATGGAAAGTACAACTTATTTGCTAAAAGATGAAAATGGTAAAGATCATGCAATTTTTAGTGGAGATACTTTATTCATTGGAGATGTTGGAAGACCAGATTTGGCTCAAAAAGGAGATATTACTCAAGAAGATTTAGCTGGTTTTCTTTATGAAAGCTTACGAACTAAAATAATGCCTTTACATGATGATGTCATCGTTTATCCTGCTCATGGAGCAGGTTCAGCTTGTGGAAAGCATTTAAGTAAAGAAACTGTAAGTACATTAGGAAACCAAAAGAAAACAAACTATGCTTTAAGAGCAGATATGACTAAAGAAGAGTTTGTAAAAGAGGTTACAGATGGTTTATTGCCACCACCGGAGTATTTTCCTTTAAATGTAAAATTGAATAAAGAAGGTTACGATTCTATCGATAATATCATAGAGCGAGGAACAAAAGCGCTTTCTGTAGATGAATTTGAGTATGTATCAAATAAGTATGAAGCTTTAATATTAGATGTAAGGCATCAATCTGATTTTATCCAAGGATTTATACCACAATCTATTTTTATTGGTTTAAATGGATCATTTGCGCCTTGGGTCGGAGCTTTAATTAGAGATACAGAACAACCAATTGTTTTGGTAACACCTGAAGGAAAAGAAAAAGAAGCAATTACAAGATTAGCAAGAGTTGGTTTCGATAATGTTTTAGGTTATTTAGAAGGAAGTTTTGAAAGCTGGAAAGCAGCAAATAAAGAGTTCGATACATTATTATCGGTTTCTGCGAGTCATTTAGAAAAAGCAATTTCTGAACAGGCGACTGTTTTTGATGTTAGAAAACCAGGTGAATATAACTCAGATCATATAAAAAACGTTGAAAACACACCATTAGATTATTTAAATGATTATATTAGTATGTTTCCAAACACTAACGACTTTTATATTCATTGCGCTGGTGGTTATCGTTCTGTAATTGCAGCTTCTATATTAAAATCTAGAGGATTTCATAATGTAATTGATGTAGCTGGGGGATATAAAGCGATCAAAGAAACCAATATTCAAAGAGATCAATCGTTATGTGTTTCAAAGTAATTGAAACATGAGAAAATTCATTTTAGGGTTAATCGGGATTTGCATTTTATTTTCTTGCGCTAGTAGTAATGAAAATGTAAAAACTATTACCGTAGATGATTTAAAACTCAAAATACGAGAAGATAGAAACATCCAGATTTTAGATGTAAGAACAGCTTCCGAAACTTCAGATGGAGTTATCTTCAATGCGATTCAAGTCAATTTAATTTCGAATAGTTTTGAAACAAAAAGTTTGGAGGTTTTAAATAAAGAAAAACCAGTGTATGGGTATTGTAGATCTGGTAGAAGGAGTAAAATTGCTGCAGGAATTTTAGCTGATAATGGTTACGAAGTTTATAATGTTAAAGGTGGATATGTTGCTTGGGAGAAAAAAATAATAAACAATATAAATAAAGAATAAATAAAAAACCGAGTGAATTCACTCGGTTTTTTATTACTTAGAACTTTAATGTAGCTCCAATTAAAAAGTTTCTAGTTGCTTGTGGATAAAATCCTGCGCCGTCAACTGTTGTTGTAACTCCAGGATTCGACCAAGTATCATCAAAGAAGAAATAATATCCTCTGTCAACATATTCTCTATCAAAAATATTATTTATCAATCCTGTTAGTACTATAGAGTCAAAGACCTTATTAGTTTTTATTTCATAAATAACATTTAAGTCACTCGTAAAGTAACTATCTAGTCTTTCATTATCAGAAATTCTTCCGCTTAAATTCCCCATAAACTGTTCACCTACAAACTTTGATAAAAATGAAATTTGTAAATTTTCAATAGGGGTATAGTTTAAAGCATTACCAACGATTACGTTTGGAGAAAAAGAAATATCAGTGTTTCCTAAGTTTTCTATATTTCCATCAATAGGAGATCTAAAATCACGATTCTTATTAGTACTAAAAGCTACATTTGGTTGTATCGATAAAAAGTCAGTTAAAATTACACTAGCATCTATTTCTAAACCTAACCTGTAACTACTTCCACTTGTTTCTCTAAGCGGCTCACCAACATTGTTAATCGCTCCTGATAATACCAATTGATTTTTATAATCCATGTAGTATACATTCGTATTAACTTTAATACTACCGGTATTTAATCTCCAACCTAATTCGAAATCATCTAAAGTTTCATGCTGAGAATTTCCACCTTCAAAATCGTTTCTGTTTGGTTCTCTATTAGCTCTTGCATAAGATGCATAAAGACTATTATTATCGTTTACTTGATATGTTAAACCTAATTTCGGATTGAAAAAGTTAAAGTCTTTGTCAACATCTAACGGATCACGATCTGAAGTTAATCCGTTTGTTCTGTAGCTAACAAATCTTCCTTGTAAATCTACATATGCATTAAGTTTATCATTAATACTAATATTTGCTTTTACAAAAGAACTTAAGTCGTGCTTTTTAGCATCACTAAAATAATAACGATCACGAATATTTGTACCCGGAGCTAAATCACTTCCCCAGATTACTTCACCATAATGATCGTTGCTATAATTACTATAAGATCCTCCAGCAATTATTTCTAATCCTTTTAACGTATAAGTTGCAGAAGCATTAACTACATAAAAATGATTATCTAACCATCTACGAACAATTACATCACTATTGTCTGCAATAAGATTATTAAAATCAGCCGCGTCTTCATCTTCTTTAAACTGCTCAAAATATCCTTTACCACGTGTGTAGTTTAAACCAATATTAGTTGAGATTTTATCACTGAATTTTTGATTCCAATGTAGTTGATAATGATCTTGCCAATAATTATCAGTTTCGTTATCGTATAAATAATGATTGTATCTACGATCTGAATTTCTAAGATTATCAGCTTGTTCTGGAGTTAATCCGTTATTCACAATAAAATCTTCGATTCCTTGCTGATCTCCAGTAAGACGAGCTTCAGGAGTTCCGAACCAAGCTTGGTAAGTTTGTTCAGTTCCACCAAAAACAATAGCTTTTATTAAAGTATTATCATCAATATAACTTCCTTGTAAAAAGTAAGATTTTAAATCTGTAAAAGCTCTGTCGATATATCCGTCAGAATAAATATTAGACAAACGACCAGAAAGTTCGAAATGATCATTTAATAAACCAGTAGTAAATTTTACAGTATGTTTTCTAGTACCAAAAGAACCAAACGAATTAGATACTTCACCACCAGCTTCTTCAGAAATAGCATCGGTTAAAATATTTAAACTAGCTCCAAATGCTCCAGAACCATTTGTTGATGTTCCAACACCTCTTTGTAATTGTAAACTTTGTGTTGAAGAAGCAAAATCTCCTAAGTTTACCCAAAATGTACCTTGACTTTCAGCATCGTTATACGGAATTCCGTTAATTGTAACATTAATTCGAGAAGCATCAGAACCTCTAACTCGCATGTAAGTATAACCAACTCCAGCTCCAGCATCAGAAGAAGAAATTACTGAAGGTAAATAGTTTAATAAAACAGGAATATCCTGACCTAAATTACGTTTTGCAATTTCTTTTTTACTAACATTAGAATATGTCATAGGAGTTCCTGCTTTAGCTCTAATGGAAGAAACTAAAACTTCTTCTAAAACATTTTCTTCTGAAGTAAGTTGAATAATTAAATCTTTAGTATTGGTAGAGATTTTCTTTTTAATAGTTCTGTATCCTAAATAAGAAACTTCAAATAAATACTTTCCTTCAGGTAATTTAATTTTAAAATTTCCATCAGCATCTGTTGTAGATCCTTTCTTAAGTTCACGAACAACAACGGTTGCACCAATTAAAGGTTTTTTTGCATCATCAACTACTTTACCTGATAATATTACAGATTGAGCTTGGATAGATACAGTTACGAATAAAAGTAAAAAAGGTACTAAAATCTTCACTTTTTTACACATTTTGAAACATTTCATTATTACAATAAAATGAATAAAAAGGGGTAATTATTCTTTTCTAGTTTTTGAACAATTAGTCGTTGAACATTAGCTAAAGAAAACAAAAGAGTTTTCTTTATTCACATCGATAAGATGTTTTAATGTTCGTTAATCCCTAAACAGCATTACCTGTTCTAGGTTCAATGGGTATGATCTCAGCCTGAATTAAAAAATTAAATAAGGCACCCCTTTACGAGAACATATTTTACAGAGAAATAAACTTATTTCTACTCATTTTGTACGATCTTGATGTTTTTAAGATCGATCTTCTTTATTAAGAAATTTGAAACATCTTTACTAGTTATTGTATTGATGATTTCTACTATTTTATTTAGATTAAAACTATCTTCTTTAGTGTTAATTTGATGTTCTAAATAATTGCTCCAAAGATATACATTATTACTCTTAAGAATCTCTTTATGAGTATTAATAACTGCTTTTTTACTGAAATTTAAATCATTTAACGAAATCTTATTTTTTGTTAAATTTTTTATGATTTTTAATGTGATGTTTTTTGATTTTTTAACATCTTCTTTCAAACAATCGTAGCTTATTTGAATTGTAAAAAGTGCTGGAGAAATATGCTTGTTCTTTTCAATCTTTACAGAAGGAGTATATACAAGTCTGTTCTTTTCACGTAACTGTTCAGTAACAGCAAATCGAATTAACTTTTCTATTATTTCTAGCGTAATATTGTCCTTTATCTTCGGTTTATATGTTCCGTAAAGAATAATAGTATTAGATGTAAGTTTACTATCAGAAGTTGACTTTAATTTATATTGATCGTCAAATTTAGTATAATCAAACTTTCTTTTTGGTTTTAAAGATAAATCTGAAGGAATATTGGCTAAATACATAGCGGTTAATTTTTGAATTTCATTTATATTAACATTTCCTGTTATATAAAAAGACCAATCGCTTGCATTCTGAAAACATGTATTATAAAAAGAAACAATATTCTTTAGTTTAATACTTTTTAATTCTTCTATACTTTGAGGTGAGTTTCTTTTTGGAAAATAGTTGTTAGTTAATTCTGCTACTTTTGAATTATATGAGTCCCAAAGCGAAATTGCATTTTTTTCAGAAGAAAAATTTTTGATTTCCTCATTCATTACGCTATCAAATTCACTTGAATTGGTATTAACTAACATCATTTTGGAAAAGAGAAACTTAAAGAATTCTTTAAGATTTTGATTATTTGTATAACCATAAATATTTCTTTCAAATTCGCTAACAGTAGTGGAAACACCAAAATCTTTATTACTCAAATACTCTTGGGATTGATTATAGTTTAAGTTAGATATTCCTAATAAATCAATATATGAAGAAGTAGATTCATATTTTGAATAATCTTTATTACTTATTAATGATAACCCTCCAGAAGCTTTTCCGATCAACTGAACAGGCTCTGTGGTCTTTATATTTTTGATATAAATGTTCACTCCATTCTTGTAACTAATATGAGTAATGTTTAAAATACTGTCTGTAAAAAATTGAATGTGAGATTGAATTTTTAATTCTGGAATTGTTAGTTCTAAAGCATTAGATTTTTTTTCAGAAATAATCTTTTTATTTATTTCCAGGGGTAAAACTTCTTTGTTTTTCAAGGAAACATTGTTTAGATCTTCTCTTATCAATTCAAAATCTTTTAAAGTTATTTTTTTTGCATTATCAGGAGTAGAATTTTCAACAATTATTCTTGAACTTTTAAGTAAAGTAGCAGCAGTCTTTTTTATAACCTCATGTCTAATTTTCGATAGAATAGTTTTATTTATTGATTCTTCAGTTTTTACAGTTATTAAATTTTGCTGTGTCTTAAATAAAGAGGTGTAAAAATCTAAAGTGTTTACACTGTTTTTTAATTGATTGTATTTCTTTTCAATTCTTTTTGTATACCAATTTTTATAATACTTAAATTCTTTTTCAGATATACCATAAGAAGAAAGTATAGTAAGTTCTTGTAATACAATTTTTAAAATATCTTTGGTTTTATTACTATGTCTAACGGTTAAACTGTTATGAAAAACATTAGACAAGAAATAGTTTCTTCTAAAAGAAAAAGAAATGTTTGGGAATACCCTACTTAATCGATCTTCCAATATTTTTCCAATAACATAATAACAAAAATTCTGTTTATAATTTTCTGCATTATTGTACTTGTGAATTTTTGAGGGCCAGTTTAAAATTAATTCCTTTTCATTGGTAGAAGATGTAATGTTTTTTGAAGTAAAACTTAAACTTTCGAATAGATTAGTTTTATTTTCAGTTTCATTAGTGATTTTCTTTTTTGAATTAAAAACAGATCTAATTTGATTTTCTATTTGTTTGCTTTTATGAGAGCTACTTATAAAAATACCAGCATTTAAAGTTGTATAGTTTTTTTTATAAAAGAGATTTAATTTTTCTGAATTGCAATTTTTTATATTTTGCTCACTTCCAATAATATTTCGATGCGCATAAATAGAGTTACCTAAATAAAACAAAAAATCATTTGACTGATTTTGCCTAGAATAAAGCTCTTGTAAAATGATACTTTTTTGTTTTTCTATTTCTTCATCTTTTAATGAAAGTCCGTCTATAATATCAGCGAAAAAAAGTAATGTAGTATAGATGTCAGTAAGACTAGCTTCCTTTGTAAGTTTTATTGTAAAAATAGTGTTATCGTGATTTGTAACGGCATTATAATGTTTACCAACTTCTAAACCTTTTTGCGTTAAAAAGTTTATAAATGAGTTTTTAGGAAAACGTTTTCCACTACCAAAAGCAATATGTTCTAAAAAATGAGCGTAACCAATTTCATTGTTTTCTTCATGAATAGCACCAACATTAACCACTAATTTTAAAACAGTATAATTACTGTTAGAACTAGTATTATCAATTACATATTCTAAACCATTATCGAGTTTGTTAATTAGCGTTAGTTCATTATTCTCTTTATTAATTGATGAATTTTGAGAGTATAAAACTGTCGTTAAAAAAAAGAGTATTCCAAAAAAGCAATACTTTTTAAAAGATCGTTTAAAAGGAATACTCATAGGTTTGGTTGTTTATTTTATTGTACTTTATATTTAACAGTTACGATATCATAATCACCAGAGTTACTATGATCTGTGTTAAATTTAAAATTCATTTCTTTTGAAGCATTATCATACGAACCAGTAGCAGCTACCCAATTTGTTTCAAACCAATCGTCTTGATCGATTCTTGAATATCCAATATAAAAATCAGGATGTATAGATCCACCAGTTAAGATATTTTCATCATAAAAAGTTAAATCACCTTTAATTTCTTCTAGTAATTCATTCCATAATTCAAAATCATATTCAAAGTTTACAGCTGTAATAAACCAATCAGAATCATCTTGAAGACCAACAGGATCTCCTTCTTTATGTGGATTATCAAAAGCACCGTTTTCATACACATAAGTAATAGTATTGTCACTATTAACTAAAATATTATCTACAGCAACATCAAAAGAATATTCTTTAGCTTTCCATTTATCTACTCTAACCATACCTAAATGATTTAAAACTGCTGTTGGTGATGGGTTGTTTACCCAATAATCTACATTTAAAATAGTTTCATTTCTGAATACATATTGTAAATATTCAGCTAAACCAAATGCGTTTTTAGTCATTTTTAATAATGGTTTCTCACGTGTAGCATTTTCACTTAAAGTGATATGTGTAGTTCCTGTATAAGTTAAATTTTGCTCAACTTCGAAAGGACTAAATAATCCATTGGCCCCAGTTTTAACAGTAACTTCTACAGGGATTTTTCCAATCCATGGTGTTAAATCTATTCCTTGAGTTTTGTAATGTTCAACTAGTTCACGTTGTTCATCAGTTAATGGTAAAAAACCTTCTTCTGGTTTTATTGTAATTACTTCTACACTAGCTAATGTAATTTGATTGCTAATTCCAGAGAAAGAGTTTAAAGTAATTTCAAAATTTTTAACATCAGATAATATATTATCGATATCAGCTTTTTCAAGACTTGAAATTGTTAAAGTTCCTTGAGTTTCATTTTTCTGAATTTGAACTTTAGAAACAGATAATAAATTAGGAAAAGCATCAATATCTTTTAAAGAAAATGTCAAATCAATTTCTTGATTAAAAGATTTACTTAAGAAAACATCGAAAACAAAATCTTTTGCTTCTCCTTCAACACCTTCTTTACTTCCTTTACTAACCAAAGTAACAGTTACATCACCTTGAAATTGTTCATCTGTATCGTCACTACAAGAGGTAACTAAAACAGAGATAAAAAATACGCACATTAACGTTTTGAGGATTCTCATCATACTTAAATTTATATTCATATTAAATTATAGATTCCCATTCTGGGTTTTGTTTAGCTTTACTATTATTCGTAATTTCTTCTAGAGGTATTGGAAGCAACCATCTAAAATCATCACTTGATATTGTTGTTTCATTAGAATTGTTTCTGAAGGTTACTTTTATTATATCTAGGTTATTTCTTTTTAAATCAAAATATCGAAGACCTTCACCAAAAAACTCTCTTTGTTTTTCTTTCAGAATTTCTTGAATTAAATCAGTTGGATTTGTGATTTGATCTGCATTTCGTAATGTTAAAAATGCATTCAATGTGTTTAAAGCAAGAGTATTATTATTGTTTTTTGCAGCGGCTTCAGCCTTAATAAAGTATAGCTCAGCTGTTCTTATGTATGCTATTGGAGCTGCGTTTTCAACACTAATATTAGGGTTGCTTGAATAGTACTTAGCAATAAAATTAGCTTGTATTACACTATTATTAAGTAATGTAAAATCTTCTGTGAAATAGCTTATATCTTTTCGGTAGTCATTATTGGTAAATTGAATATTAAAGTTTAAATAATATTCATATTCTTGAAAACTAGGATCAAAAATAGCGCTGTAGTTGAATGTTCTGTTTTCAAATGCTAGTAAAACTTCTGGATTATTTTCTGGAGTTCTCCATAAGTTAGTAAAACTTTCAAGATTTAAATTATTAGATAAAAGTGTGTCACATAGTGTTATAGCTTCATCATATTTTTGCCACATCAGATATAATTTTGCTAAAGATGCAGTCGCACTACTTTTGTTTATTCGGAATGTAGTTGAATTAGAATCACTAAATAAATCAATAGCCTTTAATAATAATTGCTCTGTTTCTGCTAAAGAAATTTCAAGTGAAGCTCTAGATATTTCTTCACTATTAATATCATTTTTTAAAATGATTCCATCTTTATCTCTACTTTCAGAAGAATATGCCGGAGCATATATTTCAATTAAGTTTAAATACGATAATGCTTTTAAACTTAAAGCTTGTGCATGAATAAAATCTAATTGAGCTTTTTCATCTGTATTATTTGTTTGAATATTATCTACAGAATTAATAAGTAAATTAGCTTTACTTATAGTTTTATAATAATCTGCCCATAACGCATTAGATTCAAAAAGTAATTCTTGAGTATTCCAACGGTATAAATTATAATCAAAAGGATTGTCTGAGATCGTATGATTGGGATAAAAATCGTCAGCAAGTTTTGAGAAAAGAATACGATTTTTTGGATAAGATAAATATATACTACTTAAAGCTTCTTGAGCAGTTAATAATTCATCTATAGCATCTATTCCTGTAATTTCATCTTCAACAGGTAAGTCTAAAGAACAAGAATAAAATAAAACGATTGTTATGAATATTATTTTTTTCATTTAAAAACTTAGGTTAGTACCAAATGTTATGATAGGTTGAACTGCGCCCACTAGATTAGCCGCTTCAGGATCGCCTCCTCCGAAATTAGACCAAGTAGCTATATTTTTTAATTGTAGATATAAATCCCAGTTTTTAATTGTTGTATTACTAATTTTAGTTAGATAGTTTTTACTGAATTTATATCGTAATTGGATATTATTTAATCGGATAAAATCTGTTTTACCGACTGTTCTCGTACTAGCAAAGTTTATTTTATTTGCTGAGAATAGGTTACTATAAAGTTTACCTTCATCACCTGGTTGTAACCAAGTATTTTCTAACTGTCCACGAACAGCATTTCTGTTAAGATCTTCGGTAACTTGAGCAACAGACTGATTGGTGAATTGAGCGATACCACCAAAACTGTAGAAAAGATCAAAAGATAAACTAAAGTTTTTGTAGCTGATATTATGATACCAACCACCATTTACTGGAGGTGTACTTTTACCAAGAACAACAAAATCGCCACGCTCTGGTGCTACATTTTCTCTAAATTCCGTGCCATCTGCTTTTTGATATCTTCTTACACCATCGGCAGGAAGAATTCCTAGATCTACTAAACCATATAAAAGATCAGAAGATTCACCAACTTTATAATCTGGAATTAGGTTATTAGATAAAAATAATTCATCACCATCAAATAAGTCTAACACTTCATTTTCATTGTATCCCATGTTTAGAGATGTATTCCAAAAGAAATCATTGGTTTTAAATAGAGTAGTTCCAAAAGTTAATTCAATACCTCTATTTTCAAGCACTCCAACATTTTTTAATTGAGAAGTAAAACCTGTAGAAGGAGCTACAGGAACTGTTAATAAAAGATCATCAGTAGTTCTTCTGTATACTTCTAAAGAAATTGAAGTATTATTAAATAATGTAAGATCTAAACCAAAGTTTATTGACGTGTTTTTCTCAGGTCTCAAACCTTCGTTGAATAAATCTTTTAAAGAAAAATCTCTAAATCCTAAATAAGAATCATCTGAATATGTAAAAGTTGGGACAACAAGTGATGCTGAAATACCTGCTAAACTTGCAGTTACTCCATATGTAGCTCTAAATTTTAGATTTTTAATCCAATTTACACGTTCTAAAAAATTATGAGATCCAATATTATATGCAATACCTGTTGCCCAAAAAGAATTCCAACGTTTATCTGACGGAAGTAAAGAAGAAGCATCTGCTTTATAACTTCCATAAACTTCAAATAAACTTTTCCAGTTATATGATAAAGAACCTCCGAAACCTAGTTGCGCTTCTTTTGTTTTTCTAGAGTCAGTTCTAGAAGTTCTAGCTGTTGTTGTTATATTATCGTTTATTCCGGCAGCAGAATTTAATTTACTTGGTAAACCAAAACCAGATATGGCAACAAAATCTGTATTTGTAGAATAGTAATCTACGTTCGCACTTGCCAGAATAGTATTATCACCAAATATCTTTCTATAGTTTGCACGAGTATTATAACTAAAGTTAAATGTGCTCCCTTTTATTTTTGTTGCACTTCCTTTTTCACTTTCAGGAATACTACTGCCTGAGAATTGAAAAGCTGTTCTAGGAACTAATGATAATGAATTTGAAAATAAATAGTCTACACCAATAATCGCTGAAATATCTAAATCGTTGTTGAATTTATGATATATGTTTCCCGAAAAATTGAATCTAGTATCTGTGTCAACTTTATCAAATTGATTAATCAAGTCATTAAAAGTTCTTCCAGGATAAGAAACTAAGAGACCTTTATCAGGTTGTTCATAAGGATTTAATTCATAAATTAAACTTGTAGGTGTAAAACTTGAACCATGTGGAGTTTCGCTTTCAGATAAACCAAAACCACTATTCATCATAATACTAGTTTTTTTAGAAAGTGCGTACTCATAATTAAATCGACCAGTAAAACGATCAATAGAATTTCCGTCAAATTTTCCTCCTTGAGTAGTAAAATTTCCTGATAAGTAAAACTTATTGTTAGCATTACCACCGCGCATATTTAAGTTATACGATTGAAATGTATTTATTCTAGCTAATTCTTTGAACCAATTAGTATTTATCTGTTTTAGTGAATCTAATTTTCTTTGTCCTTCTGCTATAATTGAAGGTAGATTTTGGGAACCAGCAAATTCAATACTTAAGTATTCTGGGGATAAATTATAACCAGGTGTATTTACATTTTTAGAAAAGCGTTCTATTAATAATTTTTCTTCAGTACGCATCATCTCTACTGCAGGATCACCTTTCAAAGTAATACCTTGTTGCATAGAAAATGAGTATTGTGTTTTTCCATTAATACCTCTTTTTCCTGTAATTTCTATAACACCATTTGCTGCCTTTATTCCGTATAAAGCGTTTGCAGCAGCATCTTTTAAAACTTTGATCGATTCTATATCGTTAACATTTAACGTTTCAAATGCCTGTGGACTTATTATTTGACCATCGAGAACAAACAGAGGTTGGTTAGCTCGATTATCTAATTCTTCAAAACTTTCATCTAAAATTCCAGGATCTTGATTTGTAGTTAATGATGGAGTTTTAATAGGAAGGGTAGAAGCACCACGAATTCTTATTTTTGGTGATGCTCCTAATTCTCCACTTGAGTTCACAACAACTCCTGCAACTTGGCCTTGTAATGCTTCAATAACATTAACAGATGGACGGTCTGTAATTTTTTTGATTTTGATTTTAGATATGGCACTAGTTGCTTTTCTGATATCTATGTCATTTATATTAGGCTTAGCACGAACTGTAACTTCTTCTAATTGTACATTATTACTCTTAAGCTGAATATTTATATTTTTTGAAGATGTTTTAAATTCTTTTTTATAGGTCTTATACCCTAAAACGCTAAAGATTAGAGTTTCACCAGGTTTGATGTTTATGGTGAATTTTCCATCTAAATTAGTAGAGGTTCCTACTGTTTTAGTAGAGTTGTAAATATTAACACCAATAATTCTTTTTTTGCTATTTAAATCTATTACAGATCCAGATATTTGTATTTTCTGAGCAAATGATAATGTCGATAGCAGTAAAGCAAATAATAAAAATGAAAACTTATTAACCAAAATAAAATTTATTTAGACTAATTAAAAATAACTATGCAAATATAGATATTAAGCCTATTGCTCTTAATAGGATGTTTATTTTTATTGAAATTTCCGTTAAATGGTTAAAAAATTAACAAAACGTAGTTTTTTTGTTAAATTTTTAATCTTTGAATTAGTATTGTTTGACTTAGTTTTTGAAAAGTAAAAAGGGGGTTTGAGTGTTTTTTAAGAAAAACAGCAGAAAAACAGCAGAAAAAAGAATAATTGAGTTAAATCCAAAAATTGTGATCTAAATTTTGATGCAAGAAATGAAGATCTAAATCAATTAGAGTATCAGAAGTAGTAGATTCTCTCTTTTGAAGTAATTCATCGATAAGTTTTACAGCTTTTTTGAAACGCGTTTCTTTATCTCCTTTTAGTAAAACATACGGACGATCGTATTTTTCTAAAGCATTTTTAAAAGCTTTAAACATTTCTTCACGTTGTTCTGGCCGATCTCTTAAATCATCAGCTTCCCAAGGAGTATCAATATAAGTTAAGAAATATAAATCATAGGAATTATCAATAGCAGCTTTATCAAGTAAGGTATCTACGAAACCACCATAATATTCTTCAGAATACACTTTAGTTTCTAATAGATCGGTATCGCAAATTAAAACGTTATTAGCTTTTTCAGCAAGATTGTTTTCTAGAGCGATTTGCCCTTCAGCAATAGGGATGATATCTTCTTGTTCACAAATTTTTTGTTCTCTGTTCCATTTATCTTGTAAGTATTCTCTAGCATATTCAGGAACCCATTTGGTATTGTAATGTTTTGCCAATTGACGTGATAAAGTTGTTTTACCTGTACTTTCAGGTCCAAATAAAACGACTTTAATTATGCTGTTTTCCTGTTGTCTAAGTCTTTTTTCCATGCTAAATATCCTAATACAGCTATAATTGTAAAAATTAAATATTGAAAACTAGTAAATGTAAAACCTTTATAAAGATACAAAGGAACGGAGATAATGTCACCAATAATCCAATAAATCCAGTTCTCAATTTTTCTTCTGGCCATAAGCCACATTCCTACAAAAAATATGGCGGTAGTAACAGTATCTACATAAGCTGTCCAGTTGTTCCATTTGTCGAAACTTGCATACACAACATACACGAAAATTAATGTAGCGAAGAAAATAACAAGGCTAATTTTCTTTTCATTAGGCGTGGTTCTAGAAATCGGAGTAACATTTGTATCAGAAACTTTACGAGTCCAAATATACCAACCATAAACACTCATGATAAAGTAATACCCGTTAATCATCATATCTCCTAAAAGTTCCCATTTTAATAAAAGATATACGAAAATGGCAGTACTAATCATTCCGGTAGGAAAAACCCAGATTTTATTTTGTTTCGAATACCAAACAGATAAAAACCCAAAAATAACAGCGATAATTTCTAGATAAATATCTAGTGTACTGTACGAATAATATTGACCGAAAAGAAAATCAAAAATTTGGTTCATAATTACTACGATCAGATTTAACAATTTTCATTTGAAGTAAACCATTATCGATAAGCTCAAAAGCTTCTTTAATCTCTTTGGTTAATAACTCCATTACGGTATCATATTCTCCATAAACTTGAGTACTTAAAGGATTTTCTAGAACTGTGATTCCAGAAGCTCTTAATTTTTTGATGAAATTAATAATAGGTTCCTCAAAGTTATCTTGTAGTGGAGTGAGTGTTAGCTCTACTGATATTTTCATTAGAATATTATTTCAGACAAAAATAAAGACTATTATTCAAATAGTCTTTTTAGATCTTTTGTAGTAGTTTTTTTAAGATTCGGATCAAGTAATTTATTATTTAGATTCTGATTAAGTTTTATTTTATCAGAATAATAAACATTTTTCTTTCTATCAATAATATAATCTTCTTTTATAACAATTAAGAAGGTTTTCTCGAAAAGAGGAATGTCTTTAAAGTTTAGAGGATCATTAGGGGATTTTGTGATTTCACTATACATTTTAAGGTTTTCATAGTAGATAAAAAACCTTGGTTGAAAGTATTTATTTCCTTCCTTTTTAAAATTGAAACTTATAGATTTTTTAACCTTAATAAAATTAGGAATAAAGACCGGTTTAAGGTTTTTTGGAATAAAAAAGTTATAACTATCAGTTGATAATCGAGGATGTTTTTTATTGTATTCTTCTTTGGTAAGGAATTTTCTATTACCTGATTTTACTTTTTTTGCAATTGAGTCCTTGTGAAGCGAAATCTTTGTGTAAATACCACCTCCTAATAGAATTATGACTTCATCATATAAATGATTTGCAACAATCCATTTTACGTTTTTTGCCTCTTTTTCCGAATGAAATATTTTGTGTTCCTGATATTTCAAATTATTCTTAGGAAGAAAAACCTCTAATTTTTCACCTTTTTTCAACATTATCTGTTTTCCTTTACCTGATATAAATGAAAATTTTAATGATTCAATTGTATTTTTCTTTCCGTTATAATTTTCTCGTAGTTCTAGAGTTAATTTTGAATTTGGACTAACGTTTAAGTCATCTTTTAAAAAGTAAATTACTGTGCCTTTTTTACCAATTATTTCTTTTTCTACAATTGTATCTAAATTAAAATATTGTACTTCTTGACTTAATAATGACAAAGAATGCCAGAGCGAGATAAAAATGATAAGATACCTTTTCTTCATAGTAATTCAGTTTTTAATAATGAGTAACGTGTAAACAAAACACATACCAAACTTTGACTTCGCTGTAACTCTATGTTTAAAATTAAATTAAGCAGAAAAAATATCGATATGAAACTAGACTTGAAGTGCGTATGGTATGATTTATATGTGGTTTATGAAAAGGTGTTTTAATTTTTAAATGACTTTTTCTTTATATCAGAAAAAACATAGTAATTTATCCCCAAAAATTATTTAAAAATGAAAGATCAAAGATATATGTTGGATTTTGAAACTACCATAGATATTGATAGTAGAAAAATGATTATTCCTAGTTTAGATGGAGAGTATGTTAAGAATAGAGAAGAGTTTTTTGATATTCCTGGTCATGCTAACAAGATATTTGAAGACAATAAGGAATTTGATTATTTAATTCCTAGATATTCAGATGAATATATTGAGGTTGAGTTTTTATGTGATTTTCATAGTTGGATAGGAGAAAAGCCTAGTTTTTTTTCAGGGATACCGATTTCAAAACGAATGAAAGAAATTGTAGAAAAATTTAATTTATACCCAAATAAGTTTTACGAAGCTAAAGTGATGTTTAAAGGTGAATATCATGAATATTACATATGGCAATTTTTTTTAGACGGATTTAATAAGTTCGTGGATTTAGAGAATAGTACTTTTTGTGAATGGGATAATTTAAATAAAGTTGGGACAGAGTTTTTTAGTTTGAAGAGTGAGAGAGAATTACAAAAGTTTGTTATGCAAAATGAATGGTGGGATTGGGGTTTTGAACGTGCAGTTATGAAAAAAGAGTATAAAGAAATTGATGCAGCCAAACTAGCTTATCCTTATGGTATACTAATAAGTGAACGTTTAAAGGATGCATTAGAAAGAGCTGAATTAACTGGTTTTAAGGTTACTCCATTTCCTGTGAAATTTGAATATTTATAAATAAGAGAATTTAGATGTTATCAGGTGTATAAAAAAATATGAACTAAAACAGATATTAATCTATTTTCTAAAGGAAGTAAATCAAAAAATATATTATTGAAAATATTATTAGTTCAGCCCAATAAATTTGTTATTCATTATAACAGATAAAAACTTATTGCCAAGTCACCAGAATATTAATTTTGATTATTGATTATTGATTATTGATTATTGATTATTGATTATTGATTATTGATTATTGATTACTGAATCACAATGCATATACACAAGTAAAATCTTCAATTTCTAAGAAATTAATGTCAAAATTAGTGGTAGTTCCTTCGTAAAGAATTTTTCCAGTAGTAGTATCGTTTTCAAAAGAGAAATCCTCTACATAAATATGATCTAGAAAAAGTAATTTTTTCTTTCCATAAATTTTGTATAAACTCTCTTTAGCTCCCCAAACAATGGTTAATTTACTAACCAAAGCATCGTGATTTGCAATAGATTTATATTCTTCAATTGGAGTAAACTTATGTGCAATTTTTACAATTTTATCACGCCTTTTTTCTATATCAATACCTACTTTTTTTTCTTTAGAAACAATCAATGCAGAAAAAGTAAAAGAATGGGTAATAGAAATATGAGTTCCGTCTTTTAAATGCGGTTTACCAAACTCATCATAAAATAAATCATGATCCTCATAACCAACTTCTCTAAGTAAATGACGCACACTTAAGAAACCTCTTTGATGTAAATCAGATTTCATATTAGAAACACGTTTCAAGCTCTGAGAAGTAAGATTTGTACCTTGAAATAAGTCGTCATAAGACTCTTCAATCTTCCAAATCAAAACTTTAGCAGTATTATTAACAGTTATTGTTTTGTATAGAGGCATGTTTTAGAAAGTTATTTTGTAATTTTGCGACTCAAATTCAAGAAAAATAAAGATACAAAAATATGAGCACAAAAACCGCTGCGTATGTTCCTTACAAAGTTAAAGATATTTCTTTAGCAGATTGGGGAAGAAAAGAAATCGAATTAGCTGAAGCAGAAATGCCAGGTTTAATGAGTTTACGTGAGGAGTATAAAGATGAGCAACCTTTAAAAGGAGCAAGAATTGCAGGATGTTTACACATGACGATTCAAACTGCGGTTTTAATTGAAACTTTACAAGCTTTAGGAGCTGAGGTTACTTGGAGTTCTTGTAACATTTTCTCTACTCAAGATCAAGCTGCTGCTGCAATCGCTGCTGCTGGTACTCCAGTTTATGCTTGGAAAGGAATGAACGAAGAGGAATTCGATTGGTGTATCGAACAAACGTTATTCTTCGGAGAAGAGAAGAAGCCATTAAACATGATCTTAGATGATGGTGGTGATTTAACAAACATGGTATTAGATAAATATCCAGAATTAGCTGAAGGAATCAACGGATTATCTGAAGAAACTACAACTGGAGTTCACCGTTTATACGAAAGAGTAAAGAACGGAACTTTACCAATGCCAGCAATTAACGTAAATGATTCTGTAACTAAATCTAAGTTTGATAACAAATACGGATGTAAAGAATCTGCTGTTGATGCAATTCGTCGTGCTACAGATGTAATGTTAGCAGGAAAAAGAGTTGTTGTTTGTGGATATGGAGATGTAGGTAAAGGTACTGCGGCTTCTTTCCGTGGAGCTGGTTCTATTGTAACTGTTACAGAAATTGATCCAATTTGTGCTTTACAAGCTGCAATGGACGGTTTTGAAGTTAAGAGATTAGAGTCTGTTGTAGGAAATGCAGATATCGTAATTACAACTACTGGAAATAAAGATATCGTTCAAGGTCAACATTTCGAAGCTTTAAAAGACAAAGCAATCGTTTGTAACATTGGACACTTCGATAATGAAATCGATATGGCTTGGTTAAACGAAAAGTATGGTGATACTAAAGTTGAAATTAAACCTCAAGTTGATAAATATACAATCAACGGAAACGACGTAATCATTTTAGCTGAAGGACGTTTAGTAAACTTAGGTTGTGCTACAGGTCATCCAAGTTT
>ERZ1740052.62-NODE-62-length-35172-cov-6.981263_pt1 | contig 35172 bp, 41 predicted proteins | sample MGYA00581750_ERZ1740052 | MGnify/ENA primary metagenome ERZ1740052 (study PRJEB43018, sample SAMN04849743) | marine metagenome | isolation source: floating plastic debris | place: Pacific Ocean | collected 2008-08-30 | study: EMG produced TPA metagenomics assembly...
AGATTTCTAATTGTTATTATCAAAAATATAATGCTATAGGTATCGATTTAAAACAGGACAATTAAAAGACAGTTCTGGCGAAAGTTATATTGAAATCTTTAAAAAAATAGTCAAGTTAAACAACGTTCCTTTTCTAATAGATTTGAATAAATATGATATTAAAAATAATACTCCAGAAAACTATCCTCTTTTTACAAAATGTTTTCACTCTAAAATAAACGATAAGAATCTTAAAAACAGCGGCTCTAAATTGAATGATATTTTTTCTGTAATGAAAAAAGTTTCTAAAAATCCAGAAAACAGTCTGTCTGAATTTGCTAAAGGTATACTTACAGTTTTGAACGCTGAAGATTTTGAAAAAGAGTTTTTTAAAATATGGGCTTTAAATACATTTTACTTTACATCAGATCTTTCAACTAATTAGCACTATCTACAAATAAAAAAATTACATAAAACTCACCTATTATTGTTAGTTGAAAGAGAAAAACCTAACAAGAAAGTTCATTTAGTTTATCTATATTTATAAACTAATCAAAAATTAAATTCGTCATGGAAAAAGAAAACAAATCATTAAACACAAAAAGTATGTTTATTGGAGGAATCATAGGAGTTATTTTATATAAAATTGTTGTTGATTTAATCTGGCCTATGATTTTTGCATAATTTATTTTGCTTTAGAAGCAAAATCAACTAAAAAACTAGTTTAACTAATTTTTTAGTTATATTTGAATTCATCTTATAAACAGATAATTGCATGAATTCTAAGAAAATTTTCCAAATACTTTTAATCAGTATTATATCTTTAAGTCTCTCTAGCTGTGTAAAATCAAAAGGAATAATACAGAAAACCGATTTCAAAAATGAATACAAGTTTTCTTCTGAAATTGAAGATAAAGTAGCTAAAGATACCGTTCCTTGGAAATACCAAATCTCTGCTTCTGACTATGCCGCAAAAGGTGATTATGAAAATGCTTTAAAGCATTGGGATTTAGCAATGAAACCTCGAGAGAAAACATTTTCTCAGACTCAAGTAGATTCTATAAATAAGAAATATACTACCGTAAACGCTCGTGATTATATTATTAAAAGCGCAAAAGAAAACCAAATTATAATTATAAATGAGGCACATCATAATTCACAACATCGAATGTTTACTAAATCACTTCTTCAAAAACTATTTGATATTGGATATAAAAATTTAGGTCTAGAAGCATTAACAAATAATAACGGTTCAAATTTGGTTCTAAACAAGCGAAAATATCCTATTTATAAAACTGGGTATTACACAAAAGACCCTCAATTTGGTAATCTCATAAGAGAAGCATTAGATATTGGTTATAACGTTTTTCCTTATGAACAAACAACAAATAAAAATGGAAAATTAAGAGAAATAGAACAGGCTAAAAATATTCAGAAAATAATCGCTCAAAAACCAAATGAAAAATTTTTAATTCACTGTGGTTACGATCATGCATTAGAAGGCATTCATAAATCTTGGGAAAAAGCAATGGCTGGACGATTAAATGAATATACGGGGATTAATCCGTTAACTATAAATCAAGTTTTTTATAGTGAAAAAAGTGACTCAAAAAATAATCATCCGTTTTTAAAAGCTTTAAATATTAAAGAAACATCTATTGTTATTGATGACAATAATACACCTGTAAAATACAAACGAGGAAATGCATGGTCTGATATTGCTATATTTCATCCTAATACGAAATATATAAATGGCCGACCTAATTGGTTATTTAGTAATGAAAATAAAAACGTTTCTATTAAACTAGAAGGTATCATTATAGATTATCCTGTTATGGTTTTAGCCTTTAAAAAAGGGGAAGATATAAATTCAGCTATTCCAATAGATATCACTGAAGTGAATGCGCAAAATAAACAATGTAACCTTGGACTTAAACAAGGAGAATACACTATAGTAGTTACCAACAAAAAAGAGTCTATAAAATTCGAAAAAAATGTAAAATGATAGTCTCTTTTTCAAATAAAACGAAAAAACAGAAACCTAAACATCTATTTTTCTGAAAATTACACAACACCATTAAGTTTAATTATATTTATAATCTAAAGAAATCAACAGTTTTTAAGCTAAAAATAAGAACATGAAAAAACTTACTTCTATCCTGATTTTATGCATAACAATTTACAGTTGCTCCGATTATAAACAAAACGAAAAAGTAAATAACGAATTAAATCTACTACGAACAGAACTTGATAGTTTAAAGAAATTGAATACAGTTGAAAATCAAATTGCAACATTCTTAACGTTTCAGAAAGAAAACGCAGAACAAGCGATGAATTTTTATGTAGAATTATTTGATAACTCAAAAATTATAAATATAAAACGCTGGGGAAAGGATGGTCCGGGAAAAGAAGGAACCATAATGCATGCTACATTTAATTTAAATGGTAAATTATTTATGTGCAGTGATAGTCCGGCAATTCATGACTGGGATTTTACTCCTGCTGTCTCAAATTATGTTGAATGTGTAAACACGAAACAGCTTGAACATTTTTTCACGAAACTATCTGATAATGGAAAAGTAATGATGCCTTTGGGCAACTACGGTTTCAGTCAAAAATTTGGTTTTGTTGTAGATCAATTTGGTGTTTCTTGGCAACTTAATTTACAGTAAACTAAAAAACTATACTCCTAGTTTTCAAAAAACATAAAAAATTAAAATTGCAAATAATTAAATAAAAATACTATGAATAAATTCGATTTCGAAAACAGTATATCTAAAGATAAAAACTATCTATTAAATTTATCTGAAGGAAATAATCATTCTAATGACTTCACTTACCTACTTGAAAACTTTTGCGGAACCGTTATTAAAAATATTTCAGAAATAAATACTGCTAAAAGAAATAGACTTTACGTTGTAGGAAATATTGAAAAAATTAAAAATGAAGATCGAAATATTCTCGTAATTAAAGATTATTCTAGTAACTATGAGAACATAAGTCTTTCTAATTTTTCTATAATAAATATTGGACAAGTACCGATAAACATACATAATGCTGGAGTATTTTATCCTCGTTATTTTAATGATGATGATTTCTTTTCTAAAATAAAGTCAGAACACAATTTTCAAAGTCTTACCGAATCAAATAAACAATCGACTGCTTTAAGAAAAGGAATTTATTTAAGTAAAATAATAAAAGACGATAAAGAAGCTTTACACTTTAATCTATTAAGATGTTCTAGTAATTTAACTGGACCTACAGACAACTTTAGAAAAACAGATAGTCATATTATCAATTCATTAAATGAAACAATACAATTTGATTTTGAGAAAAAAACAACTTTAAACCATGTGTTAGCTCAAATTTATCTGAACAAAAAAAATGATTTAAATTCAAAAGAAACAAAAGCAAAAATTAGTGCACACTCTGATAAAACCAAAGATATGGCAGAAGAAGGACTAATTACATTTTGTACTTTTTATGACAAAGCTAATTTTGAACATTTAACAGAATCTAAAACCGATAAATTCGATTGGGTGTACAAAAAATCAAGTGGATTAACGAGATTGTTATTTAAACTAAAAAAAACGGTTAATGATCCATCTCTTGTAAAAGAATTTAGCATTACTCTTTATCCTAACTCTGTCTTTTCTATACCACTTTCTACGAACAGACTTTACACTCACGAAATAAAACCTTCTGTACTAGGAATTGATAAAATTCCAGTTAGAATGGGTTATGTAATTCGATGTTCTAATTTAGAAGCTGTATACAAAGACAATGAAACTTTTATTAAAGAAAATGATAATCTTATAAAATTACATCCGATGGATAGTGATAACTTACAAAACTTAAGAGATTCATATTATCAAGAAAATAAAACTGAAGAAAAAGTAGCCTATGGAAAAATTCATTTCAGTATGAATTCAGGTGATTATAAAAAACCTATCTACTAAATATTAAAAACTATTTTTTTAATGAATCAAGAGAACTTTATTAAAGTTAACTTAGAATTTGATAGTAACTTATTTAGTGAATTATCAAGTCAGATCAACTTTGAAAATGTTGGAAAAGGGCGATTAGCAAATCATTTAGTAAAATCAAGTGATGAAGTTATTCCGATAGTTAGAACGACAACTCAATACAGCATTCCAGCGCATCATTTTTCATCTACTCATGATAAGATTATTGAAAATATTAATAATAGTATTAGTGATTTTGAACCTATTTCATTTAATAATGCATTAATTGAGATTTACGACAATAGTTATAAGAAAATGAAATATCATTCAGATCAAGCATTAGATTTAGCTCCAAACTCGTATATAGCTCTATATTCTTGTTATGAAAATCCTGAAGAATTAACAGCACAAGCTATTAGAAAGTTAAAAGTGAAGAATAAAACATCTGAAGAAGAATTTGAAATTTCTTTAACTCATAATTCTTTAGTTTTATTTTCTTTAGCTACTAATTCTAAATTTTACCATAAAATCGTTTTAGAACAAATTCCTAAACAAAAACCATTAACTACAGAAAATAAATGGCTAGGAATTACATTTCGAAAGTCTAAAACTTTTATAAAATTTAAAAATGATTTAGCTTATTTTGAAAATAATAAATTGTTAGAATTAGCTGACGATGCTCAAAAAAAGGAGTATTTTATATTAAGAGGGAAAGAAAATAGAAGTTTAAATTTTAAGTATCCAGAGTTAAACTATACGCTTAGTAAAGCAGATCTAATACTTCCCAAGAAGGTTAAATAAAACTCAAAAAAGCTATGAATAAAATAATAACCGTTATTTATTTCCTATTTACGTTCACAAGTATATATTCTCAAAAGAATTATGTGAAATTACCTAATATAAATACCAACTGCCCTACTTATATTATTAATAATGATATTATTTCTGACGATAAAATTATTGTAGATAAAAGAAGACTCGTGACAGAAATCAGTGTGCTAAAAAGGAAAATTAATCGTAAAGAATATAAATTCTTTAATCTTTCTGAAAATGGAATTATTCTTATTGATTTAAATGATAAAATTCCATTTAAAACTCAAGCTGAATTAAATATTTTCTTGGGATTGCCTAAAAACAATGAAGTTTATATTAACGGATATTTACTAGAAGATTCAGAATATAAAATTGCAACTATAAGTATTAAAGAAATCGAATTGATTGAGCCTAATACAATTAACAAACTTAAGACTAAAGTGATTAATGTTTGGACTTTAACTCCAAAAGAAAGAGCAAATAGCTGTAGTAAACAAAATGTTAAATAACAATCAGAAAACATTCTTATTTTAGTACAAAAAAGCTAGCCTTAAAAAGAAAATGGGATACCAATCAATAGTTCACGGCAGAATATTACTTGATGGAGATTTTGAAAAATCTCAACAGTTTATTCGTTCTCTTGGAAATGATAAAACCTTTCCTAAAATAAGTACAAATATGTTTGGGTTAGGTATTACTCAACCAACTTATTATGAAGATCCTGTTATTGTTTTTGGAGCCGCATATAAACAGGTCGAATACGACTGGACAAGCTATATTTTAAAACTTGAACATATACTAAGAAATGTAAAATTCGACACAGCTAAAATTCAATTAGAAACTGAAATTATGGGAACATATAATTTCTTTTGGAAATCTAAAGAGTCGAATACCTCTTTTAGACCTGAAGATAAACTAATAGAAACCGATGAATGGTTTTTTGGATATGGAAACAGAGATAGATGGAGATATTTTGATACAGATATAGAAGATCAACAAATACTACATGATTTTAAATATCCAATTATATTCTCAAATGATCAAAAAGAAGCTTTTCAAAAAATAATTGATGCTGTTGGTCATATCTGTAAACAAAAAGTTTATCCTTATCATCAAGAATTAAAATTTAGTGAAACTTATAATTTGTTATTTCCTTTACTAAATAAATTAAGCTTTGAAAGAAAAATAGACTTTGGTTTTGATGTAGAAAAAGATAAAGAAGGAATTCCAATAATTACATCGAAAAAATTTTACATCATTTTTAATAAAAAAATAAACATAAATGGGATATAATATTTCAGGATTAGTAATTGATAAAAATTACGAAAATAATATTGAAGCACTCGAAACTATTTTAGGTGAAAAATTAATTTTTAGCACAAAAGTAGATTTTGAAAGTGGCTCTGAAAACTGGAAAGAAGATAATTATTGTGATATTTATTTCTCTGAAAAAGGCACATTAATCTTTACTTCAATAGATAGAGCAATTGCTCAATTTAAAATTAAAAAACAAAAAGCATTTTCTTTTGCTTTATCTGAAATGACAATGACTTTTGCTGTGAATTATACCGAAAATGGTAACATTGTTAGAAGTTTTGCTGAAACTGAAGATGAAGTAAGACATCAAGAAGTTGGTGAGAAACTCGATTTTGAAAAAACAGAAAGTGATCCTTCTGAATTAATTTATCATCTCATTGAAAAAACTTTAGGTAAGAAATTTTGGGATATCGATTTAGATGAAAACTGTTATAGGTATCATTTTAAATCTCAAAATATCTCATCTGAAAAAGATACTACAGAAAATAATTACAACACAAGCAAAAAACCTTGGTGGAAGTTTTGGTAGTGTGATAACTCTTCAATAGTAAAAAAACAAAAACTCTATGAAACAACCACTTTTCTATCTTATAGGATTTAATAAAAATTATACTGGAGGCTTTTCTTTAGAAGCTTCAATTTTTCAAAGATTCAGTTTTACAGGTGACGATTTTAAGCCTAGTGAACACAAAAAGAAAATCTTTAATAAACTAGTTTTAATTTGTGAACAAACACTAAAGGAACACAAATTAAAGAACGACATCTCAATAGAATATTGGGAAAATGAACAAGGAGCTATTTTACACTCAAAAAATATAACAACTTTAATTTGTGATTTTTTTAAATCTCAAGAGAGTTACGGCCAAGCTGGTCAATTAATATTGGATGAATATATTTTTGAAGATTTTGAGAGAAATAACATAGAATCGTTTTCTTATCAACAAAAATTAAGCTTTCTTCTTGGAGTTTTTGATAGTAATGGAAATGACAATACAATATCTTTTTACAACGATTATCAAAAATGTATATTAACTCATTACACTCTAAAGTGTTTTGGCGACGAAAATGATGAAATTGTAATGAAATCATACTTTAAAACTCCGTTTTCAGATCATATTACCATAAACAAAAATGGAAGTATTTGGCGTTTACTTAAAAGTAAAATGAATGCATAAATTCTTCTGTTATATTTAAACAAACTTTTAAATCTTAGATGTAATTCTGCGAAAAATGAAAAAGATATTAATTGTACTACTCGTTTTAATTGGATTCTCTTCTTGCAAACAATCAAAAGAAAAGAAAGTGATAGTTTCTAAAAAAACTAAATACTCGGAAATTATTAAAGACGATTATCAACTTTATACATGTAATGATAAAGTAAATGCTGTTTTAATACTTTTTGGGGGATTTCCTGAAACTGCTGACGATGTAAAAAGAGAATTTAAAATTCTAGATACTGCTAAAGAACATAATATTGCTGTTATTCTCTCTAATTTTAATCAGAAATTATGGCTTGAAGAAAATGAAAAATATCAATTGGCAGAAAAACTACAAAACATAATTATAGATCATAATTTACCAACTGAAAATATCTTTATTGGCGGTTTTTCTAGCGGAGGAAATGTCAGTCTTTTAATTAGTAATTACATTGTTGGAATGAAACAGTTTTATATTGATCCTAAAGGTGTATTTATAGTAGATTCACCAATAGATTTAGTTGCGTTATATAAATCTTCAGAAAAAAATATAGCTCGTAATTTTTCTAACCCTTCAGTTCAAGAAAGTACTTGGCTTATAAAAACACTCGGAGAAAACTTCGGAAACCCAAAAGACAGTATAAAAAAGTATGAAGAAAAGGCTATATACACATATGAAACTAATACTATTTCTAATTTGAAGAAATTAAAAAGAAAGAAGATTAGATTTTATACAGAACCAGATACTTTATGGTGGAAAAAGAACAGAATGGCTAGTTATGATCAAACCAATGCTTTTTATATAGAAAAGTTATCTGAAAACTTAAAAGCTAAAGGTTTTGAGCAAGTTGAATATATTACGACTCAAAATAAAGGATACCGAGCTAATGGAGAAAGACATCCGCATAGTTGGTCTATTATTGATAAAAGTGATTTTATACAATGGATACTAGCTAAATAATCATGAATTATTGAAATGACTAAGCAAATCAGTGATACTTTAATTTATAAGGACAAAGAATATTACTTAAACAACGAAATATTAGAGTATTATTTTAGAAAATTTCCAGATAAAAAACCTGAAATAAAAGGCGTTATGACAGCCTGTTGGAGAGGCTATATTGCTACTTTTGAAATTTTAAACAATGAATTAAAAATAAAAGAAATAGATTGGTTAATTTTCGGAAATCAATCTGTAAATGATGAAGTATATCCTTTTTCTAATGGTGATACATATAGTTGGTTTTCTGGCTTTATTAGAATTGATTTGTTTAGAGGCGAATTTGATGATGAAAAAGATGAGAATGGAATTTATGAATTATTAGAAATTAGAGAGGGTAATTTAGTAGAACACTGGAAATTTACTTATTCAGAATTTCTCGAATTTAAAGAAGTTCTCTTTAGTTTATTTATAGAAACTGAAGATTATAAAAAGTTGTTCAAACAATGGGAAGAAAGAAACCCTGGAATTACAAAAGAAAGAATCAATCAGCTCATATTTGATCGCATTGTAAGTAATGTGCGAAAAATATAATCTTAAATTATCTAAAAAAATTAAACTTGTTATGTGTAAAAAAGATTTAAAAATACATTTCTGTACTTGTTCAAATAAACAAGAAGTCGATATCGATTTTCCTGATGAAGTTGAACAACTTTATCAACATAAAAAAAATGAAGCTACTAATGCTTTACTTCAAAAAGATGGATCATATAACGAAATTTATTACAAATGGACACTTTCTTATTTTGAACAGGAAATAGACAAAAGAAGAGTAATGGGAATGATGGTTTATCCGCAAAGAAATATGAACGACGAACTTTGTGCTGAAAACATTTTAGAAACTTTAAACTCTGAAAATTGTTTCGATTTTGAATATACTCCTCAAGAAAAAGATTTTATTAAAATAGAAAAGAAATATAAATTCGTTGAACTAGAAGGAAATAGAAGACCTTTTTTAATGGATTATATATCTTTTAAATTTGAAAATGGGCAATGGGAATTTGGAACCTATCCAATGCATTATATGCACAAACGAATAGAAATTGGAAAAGTAAAAACGTCTAAAAATTAAATGAGAAAATTCTCGGTAATTTATAAAGACAAATTTGGCAAAGAAGAAACAGAAATTACTACTGACGGAAGTATCATGTTTTTAACACTTCGAAATATTGATTTTGAAGGCAGTGATTTTGAAAGTTTAGAAGGAAAAATAGATACAAATAAGTTTCAATATGAAATGTATCAAAACGGATTAGGTGATTTAACTAACTTCATTATGGAGGTTACTATTCCTATTAAAATTTCTCATGAAGAGAAAATTCAAACTGAAAAAATTCGATTTATAGTTGAAGTTGGTGAAGATCTAGATTTTAATAGTTTAAATCCGATCTTATATACTGTTGAATTAAATACTTCCTACGGAAAATTTACTTCAAAAAGAAAAATTGACTGGTTTGAAAATTCAATCATTGAAATACAAAATCTATTACCCAATCGAACTCAAATAAAAACGTGTTTAAGTTGCAAATATGCTAACTATTATCCTGTAGGAAATGGAATGTTTGGCTCTTTATATTGTTTTAAAAAAATGAAAAAGAAACTAAAAGTGATTAAAGATAAACATGACTTAATGAGTTTATGGACTGAAGAAGCAGTAAAAAATAATGATATTTTTAATGTTCAAGAAGTTTTTGATTGTTCAGAACATGAATTTATAACCCCACAAGACTGGACATATAAAGATTGGGATTACAAAACCAATCAGGTATAACATACTTTTACCCAAAGAACTCAAACTTCTATTATTTTTATTTAATTATATTGCTAAAAAACAAAAACTTAATCGATTAATATAGGTACAAGCTATGAAAAAAAACTTCTATATAATACTGTTACTTTTGGTATTATCTAGCTGTCAAAAAACTGATAACTCATTAGAAACGTTAATTAAAAAAACAATACAAACCAAAGATTGGCTATTACTTAAAGATTTCATCAGTGAAGAAATAAAATGTGAAATTTGTATTGATAAACAAACATTGATTCAGTCTCAAAATTTTCCTGACAGAATAGATACCATACATAAATCATTAGCTATTTTTAATAAAGAAATAATCCTATCAAAAAAACTTCCTTATTTATTTAATAGAATTAATGAGTTCGATATCAAATCGATATACAACTCAGGAAATATTTACAATGACAAAAGTGAGTTCGAAATTCATATCCCTAAAAAAGATGGAACTCAAATAGATTTACATTTTGAAAAAATTAATAACAAAAGTAAGTTAGTAGCTATATATAAAACACCTTAGATAAAATTAAATGAAACGAAGTATCACTCTTCTCCTATTTGTTCTTAGTACATTTTGTTTTAGTCAAAACAACTTAAAAACACAGCTAGAAGTTATTGAAAAGAAAATTAAATCTGTTAGTATTACTGATTTTCAAAAACTTGAAGTTGATTTAGATGACGATAATGATTTAGATTATATTTATTTATATGCTTGTGCTGAACCTAACTGTATTGAAGTGTATTTAAATATAAATCAGAATTTAAAAAAAGTAATTCATGAATTCTGCAATAATTATTACTTGTATGATGGGAAGCAAAAAGATTTAGTTGTAAAGCAAAATCATTGTTGTGGGGAAAGTCCTTTTACTTCTCATAGAGTTTTCAATTTTCAATCTGACACTCTAATCATTAAAGAAAACTATGTTATTTTCAATCAGAGTTATGAGCTTTTAAAACCTGAAAGAAAACTACCTAAACCATATACTGTTAAAACAATAAATGATAATTACAATATTCGATTCTCTCCAAATATTAAAAAATATTCAGAAAGTGAATCTGCGTTTTCCTGTGTAACAAATACTAATATTATAGGAAAATTAAAAAAAGGGAGCACAATAAAAGTTTTATCGGAATTAATTAAGAAAGAGAGAATCTGGCTGTTTGTAGAAATAGAAAGTGAAAGTTTAAATAATACACTTTGTTACAATCCTATAAACTATGAATTTAAAAAACAGAAACTTAGAGGTTGGATTAGTAATAATTTTGTAGAAAAAATATAGTCAACTGATGAAAATTAAATGTAGTTGTGGTTTTTATATAGTAGATAATACAGATTCTTTAACAAACAAAGGGTATTTGATTTCAGACACACAATGGTTTAACTTTTGGGATGCAATTGATAATGCAATTGAAAAGACAGGTAATACTGCTAAAGAAAAAGAAAATGCCTGCATGCAACTTAGATAACAAAAAATATTTAAAACACTTTTGGAATGTAAAAACTGTGGAAAATTGTTTGTTAACGGAGTTGATAATAAACTTATTTTATATACACCTGACAACAACAAATACAATAAAATATTAGATAAAAAAGATTCATAATATTCAATTGAAAATTGACTTAAATTTAAAAAATGAAAAAGATTTTAATCCTTTTAATTATACCTTTTACAGTTTTTTCTCAAAAAACAGAAAAATTAGATTTAATGAAAGTTTTAGGAGGAACTACTTGGGTTAACAACAAATACAAAAATGTTTTGTATGCTTCTAACTCAGTTTTTGATGCTGAAAATTCTATCTCATATAAAGAAAGTTTAATCTTTAAATTCTCTAGTTACTACGATGCAAATAATAACATTGTAGTTTCAAGTTACAATCCAAATTGGATGGAAGAGCGTCAGTATACTTTAAGAAATGACTCTGTAGTTATACATAATTATGATAAAAAAACATATTTTAAAATTTCTCAAATAACGAACAACACACTAACACTAAAATTTTCAAATAATAAAAAGGAAACGTTTATTAAAACTAAAACTAATAATGTTTATGAGGGATTAGATAACATAAATAGAGAGTGGTTTGCTGGAAGTTATAAACTGCAAAAAAACAAAATTCAAGGAAACATTACTTTTAAAAAAGATGGAAGTATTTTTAATGAATCTAATATTTTAAATAATTATAACTCATATAAAATCTATGGATGTAAAACCTGTGAGAATGATAAGATTTCTATACTCGTCTTATATGGAAAAAATGATATTAACGATAGACTTTATCTAATAATAGAAAGACAAAAAAAGAAAAATAATATAATTGTTCTTTCTAAAACTAAACCTCTTGAAGACATAGATTTTCCATTAGAAAGAAATGGAGAAAAAATATTTCTGAAAAGAAACAGTAATTCATTGAAGCAAAAATTCAAATATGTAACTGCAAAAAGTGGATTAACAGTTCGAGAAAAACCAAATCTAAAATCAAAAAAAATAGCCAAGTTAAATTACTCTCAAGAGGTTAAAATTCATAAAACCACAGGTTATAAACTTTCAATTACCGATGAAGGTAAAAGAATACATGGAGAATGGGTTAAAGTTTCAAGTTATCAGCAAAAAAAAATCATAGGATATGTTTTCGATGGTTTTCTAAGTAATGAAAAAATTAATCCGCCCATAACGATCAAATCCTTTTCTGAATACTCTGATGAAATTGTTGGATGCTCTTGTTATTATTCTTTAAACAAAAATGATTTTCAAGCTGATAAGTATATTTACATAGATAATTATGAAGATATCGCTTTTGTATACATCAACGGCAATAAAGTAAAATTTAAACCGGCTAAAAATCAATCGGAATATAAATATGGAATGAAGCTTCAGTGGATAAATGATGATTACAAAATATTTTTTAATCTAAAAGAAGTCGGTCAAATTGATGAAACTTGGCAAAAAGAAGGAAAAATGATATTAAAATCGAAAGATGGCTTTATTTTAGAACTGAATATTTATGGAGAATGTGGTTGCTAAAAAATGTGATTTATAAAATTATTTTTTAATAAAAATGAAAAAACTCTTATCAGTTAATATACATAATAAAAGAATTTATGGTTTAGACATCTTAAGAGCAATCGCAATACTTTTTGTTGTTATTGAACATGGTAAACATTTATTACCTTCTAGGCTTAATATATTACATGAAATATTTGTGTTCGATGGTGTTACTATATTTTTTGTTTTAAGTGGTTTTTTAATTGGTGGAATTCTAATTAAACTGTTTGAAACTAAAAAACCTTCTAAAAAACTTCTCTTAAGTTTTTGGCTTAGACGATGGTTTAGAACATTACCAAATTATTTCTTAATTCTGCTTACATTACTTGGTTTTAATTGGCTTTATAATGACGGTATCAAAATTTCAGAAGTTAAAAGGTATTTTATTTTTTCTCAAAATTTATTTTATGAACACCCTAACTTTTTTCCTGAAGCTTGGAGTTTAAGTATCGAGGAATGGTTTTATTTAATTATTCCAATAATTATTTTTTTTCTTATAAATTCTTTAAAAGTAAAAACTAAACAAACATTCTTAATAACTACAATTTTCTTTTTAGTTATTGTTATACTTTTTAGATTATTTAAATACACCCAAATCGAAATAAATTCTATTTATGAATGGGATAAATTATTTCGAAAACAAGTAATCACTAGATTAGACAGTATAATGTATGGCGTTTTATCAGCTTTCATTAATTATTACTCAAAAACATTTTGGGTAAAACATAAAAACTCTTTCTTGCTAATAGGTATATTAATATTCATAATAACAAAAGTATTATTTGTAACGAAAGTCATCTCTTTTAACAGTTTATACAATAGTGTTTTTTCTTTTTCGATTACTTCTATTGCTACAGCTTTACTTCTTCCTTATTTAAGCAACTTAAAATCTGGATCTGGAAGAATTCATTCAACTATAACTTTAATAAGTTTAATATCATACTCTATGTATTTATTAAATTTCTCTGTAGTTCAATTAAATATTATAAATAAAATATCATGGATGAGTTTGTTTGAAAACATTTACATCATTGTTTTCTTAAAGTACTTTATGTACTGGGGAATAACAATAATAGGTTCAATTATAATTTATAAATATTATGAAGTTCCAACTACTAAATTTCGTGATAGTAAGAGAATAAAAAAATATTTTTATAACCTTGATTAAACTAAGTAAAAAACTACAACAGGAATTAAACTTTACTTATGATTTAAGTATCTTGCGACACTTAAATTCACTGAATTAATTGCTAAAAACTATAAACAATCAAAACAAATACTTGAAAACCATTTCTAGTAACAAAAAACAACTATGAAAAAATCACAAATCATTAAAAAATCAACAATGAAAAAACAATCTCTATTTAAATTTTTAACTCTTTTTTTATTATCTGTCACAACAATAAGTTGCTCTAGCGAAAGTGATAATGATTTAACTCAAAATGATGCTAATGGAAAAATCACTATTAAAAATAAAACTTACGATTTAAAATCTTTAGTTTATAATTAATTTGGCAATACTAAAGAATTTACATTTTTTAACGTTCCTGAAACTGATATTAATAGTAATGAAATTGTAAAATCAGATTATTTAAGAGTTTTAATTTCTTATGTAAATGATCAAAACATACAAACAGGAATTGTGCTAAATGTTGTAGCAAGATGTGAAATAAGCTTAATTGATGTAAATAAAGGAACTGTTAATTCTGAAGAATTTTTATTGTATGATTCTGGAGGTAATAACCCTGATTTATTATTAGAAACTTCTGAAATGACAATAAATAACTTACAAGATAATATGGTTACGTTAAATTTCAATTTTAAAAGAGCTGACGGAACTACAATTACCGGAAACTATAATGGTGAATTATAAAAAAATGAATCTAAAATTCAATTAAATGTATCAGGTTATTTTGACCATATTCAAAAGATCACTTCAACTATTGATTTTATTTATTGGTTTAAATTGTTTAGGGCAAACTCCAAGAGCCTTAACAAAAAAAGATGTTGTACAAATAGAAACCTTAATTAAATTATCTACAAAAGATCTTAGTAGTAAAATTGAATCTGACAATCTGCTTTATAAGAACTTTGTGATAGATACTTTTAAAATTGAAGAAAGACAACGTTTAAAATTAGATATTGATTACACCACAAGTGGAATGATAAATTCCACAATAAATGCAAATAAAGAATACGATAAATTATTAAATAAATATTATCAAATACTTTTAAGAAGCCTAAAAAAAGAAGATCAGCAAATACTAAGACAATCACAAAGAAACTGGTTAAAATTTAGAGATAGTGAATTAAAGTTAAATAGTACTTTAACCGATACATATTATTCTGGTGGAGGAACAATTCAAGGCGTAATTGAAGCCTCAAGAATTACAGAACTTACACGAAATAGAGTTATAGAACTTTATCACTACATCAGTAGAAAAATGTGATAATTAAAAAATTATATTCACGCATGATTAAGAAATATTACGTTATTATAGGGTTTCTTTTTATGATATCCTTTTCATCTTGTTCATCGAGCGAAGACGCTAATAATTTAGATTCAAAATTTACTCTGAATAGTACAGAATATTCAACTCCAAATGGACATTTAATAACATTAGTCAACAATACTACAAGTAGTACACAAGCTCTTTTTAACGCTCTATATATTCTTGATAGGAAAATACTTAACAATGAATTTAAGGGAGATGGGTGCGATTATTCAAATAACGTAACAAGCGGCGTTATTATAGGATTAGTCACAGGTTATGAAGAAGAGTTTTTCTTACCATCTGGTACGTATAATTATGGAGAATCTAGTAATTCTTCTTACATAGCTCCATCTTTTATAATTACAGATGTTGTTGTTGAAAATAATTGTACTGTAAGTTCTAACTCTATTGGACAACAACAAATAATTAATGGAGTTGTAAACATTAAACGTTCAGATAATATTTTTACAATTAATTATACTTTTGAAACTCGCGATTTCGGAAATATTCAAGGGAAATATGTAGGACCTCTTCAACAGATAGAACGTATATAAGTTTTCAATTTTAATTAAAAATTAAAATTCTTTCGCCAAGTTAGTAAAATGAGCAAACCAAACTTCAAAAAAGATAAAATCTCAATTCAGAATATTGGGAAACAAAGATTTTGGTTTGGTGTAATTGCTGGTGTAATATCTAGTTTTGCTATTTCGTTAATCTTTAATCGAATGAGAGAAACTATTCGATTTATTTCAGGAGTTTCTATAGACTTGGTGATTTTAAAAGAAGATGAACTTCTTTTCTTTAATTACTTTTTTGCTGCTTTGGCGTCATCCTTAGGGTTTTCAATAACCATTTGGGTGTGGATGAGGAGTAAAATTCACCAAAGAAAAAAGTATAAACGTTATAAAGAACAAGCAAAAACACAAGCTTTATTCTTCTTTTGGACAATCTTATTCTTAACTGCCCAATTAAGTTATCTATTATTGTTCGTAGTACTTGCCGGTGTTTCTAGTTTAGATTTACCTATAGATCTATATAAAGATCATTGGTTATTATTTGTTTTAACTCCAATAGTTATCTTTTTACAAAATTGGTTTTCTGTTAGGCTTATTTACAAATCTGGTGCATGGATATTCTTTTCCTTTTGCTTTTCAATTATTCTCACATTCATACTTCAGTATACAACTACTGTAAATCAAAATGAAGTAAATTCTATATACTTTACAAACTATAAAAGTGTATACGAATACATCGATAAAGAAACACAAAAAGCAAAAGAAAATTATGGAATTAAATTTTCAGAAAAAGATATAGAGGTTTTAAAACAATGGAATACTCAAGCTTCTATACAACAAGTAAGATCGATTAAGTTAAATTTTGAAGAAAAAGATTCTGTAGATTTAAAAACGATAATTCTTGAAAAAATCATCATCCATAATTATAAATATCAAGATAAATATCGACATTCAGATCAACGTAATCCTTTTGTAAACTGGCATTATGCACTTCCAAAAGATATTTCAAAACAACTTAGTTCTTTTGATGTCAACTCTAACGAAACTAAAGAACTTTTTGAAATTTTAAAAGAGCTAATTATTCTAGTAAATAAATCAAAATTAGAATCTAACAGCGTCAACAATTCAATATATTTTAATCCTGAAAAATACAATTCAGAATACAAGGTTAATGTGGAAGTAATTAGGGAGTTAAAAAAAGTATGTGACAGCTTAAAAAAAACAACCACATATACCAAACTCAGCAAAACACTACCTGAAATTCAGAGCAATCAAAGTACAAATTAACAAAGCCTAAATTTTAACTTTTTTTAAAACTTTCTTGTGACGTATTCATAACAAATTTAGGTTTATTTGTATCGTAAACGTTATAACACAGCACAATAAAAGTTTTATAAAAATTAAACAGTTATCATTGTTTTTAGCAAATGCTATCGAAATTTACTTCCGCCATCAATTAATCAATAAATCATGAGTAAAATCAACTTTTTATCAATTTTAAATATTCTGATTTTAAGCTTTAATGCTAATAGTCAAACTTAGCAAGATTCTCTAGCTATTAAACAAGTAGCTTTAGATTATATCGAATCTCAGCATAACGTAAAACCTAAGCAATTTGAAAGAGCTGCACATCCAAGAATGGTAAAGAGAACTTTCTGTAAAAATAAACAGACGAATAAAGAGTATTTAAGAGAAACGTTTACAGATGCTATGATTTTATTAGCTGAAAGCTATAATAAGAATCAAGATAAGTTTCCTGAAAAGCCCAAAAAAGAGATTATCATTCTAGATATTTTTAACAAAATAGCTTCTGTAAAATTAGTTGCTGATGATTGGGTAGACTATATGCACATTGTAAAACTAAATGGCAAATGGCAATTGGTTAATGTGCTTTGGCAGTTCAATGATTCAAAATCTCATTAATATTATAAAGTAAAACATAAAAACTATGCCACACTGCATCATTGAGTTTTCTAACGACTTGAATACACAAATAAAAGAAACTGTAAAAATAGTTACTACTGACATAGAAAACTCAGGACTTTTTAATAGACGAACAATTAAAACTAGAGCTATTCCTATCGATAATTACTTAGTTGGCGGAATAGAAGAATCATTTATTCATATTACAGTAAAAATGTTGGAAGGAAGAAATAATGTTCAGAAAAAAGAATTAAGTCTGTGTATTTTGAGGAGTGTTATGAAATTATATGACATCGAAAATATATCGGTTGAAATTATGGATTTACACACCTATAGTTATTCAAAAAAAGGAATAGTTTAAAAGAAAACATTAAGGTAAAATGACACTAAAAGAACGATTAAACAAACATAATTACGCATTACCAGAAGTTTCTTCTCCAGGCGGAAGTTATGTTTCTGTAAACATTAGAGAAAATATTGCATATGTTGCAATTCAGTTTCCTATTTGGAATGAAGAATATAAATATCAAGGTCGGTTAGGTAGTGAAATTTCAACTAAAGAAGGATACAAAGCAATGGAAATATGTGCTTTAAATGTATTAGCTCAAATTGAAAAGAATGTTGGTATTGATAATATCATCGGATTAAATCATATTGATGCTTATTTTCAATCAGCTGAAAATTGGGATGAATCTCCAAAAGTTGTAAATGGTGCATCGGATCTTTTTTTAAAAATACTAGAACAAAAAGGTCAACACTCAAGAGCAATCTTTGGTGTTCATAAACTTCCTAGAAATTTTAGTGTCGGGCTTACAGCTACATTTACAATAAAACCATTCATTTTTTAAAGAAAAACTTTATTTACAATTATTTAAATAAAAAATAAGTAATATTACAGTCAACTATTTATATCTAAAAATGAAAACACTTAAAACATTATTATCAGTAGTATTAATTTTCACTTCTATTTTTATTGTTGATGCTCAAGGAAAAGAATTATTAACCACAATTAAAAAACAGATACAGAATAAAGACTGGGATAATGCAGAAGAGAGTTTAACTAAATTAATAAAGGATAACCCAAATAAAGCTGTTTATTACTCTCAAAGAGGTTATGTGAAAGAAATGAATTTAAAATACAAAGAAAGTATTGAAGATTTCACAAAAGCAATAGAATTAGATCCTGAACAACCAATTGTAAGAACTAATAGAGGTTATGCATACAGAAACTTAAAAGAATACGATAAAGCAATTAGTGATTTTAAAGATGAGTTAAAAGTAAATCCAAAAGCAATATATTCTTATGAACATATTAGTATGGTTTACTACTTAAAAAAAGATTATGCTAACGCTTTAAAAAATGTAAACATAGCAATAGAAAAAGAGCCGAGCAATTCAATCTCATATAAAACCAAAGCTTTAATATATAAAGCTATGGGCAAAAAAAAGAGTGCATGTTCTAACAAAGATAAAGCTATAAAAATGGGGTTACTTGATGATTATCCTGACTTTCAAAACGACATCGACGAATTAAATCAATTCTGTTCTGAATAAAAACATTTATAAATTAATTTTTATTAAGCTACAATACGTTATAGTTTTGTAGCTTTTTTTATTTATAAATTAAATTAGTACTTTGTTAAAGTTATCTCTTTAAAATATGCAGAATTTACTTCAAAAAATAAGCGAAAAAGGCTTTTTAAGTCCCGATTTACAAACAAGAATTCGTACTGATTTTGAAGAACATATTGTAGGAAAAGGAGAGAAAATTTTAGTCCAAGGAAACAAAGCCAACTATTTATATTTTATATCAAAAGGCACATTACATAATTACTATTACCACGACGGAAAACAAATATCATCTTGGTTTTACGATGAAAATCATTTTATAACTTCTTGGTATAGTTTTTATGCTCAAAAACAAAGTTTTGAAGAAATTGAATGTTTAGAAGACTGTATACTCTACCGAATTAGTTACGACAATTACCAAAACTTAATTGCAGATTTTCCTGCTTTCGGAAATTTCGCAAGATTATTAGCCGAAGAAATGCTAACATTTATAGATGAATTTTCTAAAGGTTGGTCTTTTCTAAGTGCTAAAGAAAAATACGAACTCTTACTAACTTACTTTCCTAATATCGAATTAAAAGTAAAGTTAGGTTATATCGCTTCTTTCTTGGGAATATCTCAAGAAACGTTGAGTAGAATTAGAAAATAGATTTTGATATAGGTCAAAAGTTTATTCTCAAATCATTCTCATTTTTGTAAAAAGTTTTAAAAATGAAGAATTCCACCTTAATATTCAGAAGCTTAGCTGTTATAATTTTTATCACTGGCTTTGCACATTTAATGAGTTATACTTCATACACTGAAGATATTAACAATACGTATTCATTACCTACAGAAAACTCTCTGAAGAAAAGTACTTCTTCCGAAAAGTTGAATAATAACTTCTTAATAGGGAAATGGAAAGCTAAATACAACACTAAAGATTTTAGTGGAGCTATTATTTACAATGTTAAAAAAGAAGAAAGATATTTTAATGCCTATACCTATCAATACGAAGACACTAATGGTTTTACAGATAAAGCTGATAAAGAAGAGGTTTTAAAAATTAATCTTAATGGAACTAATGGAACATACTCTTTAACTTACAATAACAAACAGTATAAAGTTCCTTGTAAAATAAAAGTGATTGATAAGAAAACTATACAAATAAGCTATGATTACTACGGATACAACGGATTAGAAACTTGGAAAAAACAATAATTATGATTGAATTATTATCAAAAAAATTAGAATGGGCAGAGGTAGATTATTGGTTTTATATCTTTAATGATTTAAGTTTAATTTACATTATTGTTCCTTTCTTCATACTAGAATTAATTAGGTATACTTATTTAAAAAAACTGACTAAAGATTTGGTTTTAGATAGTATTGCTAATGTTATAACTTTTGGAGGTTTCTTTCTTATTGAAATAATTTTAGGATTATTAGCGATAACCAAAGTATATTTTTGGATTTACAACAACTTTAGTTTACCTCATTTAGAATTAAATTGGGCAACTGTAATTGGTTGTATTCTTTTAGCAGATTTCGCCTATTATTGGGAACATAGAATGATGCATAGAATAGGAATTGGTTGGGCAACACATACAGTACATCATAGCTCTCCTCATTTTAATATGTCGGTAGCTTATCGATTCGGACCATTAGATGCTGTTATGCCAATTGTTTTTTCTTTACCATTAGTGATGTTAGGTTTCGACCCTATTTTAGTGTTATTATCTGAGGTCTTTGTACAAGTATTTCAGACTCTGTTACACACAGAAATCATTGGAAAACTAATAAAACCAGTAGAATATATTTTCAATACTCCATCTCATCATCGTGTTCATCACGGATCTAACAGACAATATTGGGATAAAAACTATGGTGGTATTCTAATTATTTGGGACAGGTTACTTGGAACTTTTGAACCAGAGGTTGAAGAAGTACGTTACGGAATTTCTGAACCTGTAAATAGTACAAATCCAATCATTGTCTTTTTTCACGGAATTACACGTTTGTATAAAAAAATTAAAAGTGTAAACGGGTTTAAAAATAAAACACTTGTTTTTATAAAACCTCCAGATTGGATGCCTACAAATCATTTAACTCAAAAGAACACCAATGTTAAATAAACCATTTTTTTCAGATTTATCAACATATACCCCAGAACAATCTATTTCTTTTTACGAGAATGTTTTCAACTGGAAATATTATAAAGTTGATAAATACTATACAGCTTTTCATAAACAAAAAGAGGTTGCAGGTTTATACGAAACACCTCAAAAATTTAAACAAATGCGAATGCCCCATTTTTGGATGACTTACTTTCGTGTTTCTGATATAAATGAAGTAGTTACCAAAGCTAAAAATTTAGGTGGCATTATTGAGTTGAACTATGAAACCACAGGTTTTGGAAAAGTTGCTTTAATTAGAGATCCTCAAGGAGCTGGATTTACAGTTTATGAAGGTAATCAATTAAATAATACGCGAACAAAACAAGAAAAAAACACTCTTATTTGGAATGAACTTCATGTTTCAAAAACTAGTAAGATCATTCCTTTTTATCAAAGTATTTTTGATTGGAATATTATCGAAGTTAGTAATGGTATTTATAAGGTTCTAAATAACGAAAAAGAACACATTACAGATATTTTAGAAATAGATAATTCCTACAAAGGAAAGTACGAATATTGGGTATGTACTTTTGGAGTTGAAAGCATAAATGCTTCTAAAGAGTTAATTTTAAAAAATGGAGGTGCTATTATTACTGAAGAAGAAAATAGAATATTAGTAGTTGATAATTCTAATGAAGCTTTTTTCTACATTGAAAATATAAAATAACTTATGGTATAACAACAATGAAAAAAGAAATTGCAATTCAATACTTAAAACATTTAGAAAACGGAGAAATTGAAAATATTATTGATTTATTTCACTCTGAAGGTATTGTAGATTCGCCTATTTATGGAATTAAAAAAGTTAACGTGTTTTATAATGAATTAAACAACGATACTTCGAATTCAAAATTAACCTTGAGAGGTATTTTTGAAGAAAATGATTCTAAAACAATAGCATTGTATTTCACATATCATTGGACTTTAAAAAACAAAGAAGTGGTAACTTTTGATGTTGTTGATATTATTGATTTTGATTCTAATCATAAAATCTTAAAACTAAAGATTATTTATGACACCGTTAATGCTCGTCAATTAGTGAATCAACTAAAAGATTAAACCTCTTTTTTTCTTTTAATTCTCAAAGAAAATAATACGAACAGAATTGATAATGAAAATAAAAGTAAGAGAATAAATATCGTGTTATTTGTTTTTACTAATGCTTTGTTTTCCCCATACAATACAAAACCAGCCCAATAAAAAGGTTGATCTAACTTTGTTCCTTTATTACTTTTAACATAATCAAGTTTAGCTTGAATTAATGCTTCTGATTTCGAATTTCCTTGTTTTAAATTCTGGTAAAAAGATTCCATTATTTGACTTGTAGCTACATCTGGAACTTCCCATAAACTTGCTACTGTAGCAGCAACACCAGAAAAGGTAAATGCACGTTCAAAAGATTCCATACTCCTACCCGCATTTTCTTTTCCTAAACCTGTATTACAAGCACTCAACACTGCCATATCTGCATTAAGATTTAATGCGTACAATTCCTCTAAATACAAATCTTGTTTTTCTTCATTTTCTTTTCCAAAAATCAATCTACTTAATCCAGATTCATCTGTATCTATTTCAGCGTGCATTGCTAAATGCAATACAGAAGCTTTTGGTGCTGTTTTTAAAAACACTTCTTTAGAAACATCTTTTCCTAAATATATTTCTGATGGAAAAAGTTTACTAATCATTTCAGATTCTTTTCTTGCGCCTACCAAAGTAGCAGTAGAACCTCGTGTTGCTAATACCTCTTCTTCATCACCATAATTTGGAGCATAGATAAAAGCCTTTTTATTTTCATTTTCAACTAAATTGTCTAAATGAATAAATCCTAAATTTGATGTATAACTTAAAGTAAAGTTTTCTAGTAAAAAAGTCGAATTATACAATAAAACTTCAAAAGGAATTGTATATAATTCACCATCTGGATTGATAATAATTTTCTGTATTTCAATAGGAATTTCAGGTAAAATTAATCGGCTTAATTTTTCTGCGGTTTTTGCTTTAAAACTTCGATGAATTATTTCTTCAGATATGTTAGTTACGATACTCTTTTCTTCTTTTTTCCATGGTATTAATTGCCAAACTATATTTTTAGCTGTTATTGAAAAAACAGCCAATTTATCTTCTACAAATAAATACTTTAACACCATTTCGTTGTTTGCCAATTTTTGCTGTAAATCGGTTAACTCGAATTTTTGTTCGCTTAATAAAGTAAGGTTTGGATATTGTTTTTGTGTATAATTCTCGTGAATTGTAATCAGATTTTGGATAGAATCTACTTTCTGTAAATCATCTTGTTTTTTTACAGTAACTAAATTCGATCTAAGTTCTAAATCTCTATTCGTTAAAGAATCTATTTCCGAAAGAGAACTTGTATATCTATTTTGATTAAATTGTTGCCAAGCTCTTCTGTTAATTATCGTTTCTGAAGTACTTAAAACCTCAGCTAGAGAAATATTTTTTAATGCATTATTTTCTTTTTTTGCTACAAGAAAACCGTATAAAATTTTTCGTAACAAATCATTTTCTTTCGTATTAAACTTTGCTTTTCCGTAGCTATTTTTAAACTGCAATAAAGCCAGATGATATAATTTCCCTGTTATTTTTCTTACCTCAAGATCATCACCAAAATAAAGGTTTATTTTTTCTGCAACACGATTAATTAATCTCGATTGATTGAAAACTTCACTTGGTTTAAAATTATGATAATCTTTGGCTAATTTTTCTTCTCCTTGATGCACATGTTCTATTACTTGATGAAAAATGGCTAAAGATTCTTTTTTTCGATTTGATTTTGCTAAGATTAATCCTTTTTGAGCTAAAAAGAAAGCTCTAATACCATTTTTCTTAGGTAATGTATCTAAAAGATGATCGATAAGTTGATCTGCTTTTTCTAGTTTGTTTGACTTTGTGAGTGCTTTACACTTGTTGTATTTAAAAGAAAAGTAACTTCCTGGATATCCTTTATTCTGAGTAAAATCAATTGACTTGTCAATAAAGTAATTTCCTCTTCGTACATCTTCTTTTGTAATTAGTGAATCTTCTTTATAACTTAAAAACCAATCTCCAATATGATTTAATGAAGTCGTATAATAAATTCGTTCACTAGTATTAAACTTTTTAGAAGCATGAGCTTTTTCTAATTTCAATAATGTATTTTCTATCTCTAAACTGTCTTGCTGACTTTTTCCTAAGCTATATAACAAATATATTTTTCGATATAACAGTATAATCTCATAACGATGGTAATTTCCACTAGCATTTATTTTTATTCCATCGAGAGCTTTTTTATGATCTAAATATAAACTTTCAGCGAAACGTAAACTACGTTTTGCCGCTTCTAAATTTCCTAAATATGCAAGCTGACTAGATTGTAATACATAACAATTCACAATAGCATCTAAAACAGATGGATTTTTGTCCTTTAATTTTTCTAGAATCTCTATTGCATTTTTTAAACTCTTAATTGCTTTTTTAGTTTGATATAGTTGTCCTTCAGGCCAAGCTCTATCTGCGTAAATTCGTCCTTTATATTCTCTTCCTTTTTCTGTATTAGGAGCAAACAAAATTCCTAAGTTACAGCTTTTAATACTTGCTAAATTATCACTCGATTCGTAGTTTGCTTTCGATTGATAATAATACAACTTGCTAACTGTTAAACTATCTTTAGCACTTCTTAAAGCTAAATTTTGAATCGCTTTTTGAGTAAACGTTATTAATGCTTTATGTTCTCTTTTATCTTTTAACTCTTGAGCTTTAACAATAAGAGAATCTCGATTTTCCTGTAAAATAGCATTAGCTTTTAAACAAATAAAAAAGAAACACACTAAAACGAAACAATTAAACCTACTGTTTTTCATATAGATAAGTTAGAAACTAAAAATACAAAAAGCAACTTATAAGTAAGTTGCTTTTAATGTATCTGTTATTATTTTCTTGTATTATCCTCTTCGTCTTTCTAATAATACAAGCATCATTAAAGCCAACATAATTCTATCATCGTCGTCGTTATCTAATTGGCCGACTTTTGAAACTTCAAAATTTCTTCCAAAGAAAGATTTTAACTTTTTAAGCCTAACAATGACTTTACCTTGTTTGTCTTTTACTACATATGAAGGATTAAATAAATATCCTGTAAAAATGCTTAAAATTGGTATTTCTCCTAGTAGAGAATCGAACACTTTTGTCCAAGGATTTTCTTCATTTACAACATATTGTTGTTTTTCATTTTGATCGATAATTTCATAATGTGCTTTCCAAACAGAACGCCATCCTTTACGAACTACCTTTCCAAATTCTTTTCCGTCTACATCTAAAAAACTGTAAGCAGTAGAAAAATCTAACCATTTATCAGCTTTAATTCTATAATTTACATGAGATTTAGATTCGTCACTGTAAACAGAAATATCTTCTTTTAGTTTAAACATTTTCTGACGTACATAAGCAATCATTTTACCACTACTATCTGTTGCAGAAAAGTCGTTTGCTAATGTTGAAATATTGAACTTAAAGTTCACTGGAAATTGAATGTTTTGCATAATTTTTAGCAATTTAATTTTTGAATAGTTTAGTTATTGCATAGCAAATAACGCTTGCAAGTTAATTATTAATAATGAATGCTAATTATGCTTTTTACTTTTATTTTATGAAGCCTAAATGCTTCGCCATTTGTATCGAAATCTTCTCAAAATCTCTGTTCTTTGCTTGTTCTTCTTTATTAAAAGGAGCTCCAGGTGCCACTATTTCTAAAGTATAACCTTCTAACTTTACTTCTAATTTTCTTTTTGCATCTGTATATAAAGCTGCTTTTCCAACTTTTGGAATCCATTTTGCCGATTTAGACATTGATTTTTTTAACGACCAAGCTTCTTCCCAATTTTCACCTTGACCAATTGCTTCAGAAATTCCTCCTGCATCTTGACTAGAACTTACTTCTTTGTAAAGAGAAATCATACCTGTTAAAAAGTTCCAGTCGGAACCACCTAGTTTTACTCTTACCATACACGTTTTTGTATTTCCGTTTTGCACAAACTTCCCTTGTCCTACAGTTACGATTGCATCTGCTGATACGTTATATAAACTAGCTAATTTTTCCTTATTTATTAAACTGCATACATCTGTTACTGCATTAAATTCAATTGTATTTCCTTGAAAGTTTTTATTCACAAAAGATGTATTTCCTAAATCAGATCCAATAATTGATTTTTTATCTCCAAAACATGAACTTAGTACTGCTAAAGTCATGATAAATATTACTGTTTTTAATAGTTTCATAATTTCTTCTTTTTTAATTATTATCTAAAATCCTCGAACTTTTTCAATTTCACATTGATCGTTCCTTTTACCTCTCCTTCTTTAAAAACAAAAAACTCTTTCATGTATTTTGAACGATGTGATTTGCACTTTTTTTCTTCTTCTTTAGAACTTGCAGCTCTTTTCTCTAAACAGTCTACCATTTGAATTCCGTTGAAACTTGCTACAAATTCTTTCTCATTAAAACGTTCTATGTAAAGCGTACCAGAAAAAGCTCTACTTTCTATTAATTTATATGTATTTATGAAATCGATACTATATGTCGTAGCATCTTCAGCTTCAGTAAAGCGTATACTATTCGTATAGCTAGATTGAGCTTCTTTTAATAAAGGATCACTTAAAGCTTTTAATTTCTTACCAAATTCATCAGCAGAAATTTTACCTTCTTGAAATTTCTTAGTAAGCGCCTTCATTTTCTCTTGCATTCCGTTCTTTTTTCCTTGAAAGTCTTTCCTTTCTTTTTCAACACGCGCATGGTCTTTACTATTAATTTGGCTCATCATACTCATGTCATCACGATAACCTTTATTTAATGCACTTAAGTTAATATACACACTGTCTTTAGGTGTAATAGGAAACTTTAAACCGTTTACAAATTCTACTTCCATAAGCAATTCTAAATTACTTGGAACTTTGTTGTTGTTATCTACATTTAATCTTCCTCCAGACAACTCAAATTTTCCTCCATAACCCTCTCTTAATTCATGTTGTGAGATATACACTGAAAACTTGTTTTTACTCACACTTGCTTCTACAGCTTCACAAGCTCCAAAAGCTTCACCACTGTAACTTACTTTTTGACTAACAACTGTTTGTACGAATAGAAAAAACAGTAACAGACTAACTACTTTTTTCATATTTATTGCTTTATAATTTTTCTATGAATAAAATTTTTGAATTCATCTTCGACACGAATAAAATATAAACCTGCAGGCAGATTTCTTAATGAAACTTCTGTTTTCTTGTTTTCTATATTTTTATCTTTCAAACAAACTTTCCCATTACTATTGAATACAACTATAGATTGAATTGAATTTGAATTTTTAATCTTTATCAATTCTGAAGTTGGATTTGGATATATGGAGAAATCTATATCAGAAACTACATCTTCAGTAGATAATACACTTGAAGTATCTTCGGCCTTTAAAACAAAACCTCCAGATTCTGATTTAGATTGAAATCTACTAGATAGTTCTAACCAAACTTGTAAATAATATTCTTGACCAGGATTTAAATTATCTACCGATAAATTTCCTTCATCGCAATTTAATGGAGTTGCATCTGTACAAGTTTCATACAATGCAATTTTTGAAATTAATGTACCTGCAGAAATAGTTATATTCATACTTCTAGATTCTGGAGCTGTAAATGAATACCAAACATCAAAAACTGTTGTTCCATTTTGAGCACAATTCGGATTTGTTGCTGCTCCAGATGCACTAATTGTGCTTCCTGGTGTATCTTGTCCTAAAACAATTGGAATCGTAAAAGAACAATCGTCATTTACTGGTGTACAGTTTTCGTTAAAGTTTGTTTGCATATCAGTTTGAAACCAATTTGTAGTGCTATAGTTCTCATCATCTACCTGAATACAGGTTAAATCTGGATTTGCAAAAACAGAGAAGTTTTCATTAGAAATTCGTGAATTATTTCCATTTTTAATATTTAAACCAACCAAAGCATTATCATTACAACTTAACTTAGTTAATCGAGAATTATTTACTAAATCTAAATACTCAATAGCATTAACTTCACAATTTAAATTTTCTAACTTTGAGTTTGATAAAGTGTTTAATTCTGCAATTTGATTCGCACTACAGTTTAAGTTTACCAACTCTAAATTTTTAATAACCGATAACTCACCAATATCATTATAAGAACAGTCTAAGTCTGTTAAATTCACTAATGTGCTAACATCTAGACTTGTAAGTTCATTTGTACTACAATTTAAATTTGTTAAAGCAGTAAACTCCTCGATCCCAGAAAGATTAGTAATACTTTGCCCGCTAACATCTAAAGTAGTTAATGCTTGAATAGCCGAAGCTGACACCTTATTATCTCCTGTAACTCCATTACCAGCACCTATAGATTCTAAATAAATTTCAAAATTACTATCAGGAATTTCAGTAGTTTCTTGAGTTGAAGATCCTCCACAATCGTTACTGAAGACTAAGTATTCATCGAATCGTAAAACTCCTGTTATTTTTGTTCTCGACCAATTTGAATTCACATAATCTGCATCAGAAACCTCAACACATCTTAAATTAGGATTTCTTAAACTTTCTAGATAATAGTTATTCCTTCCGTTTTTAATAGAAACGTTTGATAAACTAGTCATTTCATTAAAAATAATATCTGTAATACGTGTATTATTGGCAAAATCTAGGTTATCTAATTTTTCACAGTAATAAGCGAAAAACATTTTCAATTTTGTATTAGTTGAAAGATTAATAGTCTCCAATTTATCGTTATTAACATTTCTAAGAGTTTCTAAGTTAACAGCTCCGTTAATGTTTAAGTCGACTAATTCTGTATTATCTTCTAAGCTTAATATTTCTAATTTTTCATTGGTAGAAACATCAAGTGTTGTTATAGAAGAATTCGCAAGATTTATTCGAATTAACTCTGTAAGATTAGACACGTTTAATGTTATTAATTGTGAATTTCCTACAGTTAAATATTGTAATGCTGTACTTACACTTATATCTACTGAAGTTAAAGGGTTACCTAAAATCTGTAAACTTGTTAAGCTAGAAAAATCTTCTAATCCAGTTAGATCTTTAATTCCTTTATTATTCAGAGGCAAAAAAGTAACATCTTTAATATTATCTGTAAGTACATAATCATCTAAAACAGTATCGTAACCTTCATTGATAAGAAACTGTTCAAAAGCATCATCTGGCACAAAGGTTTGTTGAGCAAAAAGTCCTGCAGATAATGTCATAAAAAAAAGTAGTAATCTATATTTCATATGAATTGCTTTTAATTGTTATTCAATTGTTTCGTTTTTATATTCATATATTAGTTTTGTAATTATTTCGAATCTTAACATTTTCCAGAAAAAAAATTTTTCTGTTAATATTTACTGTACCTCAGAAACTAATGAATAGAAACATTAACGATATATCACTTCAACAAGAATTAAGAGAAGGTAATAGAGATTCTTTACGAACGGTATACGTGAATTATAGAGCCGACTTTTTAAAGTATGCTTTTACTTACAAGTTAAGTGAAGAAGATGCTTTAGACATTTATCATGATACTATTATTGCATTCAATAAAAGTTTCACACAGAATAAAATAAACATTACCAAAAGCTCTATAAAAACCTACTTGTTTGGTATTGGAAAAAACAAGATTTATAATCACTTTAAAAAGAATAAAAAAATACATTTAGTAAAAGACAGAGAAGATGAAGCCTACGAAAGTATTGAAATTGATACTGTAACTCCAACAATTGAGCAAATTGCATTAAGTAAAGCTTTACAAAAGATATCGGAATCTTGTAGAACTCTTTTAAAGCTGTTTTATTTTCGAAACTTAGATATTGAAGAAATTGTAAATCTTACCGATTACAAAGATGCAAATACAGTGAGTAGTCATAAATCTAGATGTATGAAAAAACTTAAAGAGTTAGTGAAAAATGAATAATTACGACGAAATCATACAAAAACACTTTAAGAATGAATTAAGTAGTGAAGAACAAAAACTATTTAACTCATTAAAAGAAACTAACGAAGAATTTAAAGTGACTTTAAAAGCTCACGGAGATCTTATGATCGCTTTTCAGGTGAATGAAGACAGAGAAATTAGTAATCTTGTTAAAGATATTGAAGGTAAAAAGAAAACAAAACCTATTTTTCTTAAAATCGCAGCAGCTTTAGCTGTATTTATAACTGGTTATTATTTTCTCTTTTTATCTAGTGAAAATTATGAATCTTATTTAGAAGAATATCCTAATGTTCATCATCCTATTACAAGAGGAAATTCTGAAAGTAAATTAGACGAAGCTTTTAATGCTTATGAAAGTAAGTCTTATAAAAATGCTATTGTAAAGTTTGATGCTATTTTAAGCGAAGAGAAATCTCCTGAAATTGAATTCTATAAAGCCATGGCATTATTAAATGATAAGCAATATGTTAAAGCTGAAAATATATTACAAAAACTAACTCAAACTTCTTTTGAATTTAAAGACGAAACGTTTTGGTATTTAACGATTCTATCTTTAATAAAAGAAGATAAAACTAATGCTAAAAAACTCTTGATTACAATGAATAAAGAAAATATGGAGTTCAAACAAAAAGAACGTAAACAATTATTGAACAAACTAAACTAATCGAAATCCATAGTATCTGGATCTTGTGCTTTAGGTTTATGATAAGCACCTGTTACAAATGTTAATTTTTGTAATTGTTCTAGCAATTGTTCTATTTCATTATTTGGTACTAATACTCTAAAAATAGCATCGGTTTTTAATTCAGTTTGCATTCCTGTTAAAGCTTGTACAGTAACTTTTGTATTAACAAATAATTCGTTTATCTGTAATGCTTCTTTTTTATTTTCGCTTATGAATTTTCCGTCATATTTCATATTAACTTTTGCATCGACGTAAACTATTATTTCATCCATTTTAATTTGATTATTTGTATCTATAGAATCTTTACTTTTTGAAGTTGAACAACTCAACACTAGATATAAAATTAATAGACGACAGATTTTTCTGAAAATCATTTCTTAAAATTAAGAAAAGTATGGAGTAGTGTGTACTCCATACTTAAATTTAAACAAACTACTTAATAATTGGTCGCGGATAATATTTATCAACTTTCCAGTTATTTGCTGGATTTATTCTCACATATTCACTTCCAGAAAAGAAGTACATTTTATTACTTTTTCCGTTCCATAATGTACAATCTAATCCATTGGTAAATGGAGCACTTACTCCTGGCCAATTTCCTGCAATTGGTTTTGGGTAACCAGCATCTACATTCCAACTATTATTTGGATCTACTCTAATGTATTCATTGTCTTTAAAGAAATAAACTTTATTATTTGTTCCACTCCAAATTGCTCCATCTACTCCATTCTCAAAGTTTGATGGAAAACCTGGCCAGTTTCCTGAAATTGGTTTTGGATAACCTGGATCTACTTGCCAGCTATTATTTGGATTTACACGGATATATTCACTTCCTTTAAAGAAATAGATTTTGTTATTTACTGTGTTACTAACTGCAGCATCAATTCCATTTGTAAATCTCGCTGGAAAACCAGGCCATTTCCCTGAAATTGATTTTGGATAACCCGAATCTACTTCCCAATTGTTAGCTGGATTAACACGTACATACTGATTTCCTTGGAAGAAATATACTTTACTATTTTTATGCGCCCACAATGCAGCGTCTAAATTTTGATCAAAACTATTTGGAAAACCTGGCCAATTCGAATCGATATCTAAATTTGCAAAAGCTTCTTTTAAATCTGGTCGTTTTCCAATTCTATTCGTAGCAATTAACTTAGGATATCCAGCATCTTGTTTCCAACCATTATTTGGATCTACACGCGCATAATCTTCTCCTTTGAAAAAGTAAATTTTCTCATTTGTTCCACTCCATAAAACTGCATCAATTCCGTTAGTAAAATTAGTATTTAAACCAGACCAATTTCCTGAAATTGGTTTCGGATAACCAGCTTCTACACTCCATCTATTACTTGGATTTATTCGAACATACTCATCATCTTTAAAGAAATAAATCTTATTATTTTTACTATTCCATATTGCAGCATCTAGTCCTTTTGTAAAGTTCGCTGGTAAACCTGGCCAATTTCCTGAAATTGGTTTCGGATAACCAGAATCTACATTCCAACTATTATTAGGATCTACTCTTATATACTCGCTATCTTTAAAGAAATATACTTTGTTATTAGTATCACTCCAAAATGCAGTATCTACACCACTTTCAAAATTCGATGGGAAACCAGGCCAATTTCCTTCAATTGGTTTTGGATATTTGGGTTCTACACTCCAATTTGTTTTAGGATCGATTCTTACATATTGGCTTCCTTTAAACATATATAATTTATCACTTTTACCATTCCATAAAGCAGCATCGATACTTCTACCAAAATTACTGGCTGGTAAACCTTTCCAATTCGATGGTGATTTTCCTTCAATACTTCCACTAAAACGCATTTGATCAGAACCTGTGTTTCGCATAATATTTCTTGCGGTTGTTGGTGTTAAAAGCGTCTTCCCTCTAGCTTTTAATCTTCCTTGTATACAAGCTATTGCACCTGTTACAACCGGACTAGCACTTGACGTTCCATTGAAACTGTTTGTGTACCAATAATTATCTTCAACTTTACTAAAATATAGTTTTTTATCAATTGGACTATAATACCCTGAATTTACTCCTCTTTGATAAGCATTTGTGAAACCATTCCAATTCCCTAAAATTGGTTTCGGATAACCTGCATCTACTTTCCAGTTGTTATTCGGATCTATACGTACATACTGATTTCCTTTAAAGAAATAAACTTTGTCATTTTTATAATTCCAAACAGCACAATCGATTCCTGTAGTAAAATGAGCAGGTAAACCCGACCAATTTCCAGCTATATTTTTAGGATATCCTGCATCTACTTTCCAGTTGTTATTCGGATCTATTCGAAGATATTTAGAACCTTTAAAGAAATAAACTTTGTTGCTTTTGTTATTCCATAATGCAGCATCTAAATCCTTTTGAAAATCTGATGGTAAACCTGGCCAATTATCTTTTATATCTTTTGGATAATCAGGATCAATTGTATGTGTATTGGCATCCATACGAACATATCTTTCTTCTTTAAAGAAATAAACTTTGTTGTTTGTTCCACTCCATAAAGCGGCATCGATACCATCACCCAAATTTCCAAGATAACCAATATCACTGCTTAAATCCTTAGGAAAACCAGCATCTGCTGCCCAACTATTAAAAGGATCTATACTTGTATATAAATCTCCTTGTAAATTACCATAACCTGTTGTTGCTACACTATTTCCCCAACCTTGAACATCTACTCGAGATCCCCAATTTGAAAAACTTAAGATCGTTCGATCTGTTGAACTACTTGGTGATCCTGCTCCTACTATAATTGCTCCTGACTGTGGATTTTTTAAGTTGAAAGGATTTTTCCAAGACAAAGGAAAACCAGGTTCTGGATGATTGTAAATATCTGTATCAAAATCTTCTGCACCATTACCAGCAGCTTCAACAACAATAATTCCTTTAGAAGTAGCATAAACAATAGCAGCAAAATCATCTGGCCACCATTCTATCGCTATATATCCATCTCGTCTGACACCATTTGCTGCCGGACCAGATCTGTGTACTTCTAATAAAATAATGTCACCAGCATTTAATCGATTTGCAGCATTTATAATAGCTTGTGAAGTTCCTAAACCATTATGAGAAATAGCACTAATATGAGAATTATGAGAAATTCCTGTCATTCCAAAACCATTATCATCTGCTCCCATTACTCCCAACACTGCTGTTCCATGATTTTCTGAACTTTTTGTATTATTTCCAGCTAATAAACCACCAAAACCTTCTTGTAAATCTTCATGATCAAAATTAAATCCTTGTTCAATATCTATAATATCAATTCCTTCACCTCTACCTCCTCCGAATTGCCAAGCAAATTTTGCATCTACTCCTTGTGGTGCTGGATTAAGATATCCTTGATTTCCACTTAAATCTGGAGTAGCTGTATCTGCTTGTCCAGGATCTACTGCTGGTGGTTTTATATAAGCAGCTTCTACTAAATCATTAGCTAAAAACTCTTTCTTTAATTGCTCTAAATCTTTTTGATCACTTTCAATTAAAAAAAATGATTTAGGATCATATTTTAATTTTCTAAATACACTCCCTGCAGTTTTCGGAATTCTACTTTTTTTGAATAAAGGGTGAATTTTCGATTTTCGTTTCTTAATGATACTCTGAATTGGCTTAATTGCTGCTGCAGAAATTTTCTTTGAAACTAACTCTGTTGTAGTCTTTTGCCTAATCTTAGCTTCTTTCTTAAAAATTACAACTAGTTCTGGCTTGTCATTACC
>ERZ1740052.63-NODE-63-length-34546-cov-6.685454_pt1 | contig 34546 bp, 39 predicted proteins | sample MGYA00581750_ERZ1740052 | MGnify/ENA primary metagenome ERZ1740052 (study PRJEB43018, sample SAMN04849743) | marine metagenome | isolation source: floating plastic debris | place: Pacific Ocean | collected 2008-08-30 | study: EMG produced TPA metagenomics assembly...
TGATCGCAAATCGCAACACGAAGTCCAGATTTTACTAACTTAGGTAAATAGGTATTTAACGAATGATGCGGAAAACCAGCCAAAGCCGTTTCGCTTTCACTTCCATTTCCACGTTTGGTTAATACAATACCTAAAACTTCCGAGGCTTTAATAGCATCTTCACCAAAGGTTTCGTAGAAATCACCTACGCGAAATAATAACATGGCATCCGGATATTTAGCTTTAATTCCGTTGTACTGTTGCATTAATGGCGTTACCTTTTTTGCCTTTGTTTTTGCCAAGTTTGTCTATTTTAAGTTAGTTTTGCGAAGATAGAAAAAATACTCAGTGCTTACTTTACAATGAACAATTATCAGTAAACAATAAAAGAGTAATTTTGACGGTTGGAAATTGATAATTGATCACTGATTACTGTTAATTGAAGAGATGAGAAAATTAAGAAATAGCGAATTAGGAAGAATTTCTGTAGAGGAATTTAAAACAGCAACTAAAACACCAATTATTGTGGTGTTAGATAATATTAGAAGTTTAAATAATATTGGATCTGTATTTAGAACTTCGGATGCTTTTCTTATTGAGAAAGTGTATTTATGCGGAATTACAGCAACTCCGCCAAGTAAAGAAATTCATAAAACAGCCTTAGGATCTACAGAATCTGTAACTTGGGAATATGTTGAAGATACATTAACATTAGTTGAAAAATTAAAATCTGAAAATGTAAAAGTATTGTCAATTGAACAAGCTGAAAACAGTACTATGTTAGATGAATTTACACCAGAAACCAATCAGAAATATGCGGTTGTTTTTGGGAACGAAGTAAAAGGAGTACAACAAGAAGTAGTTTCTGCTTCAGATAAATGTATAGAAATTCCGCAACTAGGAACAAAGCATTCATTAAATATATCGGTAAGCTGTGGTGTCGTTTTATGGGACTTATTCAGTAAAATGAGAAGCTAAAAAAATTAGAAAAATATAATTGAACCGTTACTTTTTAGTAGCGGTTTTTTTATGATCTTAATTTTTTGTTTTCCCTTCGAGAGCCTTAGGGAACGATAATGAGATGTTGAAACAAGTTCAACATGACGAATAAAAATAGCAAGTAACGTCATTCTGAATTTATTTCAGAATCACACAGAATTAAAGTTGTTTAAACAGTTTAATGTCAGTTCGAGTGCTTTTGAGGTACGAAAAAGTGTATCGAGAACTATTTCTAAGTTAAAATTCTGATTCTCGATACAATTTTTCTTCATTTCATTTCGAAAAATCACTCGAATTGACAGAATTTCACTCCAAACGCACAATAGGTATATTACTTTAAAATAATGCTATAAATAAAAATTAAACGCATTTTTTATTTTTTTAACAGGGAAATTTTGCTTTTAAAGTATTGTAAAAGTATTTTTCTGTTTTATTAACCTTGTAATACATAAAATTATGTTAGAGAATTTAAAGCAATTTGAAATTGAAAAAGAACAATTGGTAACCATTTATGGAGGAATTGATGGTGGAGGTGGAGACGGTGGAAGTGATGGTGGTGATCGAATTGATGGTGGCGGTGGAGGAGGAACTAGTGGAGATGGAGATCTTTACTGTGACGATACCATTCAAATTTGTTAAGAATTTAATTTTTAAGAACCGTTACTTTTCAGTAACGGTTTTTTATGATTTTAATTTTTTTGTTTTCCCTTCGAGAGCCTCAGAGAACGATAATGAGATGCTGAAACAAGTTCAGTATGACGAAAAAAATAAGTATCATCATTCTGAATTTATTTTAGAATCTCACAAAACTATAATTTGAATAATTCGGTAGCTGAGCATAGTCGAAGCTAAGAAAAAGATAAGGATATGCACAGTTTGACATAATATGTCATTTAATAATGACAGTAAAATTGACATTTTTGTTTTATTAATTAATAGTAAATTAACTTTTGTAAGTGTTTTTTTGTCAAATAATTATGATTTTAAAGTTTGAAAGAGTTTAAAAATGATAAATAAACGTTAAATAAGGCATAATTATTGTTATATATAAGTAAGGTCGATAGTTGGCGTATAAAAAATTGCGACTTTTGCGTATCTACAAGAAAAAAGCTAAATTTAGAACGCTAACATATATTATTATTAATTTTTAAAAAATACAGTGTATGAAAACTTTTACTCACAATTTACAAGTAATAGATATTAAATTTCCAGGTGGAGACGATGGAGTTTCTGGAGATGGTGGAGGAGGAGATGGAGGAAATACAGGTGGTGACAAGTAAATATTTCCAACTATTTTAAAAAAGATATAAAAAACCATTATTTTTGAGAATAATGGTTTTTTATTTTCGTACCGATGATTAAACAGCTACTATTATTACTGTTATTACTACCTTTTTTAATTTTTTCACAGGATTATAATAATAAGAAATATGATTCTATTCGTGAAGTAGTTATTGAAAAAGGAAGACAAGCCTATTTTGATAAGAAGTTAGATAAACTAAAACAAATTACAGATGAGGTTTTAGGAATTTATACTAAAAATAAAGATTCTGTTTTATTAGCAAAATTCTATCATTTTAAAGCACTACAAAATAAATTGACATATAAAAATGATAGTGCTTTTTACTATTATCATGAATCTAAGAATATTTCGAAATCAATACCAGATTCTTTACAAGTAGGAAGACGATTATTAAGTATAGCAAATTTGCAAAGAAATGCGAAAGATTATTTAGGAAGTGAAATAAGTTCTATAGAAGCTTTACAATATTTAGAACCATTAAATGCATTTAATTATCTTGAAAGTGTATATAATAATTTAGGATTAGTTTCTTCTAAGTTAAAAAAGTTTGACGAAGCATTAGAAAGTTATAATAAAGCCTTGATTAATAATAGTAATACAGAAACAAAAAATAGTAATACTGAAATAAAAAAAAGAAAAGAACAAACATATTTATTTATAACAAATAACATAGGTCTTTTATATCAAGACAATAAAAGACACAAGGAAGCTATTGATTATTTTAAAAAAGGATTAAGTTTTAATAAAATTAGCGAAAATCACCCAGAACATTATGCATTGTTATTAGAGAATCTGACTTATAGTAGTCATAAATTAAAAAATAAAGGATCTATAATTTCAAATTATAAAAAAGTTTTAAAGATAAAATTAAAAGAAAAAGACTTACAAGGTATCAGTACAACACATTTAAATTTAGCAGAATATTACAAAGATATTAAGAGTAATATTAAAGCAAAATTTCATGCTAAGGAAGGTTTAAAATTTGCTACACATACCCACAATAATGAACGTTGGTTAGAAGCTTTAAAGACACTTTCTGAGTTAAGCTCTGGTAATGAGTCTAAAAAATATTTAGAAGAATACATTAAATTAAATGATAGTTTAATTACTCAAGAAAGACAATTAAAAAATCAGTTTGCAAAAATTCGTTATGAGACTGATAAAAAAGAAAAAGAGAATACATTTTTAAAAGCAGAAAACGAGCAACGTGTCATTGAGGTAGAGAAACAACGACAACAAAAAATTATTGGTTGGCTGGTGGCTACACTTAGTATCTTAATTTTAGCATCTAGTGTTTCTTTCTTTTCTTTCCGTAGAAAAAAGTTATTGTTTCAAGCACAACTACAAAAAATAGAAGCTCGAGAAAAAGAACGACGACAAATTGCAAAATCTTTACATGATGAAGTGGCTGGAGATTTACGTTTGTTACATTTAAAATTAGCACAAACAAGTTTATTAGCCGAAGCAGAAAAATTAGAGTTAGTAAAAGACAACGTTCGTAATTTATCGCACCAATTAAGCAGTGTAAGTTTTGAGAAAGTAAACTTTACTGATCAGATTATTAATTTAATAAGTGATTATTTTGCTCCGAATTTTATTATTAGAGCACATGATTTAAAAAAGGTTAATTGGGAAGAGATAAATAATTCTATTAAAAGAGTGTTGTATTTAAGTATTCGAGAGAGTATTCAGAATTGTGAAAAATACGCACAAGCATCGAGAATGGATATCAGTTTTAAAGTCCATAAAAAATCTGTATTTTTGGCAATACAAGACAACGGTATTGGTTTCGATACTACAACTTCTAAAAAAGGAATTGGGTTACAAAACATGCAAGAACGTGTAGAAGAACTACAAGGTAAGCTTACAATTTCTAGTGAAGTTCAAAAAGGAACCAGTATAGAAATCCAAGTTCCGCTAAATGCCTGAAACAACTAAAATATTGATTGCTGATGATCATCAGCTAATTATAGAAGGAATACTTTCATATCTTAAAGGAATAGATAACTTAGAAATAGAAACTACAAATTCGTGTGACGATGCTTATGCTAAGATTAAAGTAGCCTTAGTAGATGAACCTTTTCAAATATTATTTACAGATTTAAGTTTCGATAACACAGATGAAACGTGTAAAATAGATGGAGGTGAAAGTTTAATAAAAACTATCAATAGAGAAGAAATTCCAATTAAAGTAGGTGTAATTACAGGACATTCTGAAACAAATAGAATTTTTAATGTTATTCAGAACTTAAAACCATCTGCATATTTATTAAAAGGAAAGTGTAATACGAACGAATTAAACTTTGCTATTCAGAAAATGTTAGCTGACGAAGTGTATTATACACATGAAATTCATCAGAAACTTTTAAAAAGAGCACTAATAGAAATTCAAATGGATGATGTAGCAGTTCAGATTTTAAAAGAACTTCCGAACCATCCAAAAATTAGTAATCTAGAAGGAATTATCACCAAAGATGATGGTAGTTTTTTAAAGATTCGTTCTATTGAAAATAAATTAGCCAAATTAAGAACAGATTTACAAGCCAATAATAATACCGATTTAGTTTTGAAAGCTAAGGAGTTAGGTATTTTAGATTAACCCACTGCGGAAATCCACATTTTTGGCTACATATATCCCTTTTCAGGATCTTTATCTCTTAATTACTTTTGAATCGAATTAATCAAATAATTCACAAATTTTGGGAAGAATTCCTGGAAAAGATTAGAAAGAAGAATAGGCCCTTTAAGCTTTTGCTTAAAGGGTTTTTTTGTGGTTAAAAACCAGATAAATATAAGTGTACATAAATCCACATTTTAGATTGCGGAAATCCCCTTTAGTAAACTGTGACCTTGCTATATCTTTGCAGTGTGATCATCATCGATGTAATAAAGAGGGTGAAAACATTTAGGGGATTATATGAGAGGTTGATCACAAGTCAACCTCTTTTTTTTGTTCGAAAAATAGCACTGCGGAAATCCACATTTTAGATTACAGATATCCCTTTTTACAGGAAAATATACTTAAGTATTTTTGAATAGAATTCAATAGACAATTCACCATTTGGGGAAGAATTCAAGGAAAAGATTAGAAAGAAAAATAAATTACCTTTTAAGTTTACTTAAAAGGTTTTTTTGTGGTTAAAAAACAGTGTTGCATAAATCCACATTTTAGATTGCGGAAATCCCCATTTATAAATTGTGACCTTATACTATATTTGTGATGTGATCATCATCGATGTAATAAAGAGGGTGAAAACATTTTAGGGGATTATATGAGAGGTTGGTCACCAAAAATCAACCTCTTTTTTAAACAGAACTTACTACTTATTCTATATAAAAAAAGAGACTAGTTACTTTATTGAACTAGTCTCTTTTTAAATTAAATAAATTTATATTTCGCTTTGTTTATTTCTTACTTTAAGATAGTTAAAGGCATTTTATAAGTTTTACCTACAACATTAGCTTCTGTTGTAACTACTCTATAGTTTAATTTATTCTTTACGTAAGCATCAACATTAGTGTTATCAGAATTAACAGTTAAAACGATGATTTCACCTTTGTTGTTAATAGTAAACTCAATAGAAGTATTGATATCTCTTTTATAATCGAAATCAGCTTTTCCTAAAAGTTTAATAATCTCAGTTCTTAATTCAGCTTTAACTGCTTTTACTGGTTTGTCGTTGTTAGCAAATGCTGAAAAGTTAATTAATGTTACTACGATTAATGTTACTAGCTTTTTCATTGTTCTGGTTTTTTTTCGGGTTTTAAATAATTTTTTTTATTAAATTTTGATACTCCAAAAGTAGTTCAGCCTTCTTTATTTTTGACTATCAAAAATGTTAATAAAACGTCTATTTTAAGGTTGTTTTTGTTAAAGTTCTCTAAAAATTAACGTTTAGAAAACATTGATAAATAATCAGTAAAATATTGTTTTTGTTGAATAATAACCAATAAAATACTTTAAAAAGCCTTTTTAAATATTGAATATTTAAAATAAAAAAATAAAAAATTTAAAAAACACTGTTAATTTAAGGTGTTTTGTGGTGAAAAAATGGACGTCAGATTTGTGCGTGAAGTTTAAAATTTGTGTCAATTTTCAGGATTAAATTTCATCATGAAATTTGATTTAAAAGTTCTTCCTATCGGGATACTAATTTTGTTTATTCCAATTTCATTTCCAGATATTTTATCAATATGGTTTACATTAATAATATATGACTTATGAACTTGAATAAAATACTCAGGAAGTTTTGTTGTCCAGTTTTTTAAAGAGTCGATAAAAACATATTTTTTTTCGAGAGTTACAAAGGTTAAGTAATTTCTGTCAGATTCTATATATAATATCTCATGAAGTAGAACTTTATGTAAAGTTTTATCGATGTTTAAAAATACACTGTTATTGGGTTCGGCTTCTATTTGTTTTACGCGTTGTTCTATTTTACGAATTGCCTTTAAAAAACGATCGAAAGAAAAAGGTTTTACTAAATAATCAACAATAGTTTCTAAATCAAAACTATCTAAAGCATAATCTGGATAAGCTGTAGTAATAATTATAAAAGGTGGATTGATTAATGTTTTCATGAAATCAATTCCCATGATATCAGGTAAGTTAATATCTAAGAAAACAAAGTCGACAGTATTTGTTTGTAAAAAACGGTGAGCTTCTTTTGCTGTTTGAAAACTAGCTAATAATTCTATGTTTAATGTTTTGTTTAAAAAACTCTTTAAAATCTTCTGAGCAGGAAGTTCATCTTCAATAATAATACATGTAATCATAACAACTCTAATTTTAAAGAAATAAAATATGTTTTCGACTTATCTATTTTTAAAGTATAGCGATTTTCATATAATAGATTTAAACGTTTTTCCATATTCTGTAAACCTATACGTTGATTCATATTGTTTTCAGAAGTTTCATATTCATTTTCACAAGTACATATTAAATTTCCATTATTTACTTCAATAGTAATATGTATATCACTATTTGTAGTACTATGTTTAAAAGCATTTTCTATTAAAGTGATTAATAATAATGGAGCAATACTATATTGAAATGAATTTATCGATTTGTGATAATGCACTTTTTTAATTCCTTCAGTTCTAATTTCTTGAAAGGCAATATAATTATCGATATAATTTAATTCTTTTTCTAATGGAATTAAATCAGCATTACTTTCATATAAAACATGTTTTAAATTTTCAGATAATTTTAAAATTAAATCTGGAGTTTCTTCAGGTTTTTCTATAGCGTAAGCATATACTGTATTTAAGTTATTAAATAGTACATGCGGATTAATTTGAGATTTTAAAAACTTTAATTCCATAGCGGTTTTCTCTTCTTGTGCTTTTCGAATTTCTTCTTCTTTGCTTAAATATTTAAATAACAACCATATAAAAGAGAAAAAGATAAGCGGAACAATAGTTTGCCATAAGTAATTACTTAAACATTTCATTATAGTACAACCACAAGAAGTAAATACATTACAGTAAAATTGTGTTGCAAAGAAAGAAACTAAAGCAAAAAGTATTGCATATAACAAATACCATTTTCGCTTTACAAAGAAAGGAAGTAAAAAGAAATGATTCGTGTAAACTATAATTAATAGTATAAATACATATTGTAAAAAAGGATTTTCAGACCAATAATATTGTGAAAAAACGAATAGAGAAATAAAACAAAAGAGCGTCCAAAATAATAAATGAACAATTGTTTCGGTGATATATTTTTTAATCATTTCCATATGAACAGATGAAAATACATATTAATATAACATTTCGCAATGCAAGCGTATAAAATGCATAAATGTAGGTACGAAATACATAAACTATTAAAAAATAGTTGTTTGTACTTGTTTTAAAGTAGAACGTTTATTTCATTTTTTATCACTTTTAAAAGCGTGTATGTTTGTGAAAAACAATGTGTTAATTATGAAGAAACAAATTTTAATTTTAATAAGTTTCTTTCTTTTTAATGTTGGTTTTACTCAACATACAAAAGGATTAGTTACAAATGAAAAAGGGAAATCTATGTTGTTAGGAGAAGTAAACAGAGCTTCTTTTAATCACAAAGATTTTGATTGGTTTTCTAAAAATTACGATGCTTATTTAGCTAACGATAAAATTATTAATCTTTTAAAAGATGAACTTCAATCATATAAAATAAAAGTGTTTTTTGGTTCATGGTGTGGAGATAGCAAACGTAACGTACCTGTTTTTTTACGGATTTTAGATGAATCGAATTTACCAAAAGAGCATATAGAAATTATTGCTTTAGATAGAAAAGACGAGGCTTATAAACAATCACCAAACGGAGAAGAAAAAGGGTTAAATATTCATCGTATACCAACTTTTATTTTTTATAAAAATGGTAAAGAAATTAATCGAATTGTAGAGCATCCAAAAGAAACTTTTGAGCGTGATGTATTAAAAATAATACAGGGAAAAAAGTATGTTTCAAAATACAGAGCTGTTGAATTGATTGATACGTTATTATATACGCAAAAAGACAATTTAAAAACTCAGGAAAAGCAATTAATTAGTTATTTACCAGAAATAGCAGAAGGTGTAAAAGAATTAAACACTTATGGTTTTGTAAAACTCAGCGCTAATGAATTCGAAAAAGCACAATATGCCTTTGAATTAAATGCAAAAGTTTATCCTAATCATTACGTAACACATTTTAGTTTAGGAAAGTTTTATCATCGGCAAAAGAACTACAAAAAAGCTTTACAATCACTTTACAGATCTTTGAGTTTAAATTCTAAAAACGAAAAAGCAAAAGAGTTAATAAAAGAAATAGAACATCACACTTTAAAATAATAAATTATGAACGTAAAAATCACATTAGTATTCGTGTTTTTATTCGGAATGCTATTACACAGTCAAGAGTTTAAGTTTGAGAAAGAATTAATTAATTATGGAAAAATAGATCAGGGTTCCGATGGAGTACGAGTTTTTGAGTTCACAAATATTGGTGACGCTCCATTAATTATAAAACATATTAAATCTACTTGTGGATGTACAGTTCCTCAGAAGCCAGAAAAACCAATTATGCCAGGAGAGAAAGGGAAAATAGCAATCTCATACGATACTAAAAGACCAGGGAACTTCTCTAAAGCAATTACTATATTTTCTAATGCAAAACAAGAAAGAAAAATGCTAAAAATAAAAGGGTTTGTAGTTACACCAGAAAAAGCAGTACAATAGTGCTGTTTTTAATATAAAGATGGAGGTTTAAATAATTTCCATCTTTTTTAATAAAAAGCTAGCATTCATATTTTCACAGATTCCTTTTTTAAAAGTGTAGTCAAAGAAAAGTTCATCATTAACAATTTCTGCATCAAAATAATAGTTCTTCACTTCTTTTAGTTCGTTCTGTATTTCACATAAGCTTAAATCATGGGTGGCAATAATTCCGGTAGCTTTAGAACCAACTAACTTTTCAACAAACTTTTTAGAACCTATTGCTTTATCTGTACTATTTGTTCCTTTTAAAATTTCATCTAAAATGATAAAATAAGAAGTAGTTTCAATCTGATCTACAATAAATTTTAATCGAGTTAATTCTGAGAAAAAATAAGAACTATCATCAGTCAAAGAATCACTAGTACGCATACTTGTAATTAACTTTATAGGAGAATATGTACAAGAAGAAGCACAAACAGGTAATCCAATATTAGCCATAACAATATTTAAAGAGACTGTACGCAAAAAAGTACTCTTTCCGGCCATATTTGCACCTGTAACAATAAAAAATTGCTCTTTGTTAATTAAAATATCATTATCAACCCTTTTTTTCGTCTTTAGTAAAGGGTGTCCTAGATTTTTCGTGTCTAATATAGTTGCATTATTACTTAATTCTGGATAAGTATATTCTGGGTGGTTATAAGCAAAATTTCCTAAGCTGTTGTAAGCATCGAAAAAAGTAACAGTTTCAAACCAGTTTTCTACAGTGTTTTTATAATTCGAAATCCACTTTTCAATACGTAAAGTGTTTTTTATATCAAGTAAAAAGAATCCGTTTCCCAAAATAGCAACAAGAATGTTATTTCTGTTGTCAAGTGCATCTAAAGCTCTAGAAAATGCTGAAAAAATTAGTGAAGCTTTCTTTGTTTCAGATTGAATGTTTAATTGCTTTTCTTTCAGTAAACTGCTTGTAAATGATTCGTTTTCTATTTCATTCAGTAAAAACGAATATTGACGAAATGTGTCTTTTACCTGATCTGAATTTTGAGATACAGCATTTATTTTTTTTAAATAACGACCGGTAATTCCTAATCCTAAAGACATCCAAATAAGCACTAATGTAGAGTTTATAAAGTTTAAATACACTCCAATAAATAAGCTTACAGATATTGTTGAAAAGATTATAGAAATCCATTCCATTTGATAAGGAATAAAAGAAGTATAGTTTTTAAGCCATTGAATAATATTCTTTGCTGAAGTTTCTACTTTAATTAAACTTGAAATAGCTTGATAGTTTTGACGCCATTTTGGTTTAGATGCTAGTTCTTTTATAGCCTGCTGACGTGTATCTATACGATTTATATTATTTGCTTTTAAAATATCAGCTAGTTTTAGCGTACTTTCTTTAATGTTTGTTCTGTTTATAAACTGAAAGAATGAACCTATGCCAAATAAATCTATATCTAAACTATAATAGTGCTTCGGATCTTGAAAATCTATACCAGTTTTTTTATCATGAAATGCACCCGAAATAATTTGTAATTCATCTTTATTAATCTCTTGTAAAGCTCTTGCAAGTTTTAATTTGTCTTTTGCTTTAATATTTTTCAGTATTAAAAAAGTAAATACACTGACTCCGATAATAATTAATGGGATACTAACTTTCCAATTATCTCTAAAGAAATATAAACTGGTAATTGTAAAAAGAAAAACTAAAAACCTTAGAATGCTTATTTTAGAAATCAGAGTATTAAAATCTTCTACTCGCTTATTATGTAATTCTAGTTGTTCTTTATAAAATGGTATAGGTTTTTTCATTAAAGTCTTTTAACTGTTTGCCATTGCGATAATTATTCCAATAATGGTAACTGCAAAAATAATAGTAAAGAATATCTTCCAGAAAGAATAAGGACGTTTTCCAGAAATAGCTCCCGATTGCCCATTGATGTAAAAATAATACTGTTTATTTTTATAACGATACGACGATATATATATAGGAAGTAGTATGTGTTTAAATGTTTCATCTGATAGATTTATATTTAAACTATGTATTCTTTGTGTATCTCCACCAATATCTCTTTTCGCCCAACGATTGGCAATTCTATATGCTTCTTCTTTAGATTCTAAGTGTCCGTTATTAAGAGAAATCGTGTATTTTTCTGTAATGAATCCAGCTAAATATTTAGAATCAAAAGTTTCTAAATGTCGAAGGTTCCAATTGTATACTTTATAAGGAATTTTGTTTTTATGTTGGCTAGAAGCATTAATTAAAGTATCATCAATAAAACCGCTAATATCTCCAGAAGCATAAGACCAATCTGTTTTTTGAACTCTTCTAGTTTTGGTAACTCGTTCACCATTTTCGTAAGCAGTATATCTTTCATCCTCATAGTAATAATCGCCTCTTTGTCCAGTGTACTTTCCGTAAAGCTGTGCATCAAATGTCCAAAAAGGAAGATATAAACCTTTTAATCTATGTGGCTCTAAAGAAGTTTTTTTCAAAATATTTGGAGCAAACCAAAGACTTTTAATCCATTTTTGAAAAATAGTTACCGATTTCTCGTTTGTAAATTGAAAAGGCAGAATAGCTCCAGGTAAAATCCAATCTTCTTCATAAGAATCTTCTGTGATTAATGGTTCTGAACAATAAACACAATGTAAAGATTTATAATTTTCTTCAACATGTTGATTGGCTCCACATGATTTACAATTTAATAAGCTTATTTTTTCAGTATGAGACAAAGAGCCCATCTGTTCTAAATAAGGATATAATTCTAATTCCTGAAACTCTGATATAGCTTCAGAAATTACTTCTTCATGTCCACAATAATCGCATTTTATATGATTAGTTCCAGGATTATAATTTAAAGAGGCACCACAGTTTACACAAGCTTTCTTATGTTCTGTTTGCTGTATTGTCTCCTGATGTTCTGAGTGATCAGTCATTAAAAATTAATAAAGTTTGGTTTTCTTATGCGTTTGGTAATGGTGGAGGTGTAGAATTTAATAAACTTTTTAAATTTGGTATAGTTTGAAGCATCGACCAATTAGCCATTCCTTGAGTCCAAACTAAAGTTTCTGGTCCAATAGTATTATTTGCAATTAAACTTGCTAAAGTAGCTTTAGAAACAGGTCCTATTTGTTGATTGTTTACAGCATAAAAGTAACTTTGGTTGTTACTAGGAATTGGAGGAGGAGTAGACGAATTATTAGAGTTTGATTTATTAGAGAATACATTACCCATTTGTTGAGCCATAGCAAATCCCATTCCCATTCCCATTCCTTCACTAGCTGTTGAAGTATTGTTTGCAGCTTGTTCGATAGCTTTGGCTGCTTTAAATTTAGTAAGCTGGTCTAAATCGATTTTATTTAGCCTACTATATTCAAAAATTTCTTTCTTTAAATTTTCTGGCATAGAAATGTTTTCAATAAAAAACTTTTCTATGGATATTCCAACAGATTCAAATTCTGGTTGAAGAACTTTTAAACATGTTTCAGATAACTCAGTAGTATTAGCAGCATACATTTCTATTGGTAAATTAGCTTCTCCAATAGTATCTGTAAATCGGGTAGAAATTAAACTTTTTAAATGTTCGTTTATTTCGAAAGTGGTAAAATCATTATCTGTACCAACGATGTTTTTTATGAACTTACCGGCATCAAGTATTTTAAAAGTATAAGTACCAAATGCTCTAATCTCAACAAAACCAAATCGGTTATCATTTAGTATTATTGGATTTTTTGTTCCCCATTTTTCATCTGTAAATAACTTAGAATTTATAAAGTATACCTCTGCTTTAAATGGGCTATTAAAACCGTATTTCCAACCTTGCAAAGTAGATAATATAGGTAAATTTTCAGTGTTTAAAGTATATCTTCCAGGAAGTAAAACATCAGCGAGTTCTCCTTGATTAATAAAAACTGCAATTTGACTTTCACGAACAATTAATTGTGCATTGTTTTTTATTTCATTTCCATAACGTTCAAAACGATATGCTAATGTATCATTACTATTGTCAATCCACTCAATGATATCGATAAATTCATTGCTTAATTTCTTTCTTATTTCGTCGAAGATTCCCATTTAATTTTTTTTGATGTTATTTCACTAATATAAGTATAACTTTGGATTCAGTTGTTACAACCTAAAAACAAAAAAACTCAAGTATTACTTGAGTTTTTTTGTTTTATATAAGAAATATTTTTTATCCTTTTAAACTAGCTTTTAAGAATTCAGTATTCATACGAGCAATGTTCTCTAAAGAGATTCCTTTCGGACATTCTACTTCACATGCTCCTGTATTTGTACAGTTACCAAATCCTTCTTCATCCATTTGTTTCACCATGTTTAATACACGATCTGTAGCTTCAACTTGTCCTTGTGGTAATAAAGCAAATTGAGAAACTTTAGCAGAAACGTATAACATCGCAGAAGAATTTTTACATGTTGCAACACAAGCACCACAACCAATACAAGTAGCTGCATCGAATGCTTTATCAGCATTTTCCTTGTTAATAGGAATAGCATTTGCATCTTGTGTATTACCAGAGGTGTTAATAGAAATGAATCCACCAGCGTGCTGAACTCTATCAAAAGCAGATCTGTCAACAACTAAATCTTTAATTACCGGGAATGCTTTAGCTCTAAATGGTTCGATATAAATTGTATCACCATCTTTAAATTTACGCATATGTAATTGACAAGTTGTAACAGCCCTATCAGGTCCGTGAGCTTCACCATTAATATATAGAGAACACATACCACAAATTCCCTCACGACAATCATGATCGAAAGCAACAGGCTCATCACCTGTTTCGATTAATTGTGTATTCAAAACATCTAACATTTCAAGGAAAGACATATCTGGGGATACATCGCTGATATTATAATCAACCATTTTTCCTTTATCGTTAGCGCCTTTTTGACGCCAAATTTTTAACGTTAACTTCATAATTCTTTCCTTATTTGTATGAACGTTGTTTTAATTCAATATCGTTAAATTCCAAATCTTCTTTGTGTAAAACAGCATCTTTAGGCTCACCTTTGTATTCCCAAGCAGCTACATAAGCAAATTCTTTATCGTTACGTAAAGCTTCACCTTTCTGAGGTCCATCTAATTCAACAGATTCTTCACGGAAGTGACCTCCACAAGATTCTGTTCTGTTTAAAGCATCTTTAGCAAATAACTCTCCTAATTCTAGGAAATCTGCTACACGTCCAGCTTTTGCTAATTCTTCGTTAAATTCATTAGCTTCACCAGGAACTCTAACATCATTATAGAATTCAGCTCTTAAAGCTGAAATCTCTTCGATAGCTTCTTTTAAACCTTGTTCGTTACGAGACATTCCTACTTTATTCCACATAATTTTTCCTAAACGTTTGTGGAAATAGTCAACAGATTTTGTTCCGTTGTTGTTTACTAGTTTATCAATTGTGGTACGAACACTCTTTTCAGCTTCATCGAACTCAGGAGTTTCTGTAGAAATTGGTCCTGTACGAATATCATCAGCTAAATAATCACCAATTGTATATGGTAATACGAAGTATCCATCAGCTAAACCTTGCATTAATGCAGAAGCACCTAAACGGTTAGCTCCGTGATCAGAGAAGTTGGCTTCTCCAATTGCATATAAACCAGGTACAGTTGTCATCAAGTTATAGTCTACCCAAATTCCACCCATCGTATAGTGAACTGCAGGGTAAATCATCATTGGAGTTTCATATGGATTTTCATCAACAATCTTCTCATACATTTGGAATAAGTTTCCGTACTTATTCTTTACAACTTCTTGACCTAATTTTTTAACTAAAGCAGCATCGTTTGTATCTAAACCTTTAATTGTAGCTTGCTCTTTTCCATAACGATCAATAGCAGAAGCAAAATCTAAATAAACAGCTTCTCCTGTTGAATTAACTCCAAAACCAGCATCACAACGTTCTTTAGCTGCACGAGAAGCAACATCACGAGGTACTAAGTTACCGAATGCAGGATAACGACGCTCTAAATAATAATCTCTATCTTCCTCTGCTATTTCAGTAGGTTTAAGTTTCCCTTCTCTAATAGCTAGAGTATCTTCTATTTTCTTTGGTACCCAAATTCGACCATCATTACGTAATGATTCAGACATTAACGTTAATTTTGATTGATGATCTCCTGATACTGGAATACAAGTTGGGTGAATTTGTGTGTAACAAGGGTTTGCAAAATAAGCTCCTTTTTTGTGAGCTTTCCATGCTGCCGTTACATTACTTCCCATTGCATTAGTAGATAAGAAGAATACGTTTCCATAACCTCCAGTTCCTAATACAACAGCATGAGCAGAGTGACGCTCAATTTCTCCAGTAATTAAGTTACGAGCAATAATACCACGAGCTTTTCCGTCAACTATTACAACGTCTAACATTTCGTGACGGTTGTACATTTTGATTTTTCCACGACCGATTTGACGGTTCATTGCAGAATATGCTCCTAATAATAATTGTTGTCCAGTTTGTCCTTTTGCGTAGAAAGTTCTAGATACCAATACTCCTCCGAAAGAACGATTATCTAATAATCCACCATAATCACGAGCAAAAGGTACACCTTGAGCTACACATTGGTCGATAATATTTGCAGATACCTCAGCTAAACGATAAACGTTTGCTTCACGAGAACGGTAATCACCACCTTTTACAGTATCGTAAAATAATCTGTAGGTAGAATCTCCATCTCCTTGGTAGTTTTTTGCAGCGTTAATTCCTCCCTGTGCAGCAATAGAGTGAGCACGACGCGGAGAATCTTGAAAACAAAACGCTTTTACGTTATATCCTAACTCAGCTAAAGTTGCAGCAGCAGAACCACCAGCTAAACCTGTACCTACTACAATTACGTCAATTAAACGTTTATTCGCAGGGTTAACTAAGTTGATTTTATTTTTATGATTAGTCCATTTATCAGCAATAGGACCTTTTGGTGTTTTTGAATCTAAAGTTGCCATACTTTAATTGTATTAGTGGTGATTGAAATGGTGAAATAAAGCAATAATGATATATCCTAATGGAATACCAATTGCATAAACTTTACTAAATGATTTCAATCCTTTAGTATATTTATTATTTGCTCCTACTGATTGAAAAGCAGAATTGAATCCGTGTAATAAGTGTAAAGCTAAAAACACAAATGAAAGTACATATACACCCACTCTAATAGGATTTTCAAACATGTGTACTACATGTGTATAAAAATCTTTACCAACTTGACTTTTACCATCTATATATTTTTCAACCATTTCAGGAACCCAAAAATCATTTAAATGAAATACTACAAATCCTAGAATTGCTAAACCACTCCAAATCATATTTCTACTCATCCAGGTAGAGTTAGCTGCTCCATTATTTTTAGCATATTTTACTGTACGAGCATTTTTATTTTTAATTTCAAGAACAAATCCCATTACAAAGTGAAATACTACACCAAACATTAAAACAGGTTGTAATAAATATTGAACTGCCCAGAAATTACCCATAAAATACGAAGCTTGATTGAATGCTTTAGGGCTAAAAACCGATAAAATGTTAATTGCAAAATGTTGTAGTAAGAAAACCATTAGGAAGAGTGCCGAAAGTGCCATAGCAAACTTCCTTCCTATAGAAGATTTTAATAATCCGCTCATTATTTTTAATTGTTGAATGAAATAATTACAAGCAAAGTTAAGACCTAAGCACTGTTTGTACAAGGATTAAATATTCTTTTGTTTTATATTTAGAATGGGTTTAAATAAAAGATACGATAAGTTTCATGAAATTATGCAGTTTTTTTTCTTTGTAGAATCATTTTCTTTTGTTGTTAAATGTTTAATAATTCGTAATAATTGTTGAATGTTTTTAACATGAGGAAAATAACCGCAGAGATTCATTAATTGACTAAATTACCATTTAATTTTTGTTGTTTGCTTGTTCTTGAAGTAAAGCTATTTGAGTTTCTAAATCATGTAGTCGATCATAAACATCTACTGGTTCTGGCATTTGTTTAGATGCATACATTGTAACATACCAAACTTCCATAATTTCATCAACATTTATAGTGTAAGTAGGATAATTTCCTGTTTTATTATCACTCTTTAATATTAGTTTGCCTCTTTCTAATATTCTATTGATTACACGTTTTAAAACAATTCCATCATTTTTACTTACAATTACATAAACTCTTCCGTCTTTTATATCTTGTAAATCTTCAACATATTGTCCAAATACTAAATCACCATCAAAAAAAGTTCGAACCATTGAATTGCCTTGAACTTCAAAACATCGGAAAGATCCATGACGCAAGTGAGGCATATGAAAAGAAGGTAGGTTTTGAATATATTCAGAATCACCATAGCCATTTAAATAACCAGCGCGAGCCTGTGTGGGAACAAAAACGATATTTTCGTCTCCAGAAGAATTAGTGGCTACAACTTTTGGAGTTCCACTGTAATTACTATTTGGAACATCATCATATAGCATAATATCACTCTTACCAAATAAATAATCAGGGTTAATATTAAACTCATTGATGATTGATGTTAACACATCATAACCAGGTTTGGTTTTTTTACGACTACCATCTGGTTGCGGACGGCCATTTACAATACTATCAACCGTTGTTCCTGTTACACCAATTCTTTTAGAGAATGACAAATTATTTAATTTGTGAAAATCCCTTATCTCTGCTATTTTTTTTGAAATGTCCATCCTCATCATTTTTAACATTTTATGTAAAATGTTTGTTTTTTGTACAAATATAGTAAAATATAAACATATGTGTGAAAACTAAAAATGTAAATGACTTTTAAAAAGTTTGTATACTGAATTATACAATAGATTTACTTACAAGAATAAGAATAGAAGAATGAAATTTACATCCAAAGAAAAAGACTTAATTCCTAGAGAGTTGATCGAATTAGAAAAATTGTATTCAATAAAATTGCCTAAAAGTTATAAGGAGTTTATGATTAAAAATAATGGTATGAGACCATTAAGAGAATATTTTTTTAAGCCAGAAATTTGGGATAACGATATAGAGTTTTTTAATGTTTTTTCAATTAAATATGGTTCAACCACTTTTGAAAAATACAATATAAATGTAGATTTAGATGATTACCCTGAGGGAAAGGTTACTATTGGAAGATCAAGAACAGGGTATTTTTCAATATCAGTGAGAAAAAGAGATTTTGGTAATGTTTATGTTTACTATTCAGATGGAGAAATACATAAACTAGCAAATTCATTTGTTGAGTTTTTAAATGGGTTTAGAGCTGTGTCTTCTTAAAAACAAATGTCTATGAGTCCAGAGGTAAAAAATGTATTAGAAAGTTTAGTAGATATTAAAAAGAGAAATGAAATATTAGAGAATGCATATGAAAACATGGAAATTAAAGATGTTTTTAATGTGATTGAGAGGATTCTATTTTGGAATAGAGCAGTTTTTAGTGATGAAGGAGATTACGATCAATATTTTGAGAATGAATATATATTATTGGGTAAACAAATAGAAAGAACATCAGAAGTTTTTAAGTATGCACCTGAACTGAGTAAAGTGTTTTCATTTCAAAGAGATAGAGTGAAATACAATGATGAATTAGAAAAAGAAGAGATAAATGAAATAAGAGAGTATATATATAACAGAAGAAGAGTAAAAAGGTTTATTTTTCCTCCTAAAATTAGAAAGCCAAAGTAAAATTTAGGTTCATAGATGTTTAAATTAGGGAAGAATAAAAATTAGTGAAATGAAAACAGAAATTAAAAAAATTATAGATGAGATTATTTACTTGAGAAGTAATTGGAGATCACAAAATTTTGACGATTTATTATTATTAAGAAAAGTTATTAGTGATTTAGGGGCAAAAGAGGTTTACTTTAGCGTAGGTCCATTGTTGTCATGGTTATCAAGAGCGGATATTTTAGATGAATATGAAGTTGATAAAGATTATAATGCTACAAACAACTACTATTTAACAAAATTTAAAGGGATTAATGGTAAACTTCACGATAGAACTAGTAAGTTTTATAATAATTGTTCTGAAATTCAACTTTTTTTAGATTTACACGAGGATAAGGTTTCTTTTAATAAAGAATTGACGGAAGATGATAAGAAAGAAATTATTGATTATGTAAAAGAGAATAGAAGTGAAAGAGCTCATTATAGAATAAGGATATAGTAAAGTTTTTTACTTAAGGTTTTGTGATATTCTAAATAATTAAAAATTATAAGCAATGAATATATCAGATATAAATTTAGATTTTCTATATCTAAATAAAGGAGCGGTTTTAGGTGGTAAAGATCCTTTTTGGGAAAAGTGGCGAGGAGAAAGGTATAATTTTTTTGATTTCTTAAGTAAAGAACCTTTAGTAAAGGTTATAGATTTAACTGTACATATTTTTAAAAATAAATATCCCAGGGTTTATTTTGCTTTTGCAGATATAAATATAAGTTTAAAGGATGTTATATATGTAAAAGATAAATCTGGTTATAATGTTTTAGGTGAAAGATTTATTGAAAGAGATGATTTAAAAAGTGTCAAAAAAAAATATGGAAAAATAACAGAGTATGAGAGTTCTATTTTAGAAGGAATAGGGTATGAATTTAAAGAACCAATATTAAATTTAGAAGAAATTATAGATAAACAATTAGAAGGGAAAAAGTATAAAAAGAGAAGAGAAGAAATGGAAGTTGTTTATGAGGTAATTGATAGTCCTATACTTCGTTTAGTTATTACGTCTACTACATTTCTTTTAGAAGTAAATAGAGATAAATGGGAGTTTAGAGCGCCTTAATAATTGAAAGATAAAAACATAACTTTATGTTAATAGTTTAGATTGTTGTCAAGGATAAGTAATCAGCAATATCACAAAAAAACAAATCCCGAAATTATGTTTCGGGATTTTTATTACGTTAAAATTAAACATTTTACAAAAAAAACAGTAAAAAGTTTGTGTAAACTAAAAAAAGGTTGTATATTTGTTCTCGTAATCGTCAGTTGGCATACAGTCGCAAATCGAGCTATTTTGTATGAATTCCAAACGGTACTTTTTTTGAGGTTTTAACTTGAGTTTCTTCATTTTTTTAAAATCTCTTCAACATTAATTCCAACATATTTTTTGAAGCTTTTATAGTAAAGCGCTTATCATTTGAATCATGATGCTATAAAACTGCAATCTATTCACCTGTTTTGGGTGTATATGTTTGTGAATTAATAGAAGAGGACAGAAACATTTTGTGAAAGAATCAAATTAGAATCTTTCATGGGGGAAAGCAGAAAAACCATGTAAAAAAACAGAGTAAGCCTATTTTAAAAACCATCCTATTTATTATGCCAAATTTAGTACCAGAATTAAACAGTTTAGATTTCAACGTGTATATCGGAGGTCCGTTACAAGCGGCAATCCAAGCCCAAACAGAAGCTTCTATGGCTACTGTAGATTTCATCGAGAGAGTAGGGTTTGAAAATGATGGTGATCCAGCAAGTGTAGACAATTTACGTTATGTCGATTTCAAGTACAAAAAGTCTACAGCGAACCCACATTTTGGAAAAACTGCTATCGAACTTGCTGATGAAGGTTTACCAGCCGACACAGATACAGACAATCAGTTTCTTGAAAGTAACGTGGCAATCAAGGTTCCGTTTTTAACAATGTTAACAATCCCATCTTTACGTATTGATGAAGTAAATGTTGATTTTAACGCACGTTTAAGTTCTGTTGAAACTAGAAGTATCGATACAAAGTTTGCTTTAGATGCTAAACTAGGTTTAAAATTCAAGTTCATCAAATTTAAAGCTTCAGCTTCTTACAGAAGAAACACAACTCAAGGAACTAAAGTTGATAAAACATACAACTTAGGTGTTAGAGTTAGAGCTGTAAATGAAGAATTACCAGAAGGATTAAATAGAATTTTAGGTATGTTAGAAGATAGTATTGCTACTATAGCTTAATAACTTATTTGAATTAACCTAACCTCGAAGGTCATTCATTTTGAATGGCCTTCCTTTTAAAAACTTAAAACAAAATAATGGTAAAACTTAATGAATATTTAGGGAGTATTGCTTCGAGTATTGCAGAAGCAAGATTAGTTTCTGATTTGAAATCGTTAGAAGTTGCAGAGCAATTTTCTAAACATGAATTGTTAAAACATTTTTCTGTACCACGTTTTAAGGCAGAAAATATAGAGTTAACAATTCCAGTAGCAATTGCTGAAACAGGTCAAGATGACACAACTACAACATATGTTGCAAGTGTAGAAAATAAGGTTGGTCTTAGAAATGCAACAATTAAAGTTTTACAAGATCGCTTGCCTTATGCAAAAAATGTTGTTGGCGATACAAAAGGAGATATTATCAGTAAAGAGGATGTTGCAACATTTTCACAAGATATAAAACCTGTGGAAGAGATTGTACCTTTTGATGAAGTTCAACTTCCTAGAGAAGAATCTTTGGCTCCTCCTATTAAAGATGATTTTCCAGATCATAAAATTGCAGAATTAGAGAATTCGATTAATCAAGAAATTGTAAAACTTGATACGAATTTAAAATTAGGTTTAAGTACCGAAAAAGAGTTAAGTGCATATGCAGAAAGAGCAGTTAGAGCATTTACAAAAGTGTATCCAATTCCTCCATATGTTAGAGTAGATTTAATAGGAACTCAAAATGTTGTTAGTCAAAATGTAAAAAGTTATGTAAAATCTGCACCAGTAACCGATGATTCAGCTGCTAAAGCTGGGCCTAGAGTAATTGTAGAAGGACACAAATTAAGAGAATTACCACCAGAGAATATTGTTCAAATTAAAATGACTTTAAAAGAAGAAAGTTTAGAATGGTATGCGTCTGAAAATGAAGAAGGAAACGTAAGTAATAAATTATTGCCTGAATAATAATGAGAAAATCAATTCTTAATACTTTAAATAGTCTAGAAACTCAGCTTTCTAAAATACATCCAATTGTAGATTTACTTGAGAAAAAGAGTAATTCAAGCGCTAAAGAATTACGAGATTGGTTAGCAGAAACAGAAGAATTGTTTCAGCAGAGTAACTTGGCAGAAGCTTCAATGTTTGCTGTGAAAAGAGGAGAATTATCTACATATCATCCAGATAGTAGTCAGCATAAAAGAAAACAATTGTTACAATTTTGTTCTGGTCTTTTAACTGATGCTCAAGGAGATTTATGGAAGGTATATGCAAGATTAACAGATACAATTGAAAAAGCAAAAGTTTCTGTTAAACAATTGTTGGGAGTTATTTATCAAACCAAACAATTCAAATATGATCCCGATACAGATTTTACACAATTTATTCAAGAAGTGTGGCAATTTTGTACAATGCACGAACAATTAAGAGGAATAACTGCTCAAATTCAATCTTTAGTGAACAAAACAGATGTTTTACTTTTAATTGCTGAAGAAATAGAAATAGAAAACCTATAATTTATAAAGGTTAAAAAACAGTAATATCACAAAAAAAAGAAGCTCAATAATTATTATTGGGCTTTTGTTTTTATTACATATAACATTTTACACAAATAAATTGTATTTTGTTTGTATGTTTGTGTAATATGTTATATATTTGTATTGCTATTAATTAGTGTTGTTTTAATAATGAATCTTTTTATGTTATGTAGAAACATAAAGTTAGGTTAAACCACAATCTGGTAAAGAGAAAAATAAGAACCTTTAACTTTTTATGTTCTGTCTGCTAACGCTTTTATTAAAAAAAATTATATGAATAAATTAATATCAGTGGCGTTATCGCAATATGGAGTTAAAGAAGTAAAAGGGGCAAAAGATCATCCTCAAATACTTAATTATTTTAAAACTATGGGTTTCGATATAACAAATTATAGTGATGAAACAGCATGGTGTAGTGCTTTTGCTAATTGGGTTGCAAAAGAAGCAGGATATGAAAAGTCAAATAAATTGAATGCAAGAAGTTGGTTGTCTGTAGGAACATCTACAAGTACACCAAAGCAAGGAGATGTAGTTGTATTGTGGAGAGAAGATCCGAGTAGTTGGAAAGGGCATGTAGGTTTTTTGGTAAAAGAATCAAAACGCTATGTGTATTTGTTAGGAGGAAATCAAGGAAATAGTGTGAGTATAAAAGCCTATCCCAAAAATAGAATATTAGATTACCGTGTTTTGAAAAAAACCGCATAAATAAATCATGTAAAAAGAGAAAGAAGAATGAGAAGTTAACCGCTAAATTTATTTTAGCGGTTCTTTTTTTTGTGTAATTTAAAAGGAATTCTTGTTAGTAATTTTCATTTTTACGACCAATTTGTAAATTTGGTTTATGGCAATTCAAGATATTAAAACCTACACTTTTCAAGATGTTTTTTCACTACAACTAGTAGACTTCGAAAAAGCTTGTGTTGTAAATAAACCTACCCAAATAAACGAATACAAAATTTTTTGGATTAAAGAAGGGAAAGGAACGTATAATATTGATTTTAAAAGTTATTCTTTTGATGGAACTGTTTTGTTTTTCCTGTCTCCTGGTCAAGTATTTACTGTTGATTCTGAAAGAATAAAAGAAGCTTATCAATTAAGCTTTACTAGAGATTTTTATTGTATTCAAACTCACGATACAGAGATTGCTTGTAATGGTGTTTTATTTAATAATGTATATGAGACTCCGTTTGTAACTCCTTCAGAAAGGGATATTAAAAAACTAAATTTCATTTTAGATAATTTAGTTGAAGAATTTGAATTAGCCGAAACAGCGCAATATGATATGTTGCAGTCTTTTTTAAAACAGTTTATTATTTATTCTGTTCGAATGAAAAAAGAACAATCTATAGTTAAAGACGATACAGAAACTAAATAATTTAAAGATTTTAGTTTACTTGTTGAACAAAATTTTAGAAAACTTCATAGTGTTACAGATTACGCAAATCGATTAGGAATTTCCCCAAAGTCGTTAACTAAGCATTTTCAAAAAATAGGAGCAGAGACCCCAAGTGATTTCATTAAAAATAGAATTGTTACTGAAGCAAAACGACAACTACTATATTCTTCTGAAGCAGTAAAACATATTGCGTTCGATTTAGGGTTTAATGATCCGGCTTACTTTTCACGCTTTTTTACTAAAGCAACAGGAAATTCTCCTGCACAATTTAAGAAAACACAAAAAGTACAACTGTAAAGTATACATTTAAAAATTATAAATAGAATCCGCTTTTGAAGAAATTTCAAGGCGGATTTTTTGCTTTTTTACCCTGTTTTTCAGCTAAAAGTCCAAATGTACAAGGCATAGGAACTTTTGTCCATTTTTTAAGGTCTATTCTCGTCGCATCTTTGTACCAGAATTATTTGTTAATCCTCATTAAAGCAAAAAAAGACATGAAAGTAATAACACATCAATGCCCGAACTGTTGGGGATACCAAGAGTACGAAGAGCAAAACGAATTAAACAACAAACAAGAAAATAATAACTAATAAAAAACCTTAAAAATGAGTACAAGAATAGAAACATTAAACCCAGAAACTACAACAGGAAAATCAAAAGAATTATTTGACGCAGTTCAAAGTAAATTAGGATTTATTCCAAACTTAATTAAAGTTTTTGGTAATTCACCAGCAACATTACAGAGTTATTTATCATTAGGTGATTTAACAGCAAGCGGAAATTTTTCTAACAAGTTCAGAGAGCAATTAGCTTTAGCAATTGCAGAAGAAAATAGCTGTAACTACTGTTTATCTGCACACACTGCAATTGGAAAAATGAATGGTTTAACAGATGAGCAAACTGAAGCAAACAGACAAGGACGTTCTTCTGATGACAAAGTAACGGCAGGATTACAATTTGCACAAAGTGTAACTAGAAATAGAGGTAATGTAAGCTCTGAAGAGTTAGCAGCAGTAAAAGCAGCAGGATACAACGATAGTGATATTTTAGAAATTGTTTTAAATGTAGTTTCTAATACATTAACAAATTATGTAAACCATATTGCAGAAACTGAAATAGATTTCCCAGCAGTAGAAGCAGGAAAATTCACAGTAAATTCATAATAAAAAAGTAAATAAAAATTTTAAATCCCAAAACAATAAATTAATTAAACATGAAAAAAGTAATAGCAATTTTAGTAGTAGTATTAGGTGCAGTAATGAATGTTAATGCACAAGAAGTAAAGACTGTATCTTTAGAACAAACTAAAGGTGAGTTTACTCAAAAGTCAGTAACATTATCTGAAGGAACTTATATCTTCGAAATCGCTAATAGTAATGTTGGTAAAGATGTTGGGTTTGTTTTAGCTCCAAAAGGAAAAACAGATCAAGCAAATCACATTAAAGAAGCTTATGTTACTTCATTAGCAAAAAACAATACAAAATCTACTTCTAAAAAAGTAAAACTTAAAAAAGGAGAATACGTTTATTTCTGTCCATTAAACCCAACTCCGCAATATACATTGATTGTAAAATAGATATAGATTGTTAATTTTAAAAAAGCTCGGTAAACATTTTACCGAGCTTTTTTTATTTTTATAATTTACCTCCATCGAGTTCATCTTGCCATTTTAGTAATTCTTCCCATTTACCTTCATAAGCAAGTTTAGCTTGTTGTGGCCAAGTGTCTGGTTTATGAATTCGATAACGATCTCCACCACTATTTAATACTTCTTGACATTTTTCAATAGGAGTTTCGCTTAAAGCTTTCCAAGTTTTAATATCAAAATTTTGGAATAACCCTTCTATTTTAGGCCCAATTCCTTCTACAATTTTTAAATCATCTTGTTTAATTTTTTTTCCAAATACAGCTTTTGCAGCATCAGCATTAAATGGAATTAAATTTAAACTAGCATTATTACTTTTAGCTTTGTCTAAATCACTCTGTAAAGAAGCTTTTGCTTTAGTACAAGCTTCTAGTTCAGTTTCTAAGCTAGAAATTTTATCTTTTAATTCTGAATTATCATTTGTGCTTCCTGTTAAAGATGCCACAGCACCTAAATTAGTACTTGCTTCTCTGGCTAATTTTAAATCTGAACTTAATCCAGCTTTACTTTCTCTACAAGCATCTAAATCGTTTTGTAAAGCTATTTTAGATTTATTACAGGCTTCTAAATTAGTTTCAAGTTGAGAAATTTTATTTCTTAATTCAAGGATTATAGAATCATCATTGTTGCTATTATCATCTGATCTTCTAAAAAGTCTACCTAATAAATAGCCTAATAAAGCACATAAAAGACCTACTATAATAGGAATGTATATACATGGACTCATAATTTTCTTATTTATTTAATTGTTATTATTGTTCTTCTGTTTTTTGCTCTTCCTTCAGGAGTATTATTGTCTGCTATTGGTTCTGCTTCACCTTTAGAGGTGGCAATAATTTTATTTTCGGGTATAGCAGCATTTTTAATAAGATACTTTTTAACTGAATCTGCTCTATTTTGACCCAAAGCTAAGTTATTAGTCACATCTCCAGTATTATCTGTATGACCAGTTATTATGCAAGTAGCGCCATCTACTTTGTCTAAATATTTGGCAATGTCAGCAATTTCTTGTCTTTGTTCCGCGTTGAGGTTAATTTCAAATTGCCCAGATTTAAAGTGTAATTCTATTGCATGAGCTTTAATATATTCAGCAAGCTTATCCATTTCTTCAGGGTCGTCTTTTAATTCTGAAATAGAAAAAGCTAAAGGTCCATGATAAACATGTAAAGAATCTGCAACCATATCTTCTTTTAATTCACCAAAAGTGTTCATTACCTTTGATGGAACACCTTTTGTGTTTAAAAAATTCTTGATAGAATTTGCTCTTGCTAAACCTAGATTAGGGTAAGCAGATTTGTTTTCTTCATCTTGAGTATAATATCCAGTGATCGATAATGATTTGTTATTATTTGTAGATAAAAAATCTTTAAGTTTATCGATCTCTACATCTAAATTAGAAGAAATAGGTGTTAAAAAGCTGAGGTTAGAAGCTTCAAAATTAAAATTATCATTAGCATTTAAGGAAAAATTTCCATTAGCATCTTTAACTGTAAAAGGATACAAAGTAGGGTTTTTGTATACTTTTTTTGGTGTTGTATTTTTATTAGTCACAACATTTTCATTATGACTTTCTGAACTACAACACAAAATATAGCTAAAGTAAGTTCCAATAATAATGGTAAGTAAAATACCTAGAAGATACATTAATCTTTTACCCATGATTTTTGTTTTAGGTTACTGATTGTGAATTTATTATTATTTTTTGAAAATTTTAACATTACTGATTATAAAGCTGTTGTTTTTTAGTGTTTTTAATGAAAAAAGTCATAAAACATGACTTTTTTGTAAATGTTAAAGAAATATTATTAAAGTTATTGTTTTGTTAATTAGTGAATTACAGTGAAACACTTTTGAATCGTTAGCGTCTTTTAACTGAACAACCACTAATTAATATTGTATCATGAGAAAAATCATCTTAACCATCGCTTTAGCTTTTGGAGCTTACACAACAACTGTTAACGCTACAGAATTACCAGCAAATGAAAATGCTGCTTTTTTAAATTATGAAGACGTAACAACATTTTGTAAATTAATTAAAGAAGGTAATTATGAAGCTGTTGAAGCTATGATAAATAGCGGAGAAGACATTAATAAGAAATCTACAGGATTAACACCATTAATGTTTGCGGCACGTTACAACAGAGCTAAAATCGCAAAATTATTAATAGAAAAAGGAGCGAAGTTAAAAGCAAAATCGAATAGAGGATTAACAGCTTTAAAATGGGCAGAATTAGCAAAAGCTAATGAAACCATGAAAGTTATTGAAAAAGCAACGAAGAAATAAAAAATAAGACTTCATTTGTAAATTGTTTGAATTAAAAAAAGACCGACAAATTTGTCGGTCTTTTATTTTATATAGAATAAAAAAATCTTATTCATCAGCTTCAGCAGCAGCTTTAGCAGCATTACGAGACATACGTACTTGAGCAACCACAGTGTTATCTGGGTGTAAGAAAGTAAAGTTCTCATTTGCTAATTCAGTAATATAAAGTTTATTACCGATTTCTAATTCAGTAATATCAGCTTCAATAAAGTCTGGTAAGTTAGCTGGTAAAGCTTTAACTTTTACTTTACGCATGTTGTGACGTAAAGCACCACCAACCATAACACCTTTAGAACTACCTACTAATTTAACAGGAATTTCCATAGTTACTGGCCTATCTTCGAATAATTGATAGAAATCAATGTGTAAGATTTTGTCAGTTACAGGGTGAAACTGAATGTCTTGTAAAACAGCTGCGTAAGTTTTACCGTCTAGTTCAATCGAAGCAGTATATACGTTTGGAGTGTATACTAAACTTTTGAACGCTTTTTCTTCTGCTGAAAAGTGAACAGGCTTATCTCCTCCGTATAATACGCAAGGAACCTTTCCAGCATTACGTAGGGCTTTAGTTGCTTTTTTACCCACGCTTTCTCTTTGAGATCCGTTGATTGTAATCGATTGCATTACTTATATTTATTTTAAAAATTTACATTAAAAACTTATCGCTAATTGACGTATTTTCTTGCACTTTGTGCATAACATCAGCGAATAAGGGCGCGCAAGATACAACTTTTATTTTAGAAATATCCTTTTTTAAAGGAATTGTATCTGAGACAATTAACTCTGTTAATTTAGAGTTTTGAATTTTCTCATAAGCATCACCAGAAAGTATTGGGTGCGTACAAATTGCTCTTACAGATTTTGCACCTCTTTCTACCATTAAATCGGCAGCTCTAGTTAATGTTCCTCCAGTATCGATCATGTCATCAACTAGAATTACATTTTTACCTTCTACTTCACCAATTAATTCCATGTGCTCAATTACGTTAGCTTTTTTTCTTTGTTTGTAACAGATTACAACATCACTAGCTAAGTATTTAGAATATGCATAAGCTCTTTTAGAACCTCCCATATCTGGAGAAGCTATAGTTACATTTTCAAGTTGTAAACTTTCAATGTATTCCATGAAGATTGTAGAAGCATATAAGTGATCTACTGGTTTTTCGAAGAAACCTTGGATTTGATCTGCGTGTAAATCCATTGTCATAATACGAGTTGCTCCAGCAGCTTGTAAAAGATTAGCAACTAATTTTGCACCGATTGCTACTCTAGGCTTATCTTTTCTATCTTGTCTTGCCCATCCGAAGTAAGGCATAACAGCAGTAATATGTCTTGCAGATGCACGTTTTGCAGCATCTAACATTAACAGCATTTCCATTAAATTATCAGCAGTAGGGAAAGTAGATCCAATAATGAAAACTCTTCTTCCACGTACTGACTCTTCAAAAGCAGGTTGAAATTCACCATCGCTAAAAGGTGTAATTTTAACATTACCTAGCTCTTCGCCATATTCTTTTGCTATTTTTTTTGCTAGCTCCATACTTTGTCTGCATGCAAACAATTTAGGAGTAAGTTGACTATAAGACATTTATCAGTTGTGTTTATTGTTGTGTTTGCGCAAAAGTAAAATTATTTTGAACAGTAATAAAGAGATTTAAATGAATTCAGTAAAAAATATTTAGATTTGCAGTCTATTATTGCCAAAGTGGTGGAATTGGTAGACACGTCGGATTCAAAATCCGATGCTCATTAGAGCGTGTTGGTTCGAGCCCCACCTTTGGTACAATAAATCAATTACTTAATTGTTTTTTTCAGTCTTTGCTATTTGCCTTTGTTTAAGGCTTTCTCTATTTTTACAGGTACTTTTTTAGGTACTTTTTCAATTCTCAAATTTAGTTTTTTAATTTCAAATAACTAGTAAATTAACTATCTCCTTCTACTTCTTTTTATATCTACTATGTTGTATATACCATTCAAGTCTTGTATATACACATCCTGATTTTCATAATAGGGATTTAGGCTATGTAAAACCAATTTTCCTGTCTCCACTTCATGCTCTATAATTCTTTTTACCAGTATCCCTTCTGTTTTATGAACTATTATGAAGTCCCATTTATTAATATGCAATTTACTAGACCAATATTCTTTTCTTACTTCTCTTCCTAAGAGTAAATCGCCTTCTAAAATACTTTCTCTAGGATTGTCACATTCCATACTATCACCAACTACTTCAAAAGTTAAGTAGTTTCCTTTATACTCTCTGTCTACTTCCCACGGAATTTTTGGTAGTTCATCAATATATTCATCATCTTCCCAACCCGATAAAAACCCTGCTCTGGCTCTTTTATTTATAAGTGGCACTAGCTTAAACCTTTCATATTCTACCCAAACCGCATCACTTTTTTCAGATACCTTGTCTTGTTTTAGCATATTTCCCTCTCCTTTTAAAAGCCACAAGAAGTTTATATCATCATAAATATCAAGAATTATTGAAATATAAGTATCGGAAACAGATCTTGTAAGTTTATTGGTATCTAAAAAACCTCTTTTTATCGATGTTGTATCATAAAATTCTTTCTTACTAATACTTTTGTAGTCAAGGTATTGTAATAATCTGTGTTTGAAAGTAGCGACATTCATCGTTGTTTATTTGTTTTTAAGCGACAAATATCGTTATATTTGCAGCGTAATTCTGTCAAATATACAATAAAATTTAATTTTTAACGACGTTTGACGTTTGAATCGCTATGGAAAAGAATAACTTAACATTAACAATGCAGCATTTTGGGCAACTTTCTCCAGATGAGAGAGCGTTGTTTTTGTCGGTTATATCTAGTGAAAAAGTTGAAGTTAAAAAAGAAGAGAAAAAGAAAGCTAAAAATCATCCTTACAATGAGGAATATTTTTATCAACTATTAAAAAAAAATCACAATCAAGAAGTGAGACAACGATTAAAGAAAATAAAAAATAAGAAGAAAAAAGTTTACAGTACCACAGGATAAGTACTACTTATCTAACAACAGGCAACCCACAATCGAATTGTGGGTTTGCTTATCCAACCACAAGAGAATCTCCCCCCGCAATTACTAGTTATAATACATTAACTAATTATTACAATTTTACTACTTGACAAATAAAGAGCAAAAAAAACCTAGTCAGCTACCTGACTAGGAAAATTGCTATGAAAAAGAAAAATTGACTATCCGTCGATAGTCATTTAAGTATAACGAAGTTATGAAAAAAATGCAGGAGAACGAAATTGATTCAACTATATTAACAACAGTAGGATGTTATAATACTAAAGTCCAAACAAATCTCGCTAAAAACAAACCTGATACTATTACTAAGTGTGCCATTAAAATATTTAAAGACAATGCACAACGTAATAAGTATAATGATTTACAGTATAATAAAGCTGTTGAAGAGTTTAACACACTACTTGGTTTATTACTATTAAAAAAAGGCGCAGAGAAAACGCAAAAAAACGCAATAGTTTATAATTATATCAATTTTCCATATCTCGATAAAAATGGAATGAAAAACGCAATGGACAAGTATCGCCAGTATGTGCATAACTACAACATTAAAGTTGCGAAAGCTAATAAGGGAATTGTTAAGTACAATAAAAGTATTGTGTGTCCTCAAACAATATCATCAGATGATTTAAAAAGAATTGAAACTGTAAAGAATAATTCTAAAGGTTTGTTTACTTCTGATTACAACAAAGCTGTTGAAAAGATTAACACAGAGCTAAAAGTAAACTATTTACCAAAGAAGCGTATTCAAACAATTAAGTATGCTACCGAAATCGTTTTTAATGTTTTGGTAGGTTTTTACATTGCGCAGTTAAAAGAGCGCAATACCTATTTAAAAGCTATTAATAAATCTACATGTGTTTATAAAAATGCTTTACCAAAGTTAAAAATAGATAATCGCAAATTAGCTACACATACCATTGCAGGAATACCAAGACTAAGTTTTTGTAAAAGAACAGCACAAAATCATATTAAACGTTTACGAGAAGCAGGTATTTTAATTAATTACAAGTATGTAAACCAAAACAAGCCAATTTCGGTGAATTTTAACCCTGGCATTGTTGAAATTTTAGATGGAAATCCACCAAAGAAACAAATCTCACGAAATGAATTAGTTAATCTAACAAGTGAGAAAAAGTTACCTTATAATAATGATACTACTAGAACTTTTATAAAAGAAAAAGAAATAAAAGACTATGAAAATTTCATAGTTGAGAATAATTCTTATTCTGAAATGGATAAGAACGTATGTCTTGCAGACTGCTACAAGAACACCACAGGGATAAATACCATTAAGCAAACTAAGGCGCGAGAAAACAGAGAAACCATTCGCAAATTGTTGCCTGATTTTTTAAAAGTTACGCAAAAATCTCAAGGAACAAATACCACACTCACCCGTAATTTTCTTGGTCGTTTAGTAGATGACAGAAAACTAGCACAAGACTTATCAAAAGGAAAGTATAATAGCTACACGGTGCTTCCGTATCATTATTTGCGCAAAGTTGCGCTCTATGCAAATGTAACTTCAGAAGAGTTCAAAGCAATCTTGATACAGGATTTTGTAAAGTCTTCTGCTAAAATCTGGAAACAACACATTGATGTTCATGCTGGAAGTTGGAAAAATGCAATTAATCAACTTAATGAAGTGTTGTTTAGTGGGATCACTCAAAAGGAAACACTCATCGAAAAGTTAAAGGAGTATCGATGGAAACTAGAGTTTGCACGTAAATGGTTTAAAAAACATCAACACAATGCATTATTCCCTTCTTTATACTTCGATGTAAAACGCAAAACCTCAAATGGAGTTGGCTTTTTCGGACTGCATTCGGTTTGGCTTTCACACTTAAAATATCTAGATAAAAAAGTGAAACAGCAAACTATAAATAGACGTAATGAAAACGCAAGGAAACGCAAAAAAAGTGCAAAACAGAAATTTACTAATGCTCTAACCGCTTATAAAAAGAAGAAATACACGGCGGAACAACTTTATAACTATATACAAGATAATTTACCGCATGAGTTTTTAGAGCAACTCATCGAAACTATAAATACAGAAAGAGAAACAAAAATTTATAAATGAAAGAAAACGTTAAATGTTCTTGCGGAGCAGGAAACAAAATTACCTGTCCGAATTGTAGCAAGATAAAAATGGTCATCATGTTAAAAAATGGAAATACAGAGTTAAAATTCAAAACTACCAATAATCGATATGCAAACCCTGTTTGGTATAGTCCTTTAAGTAAGAACCGAAAACCAACACAACTGATTATTGATAGCATGTATAAACGTTTTGAAAAATCAATCTATAAAACAGTAGCAAACAAAGTGATTTTTTATAACAATTTCACTAAGGATTTTATAATAAGCAAGTAAAGAATAATAAGATAGTGCCAACACAGAAAAAAGGTTTGTAGTACGTGATTGAAATTCTGAGACACTTAAAGCCCCATTAAGCTCGCCAGTGAATCAATCAGTATAGTTGGTAAATATTACAAACAATTAAAGAAAAAGTAAACAATGAATTCATATCAAAAATGGATGGAAAATCAGGAAGATGAAGCCTTCTTGCGTATGCGCAAAGAAGCGCAAGAAAAGTACAACGAAAAAGAGAACCTAACATTAAAAAAAGAGCATGAAAATACAACAGGAAAATAACGGAAACATCTTATTGTTAGATAATGAGAATGACATACAACATATTTTGTCTAGTGTTTATATTCATAAACATCCACGCAAGGAAAACGCAATTTTAATTACTGATGGTATAATAGCAACAAATGAAACTCAGGGAATTTCTTTACTAGCTAGTAAAATTGAAAGCATCAATAAAGAAAGTTTTAGTGGTGATGTTTATGATTTACTAGAAAAATTAAGCACAACTATTAGTTTAAATGGAACAATAGCTGCTCAAAATGAAGTTCCGCTAACCAAAGAAAATGATCCTAACTATGTGGCTTATCTTCAAGCAAACAGTTTTGAAAAATTACTGACTTTCATAAAGGAACATAAATTTAATGTTGGTGGGAAAGTCTATCATAATGATGGTAGGCTAGATAGAGAAGAGTTTTATTGTCAGTTTGATACATTTAATATTAGAGTTCATCTGCAATATTATTACAAAGAGAATAAGATAAACTTAATAGATAATGTTTTAATGTATGGAAGTACAAATTATGTTTTTAAGACAAGGAAAGTATATCAATATGATCTGAATAATACTATAAC